>Ga0351892_10229_pt1 | contig 19328 bp, 14 predicted proteins | sample TotcelFGM3001K14_FD_206763 | JGI IMG/M metagenome (GOLD analysis project Ga0351892, IMG submission 206763) | Enriched cells from coal bed in the Powder River Basin, Montana, United States - Total cells FGM rep3 HSBNCT.FGM.300.1.K14 ... | reverse complement strand
GTTGAACGCCCGCCGATCGATGTCAAAGGGGCTTCGTTTAAAGGCTTGCGAACGCTGCTATCAGGAAGAAGGGGCTGTTGGTACGAGTCGACGAGTGCAGATGAATGAATATTGGTTGTCAGAAGATAGCCCCCCACCCGAAGAGATCTTCAAAACTGCCGAAAAACTGGGATGGAGAGTCAAGGCAAGACCTATATTTCTGCAATTGAATATGGGGAATCTTTGCAATCTTGCTTGTCGGATGTGCAGCAGTGAGTACTCATCCAGAATAAGTAGGGATCCAGTGCATAATAAATGGATGCCTCCTCCATACCTTGTTGATGATGAGATTACTCGGTTCGCCAAGTTGGGTGGCTGGTGGTCGCAAAAGGAGCTGATGTTCGGAGAAATCTTGAGTGAACCTTTAGAATGTCGTCGGATCATTTTTCAGGGTGGTGAACCACTGATTATCAAAGAATTTGGAGAAATATTAGATTATCTTATTGAAAAAGAAGCAGGCGATAATCTGGTTATCGAGTTAACTACCAACATGACCAGAGTATCAGATAATTTGATTGATAAGCTGAAACGTTTTAAACGAGTCGATTTAGGATGTAGTATTGATGGGATAAGCGAGGTGCTAGAATATATCCGATACCCTGCCAAGTGGGATAAGGTCCTGGCCAACCTCATGAAATTTTATGGTATGGAAAATATAATACCTTCATTCAATGTAGCTATTCAGGCGTACAATCTGATGAGCATCACAGACCTTTACCGGTACTGCGACGAGAATAACATCTTGGTTCAAGCACATTTCCTGGCGGGACCGGCCTATTTACATGTGTTAGTGCTTCCCATAAATGCTCGTAACATTGCCCTGGAGCGCCTTAATAAATATATAGACACATCCCCTGCTCCTGGAAATATTGCCTCCGCTCAGTATCTTGTTCATTTTCTCGAGCAATATTCGCATGTACATCATATCGAACATATACGCAACTTTATGCTTTTCACTAACGATATGGATGCCTCTCGAAATCAGTGTTTTGCAGATACTTACCCTGAATTGTTCGAGTTATTTATTGAAGAAGGTTACCCATGGATTCAAGACACACAACACGCTAGTTGATTTCAATTTCTAAGATTATTAAAACCACTCAAGAACCTCGTTTTTATTTGCGTTAATTATCGAAGGAGGTTTGACCTGTGATATATAATTCATTAAAATGGCTTGTAAATGCGCTTCCACCTTTGCGGCGCTGGCTTAATGATAATCGCGTGACACTCAATAAACTTAAACGAACCCCCGAACAGAATTGCGTATTACCTGAACTTATACCGAAATACCGATCACAACGCGTAAAAACAATGTATGGGGGATGTTATATGTGTAACGGTATTTTCGTTAAAGCGGACAATAACCTCGGCTGCTCTTGCATGATCGGCTACTATTATTCTCTAGGGGATATCAGTAAATTAAATATGGCTGAATTCATTGAGGGCCCCTTAATTCAGTATATACGAGAGAGTTTTAGGGAAGGGTATGAGCCGTTTAGTTTTTGTAAATATTGTGTGTCTAGGTCTACCCATTACCCAGAAAATGCTGATTCTGACAATCCCCACAGTAGCGATGTTCAGAATCTTACAATACATGTAGAACCATCTAATCGTTGTAACCTATGGTGCGAGGCTTGCATTTGTACCGATGAGCGCAAATCAGTAAACACTCCGAATCGAGGTGAACTTGAATACCGCACTTTCCATAAAATGTTATCTGAAATTAAAAGCACAAGTATCAATATAAAAGTTGTAGCTTTTGTCGGTTTTGGGGAACCTCTCTTTAACTCGCAATTACCCGCGATGGCTAGGCTGGTGCGGTCTCTATATCCAGATTGCTATATATACTTAGATACTAATGCTAATTTTGGAATAAAGCGTGCTGATGAAATATCCAATTGTGGTATTAATGAAATACGACTTGCATTAGATGGTGTAGATCAAGTTACTTATGAGACATACAGGAAAGGGGGTGATTTTAATAGAGCAATTATATTTACGCAGAAATTGCTTGCTTTAATACGAAATAATGGAAGTAGTACTCATGCTATCTGGAAATACATCCTTTTCAAACATAACGACAAAGATGAACACATTTTGAGAGCCATTAAGATGGCTAATGACATTGGCATAGATATTTCCTTTGATTTAACAGCAGGTGATTTAGCTTCATCAAGACCATTGAGTGAGATCCAGTCGATTGTCAAGTCATCAAAAATTAGCATGAATCTTGATGCAAAGTTTATTGCCATTAACCAAGCTCAGGCTGAATAGTAGATTAATAAATGATGCATAGTAATTTAATTGAATTTAATATTGAATTATATATTATAGTTGTATTTTTATTGGTTTTGCTTTTGCTCGCTGCTGCTGGGTTGCTAGTAGTGAAATACAAACGTTTAAGGCAGTACGTGATTAAGCTTCAATATGATTTAACTGAAGCTAATACATCACTAGCCAAGTATCCTCGAGATCTCCTTGAATCGAATACATCACTAGCTGAGTGTCATCGAGATCTCGTTGAATCGCATATATCACTAGCTAAGTGTCATCGAGACCGCGTTGAATCGCATACATCACTAGCTAAAAGTCAACATGGCTTCGATCTCATGTTGAAGATAACCATTGATAAGATCATAAAAACTCCCAAGTCTCATCTCATTAATTCTTTAGATGATGGTAGTCTTTTTGTAGTCTCAAATTGCAAACATGGGAGCTACAAGTTAGATGTTGCTGATATTTATGTTTCTCGCTCCATGCTTTTTTATGGTGAATGGATGGAGGATGAAATTTTATTGATAGGTAAGATGGTGCAAAAAGGCGATGTTGTATTTGATGTCGGAGCCAACATCGGAACGCACACTATCCCATTTGCAAAATTTGTTGGCCCCGAAGGAAAAGTTCTGGCCTTTGAGGCGCAACCTAAAGTAGTAACAACATTGATCGATAATGTCAGCTTGAACCTACTGAGTAATGTTGAGATTATCCCCAAGGTCGTATGCGAAACTAACGAAGCTCTTTTCGATGTAAATCCAGAAGATAAGGAAGCTCTGGCTGGAAATAAAGCGGGGTTTTCTTTTCATGGTAGAGAGAAAAGTGATGGACAAATCTCTTCTATCTGCCTTGATCAATTCATATACCTCAGTCCGCGCTTAATCAAGATTGATGTGGAAGGAATGGAAATCAATGTTCTTCAGGGTGCCAGGGAACTGATAAATAAATCAAGGCCATTTATCTATGTAGAAAATCATGAGCAAGAATTTTCTGGGGCCTTGCTGCACGCCATGTTTAGCCTGAAATATGATTGCTATTGGCACCTGGTACCGGCCTTCAATCCAGACAATTACTTGGGAATGCAGTATGATATATGGCATGCAAAGGGTTACAATATCAACATGCTGTGCCTACCCAAGGAAAAGAATCTATCCCTGAGCGGCTTAATGCGAATTGAATCAGCAGAAGAATGGATAACAGACAAAATAGACATTGACTTTTCGCAAGACGTGTCAAAATATCGCATACCCGTCGAATCGATACAAGGGCTCGATTAATTTAGGGAGACACACTTATCTTTCCCCTAAAAAGCAAAAGATAATCCATTATAAGCAAAAAAGACGCTGTTGTGATATGAAACCTAAAAATCTCGGTTTGTTAGACCTGCATTTCGGATGCATAGTCATATTTAGGGTTATTTAATACTACCCAGTGTAGTATTTTCAGGTAGTTAGGTGCAATGTGGACTAAATTTTGGCTAAAATGCATAGGCACACGCTAATTCATTTTATTCTTGACAATTACAAATAGTATATGCTTATATAATAGGCATGTATCTGCGAACTACAAAACGCAAAAATAAAAATGGGTCAGTCGTGGAATATTACCAATTGGCCCACAATGTTTGGAACCAGAAGAGCAATCAAGCGGTAGCCAAGATCATCCATAATTTTGGACGAGCCGATGACCTGGATCGAGACAGTCTGGTCCGTTTGTGCAAGTCCATTGCCCGGGTGTGCGGGTTAGAGGTGAACGATACCGGTGCTCACCAGGAACAAAAGGTGGGATGCCAAGGTAAAAATCTTCTTCCTGACGAGGTCAAACTGATCTGTACCCAGGAACTTGGCACGGTAATGGCCTTGGAAGTACTTTGGGAAAGGCTAGGGGTAGGTCCGGCACTCAAAAAAGTAATTAAACAGAATGTTTGCCTAGAAACTTATGAACGGGCGCTGCTGGCCATGACCGCCAACAGGTTGTGTGAGCCGGAATCAAAGTTGGGAGTGTGGGACCGCTGGCTGAGGAAGGTGTACCTCCCCTCCTGTCAGAACCTCAAGCTGGACCATATGTATGAGGCCATGGATTTTTTACACGCCCATAGCTCCAAGGTAGAGGAAACTGTGTTTTTCCGAACAGCTAACCTCTTCAACCTGGATGTGGATCTGATTTTCTATGACACCACCACCGCAGCTTTTTCCATTGACGAGGAGGATGGTGACGGCTCCGGTTTACGGCAATACGGTCATCCCAAAAACGGCGTCTGGAGTCCCCAGGTAGTAATCGCCTTGGCCGTGACGCGGGAAGGGCTGCCCGTTAGAAGTTGGGTATTCCCAGGCAATACCTCGGATGTCAAGACCGTGCAAAAAGTGAAGGCTGATTTAAAGGACTGGAATTTGGGGCGGACTCTCTTTGTGGCTGACTCCGGAATGAACTCTCAGGATAATCGTCAGGAACTGGCTAAGGCGTGCGGAAAATTTCTCTTGGCGGTGCGAATGGGAAGCGTCAAGGAGGTCAAGGAAGAAGTGCTTAATCAGGCTGGCCGCTATAAGATCATTGCTGACAACTTGCATGCCCAAGAGGTTTTGATCGGGGATGGCGAAAGGCGGCGGCGTTATATACTGTGCTATAATCCGCAGGAGGCGAAGCGGCAGCGCCGGCATCGAAAGCAGGTTATTCAGGAATTGGAGTTAGAATTGAGCAAACATCCCGAGCGCCAGGCTACTGCCAAATGGGCCATCAATCTCCTGGCCTCGGGCCGCTACAAGCGTTACCTGCACGTCATTGATAACTCTATCTGTTTAAATAATCAGGCCATCCAGGATATTGCCAGGTATGACGGCAAGTGGGTGCTGATAACTAATGACGACACCATCACCCTGGATGATGCCGCTTCCGGCTACAAGGGCCTGCTAATTATCGAGCGGTGTTTCCGAACCATAAAATCTGCCCAAATTGAGGTAGAGCCCATGCATCACTGGCTTCCCCAGCGGATCGAAGCCCATATCAAGATTTGTGTTTTGGCACTGCTGCTGGGGCGAGCGGCAGAAATTAAATGTAACCTCCCCTGGGCGCGGATCAAAGAAGATCTGAGCTCGCTCCAAGCGACCGAATTTCATACCCCAGAACACCGGTTCTTCCAGCGAAATGAACCCTCCCAAAATCTGCTCTCAACCCTAAAATCCCTTGAGATTCCTATGCCTAAGGTTGTTTTAGATATTACTTTCAGCACTACTAAAACATAGGCACACGCCATCTTTTTTGCTTCATCATAACTATCAGTGATTACAGTGATTATGCCTCACCATGTGCCTAACCGTCCGAAACCCAGGTTAGAGGTTGCGAGCTTTTGATGAGGCGTACCCAATGAGCTGAAAAATTTTTTTTTTCCTGTAGATTGCACAGAAAATCATGCCACATATTTCAATAATTACTGTCACTCTCAATGCCGTGGATTTCATTGACCACACAATTCAGAGTGTTTTGACACAAACCTACCCTTCTCTAGAATATATTATTATTGATGGAGGCTCCCAAGACGGCACTATAGATGTTATCAAAAACTATGAATCCCGCTTAGCCTACTGGCACAGCCGGAAAGATCGAGGACAGTCGCATGCCTTTAATATGGGGCTTGCTCAGGCTCGCGGTGATTGGATTATTTTTTTAAATGCAGATGACTACTTACTGAATACTGCAGCTCTCGAAAAGATGGCGCCCCACCTATGGGCCCACCATGCTGCCGACGTAGTCTTTGGTCAAGTAGCTTTACTCCCTAGAACAGGCAAATTAATCTCCGGAGAGACCCCAGTTATCCATGGATCTCCCTGGTGCTGGTATAAATTTAAATATGTCTGCAACATTCCACACCAGGCAGCCTTTACTAGTCGCCAATATTTTGATCGGGTTGGCGTCTTCCAAGAAGAATTATGTTTTTCCATGGATTATGAGCATTATTTACGAGCCGGCCGCAACCTTCATACAGTATTTGTGCCCCAAGTAGTCACCGCCATGCGAGAAGGCGGCAAAAGCCTCAGTAATATTATTCCATCACTGCGAGAATGGCGGAATGCTCAACTTCGCCATAAGGTTGCCAGTCCCCTGCTCCTTTGGAGTAATTTTCTTGCCAGGATATTTTGGTTTATTTGTAGGCAGAGGGTCAATAAACTGAAAGGCTCTTCAGGAACTCTCTATAAGGAAATTACCTAATCCCAACCAAATTTAGCCAGCAACCCCAAAAAACTATTGTGAAACAAGTAATACATATAACGGAAGAATATTCCCCCGAGCAATATGGGCTGACATCGGTAATCAACCAGCTGACAAATTATCTGGCTGAACAGAGGTTTCCTACTACCGTACTCAGCGCTGGTCCGGTAATCTGCACCAAAATTGAGGGGGTAACCTATAAAGATTTTTCTCTTCCCCTTGGTTGCCAAACCTGGCGTTATCCCGCCGGGATGAAAAAATATCTGGAAAACATGTTAAACTACCCAGGCAATCTTTTACACTTGCACGGAGTATGGAAGGCTCCGCAATGGCTGGCAAGTCGGGTGGCCAGTCGCTACCGATCACCCGTTATTCTCACTCCACACAATATGTTAGCTTCATGGCTTTGGAGTAATGGAAAATGTCGATGGCTCAAGAAGTCGATTTACTGGCAATTACTGGCTTATCCAACATTTCGCCATTTGTCCATGATTCATGCTTTTACTACCCAAGAGTACCATCATCTATCCAGGTTATTCCCTGAACAGCCCATAGTGGTCATTCCCAATGCTATAGATGTGGAAAAAGTGGAGCATTATTTGACAGAATCAGAGAAGGATGATCCCCTGCCAATTGACTTTCCCTATTTACTGTTTGTTGGCCGTCTGCATCCTGTGAAAGGTGTCGATATTCTCATCAAAGCCTTTGCAAGGTGCAGCAAACATCAAAATTTCAAATTATTAATTGTCGGTCCTGACAGCACTCCTGCTTATACTGCCGATCTTAAATCACTAGTACAAAATCTGAACATGGAGGAGAAAGTTATTTTTTATGGACCGTCCTATGGTAACAAAAAATATCAACTATTCCGTAAAGCCTGGGCTTGCTGTGCGCCCTCTCATACCGAAGTTATCGGCCAGGTGAACCTGGAATGTGCATCTGCGGGGATTCCGGTAATAACTACTTATGAAACCGGGCTTGACGATTGGGAGAAAAATGGTGGTATACTAATTCACCCCAATGTAGAAGAACTGGCAAAGGCGCTCGAACAGGTTTTTTCCTGGAGCGAAAGCGAACGGAATGGACGAGGCAATAGTTTGCGGCAACTTGTAAGACAACGCTATTGTTGGGAAGTTGTCGGTCCTCAATGGATAGAACTTTATTCATCATTACTTTAAAGGAGTCTTTTTGTCCTATATTTTAGGAATCAATGCCTATCATGCGGATTCCTCGGCATGCTTATTACACCAAGGCCAGCTTATCGCCGCGGCGGAAGAAGAACGTTTTAATCGGCTAAAACATTGGTCCGGATTTCCCACCCGCGCCATACAATTCTGCTTGCAGGAAGCAGGATTATCACTTCATGAGATTGATTACATTGCTCAAAATCGCCGACCTTGGTCAAATATGGCAAAAAAATTTTGGTTTATATTGACCAATCGTCCCGACAAGAAATTGGTCGGAAAGCGGCTAGCTCATGCTGGACATTGGCTAAATATTAAAAAGCAACTTCTCCAGGCACTAGGAATTGATTCCTTGCGGGCCCAAATATGTTTTGTCGAACATCATCATGCTCATCTAGCCAGCAGTTTTTTTGTCTCCCCCATGGAAAGAGCAGCAATACTATCCGTAGATGGGTTTGGCGATTTTTCCAGTGTAGCTTGGGGAATAGGAACAGGCAGTCGATTGCAGATTATGGCCCGGGTCTTCTTTCCTCACTCTCTGGGACTGCTTTATCTGGCGTTAACCCAATACCTAGGATTTTGCAGTTATGGCGACGAGTATAAGGTTATGGGATTGGCAGCCTATGGTCAACCATCCTTTATTAAAGAAATGGAACACCTTATCCATCTTTTGCCTCGAGGTCAATTTCGATTAGACCTGCGATATTTTTGCCACCATTCCCAAAACTTTACTTATGAATGGCACAATACCATTCCACAAATCGGCAAAGTATATACTGATAACTTGATCAAATTGCTAGGTCCCCCGCGATCTTGCGAAGAACCGGTTGTTGAACGTCATCAGGATATTGCCTGTTCTCTGCAGTTGATATACGAGAGAGCTCTTTACCATATATTGAATTATTTACATGATCAGACCCAAATCGATTCTCTTTGCCTGGCCGGGGGTTGTGCTATGAATAGTGTGGCCAATGGTAAAATTAGCAATCACACCCCCTTTAAAAATTTGTATATTCAACCTGCCCCAGGTGATGCAGGCGGAGCTATCGGTGCAGCCTTTGTTGCCTGGCATGAAATCAAAAAGCGACCGCGAAATTTTATCATGGAACATGCCCTTTGGGGGCCAAGTTATAATAAAAATGCAATTATATCGGCCATCGAAGCGAGAACTTTTGAACTAACTAAGGAAGGTTGTATTTGGGAACTGATATTAGAAGAAGAGCATTTACTTAAGCTTACGGCTGAAGCCATTGCGGAGGGAAAAGTCGTGGGTTTTTTCCAAGGGCGCATGGAATGGGGACCTCGTGCCTTGGGGAATCGGTCTATTCTGGCTGATCCCAGGAGATCGAATATGAAAGACATTTTAAATTTAAAAATTAAGCGCCGAGAATCTTTTCGTCCATTTGCCCCTTCAATACTTCGCGAGGCTGTATCAGAATATTTCGAAAAAGATGATGATGTACCGTTCATGCTACAAGTCTTTAAAGTCATTCCAGAAAAAAGATCTGCTATCCCAGCTGTCACTCACATCGATGGTTCTGGACGCTTACAAACTGTCAGCGCTAATAATAATCTAAGATATTATCGTTTAATTAAGAAATTTCGAGATATTACCGGCATACCTATTGTGCTCAACACTTCATTTAATGAAAATGAGCCCCTAGTAAATCTTCCAGAGGAGGCACTAGATTGTTTTATTCGCACCCAAATGGATATTTTGGTATTGGAAGATTATTTTATCAGTCGGCAAGAGCATAGATAAGACCTCATTAAAAGAAACAACGCTATGTCTATCCTTCTTTGGAATCGATTAACTTACTTGACTTTTTTACTGTCAGGAATATATATTATTTTTTTTTCGCCACCTGGCTTTTTAGACCAATATTTCTCCCCTTTCCTCAAAACATATAAAAAGTCTTTACTCTATTTGATTCCATGGATTATGCTTTGGCCGATCTATCGTTTGGGCATTATAACAGCTAAAGCATATCGTTTTGAAATCATACTTATGTTATATATCTTATTATTAGGAGTTGTCAACATTGTACTGAGTGATAATATTTCCTTTTCTTATGTGAGTATGAGACGTTTTTTTCTGACAGGAATCGCTGCTATGTGGACTGCGATGTTTGTTATTAGAGATCAAAAGCGTAGAAATATTTTTGATATATTTTGTTGTAGCTGCTTACTTATAATTATATTAACAGAGATCATTAACTTATTATTTAAGGGGACATTTGATCCATACTATAATCTCAGTGCTATACTTACCTCACATACAATTCCATTAGGAAGTATCCTTCTACTATTGGCATTAGGTCCCTTCAACTTTATAGCCTCTGGGTCTACCAAAAAAAATATTGTCGGATGGTTTTTAGTTCTATCCGGCTTGCTACTTATCTTGATACTACAAAAAAAAAGTACGTATTTAGCTGTGTTGGCAATAATAATTGTTTTATTATTAATTTTATTTCCGAGAGTTAGATATATTTTGGCAACAACTTTGGTGGCTCTTATTATACTGATTTTATTAAAAGGAGGGCCTTTTTATAAACAACTTAACCCAAGTATACATTCAGATTTTGGCATACTTAATCGTGTAGAACTATATTCTTATGCTCTGCATATATATAAAAAACATCCGTATTTTGGTATAGGATTACGATCCCTTACACATGAAAACTATTTATCTGATTATCAAGTCTTAAATAAGCAATTGGTCAATTTTGATTTGCCAGGAACAAATTGGATAAGTTTTAGCGACACTATTAAGGACTTACATACTTTTGATAATATGCTGCTCACTTCCTTTGTAGAATTAGGGACTTTTATGAGTGTTACCTATCTACTGCTAATATGTTATATAATTTTAAGATATTGTCGTCTTACAAGCTCTTATCGCGAAATTCGCATCCAAGGTTTATATCGCCTGCTTCCCTTAATTGGCCTAGCAGTACACTCCATGACTTACGATTCATTAATGTTTCCTCAAGTTAACTGGCTATTTCATGTCCAACTAGGGATTCTATCTGGATTTTCACCTGCAAACGCACCCTCTTTTTCTACTCATCAATCACCCAATAAAGTATTGCTTTGATATGGGTACTCAATAGGCATATTTATCTGAAAAAATTCTAAAAATGCTAATAAAAATTATCTTCAGATCAAACCATAGGGACCAGCGGCTTAAATATTCTAAATCTAGTTCTACACGTCCTTCCATTTTCTCTCGGGTTTCGGTCTCACCACGCCAACCGTTGATCTGCGCCCACCCAGTTATTCCCGGTTTTACCGTATGACGTAACATATACCCGGAGATACATTGGCGGTAAAACTCATTATGGGCTATTGCGTGTGGTCTGGGGCCAACAATAGACATAGTTCCAGCTAATACATTAAAAAACTGTGGTAGTTCATCAAAGCCGGTTCGGCGTAAAAATTTACCAATCATCGTTACACGTTTGTCATTCTGAATGGCCTGAATAATCTCAGCCCCATCCTCGCATACTTTCATTGTACGAAATTTTCTTACTATTATTTCTCTTCCATTTAGACCATATCTCCGCTGTTTAAAAATTATTGGCCCAGGAGAGGTTAACTTGATTATAAGAACAATCAAAAGCATCAATGGCGAAATTAATATTAGAATAACGCTGGATAGAATGAGGTCTTCAGCACGCTTTAAAAAACTATTAATGCCATAGAAAGGTGATTCCCAGAGAGAAATCATGGGAATTCCCTTCAAATCAATTAACGTGGCGTGCAACAAAGAAAAAACGAATATATCAGGTATAAAATATACCGAAGCAGTAGTGTCTTTTAATTTATATATTATTTCTCGCAATCTTGCTTCGGCCCGCAAAGGCAAAGCAAGATAAACGATATTTACCTTATTATTTTTAACATAATCTATCATATAGTCTAGGTTGCCTAGCACTGGAAAGCTTTTATTATTGGGCTGCACTTCAATGTGCTGACCAATTAAATTGTCGTCAAAAAAACCGAGGAAATTCATTCCTAGCGACAACGAATCGACAATTCTCTTAGCTAAGCGTTTACCAAGATCTCCTGCACCTGCAATTACTACGGCGCGGGAATTATACCCCTGCGACCTGGCCCATTTTAAACCTTGATAAACCACAATACGCAATATTATCAAGGCAATTGGAGACAACACCATCCAAGTAAGCATTACCGATCGCGAGAAATAATTTGATGCTTTTGACACATATCCAATGAATATCAAAATAAGAGCACAGACAATCCAAGCCAGACTAACCTGTCGGACTAATAAGAAAAAATTAACTCCCCTCCAAGGCCGATAGAGGTGGAACGCTCTGAAGATTATTAAACTAATGAAGATATAAACGGAAGCTAATAATAAATAATGAGGAAAGAAGATAGGCTCTATTTTAAAGGCCCAAGAAAGAAATGCCAGGAGGCATAACACTACAATTTCGTCCAATAGCCATTGGATGCGATTTATTAACCAGCTATAATGATTAAACATCCCCCTGCGTGCAAATATTGCTACCATCTTAACCCTTTTTTTTCCACATATCGGCATTAAAACCTTCTTGATATATAACTTTTAATGAACCAATTGATATAGCAAAGATTCAAATTGTCGAAGAATAATATCTCGATTAAAATGAGACTCAGCGTATTGACGTGCTCTATCACCCATTTGTTTCCTTAATTGATCGTTTTCAGACAGCCTTAAAATCGCCTGCGCCAAAGCATAACCATTCTCCGGTGGGACTAATAAACCGGCTTGGGATTCTTGGGTGACCTTGCCCAACTCCGTTTGAGGTTGAGCCGTGGCGATAAAAGGTCGACCCGCAGCTAAGATGTTTACCAGCTTGGATGGCATCACTAGGTCGGCTGCTTTTGCCTTTTGCACTACTAAGTGGATATCTCCTGCAGCAAGGAGTAAAGGAAATCGGTTTTCTGATTGAATGGGTTTGAATATAAGATTATCCAGATTCTGCTTCTTAGCTAATGACAGGAGGCGAAGCTTTGCTGCACCTTCACCAGCAATAATAAATCTGATTCTATTATTTAGCTTAGTAATCTTAGCAGCCTCCAAGATAATTTCTATACCTTGTTTTTCCGCAATATTTCCACTATAAAGAATTGTTATAGCATTTTCAACTCCTAACTCTCTGCGAACAGTATTGAAAGGATTCCCCGGCCGGATTTGTTCTAACTCGGCCCAATTAGGGAATAAATATAACCGATTGGCAGGAACCCCTTTGTTTTTCAATTTGGCGGACATAGCCTGTGAAATTGTCGTAACTGCTTCTGCTCGGTTCAAGAGATAATGTTCCAAATGCTTTATTAAGTTCAGCAATAAGGAATTTTTAATAATTCCTAAATCTCGGGCTATATCAAATTGCAGGTCCTGAAAATGAAAAACAAATGGAATTTCTTTGCAGTGTGCTAACCAAGCTGGCAATATTCCCGACTGTAGAAGTGGACAAATAGCTAACACTACATCCCAACGGCGCTGAAAAATATGCGGCCACCAGAATAAGCAACTTGCACCAAAGGAAAGTTCGTGTATTAGGCGCTTCTTACCAGTTACTTTTGCCGGTGTATAAATTGGCACCCGTAGCACCTCTACTCCATTTAGCCACTCTCGCCACCACCCTCTACCTCTATACGATGATGCTACATGCCACTGAGGATAATAAGGTGGTGCAGTCAAAACTGTAACTCGATGTCCACGGTTTGCTAACCAAGCCCCTAGTTGACCGGTATATCGGCCAATCCCTATAAGTTCAGGGCTATAATTGATTCCGTGTATTAGAATTCGCATCGTTTTTTCCTAAACGAGATGTTTGCGTTACGCGGCGTCGGGTTGCTTCTTTGGTTGCACGCATACAATTGTACTCCCATGCATTACAATACCTTGTTAAGTGTACCCGAATTGTCAAGATAAAAAAATGACCGTGCTTTGGAACTCCGATATAAGAATTGAACAAAAAAAAATGCCCGGGACGTCTTTCAGCAATACTCTCCAAGGAATCATAAACAGCCAAGAGTAAATGAAAGGCGAGGAGGCTAATCGGGCCCGTGCAGAAATCCAATACACGGCCCACTACAGGATCTAGCGGGGACTTTTTATGAAAAGATTATCGATGCCGTCACTGTCTTTGACGGTCGCATTTCTGAAAGCGGATTCTATCTGACCAGGTGGTCTCGTGGACAGTCACCGTCACCTCTAGCGTTACCAGACAAAAAAGAGGGGTTAAGCAACTAGCTTAACCCCTTGATATTCTTGGCGCGCCCAGAGAGATTCGAACTCCCGACACACGGATTCGTAGTCCGTTGCTCTATCCAGCTGAGCTATGGGCGCATTATTTCTTTTGATATTAGATCGGCTACAAAAACTCTTACCCAGAATATAGGATATTGCGCTTAACGATATTTCATCCCATAATTCTGCATAGTTTCACTGGCAGCCTTTCGTTTAGGCAAATGACTTAACTGCACTTACCTATTACCAACTAGAAGCCCTGCCTGGCAAAAATAAATATTCATCGCCCAAACATTTCAGGATGCATCTCAGTACATCTTGAATATTTAACAGCCTTATCATATCTTGTCAAGATCAAAGTATCTTTTTTATGCATCGTTATCAAGCCTGAGACCCATTATTGTTATCTATAGCCATAATGCACCCAACGCTTTGCGGGGAAAAAAGTCCCCCGGCCTGGGTCTGCTTGGTGCCCTGGCGCTTGTTAAGCATCACCAGGGATTTCTAATTGCCTCAGCGCACCTGGTTGGGGGACTACTTTTCTTCCTAATCTACCCGAAGACAAAGGATCATTTTCTTCAACCCGCGCTCTTTGAAAAGCTAATCCTTCCCAACAAAACACTCTCAAGCTCTAAAACCCAGGCTCACCCCGCATTCTTGAAAAATACCACCGCCAGGGGGGGGAAAGTCAGGTTTAAGGAATAAGGATGACCGTGATAGGGGATGGGCTCGGCCTCCTGGCCGCCGGAGTTGCCCAGGCCGCTACCCCAATATTCTTGGGCATCACTGTTTAAGATTTCCTGCCAGAACCCTCCCCTAGGAACGCCCAGGCGATAATTAAGGCGCGGGACCGGGGTAAAGTTACAGACCGCTAGAATGAGTTCGGAAGTGGAACGCCCCCGGCGCAGAAGAGATAGGGTGCTGCCGTCCACGTCTTGGCAATCGATCCAGGAAAAGCCCTGGGGACTAAAATCTAATTCAAAAAGGGCCGGAGTGTTGCGGTAGAGCTGATTCAGGTCCTTTACCCAGAGCTGAACCCCACGATGGGGAGGAAAGTTGGTCTGGTCCCAATCCAGGCTTTTTTCATGATACCATTCATCCCATTGCCCGAACTCAGTGCCCATAAACAGGAGCTTCTTGCCCGGCTGAGAATACATATAGCCATATAACAGTCGCAAATTGGCAAACTTTTGCCAGTCATCTCCCGGCATCATGCGCAAGAGGGAGCCCTTACCGTGGACCACTTCATCGTGAGACAAAGGCAGAATAAAGTTCTCGTGAAAGGCGTAGAGCATCCGGAAAGTGAGAGTATTATGGTAATATTTGCGGTGGACTGGATCTTTACTCATATATTTTAGGGTGTCATGCATCCAACCCATATCCCATTTCATGCCGAAACCCAGCCCCCCCATGTAGTTAGGCCGGGAGACCATAGCCCAGTTAGTGGACTCCTCGGCAATGGTTTGGGCGGTGGGAAAGTTATGGTAGACTTCCTTGTTAAAGCGTCGCAGAAAATCGATAGCCTCGATGTTTTCCTTCCCGCCATAGGGATTGGGGAGCCATTCCCCCTCTTCACGGGAATAGTCTAAATAGAGCATGGAAGCCACGGCATCGACCCTCAGACCATCGGCATGGTATTTATCCAGCCAAAAAATGGCGCTGCTGAGCAGGAAACTTCGGACTTCATTGCGGCCATAGTTAAAGATAAAGCTGTGCCAATCGGGGTGATATCCCCGACGGGGATCTTCGTGTTCATAGAGGTGGGTGCCATCGAAGAAACCCGGGCCGTGTTCGTCGGCCGGGAAATGGGAAGGGACCCAATCCAATATCACCCCGATGCCATGTTGGTGCAGGTAGTCCACCAGGAACATAAAATCCTGAGGAGTGCCGAAGCGACTGGTGGGAGCGAAGTAACCGGTGGTCTGGTAACCCCAGGATCCATAAAAAGGATATTCCATCACCGGTAAAAATTCTACGTGGGTAAAGCCCATCCAACTGACATATTCCGCCAATAGGGGCGCCAGTTCCCGATAGCTCAGAAAGCGATTTCCTTCCTCCGGGGAGCGCCGCCAGGACCCCAGGTGAACTTCGTAGATGCTCATAGGGGCATTCAGGGCGTTTTGTCGACGCCGTTTACTCATCCATTCCTGGTCACCCCAGGCATAATCCAGATTCCAAACAATGGACGACATGCGAGGCGGTCCTTCGTAGAAGGGGGCGAAGGTATCCGCCTTGTCTACCCGATAGCCCCGGTAGCGGGAAACAAGGTGATATTTATAAAGGGAGCTGGGGCCTACCCCGGGAATAAAACCCTCCCAGATGCCGGACTGACCACGAGGCCGCAAGGGGTGGCTGGATTTGTTCCAGTAATTAAAATCGCCCATGACGAAAATATTCTCAGCATCAGGAGCCCAAATGGCAAAATAGGCCCCTTCCTGACCCCCCACTTTAATTACGTGGGACCCCAGCTTTTCATAAAGACGACAATGACTTCCTTCATTAAAGAGGAAAAGATCATCCTCGGATAACAGTGAGATATCATAAGACATCTGCAGTACTGGCAAATTTTTCTGAGAAGTGTCTACCGGGATGACTGCGGTGCTGAGATCGGTCATAATAATTTCTCCTTCTGAGATTCAAAAAACTGGCTTACAATCCCAGGATATGATCTGTTAAACAGTTAGATTATCATTATCGCAAATCAAAGGCAACCTTCAGGCAGCAGTGGCGGGATTTGGCAAAGGCGGTCTGAAAGGCCTGACGATAATCCTGGAGAGGAAAGAGGTGGCTCACCAGACCATCCCATTTCCGGGGGTTTCGAGCCAACAGGTCTACTGCCATTTGATAGGTGCGAACCGGTTGACCGCGCAAGGTGCTGCCGGCATACATGGAGGAGCCGGTGAGGCGTAGTTCCCTAAACCACAGACTGGATAGATCTACTCCCTGCAGATTCCCGACGGTGGCTACCATGACATATTGGCCTCGAGCCCGCAAGGCCAGAAGACCTTCTTGCATGGAGGTGCGACTGCCCACACAATCAAACAAGAGATCCGCTCCGCCTTCGAGGTTCCCCCCCCCCCTAAGGTGGTGGGGAGAAAACGAGCCCCCAAGGTTTTTCCCAGGGCGGTCCGCTCTGGTGACAACAAGGCAACGTCGGCCCCGCCGGTAAGGGTCAATTCTTGTTGAAAAGGATAACGGCAAACCATGATAATTCGAGCTTTGGAGCCTAAAACCCGCAAAAGCCGGACCAGGTGTTGACCAATGATCCCGGCCCCAAAAATTAACACTGTTTCTTGATCGTCCGGAAAATTATCCAGCAGGGGCTGGAGCGCGGATGCCAGGGAATCTATGAGGACCGCGGTTTCGTCCGGCAAGGAGTCGGGTAAGCGGAGCAAGCGACTGGGATGCGCCGCCAACATGGCCGCCATTCCCCCTCCGGCAATCCGATTATAGCCGAGAATAGGTCCGGGAGGCAGTTCCCCCAAGGTAAAGCTTTCACATAAATTATATTCTTGCCGGGCGCAGTAGCGACAGGGAGGAAGGCCGCGCACCTCGCAGGGTAACAGTGGCTCTACCACCACTCGCTCACCGGAACGCCAGCCGGATTCCGAAGGGGCTTCGACCACCTCAGCTACCACTTCATGCCCTAAAATCGCGGGAAAAGATGCATATGGTTCTAAGAGAAAAGATTCATTTCCCTGGAGTAACCGCAGATCGGAACCGCAAATGCCGCACATCCGGCTACGCAAAATTACCCAGCCCAGCGGGGGAGTAAAATCTACTTCATGCAACTTAAGCGGACTCACCCGCGAGAAAAAATGGCGCGGCCAGAGGTGGTTCAAGGCCTTGCTGAGAAGGTACCTGGGGATAGAATGGGAATAGATCAGAGCTTGCATGATAAAATAGTGAGCCGGGAAAAATAACTGCATGATTCATTTAGCATAAAATCCCCCCTAACTTCCAGAATTTTAAGGCTCACGGTTTACGGCTTATTATATCTCAATAACTACGCCGGCAGCAACGCAAGCAGCCGGGAAGAAGTCGCCCAGAAATGATTTTCCGCAGACGCTGCATGGGTAGACCATTCCAAATTGCCGCCAAGGGTTGTTGAGCAATATTGCCTATTTTAATATTCAGACAGGGGGAGACAGTGCCGTCCGGCAGGATACGGCTTTCCTTCCATAAAGAATTGCAGGAAGCTTTAAAGGGATGATCGGGCCTTAAATAATAAGGTTCAAAGGCTGTCTCGGTCAGGTTTGGGATAAACTGAATTTTAATTTTTCCACCGGCCTGGTGGCGGATCTTTTTTACCTTGGCTAAAAGGATAGGTAAATCATTGGCCTCGATTTTACTTTGATAAAATTCTCCGGCGGTAATGGCAGCTATCTCTTCCAAGCCCAATGCTTGAGGCAATTTCTTGGCGGCCAGGAGATTATGCCGTTCTACATTATCCGGCCAATCGAAAATTGTGTGCTGGACTTGTAAGATATCTGCCTGTAAATCCAGGGCCAGAGGGACCAGATGATTTAATATGTCAAGGTTATCTTTGGAAATTACACAATTAAGAACTAATATGGGACCGGGACGGTTCAGCCGTTGCCGGGTCTGCATCAAGGCTTTAATTCCGTCAGTGGTCCGGCGGAAAACTCCTTTTTGACCCCGGATGCGATCATGGACCTCTTCCGGTCCATCCAGGGAAACCGTGATCCAATCCAGACCCTGCGTTACCAGGAGTTCCGCTTTTGGGGCTAACATGGTGCCGTTGGTCTGCAGGTGGACCAGGAATCCCCGGCTTTTGGCCGCCAGGAAAAATTCCTCAAACTGGGGATACATCATCGGTTCCCCACCGGTAAGGTAGAGGGAGGGGCGAAAGCTGAGCACCTGGTCCAGGAGATTAGTCCAGGCGGATAGAGGGAGCTCACGCTGAGGGTCGTACCAGCTCAATTCCTGGGGAGCCTGGGAGGGTTGATGGTATTGGATACACATCGAGCATCGCAAGTTGCAGCGCCGAGTCAGATTGAGTTTGAGAGTGACCGGGGGGCCGCTATGGCCGGGATGTCGCCGCTGATCCAGGCCAATCCCGAGATTTTGGCGGTAGGCCATGCGGATTAAGGTGATGATCATCTTCGGGTTATTACGTATTAAGCCCAACATTCTATCTAAGAGGCGGATTTCCTGCCGGTTGATCATGGTAAACTCTTACCCCTAATATGTCCAATTAATCATTGATCGTTGGTCTATTTTAACTACCCCCCCCATAATGTCAAGCGTAACCGCATACCCATATTTTCGCGAGCAGACAGTCATGATCGCTTGTCAGTAATCAGTAACCAGCCCAGCATCGCACTAATCCTGGTAAATTGACA
>Ga0351892_10225_pt1 | contig 19435 bp, 15 predicted proteins | sample TotcelFGM3001K14_FD_206763 | JGI IMG/M metagenome (GOLD analysis project Ga0351892, IMG submission 206763) | Enriched cells from coal bed in the Powder River Basin, Montana, United States - Total cells FGM rep3 HSBNCT.FGM.300.1.K14 ... | reverse complement strand
CGCGGCCAAAGTCAAATAGAACGTCGTCAAGTGCGCAGGGTCGGGCTTGGATCGCGATAACTCGCCGTGGCAGATCATCGCGCAACAGAACAACAGCGCAAAGAAGACCAACAGCTGAATCACGACCGGATCGCTGGAGACGACGCCAAGGCCGCGAGCCAAAACGCGCACGGCCATCGCTGCGACCAAGGCCCACGCGATCCACCAGACGCCGCGAACGTACCAGCGAGGACTGTGGAAACAAAGGATGAAGGACAGCAGGTACAGTGACAGCGGCAAGACCCACAAGAAAGGCGCCACCGCGACGTCGGTGCAAACCATGTTGGTCGTGGCCAACAACATCACCGATGGAACCATAGCCAAATAGAACCACAACGCGATGCGACGCCAGCTGGGCTGCGTCGCCAACGGGCTGTGAGAGCGGTCGCCGGCCGCGATATGCTTTGCTGCCGACGTCTGCCATACGACCCATCCGCACAAGCCGCAGCCCGCCGCGAAAACCAGAAATGCCCACGACCAGATCCGCGTCTGGTGGTCCGCCGCAAACGCGGGATCGAACCAAAAGGGATACGAGATCAGCCCCAACAGCGAGCCCAAGTTGGACAAGGCATACAGCGGATACGGCGAAACGTGAGGCCGCACACAGGCGTGCCAGGCTTGCAGCAGCGGCCCGGTCGCAGACAATAGGAAATACGGCAGTCCGACCGAGACGATCAGCAACTGGATGATCCGCCACGTCGGATCGCCGCCCGCGGTCGGCTTCCAATCGACGTCCGGGGTGATCGGCAATGTCCCGAGGGCGGCCGCCAGCAGGGCGACGTGCAGTACCGCCTGCCAACGTGCCGGGATGTGCCGGGTGGTCAGCATCGCATAGGCGTAGCCGAAAAACAGGCCGGCTTGGAAAAACAGCAGGCAGATCGTCCAGACCGCCGGCGTGCCGCCAAACCACGGCAACACGTACTTGGCGATCAGCGGCTGGACCTGAAAGACCAGCCAGGCGCTCAGGAAGATCGTCGCGGCAAAGAGCACTCCGGATGCGAGATTTCGATTGACCATGTTCATCGTCCAACGCCGTTTCCCTCACACCTCGGGCAATTCGTAACCGCGGCGGCGCGGCCGGGCCAGCAAGCCCGCCGCCTGGTCGTCGCCAACGATCGTTTCCGTCTGCTCGTTCCAAGCGATTTGCCGGCCGACCCCATAAGCGATATTGGCCAGGTGGCAGCACACCGTCGCCCGATGGCTGGACTCGATGTCCAACGGCGGCGGCGTGCCTTCCTTGATGCAATCGACAAACAGCCGTTGCCAAGGCCCATCGACTTCGTTTCCCGGTTTTCCGTCGCCCCAGTGGCGCGGGTTCTCTTCGCGCTCGACCGGCTTGTCCGGCTTGCGGTCCTCGTACAGCTCGTATCCGTTGCGGTCCAGAACCAGTGTGGCCTGGTTGCCGTGGAAGCAGATGCCGTGATTCAGCGGGCGACTCTGCAGCGAGTGAAAATTATTGAAGCCCCGGTAGATGTACTGCATGACGAAGTCCGGGAACACCCACGACGCTTGAATCGTGTCGGGCGTGTCGGCCATGTCGTCCACCACGAACTTGCCGCCCGGACACGCGACGGCAGTCGGCGAATCGACGCCCATCGCCCAGAGAATGATGTCGATGTGGTGGATGGCCCAGTTGGTCATCATGCCGCCCGCGTAGTCAAACCACCACGAGTTATTCAGCCGCCCAGGGTTAAAGGGGACGGCAGGCGCCGGTCCCAGCCAGCGATCCCAGTGCAGTCCCGGTGGTGGGGCGCTATCCGCGTGCCGTCCCACGCGGCGGCCCGTGTTGTGGTAATTCCAGCATTCAACCATGGCGATCTTGCCCAATCGGCCGGAGCGGACGATGGCCAGCGCTTTCCGGAAATGCGGATAACCGCGTTGCTGGGTGCCTTGCATGGCGAGCACGCCGTGCTTCTTGGCCGCTCGCACCATCGCCCGGCCCTCGGCCACGGTGTGCGACAGCGGCTTCTCGACGTAGATGGCCTTGCCGGCCTGGGCCGCTTGAATGAATGGCAAGCCGTGCCAGTGCTGTGTGGTGGCGATCAGCACGGCATCGATGTCGCGACGCTCCAGGACACGCTCGTATTCCACGAATCGCTCGGGTTCCGAGGGGCGAGCGGCGGACCGGAGCGTTTTGGCCGTCTCTTCCATCCGCGGCTCGAATACGTCCGAAATCACCGGGATTTCGACATCGGGCCAGTCCTGCATCACGCGCAATAACTCGCGCCCGCGGCCGCCACAGCCGATCAGGCCGAGCCGCAGACGGCCGCTGGGGGGCGTCTTGCCCGACGTGCGGACGGCCGCGCCGAAGGCGGCCGCGACCGCGGCGGATTGCACAAATTGACGGCGGTTGGGGAAAAATCGACGGTACTGCATGGCGGAGTCTCCGACGAGGTTTTTTGGGGACGCTATCGTTATGCCAGACGCCCGTTCGAAAGTAAACGGGCGGCAAGCCGAGACCTTGCCGGCAACCCGCCGTTTGCCGACAATGGGTGAGGCCGTATCAGGAGGAAACATCGGCCACGAATTGACGACGTTGCCAAGGCAGAAGGCAAGGGAACGTTGGGCAAGGGAATGTTGGGCCCTTTGCCCTTGGAAGCCAACTGCCGCAAACGCGGTATCCACAGATCGTCTACGATTGTTGGGGAGTCACCAGACATTGTTGATCGAAACCGTCGAACTCAGCAAGCGTTACGGAGCTGTCGCCGCCTTGGACGGTTGCACCCTGGGGGTCGCCCGCGGTGAAGTTTTTGGTTTACTGGGCCCCAACGGCGCAGGCAAGACGACCCTGTTGCGTTTGCTGCTGGGATACCTCCAACCCAGTTCGGGCCACGCTCGGATCGACGGCTTGGACTGCCACCGTCAATCGGTTCGCGTCCACCGCGTGGTGTCGTACCTGCCGGGCGAAGCACGCCTGTTCCGCTCGATGCGCGGCCACCAGGTGCTGCGGTTCTTTGCGGAAATCCGCCCCGGTGGCAACCTGAAGCGGTCCATCGCCCTGGCCGAACGCCTGGAATTGGAACTGTCGCGGCGCGTGGCCTATATGTCGACCGGGATGCGCCAGAAACTGGCCTTGGCCGCCACGCTGGCAGCCGATACGCCGCTGGTGATTCTCGATGAGCCGACCTCGAATTTGGATCCGACCGTGCGCGGCATCGTGCTCGACCTGGTGGCGGAAGCTCGCCAACACGGGCGCACGGTGGTCTTTTCGTCCCACGTCTTGTCCGAGGTCGAGGCGGTCTGCGACCGGGTGGCGTTTTTGCGCGGAGGCCGGTTGGTGCATACGCAAGTGATGGCAGAACTGCGTCGCCGCCACCGGATTCGCGCGCGGCTCAAGGGCCAGCTCCAGCCCGCGCCGGAAGGCTTGGAAAAGGATTTGACGATCCACGTCGATGGCGACGATCAGGTCGTGATCGAGACTCCTGGGGAACTGTCGCCGCTGCTGCAGTGGCTGTCCGCCGCGCCGCTGGAACAGATGACCGTGGAACCGGTCGGGTTGCGGTCACTGTACGAACGGCTGCACGACGAGGGGCTGGCCCGCTGAGGTGGATCGCCATACGTTTTATGGAACAACTTGACTCGCCAACCATCAGGGCTGATCCACTTCTGCTCCGCGTACCCCTGGACGCGCGGAAATCGTCGGCTAATATGCCGTAGTGCCTTGCGTGAACCCACCGATGAATGTCTGCTCCCCATGACCGAGAATCCCTACGACGCTCTCCTGATCGTATCCTTCGGTGGCCCCGAATCCCGTGGCGACGTGATTCCTTTCTTGGAAAACGTGTTGCGCGGCAAACGCGTGCCGCGCGAACGGATGCTGGAGGTGGCTGAACATTACTACCACTTTGGAGGTGTCAGTCCGATCAACTCGCATTTACGGCAGCTGATTGAGGCTCTCGGCCAGGAACTTCGGCGTCACCAGATCGAGCTGCCGATTTACTGGGGCAACCGGAACTGGCATCCGTTTCTCGGCGATGCGGTCCGGCAGATGGTGGCGGACGGCAGACAGCGGGCGCTGGCCTACTTTACCTCGGCTTACAGCTCGTACTCGGGCTGTCGCCAGTACCGGGAGAACATCGAGGCCGCTCGCGCCGAGGCCGGTCCAGCCGCGCCGGTTGTCGACAAGTTGCGTATGTTCTACAACCATCCCGGCTTTATCGAAGCGACGGCAGCGCGGGTTGGCGAGGCGTTGGCTGCCTTTCCCGCGGACCAGCGGCCTGGCGTTCAAATCCTTTACACGGCGCACAGCATTCCGTGGAGTATGGCGGAGAACTGCGATTACGTGCGGCAGTTGACGGAGACGGCTGCGCTGGTCAGCCAGTACCTGCGGCATCCGAGTTGGCGATTGGTTTATCAAAGCCGGAGCGGTCCGCCACAGCAGCCTTGGCTCGAGCCGGACGTCCGCGAGGCGATCCGGCAGACACGTGCCCTGACGAATGTCACCGGCATCGTCATCGCGCCCATTGGGTTTCTGTCGGACCATCTGGAGGTCTTGTACGACCTGGATGTCGAAGCCCGCCAGTTATGTGAGGACTTGAACATTCCCATGGAGAGGGCCGGTACGGTCGGAATACACCCCCGTTTTGTGGAAATGGTCCGGGAGCTGATTGAAGAGCGGCTGGATCCGGCGAAACCCAAACTGGCGCTCGGCCAGTTCGGCCCTGCGCACGACGTTTGCCCCTTGGACTGCTGTCTTCTCAGCCACCCCAATGCGGCATTAGGAACTTAATTTCCCACGACGATTGCCCTGGGGACTGCTGTCGCCCTCTGGCGAATCAGCCCCGGATGCAGATAAAATAGGGACGAGAAGGGGTTTTCGGCAGATCGGCGAGACTTCGCCACCCCGCCGCCGCCGCAAGCGCCCGATGAGGACAGCACCTTGATCAGCAGCACTGTATTTGATGACCGAGTGGAGAGCGACACCGGGCCCGTTCCCGCGGGATCGGCGGCGTTTCGTCGGCGGACTTCGCATCTGAAGCAGATTCCGCGGGATCGGCTGGTTCGCGAGCGGATCCGGTCCGCCTGTTGCCGAGTCGCGGCGCAATTGGACAAATCGCATCTGCTGTCCAAGGAGGAGATGGAACAGTTGACGCGGGCCACGCTGCAGGAACTGGGGCTGTCCGAAGGCTACGTCGGGTGGACAATGGTCGCCTTGGCGTCGGAGTTCTGGCGCGAGCAGGTGGCGGCGGTTGCCACAGAGCGGCGGTTGTTGCTGTTGCCGCACTGTTTGCGGCCTGCCGAGGGGTGTCCGGCCGAATACAGCGAATTCGGTTTGGATTGCGGGCCTTGTGGGGCCTGCGGCATTGCGGACTTTCGGACCACGGCCGAGCGGTTGGGGTATCGCGTGATTGTGGCGGAAGGTTCCCCGGTCGTGATGAAGATCATTCTCGGTGGGTACGTGGATGCGATTCTGGGCGTGGCTTGCTTGAATGTGCTGGAAAAGGCGATCGACAAGATCTTGCTGGCCGGCATCCCGTGCATGGCGGTCCCGTTGTTGTCGAATGATTGCCGCAGCACCTCGGTCGACGTGGACTGGGTGGACGAGATGATTCGCGTCCGGCGGGGGCAACCGGTGCGGCAAACCGCCACGTACATCCACCTGCTGCGGGCCGCGGCGCAGCTGTTCGAGCCCGATGAACTGGACCGTTTGGCGGTCCGCCGCCGCGGAGGTCCGCGGCTGTCGGAAGTCAATGGCAAGGGATTGGCGGGACTGGAGCCGATTGCGGCGACCGAGGCCATCGCTTTCGACTTTCTGGCGCAGGGCGGCAAGTACGCGCGGCCGTTCATCACGCTGGCCGTCTACGACGCCCTGACCGGCGGCGGGGCGACCGCGCCGGACGGAGCCGCGCGAGTGGCCGGTTTTTCCGACGCCGTGAAGCGAACGGCGATGTCGATCGAGACGTTTCACAAAGCGTCGCTGGTCCACGACGACATCGAGGACGACGATGGTTTTCGTTACGGCCAGGAGACCCTGCACCGCAAGTACGGGATTCCGACCGCCCTGAACGTCGGCGACTACCTGATTGGGATGGGATATCGGTTGGTGAGCCGCGAAGCGAAGGATCTGGGATCGGACACGGTCGCGGATATTCTGGATGGTTTGGCGCGAGCCCACACACGGTTGTCCGAGGGGCAGGGCGCGGAATTGGTATGGCGGGATGCGCGGGACAAACGGCTCAAACCGCTCGATGCTTTGGCCATTTACGCCTTGAAGACCGCCCCGGCTTTCGAGGCGGCGCTGTACTGCGGCGCCCGCTTGGCAGGGTCGCTGGACGACGCGGAAATCTTGCGGCAATTTGCCCGGCACGTGGGCGTGGCATTCCAGATCCTGAACGACCTGAACGACTGGCACGAGGACTCGCACAACAAGCTGGCGGCGGGAACGGACTCGGTCGGCGGTCGTCCCACGGTGCTATGGGCACTGGCCTTGGAGGGCTTGGCCACCAGCCACCAAGAGGAACTCCTGGGCCTGGTCCACGACGACCCGCGTCCCGTGACCGAACGCCTGGAACAGATTCGCCGCTTGTACCAGCAGGCGGGCGTCTTCGAGAAAGCCGAAGCGCTGGTGGACAAGTACCAGCAGCGGGCGGCGGCGCTGGCCGACAGCATCACTTCCCCGGAATTGCAGCGTCTGCTGCACTACTTGATCGAAAGTGTGCTGGAACTCCCGTCGGGACCGGATGCCTCGCTGGCGAAACCGGCGATTTGCATCGAGCGCACGGGATCCGAAAAGGAGTATCCGCGGTGAAGATCTCGCGACGCTCGGCTCCGGAGTTGGACGCCCTGGCCAGCTTGTATTATGAGTCGGTCGACGACCTGGGCCGCTTCCGGGAAGTTGGCGAAAACGAGTTGCCGCCCAGCTATCGCGTGCTGCTGGCCCACGACGAACACATGACGGAATCGCTCGAAGCGTTCCATGGCGACGACCTCACCGTCCAGGTCTTGGAATCAACGGTCAACGAGACGCATTACCGCCGCAAGGTGATTCTGAAACGCAAACGTGACGACGCGGTGGTGCTGTTCGCCATCGTCCGCGTGACCCGCGCTTTGCTGGCTCCCGAAATTCGCGAGGCCATCGAAGGCGAGCAGATACCGCTGGGGCGGATCCTGATCCGCAGCGAAGTCCTGCGGCGCGTCCGCCTGCTGTCGCTGTGGCGCATCGAGCCGGGCGAGGACCTATGCCAGATTTTCGGGTTGGCGGAGCCGCAGACGTGTTACGGGCGGACCGCGCTGATGTACTGCGACACGGTGCCGGTTATTGAGTTGCTGGAGGTCGTCACCGTGGCTTGACGCCAGCCTACAATACGGCAGCGTGTCACGTTGGCGAGAAACGGGGCCAAATCGCGAAACGCCGTTTGGACGGTGCGAATTGCCGCACAGAACCGCGCGGCGCTCAGGTGTAGGACGGAATTCCATTCCATGAAAACGCGATATGATTGTGTGGTCATCGGAGGCGGGCCTGGAGGCTCGACGGCGGCGGCCTTGGTGGCCGAAGCCGGCTGGTCCACGCTGCTGGTGGAACGCGACTCGATGCCCCGCTTTCATGTCGGCGAATCGCTGATGCCGGAAACGTATTGGACGCTCCAGCGACTGGGGGTCCTGGAACGTATGAAGCACAGCGACTTTGTGCCGAAGCTCAGCGTCCAGTTCGTGACGCATACCGGCAAAGAGTCGCAACCGTTTTTCTTCCGGGATCGCGATCCTCGTGAGTGTTCGCAGACGTGGCAGGTCGAGCGGGCGGAGTTCGACAAGCTGCTGTTCGAGAATGCGGCCGCCAAGGGCGCCGATTGTTACGACCAGACGCGGGTCCAGTCGGTGCTGTTCGACGGATCTCGCGCCACCGGCGTGCGGATCGTGCCGCGTGGTGCGGAGCCCGTCGAGGTCGCCGCCACGGTCGTTGTGGATGCGACGGGCCAACAGGCTTTGCTGGCGAATGCGTTGCGGCTCCGCCAAGACGACCCGAGATTGCGAAACGCCGCCATCTGGGGCTACTATCGCCACGCCCGCCGGGATCCGGGGGAAAACGGCGGCGCGACGATCATCCTGCACACCCAAGGGAAACAGTCCTGGTTTTGGTTCATCCCGTTGTCCAACGAGATCACGAGTATCGGCGTGGTGGGAGCGAACGATCACCTGTTGCGGGGCCGGGGAAAACCGGCAGACGTCTATCGCGAAGAACTGGTCAAGTGTCCGGCGTTAGGCGAGCGGTTGACCGACGCCGAATTCCTCGGCGAGTTCCACGTGGCGAAAGAGTTTTCGTATACCACACGGCAGCAGTCCGGCGATGGTTGGGTCCTGGTCGGCGACGCCTTCGGTTTCATCGATCCGATCTATTCGTCGGGCGTCTACCTGGCATTGCGATCGGGTGAACTGGCGGCGGATGCCGTCGTGGAAGGACTTCGTCAGGGCGACACGTCGGCGGGCCAATTGGGCCGCTGGATCCCCGAGTTCTCCCAGGGCGCCGCTTGGATTCGCAAGCTGGTCGATGCCTACTATACGCCCGAATTCAGTTTTGCGCACTTCCTCAAGGAGCATCCGAACTATCGGGGCGACTTGACCGACTTGCTGGTGGGCCGCGTCTTTCACGAGGGCGCTGGACGAATTTTCGACGACATGACCCCAGCCCTCGAACGCTCGCGGCGGATGGCCGAGGATCGGTCGGCCGGCGCCGCCGTGTCGTAGAACCTGAACGGCAACGCCGCCGCGGTAGTCGCGCTGCGTCGAGTCGTAATCAAGGAGATGTCAGGGCCTTCAGAGCAAGGAGAGCATGGCCTTGGCTTTTTCCTTTATCTGGGCAGGGCCGGTCATCGAATTCAGCTCCACCCACTCCTTCATCAAGGCGTCGGATTTTGCCTGATCCACCCCCGCCAAATCCTCCTCGATATAGGACTTCAATTCCGTGACGGCTTCGCGGTCTCCGGTCTCGGCGATTCTTTCAAGGATGGGCTTGATGAGACTGGTTACGGAATCTGTCGTCGTCGTCGGAGTCACAACTTGTCCGCCGCCGCATCCACTCACTGCCATCACGCTCAACACCAAGATCAAGGACATTAAAAAACGCATCATTCTTCCTCCGTTTACGTCATTCCGAAGCTCGGATCTACACCGTATTGTCAAGCACCTGATTCTCAAGTATCTGTCTCGGTATTCCCGAGAATCCTGCTCAGTTCAACTTGACCGTCTGCCCATCCAAGCGGATGGCGAGTCGCAGAAAAACGCCCAAGTCCGTCGTGGCCGACACAAACTGCACCGAGCCATCCACCATGGCCACGAGCACTCCGCCCGGGTGAGGGGACTGGATGGGGTTATTGGCACCTCGACCGCCCCGCCGGTTCTGCGAACATCCAGGAACGCCGGGAGGATTTCCGCCATTGATCGCGGCTCCCGCAAACACCCTCTTCAAATCCGGCTTGTATCGAACCGTATTGATGTTGAACGTATCGGCAGTCCGGTTGTTGTTGCCGGCGTTCTTGGTAATCGTTTGGGCTGAATCCGTCCCCGAGATCCAACCGCGGTGAACCGTCTCATTGCCCGTCCAGCCCGGGTCGCCGCGGTACTTGGACGAATCGTTGTTGTCGACATGCTGGAGATAGTCGGACTGCTCGCCCACGATCATGGTATTGGACGTGCCATCGGTACATTTGGCCATGCTGATGGATTCGCAAGGCGGCAGCATTCCACTGGAGGCCCACATGCCGTTATCGTTCGAGCATCCGGCTGCCATGAAGCGGCCGCCCCCATTGTTCCGAAAGATCTGGGTGCTGGTGGGTCTGCCCCACGTGGGGTCCGGATACAGGGTGGTATTGGCCGGATCGATGTCCGTTCCCCCGGAAATCCCGGTGTACGTCGAGTTACAGACGTTGCCCGTCTGCAGATTCATCGGAGGCATCGGACTGGACGGACAACGCATGTACTCGGGGATCAGCTTCTGCAAGTCATTCCGAATTGCCGGGGGGAAAGCGCCGACTTGGAATTGGGGAGCCACGGGGGTCGACCCCGCACGCTGAGTAGCCATCATTTTGTCATAGATGTTCCGCTGCTCGATGAACGGCGCAATGGCGAACAACCAGGACGACCCCAAGTTGCCGCCTGGTGCAGCGGTGCCCTGGCCCAGCGGCCGTTGCCCCCGCGCCCCCATGGGGAACACCTTGTAGGTATCGTGATAGTTTTGCAAGGCCAACGTCAGGTTCTTCAGATTGTTGTTGCACTGCGTTCTGCGAGCCGCTTCACGCGCCGCTTGAACCGCGGGCAACAGCAGGGCCACCAGGATTCCGATGATGGCAATTACCACTAGTAACTCGACCAACGTAAACGCCAAATTGCGGCGTCTGGAACTCGAACATCGCGTCCTACGTAACATGTCATGGTTCTCCGAAAAAGGATCCGGTATCACACCCCGAAATCGTCCCTGGGGACAGCAACGCCCTTCTGCCGGCTGCAAACCGCACCCGGCTTTCCGCGGGCAATCAAGTTGCCTGCCGGAAACCGCTGCCGCGGACTTCAAGCCACCAAACAACGCGGCAGACAACGCCACGGGTTTCCCGCCAACGTCGGTCAGTTCAGCTTGACCGTCTGCCCATCCAAGCGGATGGCAAGTCGCAGGAAGACGGCCAGATCGGTCGTGGCCGACACAAACTGCACCGAGCCATCCGTCATGCCGACGAGTACGCCGCCAGGGTGGGGCGACTGGATCGGGTTGTTGGCCCCTCGACCGCCGCGCCGATTCTGCGCGCAACCGGGGGCGCCGTTGCCGCCACCATTGATTCCGGCGTTTCCGTCGAGCACCTTCTTCAGATCAGGCTTGTACCGAACGGTATTGATGTTGAACGTATCAGCTGTCCGATTATTGGCGCCCAGGTTGGCGGCAATCGAACGATTCGAAGTGGTGCCAGATAGCCAACCGCGATGCGTGTCAATGTCGCCGCTCCAGCCGGGGTCGCCGCGATACCGGTCGGTGATGGCGTTGTCGACGTCCTGCAGATAGTCGGACTGTTCCCCCACAATCATGGTGTTGGATGTACCATCCGAGCATTTTGCGATGTTGATGTGCTCGCAAGGCGGCAGCATCCCGCTCGAGGCCCACATGCCGTTGTCGTTGGAGCAACCGGCCGCCATGAAGTTGCTTCCCGCGTTGTTCCGGTAAATGCGGGTGCTGGTTGGTATGCCCCACCGCTGATTCGGGTACAGCGTGGTGTTGCCGGGATCGATGTCCGTTCCGCCGGAGATCCCGGTATACGTCGCATTGCAGATGTTGCCGGTCTCGGTGTTCATCACGGGTAACGGACTGGAGGGACAACGCATGTACTCGGGAACGAGCTTCTCCAGGGCCTGGCGAATTGCTGCCTGGGCCGGATCCGTATTCGCGAATGCCCCGTAACGAAACTCGGGCGCTCCCGTGCCGTTGGCCCCGACGACGCCAACTCGCTGGGTCGCGATAATCTTGTCATAGATGTTCCGCTGCTCGATGAACGATGCAACGGCAAAATACCATGACGAACCCAAATTGCCCCCCGGATGATTCGTGGCCACCTGCAGCGGTCGTTGTCCACGTCCTCCCATGGGGAACACTTTGAAGGTGTCGTGGTAATTCTGCAGGGCCAGACACAGGTTTTTCAGGTTGTTGTTGCACTGCGTTCTGCGGGCAGCCTCCCGAGCTGCCTGGATCGCGGGCAGCAGCAAGGCCACCAGAATTCCGATGATGGCAATCACCACTAGCAATTCGACCAGGGTAAACGCCGAACGGCGGCACCTGAGGTTGGAAAAACGAGTCGCTCTCGACATGGCATGGTCCTCCGAAAAAATCTAAGGAGTAGAAATGATTCCACAGATGAGAAGCAACAAGATCAGATTTCGTGAAGCCGAAACCCATCCCGCCAAGAGCTGTGCGGGATAAAGAAGCCCTCCTATAAAGCGAATGTCGCCCAATAATATGTAGGTTAAAAACCGACCACAAAGCCTATTTAGACACAACCCCTTAAAGATTGCTATGGGCAAAATTATTGCAACGAGCGGCCGGTCTCCCAGCGGGTCTAGTACTACAGCGCCTTTTTCCGCTTTCTACTTCGCACCACAAGTTCGGCGCGCCGACGCTGTTCGTGGCATGCCTTTGCGACACGGTTTCTTTCCATCCGCCAATTGCACCACGTCACGATCTCGTCCTCGTCCCAGCGACGCAGATCGATTAGATGACGAATGATGCTGCGCACCTGGCGCACGGTCAACGGCATTCCCTTCGAGGAGTTCGACCCAGAGTTTCGAAACCGATTGCTGCTGCACCGTTACGCGCACTTTGTCAGTTGCTGGCACATAAGCCACCACGAATCGGAAGCCATGTGGAAGCTCTACGCTCGGGCAGAGTCAGGGATCGCGATTCAGTCTACAGTTGGCGATGTCAAAGAACGCCTACGACCGCACAATTCCGGGGCAGTGATCTACTACGACCCATCCCAAGACGTCCTCTGTTCGTCGATTTTTGGCCCGCACGATATTCTTTTCAAGCGAAGCCACTTTTCCTGGGAACGGGAATACCGCTTCTGGTTCGACGACGACGAACTCATCGGGAGAATCGAGGCAGGCAAGGAGTTCCGTGAAGAGAATGTGTCGCCGGGCGGCCGGTGGGCATCAGCGACATGCAGCGGCTGTTCCAGAAGATCGTGGTCGCACCCGGTGCGTCCGACGCGTTCATCGAAAGGGTGCAAGTCGCTTGTGCCGAGCACGGGAAGTCGTGGCTCTCGAACGTTCTTGAGCGATCCTCCGCGGATCGAGTGTGGGACTCCTTCGCTTCGTAGGAACTCGCGAGTCGGAGCCAGAAGTGTTGCGGACTTCAGTCACGGCGACCGACGGTTGGCCGGATGCCGTTGAATCTGGCGGACCAGCGTAATGCCGCGGGGCGGTTTCGAGCGATCCTTGGCAGCGTCCGGTTCGCGAGGCCGCCGGGAGCGTGCTGGGTTCCGGCGCGTATCGCGGGCCTGCCCGTCTTCACGATCACCCAAGCCAATTACGGATTCTCGTTTCCAAAGCTTCGACATCCCGCTTGCAGCGTGATCGGACGCGCGAGTAGTGGGCCGCCGCCTCTCGGCCCAGAGTTCTACGTCCATTGCCAGGCTCGTTCGCCAAACCACGTTCACGTACGAAGGGGGCGAAATAGGTTTCCTTGGGATTCGTTTCGCGACGGATTTCCTGCCACTTCCAGTCCTTCGGGAGATCCTGTCCCGCAAGTGCCCACACCTCGATTTCCTGCCGGGCATTCTCGCCGAAAAACCCCTTGTCCACCGTCAGCACTTCGGCCGCTTTGCTTTCCAGGGCATCCAGCGATCTACGCCGACCGGCGATTCCGTCGCGATCTACAACCAGCAGAAACAGATGGATTGTGCCGCGATATCGGTCGATGATCTCCGAGATACGCTCCCACTTCAAGGCTTCGCCGACGCCGCCGAGCAAAGGATCGCGACAGACCCGGACTTTGGCCCGGGGCTTGCCGACCTCTGCCAACATGCGCTGAATCAGAGGGCCAACGATGAATTGGTCGTTCCGGAAGTCCTCGGGAATGATGAGCACATTCATGGGGTGGCTACTTCCTGTTCGGCAAACGCAACAACGTCCTCCAACCAGCCAGACTCGTGCAATCGGGCCAGATTGTGACGCTCGAGCACGCGCTGGGCATCCGGCAGGTCGATGATGCGCTGAATCTTCGCGTCCGGCGAGTCGCTTAGCCGGTAGACCAGCGAAGCGTGCTCGCGCGCTGTATCACTGAGCATGGCTAACAACTGCGGTGAATGCGTCGTCGCCACCACCTGAACCTTGCCCTGGCGGGCTTGCTGCTCGATCAGTTGAAGCAGCAGGTGCAAACGGGTGGGGTGGATTCCGTTGTCCAGTTCCTCGAAGAAATAGAATTTCGCGGTATCGGGCCCAAGCATCGCGGCAATCATCGCCAAGAACCGTAACGTGCCGTCGGACGCACTGTACGCCGATACCCGTTGTCCGCTCTTTTCGATCAAGGTAACCAGAATCCGTCCCGTCTGGTCGGGCACGAAATCGAAGTCGACGACATCCAGCGGCGTGAGTTCCTGAAGCCATGCGGCGATGGCGTTCTTCTTCGACTCGTCCTGACAGATTGCCTGCAGGACCGATGAAAGATTCTCGCCGCGGTCTCCCAGAACCACCTGGCCGGGCAACGAAGGAGTCTTCATCGCCTCGGGGGACAGATCCAGAAAACGCATCGACTCCAGCGCCGACAGCGCCAGGTTCGCCGAATTGCGGTACATCGCCGGCGCATCGCGATGATGGGGCACCTGGGAAAGCACGGGCTGGTTATCGAGAAAACGCAGCCGTTTGCCGTGCTTTCGGTTCCGGCTGTCCCTGGGCAAGCGAACGAATAGATAGGGCGGGCCTTCTTGTGCCGGAGGATCGTCGCCCGGATGTGAGTCGAAAACCAGTTTGCCCGACCTGTGGAACGATTCACGGCTCACGCGAGGCGGACTGCTTCCATTTCCCAACGCGATCTCGATGCGATGACGGAGCCTGCCCGGGAGCCGAACACCGGCCTTTGTTTTCACCGAAAGCGCCAGGCCCGTTTCCAGAGCGAAGGATTGCTCGCCGATCAAGGCCACCTCTCGTAGCCCCCCGCGGATTCCTCGCCATTGGAGCACGCCACCTTCGACGTACTTTTCCCCGATCGTCTCCGCCAACGAATAGCCGCGCGACACCCCGTGGAGAAATCGGAACGCATCGCGCAGGTTGCTTTTCCCCGAGGCGTTGGTTCCGACCAATACAGTCAGCGGACCCAACGTGAGGGTGGTATCCCGGAAGTTTTTGAAGCGTTGCAGACGCAGGAAATTGATCATCGCGACACCTCGGAGAACGCTCGCTTGCCGATGGTCCAGACTTCGAGTATTCGTTGGGCCATCAGGATTTCGCGGAGCAGGGTTCCCTCTCGAGCATGTTGGTCGGGTACATCGAAGCCAAAACTCGCACATTGAACCGGACGAAGAAAGCAATACAATACCACCAAATCGTGCTTGTTGCCACGCGGAGAGGCTGCAGTATCGAGTACGCTCCAGTGCGACCAGGATTCTACCAGTATTAACTTCGCCACCGAATCACCAGACGGCGGGCTGTTTTTTAAGGGATTTGGCAGACTATAGCAACTCGCTGCATCGACCATTCTTTGGGGAAGCTTGTCCAGTCGTCTGGTCGCTGGCCGAGGGGAAAGACACGCGGAAGCGTGAACTGCAACGGCCGCGAAACGTCGGGGCGACATGAAATCAACAGCCTGCAAACTCGGCGGAGACGTTGCGCAACTTCGAAGACCGCGGTCCGCTTGTCCGGATTGTCGCACAAACAGACGCAATCCACCCCGTGGTTGCCCGGCTTGTTCGCCGATTCGAGTTCATGACCCGGCGGCCGGCTTGCCGTCCCACGGTCGGGCGTAGGACGGTTGCTGGACGTAGCGGACCATGCCGATGTCCAGCCGGCCTTGTGCGCCGGGACGCAGGCGGACATGGAAGCGATTGCCGTCTACGGTCGACGCATCGCCCTGCTGTCGAAGCGACGTGAAACGGTGCTCGCCGAACGCGCCGGCTTGTACAATCACTTCACGAGCCTCCGTCGGGTGCAGGTTCACCAGTTGAACCGAAACGCCATCTGCCGTGACGCGTTCCACCAAGGCTGCGACATCCGGCGGCACGCCGGGGCGTCGACGCTGGGGGTCGAAATAGAACAGCCGGCAGTGCAGTAGCCCACCGTGGTACACGTGGTTCGGGGCGCCCAGCATCAGTTGCACCAACGCTTCGAGTACCACCGGGTTGCGCTGCTGCCAGTGATGCACGTCTTGTTCGTCGGGGTGTGAGGTGTCGTGGCGGATTACTTGCAGCCGTTCCAAACTGGCCGCATACGTGGCCCGCAGGATCTGCAGCGGATAGTCCGGATTGCGGCCGGCAACGAAGCCCAGCCAGGCCGCCGCGTGCTCCCAATCGCCTTTGGACTTCTGGTACGCCAGCGTGTCCAAGGGCACGCCGGCGGTCAAGGCTCGCAACAGACGCTCGTCGCGCGGATCCTGCGAAACGCACCACAGGTATGCCAGGTGGACCGGTTTGATGGGCCGATAGTCGTACCAGCCGTCGTCTCCATGCCGGTGCGGCACGACGACGCGCCCGCCGACGATGCGTTTCTGCCGCTCGACCAGCTCCAAAACCGAACGCGGCAGTTCCAGGTACTTGGGATCGCCGCTGACCAGGTAGGCGTTCGCACCGCCGATCAAGGTCGCCTCGACCTGGTTGAACAAGCCGTGCGGCCAGCGCCAGCCGTAGTACCCGCCCCACCACTTGCCGTCCATGTTCTCGCCGATCTTGCCCTCCAGGCCCACGTTGTCGGGCAAGATGCCGCCGTTGGCTCGCATCCGCTCGGTCCAAGCGGTAACGTATTCCTCGATCCAGCGGCGATATTTCTCGTCGCCCGAGTACATATAGGCGTTCAGCATCAGGCTGGTGGCGGTCAGATTCAGCGGCACGTCGCCGCGCATCATCCGGCGATTCATGGTTTCCAGGATGAACGGAAAACGAGCGTCGTCGATCCAAGCATCGCTGGACGTGACGTGAGGGATGTCGTTGTACGGCAGCGGATAATCCGCCAGCACGTCGCGGTGGGTGACCCAATCCTCGGCCGTGTTGACAAACCGCGGCCCCCGACTGCCGTTGATCGGCGAACGGATCAGCTTGCGCTGTGCGTCCCAATTCGCTGCCGCCGGGTCCTCGCCCAAATACAGGCCGGCAAAACGCAAGGAGCGCTCGCGGAATTTCGCGTCGTGTGGATCGGCCAGGCCGAAGAAGTAGAAGTTGGTGTACGCCTCGCCGTGATGCATCCAATCGTAATAGGCGTCGAATTCGTTGTGGATCTGGCCGTACCGCGTGAACTGGCGAGTCACCGCTTCCCACAGGCGGCGCGACAGAGGGTTGACCTCCTCGGGACCGCCCAGGGCGTAGTACAACGGAAAGTTGTAGAAGCTCTCGTACCCGTCGTCCGAGCCGTCCATGCCGGGCCACCGGTCGCGCCAGATCAGCGTTCCGTCGTCGCGCGTGTACTTGCGAACAAACTCGACAGCCGCCGGATACAGTCCGTCCAGCAGCTGACGTTCCCACAGCGCCCACTCGGGGGGCGGCCCCACCTCGGCAATCTCGATCGTCGGCAAAACGAACGCCTCGGACGTTGCCTCGGCAGCTCGTCCTGACGTACTTAAGCACACCAGGATCGCTGCCCCGGCAAGCCGGCGAAGCATCCACCTGCGGCGCAAAGGTTGGGAAGTGTTGAGCATGGTTCGGCCTTCTTTCGTTGTCTTCATTTTTCTGCCCCCATTCTCTTGCCCGTTTCCTCGACTTCGTGCCCCACCTCGCCCACCGGCCGCCGATGCCACCACGTGGCCAGCATGGAACCGGATACATTCATCCACGGCCCGAAAATCGCCGGCGCCAGCGCCGCGCTGGAACTCTGCAAGACGTTGATCGCCAGCCCGGAGGCCATGCCGCCGTTTTGCAGTCCCACCTCGATGGCTACCGTCCGGCAAGCCGTCTCGGGCAGACCGGCCACTCGAGCGCTCCAGTACCCCAAAATGTAACCGATCGTGTTATGCACGATCGCCGCAGCGATCAAGGCCAGGCCGACGGTCAGCAGCTGTTCGCGGGACCGCGCCGTGATGATCCCGATGATGAAGCAAATTCCGGCCATCGACACGATCGGTAGGGTCCGGTCCATCCAGTTTCTCGGGCCGCGAAACAGCACGCCAATCACCAGTTTGGCCGCGGCCACAGCAGCGATCAACAGCAGCCCGATCAGGATTCCGCCGCGGAGCTTCAAGATCCAGCCCGCGACGGTTGCCGGCAACATGCTCCTCAGCACGTCGCCCTCGACGCTCATCGCGGCGACCGCGGCCAACCCGCTGCCCACGGCGATCAGCGCAACAGCACCCGTGCGCTGCAGCCACGCGCTGCGGCCGTACAGGATCTTGTTGGCAATCAACCCCGCCACGATCGGGACGATGATCATGTTCAGGATCGACAGCATCATCTCCCAGAAATCGATCGGCACCAGCCGGCCGGCGAGGGACTTCATCAGCAGCGGCGTCATCAGGGGCGACGCCAGCGTCGAACAGGCGGTCATGGTCACGGACAGGGCCACGTCGCCGCGGGCCAGGTAGGTCATCAGGTTCGAGGCCACGCCACCGGGCACGGAGCCGACCAGAATCACACCCGCCGCGATTTCCGGCGGAAAGCCGAACGCCGTCGCGATACTCAGACCGACCAGTGGCATCACGGAGAACTGGAGCGTCATCCCGACGAACACCGGCCAGGGCATGGCCAACACGCGGGCGAAATCCTGGCCGCTCAGCGTCGTGCCCATCCCGAACATGATGACTTGAATCAGCGGGACGATCAGAATCACCAGATCCGTGCCGAACCACGTTCCGAACGCATCCGGAAAGAACATCGACGCCGCGACGAATACCAAGACCCAGATCGTGAACGCCACGCCGCGCAAGGCCGCGTGACTCATAAACGCCAGGGCCAGCGTGATAAACAGGATCACCACCGCCGGTGCTAACACGGCCCCATTTCCCCAGGCTGCCGAGCCCACGGCGATTACGGCGGCCATCAAGCTCAGCCCGAAAAAGAACACACAGATTGGCCGTTTCGTTCCTGCCACAGATCGCGTCTCCCGTGCGGTTTGTCGGAACCAATCACGTTAAAGTCGGGCGGCCCGTTGGAGCACTTGCTCGACCCACTCGGTTTGCGTCGGCTCCAGCGGCGGCACGATTCGAGCCAGGTCGTACACGACGCGCCGCGAGTACGGGCCGGTATCGTAGCAGCGGGTCAACACGGCCTGCAAATCCAACGCGATCTCGCCGTCGTCCGGCAACAGCGGGACGCCGATTTCGGGTAGCGGCTCGGCCAGCTGCCACGGATAGACAAAGAACCGGCCGCGTTGATCGAAGCGATGAACGGAGACATGATAATCGAAGGCGCCGGCCTTTCTCTTCAGCCGGTCCAAAAACACGGGCGTCGTATGTTCGCCGCCGCGCAGCAAGTCGATTTCCACCAGATGCACGGCGCTGCCCAGGATTTCGCCCTGCTTCTGCAGGTACAAGTTCCGACCCGGATCGCCAGGTCGCTTGTTGCTCAGGCTGAGTACTTCGATCGCCGTCACCAGACGTTCGCCGCCCTCCGCCAGGCGAGTCCGGATCTCGACATACGGCTCCCGCCGCTCTTCATGACACGTCTCGAACACCAGCGGACGAGTCCGCACTCGGCTCCGCGGGCGATCCGCGACAGCGGCACTCGGTTCCGCCACCGTCCAACCGCCGACCATGACGTCGGTATCCGGCTCGATGTACCGCGCCGTTGTTTCC
>Ga0351892_10218_pt1 | contig 20322 bp, 18 predicted proteins | sample TotcelFGM3001K14_FD_206763 | JGI IMG/M metagenome (GOLD analysis project Ga0351892, IMG submission 206763) | Enriched cells from coal bed in the Powder River Basin, Montana, United States - Total cells FGM rep3 HSBNCT.FGM.300.1.K14 ... | reverse complement strand
GCAGCCCAGAAGAAATTGCCCTCCGAAGAAATCGTTCTTTAAGTGAAATAAGGGCTTGAGGTAATTATGAAAATACGGTTTACAGGTTTTCCAGAATGAGTTAACCGCTTTTTCATCCGTCGTGGTGTATGTTAGGCATAATAGTTTATATGAAAGAGAAGTAGTTATGGCAGAAGATGTTTTAGAAATTACCCTGAGACGGAGTCCCATCGGACGTCCGCCTGAGCATCGGATCACTTTGAAAACTCTGGGATTAACCCGGTTACACAAGACGGTAAAACATAGGGATAATGCCGCCATGCAGGGAATGATCCGGCAGGTTGCCCATCTCATTGAAGTTCGTAAATCCGGTTCTACTCCTATCCATGACCGTCAAGGAATGGATAAAAACGAAGGATAAGCACCCATGAGACTAGATGAACTTAAACCCTGTCCAGGGGCCAAACATAAAATCAAACGGGTCGGTCGCGGACCTGGATCGGGCCATGGAAAGACCGCCTGTCGCGGGGTCAAGGGCCAGAAATCACGTTCCGGTCACAAGATAAGTCCAGCCTTCGAAGGCGGTCAGATGCCTTTGATTCGTCGTTTGCCCAAAAGGGGTTTTACCAATATATTTAAAAAGGTTTGGACGATTATTAATCTGCGCGACCTAAACAGTTTTCCGGCAAACTCAGTGATTGACGGAGAGACTTTGGTTAACGCCGGGATAATTAAGAAACCCAAAGCTGGGATAAAACTTTTAGCCCAAGGCAAAATCACCGTCCCCCTTACCATCCGTCTCCACGCCATAAGTGCTCAAGCCCAAGCTCAGATCGAAGCGCTGGGCGGTCATGTAGAGGTAATATAAGGTGCTGGGGGGGTTTCAAAATATTGCCAAAATCCCGGAACTTAAGCGGCGGATATTAATATCATTAATGTTATTGGCAGTTTATCGGCTGGGATGTGTTATTCCCACCCCCGGAATTGATGCCGATGCCTTAATGGCCTTTTTCGCCCGTCATCGAGGGACTATTTTTGGCCTGTTTGATATGTTTTCAGGTGGAGCACTGGAAAGATTAAGTGTCTTTGCCTTAGGAATTATGCCTTATATTAGTGCAGCTATCATTATTGAGCTGCTCAAGGTGGTCCTGCCTTCACTAGAAAAATTGTATAAGGAAGGTGAAGCTGGACAGAAAAAAATCAAACAATACACCCGTTATGGTACAGTTGTACTAAGTGCTATCCAGGGATTGGGTATTAGTATTGGCCTGGAAGGCATGGGAATGGAAGGCGGTACGCCGGTGGTGTTGCACCCGGGATGGGCCTTCCGCCTGATGACCGTCCTGACCTTGACCTCGGGCACCGCCTTTATAATGTGGCTGGGAGAGCAGATTACGGAAAGAGGGATTGGCAACGGTATTTCTTTAATTATTTTCGCGGGGATAGTTGCCCGGATGCCCTCGGCTATTGTTAATACCTTGCAATTAGTGAAGTCAGGGGAGATTTCCGCCCTCATCGTCTTAATTTTGGTGGTGGTGATGGTGGGAGTTGTGGGTGTAATCGTTTTTGTCGAGCGGGCGCAGCGACGAATTCCGGTGCAATACGCCCGGCGAGTTGTTGGTAGAAAGATGTATGGAGGCCAAAGCACGCATCTGCCTTTAAAGGTTAACACTGCCGGAGTCATTCCACCTATCTTCGCTTCTTCCATTCTAATGTTTCCTGCCACCATCGCGACATTTATTAATGTTGATTGGGTAAAACAGGCTAGCGAGTTAATTTCCCCGGGGGCGTGGTTGCATGAATTGCTCTATGTGGGGTTTATCATTTTCTTTTGCTATTTCTATACCGCGGTCACTTTCAATCCCATCGATGTGGCCGATAATATGAAAAAATATGGTGGTTATATACCAGGATTACGCCCCGGAAGAAGGACGGCGGAATATATCGACCGCGTCTTGACCCGAATTACTTTGGGGGGGGGCGATTTACGTCTCTGCCGTCTGTGTATTGCCCACCATCTTGGTGCAGAGATTTAATGTTCCCTTTTACTTCGGGGGCACGGCTCTGTTGATTGTGGTTGGCGTGGCCATGGATACGGTGGGGCAGATCGAATCCCATATGCTGACTCGCCATTATGAAGGTTTTATGAAGAAAAGAATTGGCGGACGAACCAGGAGATAGCCTCTTAAGTTTCGGGTTGTAAGTTTTGACAAGATAGAAAACGACCTTAAGTTAGCACCTAAAAAGAATGCGAGCTTAGATAGAACATAAGTTATTTTTTTGAGGAAAAAATGTGAAATTGGGGCTCGCAACCTAAAAATAATAATTAGAAATTTAAAAGGAGATTATTCATGAACCTGATTATGTTGGGTGGACCAGGGGCCGGCAAGGGAACTCAGGCCAAGATGCTCATAGAGAAGTTTCAAATTCCCCAGATTTCCACGGGAGATATTTTGCGAGCTGCCGTTAAAGAAGGAACCGAAATGGGGAAAAAGGCGAAGGAGTGTATGGATGCCGGTACACTGGTTCCCGATGCCGTGGTAATCGGTATTATTGAAGATCGTCTCAAACAGGCTGATTGTAAGAAAGGTTTTATTTTAGATGGTTTTCCCCGGACTGTGCCTCAGGCCGAAGCTCTCGATGCGACGCTGAAAAAAATGGGAGCCAAGATTGACCATGTCGTCAGCATCGATGTGGATGAAGAAGCATTGGTAACCCGTTTGACCGGTCGCCGTACCTGCAAAAACCAGGCTTGCGGACAGATGTACCACGTCAAGAATGCTCCTTCGAAAAAAGAGGGAATTTGTGATAAATGCGGCAGTGAAACCTATCTACGGGATGATGACAATGAGACTACCGTCAGATCCCGGCTGACCACCTACAATCAGGCAACTATGCCTCTAATAGATTATTATACTAAACAAGGTTTAGTGCGGGGCATCAAAGGTGTCGGCGGCATTAATGACATTTTTGAAAAGATTGTGGCGATTCTAAAATAAGGATGAAAATAATACCGGCGGGATTAATGGGCAACTATACCTCCCGCCGGTTGCTTAAACTATGATTAAGTTAAAGTCTCCGCTGGAAATTGACAAGATGGCGATTGCCAATCAGATAGTGGCGGAGGCGTTGATGGAAATTAAGGACTATATTCAACCCGGGGTAGAAACCCTGGAATTAAATGCTAGGGCGGAGAAAATATGCCGCCGGCGTAAAGTTAAACCAGCATTTAAAGGATATAGAGGATACCCCAAATCGCTTTGTGTATCAGTAAATGAAGAAATCGTCCATGGTATACCTTCAACCCGTAAATTACGGGAAGGAGATATGGTTAGTATAGACTTTGGCATTAAATACGATGGTTATTATGGAGATGCCGCCATAACTGTTCCAGTCGGAAAAATCTTCCCGGAAGCATTACGACTTATGCAAACCACCGAAGAAGCCTTAATGGCAGGTATCGCCCAAGTCCGGGTGGGGAATAGATTATCCGATGTCTCGCATGCCATTCAGGCTGTGGTAGAAGGGCAGGGATTTTCCGTTATCCGGGATTTTGTCGGACATGGTATCGGTCGATCTCTGCATGAAGACCCGCAGATACCCAATTATGGCCCTCCCGGGCATGGCCCCTTCCTCCAGGAGGGGATGACATTGGCTATTGAGCCCATGGTCAGCGCTGGAGGTTGGGAAATAAGGGTGTTAGAAGATGGGTGGACCGCCGTAACTAAAGATGGCAGCCTAGCGGCGCATTTTGAGCATACGGTAGCCTTGACCAATGATGGAGTCTTGATTTTGAGTAAAATTTAAGTATATAATTAAACAAGGTTAAATTTTGACTTTTTAATTTTTGAGGAAAGAGCAATTTATCTCCTTATCGGATGATGGAATCAGAAAAAATTAAATTGGAAATTCAGAATTATTAACCCAGAATCATTTGGGGAGCGAAATAAATGGCCAAAGAAGAAGCCATAGAGGTAGAAGGCACTGTTATAGAGCCCTTACCAAATGCCATGTTTAGGGTCGAACTAGCCAATGGGCATCGCGTATTGGCCCATATCTCCGGGAAAATGCGAATGCATTATATTAAAATTTTGCCGGGTGATAAAGTGACAGTAGAATTATCTCCTTATGATCTAACACGAGGCCGGATAATTTATCGCGCCAAATAAGATGCCAGAGTATTCGATTATAAAGTGATCTATCCCACTCAAAGGATATTTGGACAAACAATTAGGTGGGGCCACCCACCTGACGATTTACTAAGGGACAAAAAAATGAAAGTGAAGGCATCGGTAAAAAAAATTTGCACTAAATGCAAAATTATTAAGCGTAAGGGTGTAGTCCGGGTGCTTTGTGAAAATCCCAAACATAAGCAGCGCCAGGGATAAAAGGGAGGACTGAGATTGGCCAGATTAGCGGGGGTAGATTTACCTCGAAACAAAAGGATTGAAATCGCCTTAACTTATATCTATGGCGTGGGGCGAACTACAGCCCAAAAGATCTTGCAAGAAGCCGGGGTTGATGGTGGAATAAAATCTGATTCCCTAACAGATTCTGATTTATCGCGCATCCGAAGCGTCATTGACAGTCATTACAAGGTTGAAGGAGATTTACGGCGAGAAATCTCCATGAATATCAAGAGACTGATGGATATAGGTTGTTATCGGGGCTTGCGGCACCGTAAATCGCTTCCGGTCCACGGACAACGCACTCACACCAATGCTCGCACCCGCAAAGGGCCACGGCGTTCAGTCGTAGGAAAACGGAAGAAAGCATAAGGAGGAACGATGGCCAAAGTAGCTCGCCGGGGCGGAAAAAAGAAGAAAGAAAAGAAAAATATTCCTTTGGGAGTTGCCCATATTCAATCAACCTTTAACAATACCATAATTACGATTACTGATCCTGTCGGGAACGTGGTGTCATGGTCTTCCGCCGGAGTCCAGGGGTTCAAAGGTTCGCGCAAAAGTACTCCCTTTGCAGCCCAGTTAGCGGCTGAAGATGCCGCGAAAAAGGCCATGGAACATGGGATGCGGACCATAGATGTTTATGTTAAGGGTCCTGGTTCCGGCCGGGAAGCCGCGTTAAGAGCTTTACAGGTGGCAGGATTTACTATAAATCTTATCAAAGATGTAACTCCCATTCCTCATAATGGATGTCGCCCGCCCAAGCGCCGCCGGGTATAACAAAATGCGAGAAGCCAGCGGTCTAGAACCGAAATTAAATAATAATGAAAGATTGCTGACAAGGGAAAAGTTTTTTTAGGAGGTGATAATTGGCAAGGTATATTGATCCAGTCTGTCGAATCTGTCGTCGGGAAAGAATGAAAATATTTTTAAAGGGTGACCGCTGTTATACTGATAAATGCGGATTTGAACGCCACGGCTACCCTCCCGGTCAGCATGGACAGGCTAGAGCAAAATTTTCGGATTTTGGCATCCAGCTCCGTGAAAAGCAGAAAGTAAAACGTATGTATGGGTTGCTGGAAAAACAATTCCGTGGTTATTTTGAGAAAGCTGAACGGCAAAAAGGTGTTACTGGAACCAATCTGCTAGTCTTAATAGAGAGAAGGTTGGATAATGTGGTCTTTAGAATGGGTTTTGCCAGTTCCCGAGCCCAGGCCCGGCAATTGGTACGGCACAATCATTTCCTGGTCAATGGAAAAAAGGTCAACATCCCGTCTTATCTCATGAATATTGGAGATACGGTGCTGGTAAAGGAAAAGAGCCGTAAGATTGCTCAGTTGATGGAATCAATGGAAACGGTGGCCCGGCGTGGCATACCTCAATGGTTGGAGATAGATAAAGAAAAATACCAGGGAGTTGTACGGATGTTCCCGACCCGGGAAGACCTGACCATGCCCATCCAGGAGCATCTTATTGTAGAACTATATTCCAAATAACGGGTTGTTTGAGTTTCGATGTTTAAGCAGCGCCTAGGAAAAGGAATAATTCAAAGTTTACGATATGATAACTAAAAGTAAATACACGAAACTTGAATTTAACTCATTGGTTTTTGTGCCAAGGAGAGCTGATGCACAAGAACTGGACTGATTTAATCAGACCTAAAAAATTGGAGATCGATCCCGATACCCATACACGGTTTTATGGGAAATTTATCTGTGAACCTTTAGAGCGGGGCTTCGGGATTACCTTAGGCAATTCGTTGCGCCGAGTCCTCCTTTCTTCATTAAGGGGCGCTTCCATAACCTCGGTAAAAATAAAAGATGTCTATCATGAGTTTTCTGCTATTCCCGGGGTTATCGAGGATGCCTTAGAGATTATTTTAAATCTAAAGACAGTCCGGCTAAGGATACACGGAGAAGGGGTAAAAACTTTATATCTTGATGTCCGGGGAGAAGGGGAGGTTAAGGCTGGTGATCTAAAGAGCGATGGGATGGTGGAAATTCTCAATCCTGATGCTCATCTTGCCACTTTATCCCGGGATGGCGAGCTTGTATTGGAAGTTAGCGCCCGAAACGGCAAAGGCTATGTCCCGGCCGAAGGCAATAAAGAAGAAAATCAACCCATCGGGGTTATTCCCATCGATGCTGTCTTTTCACCCATTCAGAAAGTGAATCATGTGATTACTCAAGCCCGGGTGGGGCAACAGACAGATTATGATAAATTGACCCTGGAAGTCTGGACTGACGGAAGTATTTCTCCTGAAGACGCCGTGGCTTATGGAGCCAAGATATTAAAAGATCAATTGAGTATCTTTATTAACTTTGAAGAACCCCAGGAACTGGTCGAAGAAAAAACCATCCTGGAGGTAGATCGTCTCAACGAAAATCTGTTTCGCAGTGTCAATGAACTGGAACTTTCAGTACGATCAGCCAATTGCTTGAAAAATGCCAATATTCGCTTAATCGGTGAGCTCGTCCAAAAGTCTGAAGGTGAAATGCTCAAGACGAAAAATTTCGGACGCAAGTCCTTGAATGAAATAAAAGAGATATTAACGGAAATGGGGCTGAGTCTGGGCATGAAGCTGGATAACTTCCCCCCCCAGGAAAGCTCTATGGAAGGAAAGGAAGGAATGCCATGAGGCATCGGAAGGCCGGACGTCATTTTTCTCGGCCCATGGAACATCGCCAGGCCATGATGCGTAACCTAGTTACCTCGTTGTTCGATCATGAACGCCTGGAAACGACCCAGGCCAAGGCCAAAGAATTGCGTAAACTGGCAGAAAAAATGATCACTCTGGCTAAACGGGGAGATCTACATGCCAGGCGCCAAACCATGTCAGTGGTCCGCACTAAAAGTGTGGTGAGTAAGCTTTTTGGGGAAATTAAAGAACGTTTTATGGACCGGCCCGGCGGCTATACCCGCATTACTCCCAAGGGGGTGCGGATCGGGGACGCAGCTCCTATCTCCATTATCGAATTAGTCGGACGGCCCGAAAAGATCAAAAAAGGGAAAAAGCCAAAAGCCGCGGCCACTGAATAGATTTATTGTCTCGATCAAAAGCGAGGTATGCTCTAGTGCGCCTCGCTTTTTTTTTCATGCAATTCTGATAACGGGCCTCGATGAGTTTACCTCAGCACCGCTTTACCTATCGCATCCCCCTTTATGAGATAGATATGGGGCAGGCGGTTTATCATGGCCGGTATTTTCATTTTTTTGAACTGGCCCGAGAAGCCCTATTGCGCCAGGCGGGCTTTTCCTACCCGGAACTGGTGGCGCAACATTTTCACCTGGCCGTAGTCGAAGCCGTATGCCGATATCGTCAGCCGGTGAGGTATAATGACGATATTGACATCATCACTACCATACCTCTTCTCAAGAGCCGCAGTATCCAGTTCCACCACCAGCTTTTCCTGGCGGCCACCAATAAATTAGCTACCGAAGCTACCTTAACAACTGTTTGTATTACTTTTGCCGGGAAGCCGGCGCCCTTGCCTCAGGAGTTGAGAGAGAAATTGCTGGCATTTTCAGGTAAGCCGAAGGGATAAATTTAGCTTGACAGCACCTTTGGTTTGATTTAAAAGATATCCATAAAGCAAAATCAATCTTGGGACATGAAGTCTCAAGGATATAAAAAAATAAATTAAATATATTATAGACCACGAAGGTCAGGTGCTAGAAATTGGCGCCATTTTCGTGGTTTTTTTTTGGGGTTGGGGATGTGAATAAAGGCACAAACAAGACTTATTTCTTGAACAAGTGGGAGATTTTGTAGTGAAATAAAAAAGGAGGGGCGAGTTCCCGGCCAAGAGTCCTGCCCCTCCGCCAGACCGCATCTCAGCAAAGATGATCGGCCCTTTTGTTTGTATCAAAACCAGGGCCGACATGCAAATCAAAGGGGGAGGATTTTGTCATGCAACGTTGGTTCTTGGGGGTAATGATTGGTGTTCTGGCCTTAACTGTGAGCAACGTGTGGTCGTTGTCCGGAGCCTATGCCCAGTCGAAGCATGAAGAGGTAATCGTGGTGCCGCAAGAGGAGGAAAAGCTACCAGCCTCAAACGACCAAACAGAAGAGCAAAAGCGCCAGGACAAGAAATCTCATGGTAAGGATAAGGTAGAGACCCTGGATAAAGTCGTGGTCACCGCCACCAAAACGGCGCGCAATCCCGATGATGTACCGGCCAGTATCACGGTGATTACCGCCAAAGATCTGGAAAGGCAAAACATCAAAACGGCTGATGAAGCCCTGGCTCAGGTGCCGGGGGCTTTTGACCGCCGGGGGAAGGGCTGGGCTGATACCCTGGCCAACGTCCAGTTGCGGGGCATGCCGGCCGACAACCAGAAACGCACCCTCTTAATGCTGGACGGCCAGAACATGGCTTCCAGTTATACCAATTCCGTTACCTGGAGCAGCTTGGCGGTGGAGGATATCGAGCGCATCGAAGTAATCCGGGGGCCGTTTTCCGCCCTCTGGGGTGGTAGTGCCATGGGCGGGGTGATCAACGTCATCACCAAGACCCCCAAGAAGCTGGAACTGTCGGCCGGCGGGAGCTATGGTCGCTATGACTCCTATACCTATAATCTGAGCGCCGGGCACCGGCTTTGGGATCAACTGAGTTTAAAAGTTAGCTATAATCATCGCGAGACTCGCGGCTATCCCAGTAATCTAGTAACAACCACTAGCGTGAGAAACACGCCGCTTACTGCAGCCCAAAATAGGCTGGTCACGCCGGTAGCAGGCTACCGATACACCTTCAACAATGTGGGCAAACCTATTTGTGTGGTGGGCGACACCGGGGATAATAGCGTGCAAGATTCCATTGTCACCACCAAGTTGGCCTGGGATCCGGCTCCGGGACATAAAATCAGCTTTTCCACCAACCTCTATTGGCAGGATTACCGGTATGGGGTACCCCATACCTATCTCTATAACCCCTTAAACGGTGATCCCATAACCACCGCCGGGACTACTGCGGTAAACCGTCCCCGCCGGTTAATTGGCCCTTCGTTCTTCGGGAAGTACTCCTATTTTACCAGCCTGTCTAATAGCAGTTATTTGTCTTCCTTCGGACATGAACATACCGCCATTTATAACCTTGCCAGCGAAAATAAGTTGACTGAGAGCACTACCCTGAAATTGAAGGGCGGCTTGGTGAACGGCTGTCAAAACTGGTACGATGATGGGGGGACGAATTATTCTCAGAGCCCTGGGGTTACCCACACCTCCCCCAGCAAGAACTATAATTTCGACGCCATGGTGGAGCAGATCATCGGCCGCAAACAGGTTCTAACCGCGGGTTTTTCTTATGCCACCGGCTTTGCCTCCTCCACGGACTGGACCATCAACTCCTGGCGGGATCCCGACAGCAAAACCGACGTAGTCCGCAATTCTCAAGGGAAAGATCGTACCCTAAGTATGTATCTGCAGGATGAAATTAACTGGCACCCCAAATTTAGCACCATTATCGGGGGCCGGTTGGATTTCTGGAGCACCTATGAAGGCAAGTATGCTGATTTTGCCTCCAGGCCCAAAATCTGGCAAGTCAATCTTCCCCGACGGGAGCAGACCGCTTTCAGTCCCAAGGTGGCCTTTTTATACCGACCTTATGAGTGGATGACCTGGCGGGCCTCGGCTGGCACCGCCTTTCGGCCCCCCAATATCTATGAACTGTATCGGACCTGGGGCGCCAGTAGCGGAACTATCTATGCCAGTAATCCTTTTTTAAAACCGGAAACCTCCGTAGCCTGGGAAGTCGGCGCCACCATCAAACCCTTTGCCGGCAATGTCATCAGCGCCACCTTCTTTGACAGCTACATCGATGACATGATGTATCGCGTCCAAAGTCCGACCAACCCCTTGGTCCAAGACTATAAAAATGCCGGAAGGGCCAGGATTTATGGGGTGGAGCTGGAAATCACCCAGAAGCTCTTTCGCTGGCTGGATGTTTACGGCAACATGACCCTGGTTGACCCCCGGATCCTGAAAAATCCCGATTCTCCTCTATCCGTGGGCAAAATACTGACCCAATCGCCGACCCAGCAGTTTAAATTCGGCGTCAATGTAAATTACTGGAAGATTAATGCCAACCTGTCGGGACTTTATGTGAGCAAGAGATACACCCGGGATGATAATGCCGACGGGATTAACGGCACCTATGGCTCTTACGACCCTTATTTTTTGGTCAACACCAAGGTAACCTATTCACCGGTGAAATATGCCGATATCTCTTTCTCCGTGGATAATCTCTTAAATCGTAAATGGTTCTCCTCGTATATCACCCCCGGCCGGATGTGCTGGGTAGAAGCGAAATTTAAGTATTAATCAAGGGCATTCAATCAACTAATTGTCAGACTTAAAGATCACCAACGAACCATGAAAATCTAGACCGGAGACGGGATGGGGGACCGGAGAATGTAGTTTTTTCTCCCGTCCCCCTACCCGGTCTCCCGTCATCTTCTAAGAGGCTATTTGTGAGAAACTGCCGCAACCTCCTGGCCCTGGCCGGATGCGTGTTAATTTTGTTTTTGGGGGCGAATTCCTCCAGGGGACGGCCAGGAGAACTGCCTCCGGTCACCAAAGATTACCCCCAGGAGTCCCACCGGGTGGTCTTATTTGAGTTCTATGAAATGGCTGCGTCCTTGGGGGCCTGGGACCGCATCGTCGGGATTTCCAGATACGCCTACGACAATGATTTACTCCAGAAAGTGGTCCCCAACCTGCGGCAGATTCCGGCGCCGGGGAGCGGGTTTGACGTTAATATGGAAAGCTTGCTGACTCTAAAGCCGGATCTGGTGGTCACCTGGTCCCGGAAGCCCGAAACCGAGGAATTTATTAGACGCCACGGTCTTCCGGTTTTTTCCATGTATCCTGAGGGACTGGCAAATTTGCATCGGGACTTAATTAGGTTGGGTATCATCCTGGGCCAAGAGGAGCGCGCCAAATCCGTATCGGCATTGATGGATCGGAGCCTGGCGAAATTGCAGCAAAAGGTGGCGGCGATCCCTGAAGCGCATCGGCCTCGGGTGCTGTTTTTGTGGGGTAAACCAACTACCATCCAGGGCAATAAAGGGGTGGTGCCAGAAATTATCACCCTGATGGGGGGTCATAATCTGGGGAAGGATTTGGATGCCTTTAACCAGGAAATCTCCATGGAAACCATTGTGGCCATGAACCCGGAAGTGGTGCTGATTTGGGGTTCGGCGTCCTATGGTCCGGATGATCTGCTCCATGACCCCAAATGGCAGACCATTGCCGCGGTGAAGAATCGTCGGGTGTTCAAGGCCACCCGGGCCTCCACCTGGTCGCCGCGCCTGGTTAGGCTGGCCTGGTGGATGGCCAGATGTTTTTATCCGCAGTTTATTGCCGACGAAGAGATGACCCAGGCCCTGGATGGCTTCTACCGGTCTTGTTTCGGCATTCCCTATGAGGAGACTCCATGAAGAATTTAGGCTGGGTGCAAGGGGGGCTGATGGCCTCACCCTTGCTGGCCGCTTTCCTGGCCTTGCAAGTGGGGGCCTATGCGGTTCCTTGGACCGACCTCTGGTCAGTGGTCTTCTGGTCCTCGGGAACGACGGCTGTCCCGGAACATTTGCGGGCCATAATTCTCAATGTGCGGCTCCCCCGCATCGTGCTGGCCATGTTGGTAGGTCTGGCCCTTTCCGCCTCCGGCGCGACCCTACAAGCGGTATTTCGCAATCCGCTGGTGGACGCCTTCATTATGGGGCTTTCGGCTGGGGCCGCCTTTGGTTGCGCCATCTCGGTAGCCTTTTTTCCGGCTTTGCCGATTCAAATTTCCGCCTTTGTTTTCTGCATCCTGGCTGCCTTTCTGACCTTTACTCTGGCCCGGACCCGGGGAGAGGTGCCGACCCTGGCTTTGATTCTCTCCGGGGTGGTGGTCTCCGCTTTTTTTACCGCCCTGGTTTCCATTATCAAGTTTTTGGTGGACCCCCACAAACTCGCCGCCATCGTCTTCTGGCTGATGGGCAGCCTGTCTTTGGCCGATTGGCAGGCGGTGCAGAAAGCCGCCCCCTGGATTATCTGCGGAGCCCTGGTGATTTTTTTTGGGCGGTGGCGTCTGAATGCCCTGTCCATGGGCGATGCCGAAGCCAAATCATTGGGAGTGGCCGTTGGGCGGGAGCGTGGTCTTTTTCTTTTGGCCGCAGCCCTGGCGGTGGCCGCGGCGGTATCAGTTTCCGGGATCATCGGCTGGGTAGGATTGATGATTCCCCATGTGGTGCGGATGCTGGTGGGGCCGGATCACCGCCGGGTGGTGCCCATATCTATGGCCGCGGGCGCCACTTTTATGGTGCTGTCGGACACGGTGGCCCGCACTATCACCGGGGGAGAAATCCCGGTGGGTATTGTTACCACCTTGACGGGAGCCCCCTTCTTCATCTACTTGTTGAAAAAAAGAGGTCAGGAGTCCTGGACGACATGATTGAGGTGCGAGATTTATCTTTCCAGTTTAACGGTAAGGCCATTCTCCACCGAATCGGCCTGAACGCCCAGCCCGGGGAAGTTACGGTCCTCTTGGGTCCCAACGGTTCCGGCAAGACTACCTTAATGAATTGTATCTGCGCCCAAAACCGTCTTCAAAGCGGCAAAATCATCCTGGTCGGCCAACCCCTGGCTGATCTCAGTCCTCGGGTCCAGGCCCAGTTACTGGCCATAGTGCCCCAGGATCATCACCCGGTTTTTCCCTATACTGTTAGAGAAGTGATTCTCTTGGGACGCCTTTCCCGCGTCGGTTTCTGGTCCCAACCTCGGGAGCAAGACCGGAAAACAGTGGAGGAAATCCTGGAACTGTTAGACATTTACCATCTGGCGGATAAGCCTTATACCCAGATCAGCGGGGGCGAACGGCAGTTAGTGTTAATCGGCCGTTGCCTGGCCCAGGAGCCTCAGATCCTGTTGCTGGATGAACCCACCAACCATCTGGACTTTCGCAATAAAAATCTCATCTTGAAATTAGTCAAGGACCTGACCAGGCAACGCCGCTTAACCGTTTTGGTCACCTTGCATGACCCTAATCTGGCGCTCCTGTTTGCCGATCAGGTGATCATGATGAACCAGGGTAAGGTGGTGGCGCAAGGGAAGCCGGACCAGGTTATCCATCCGGGTACTCTTTCCCAACTCTATGACATGGAAGTGGAAATGCTGTCGCAAGGAAGCCGCCGTCTTTTTTATCCCAAGTTATCATGATAGTTACGGAAGACTTATCAAAAGCATACCACAAAATCGTCGCCTTAGATGGCTTGAACCTGCATGTCGGGCGAGGGGAAGTCTTCGGCTTATTAGGCCCCAATGGCGCCGGTAAAACCACCACGATCAAGATTCTAACCACCCTATCCCGTCCCAGTCGAGGTCGGGCATCCATCAATAATTTCGATGTGGTCAAACAGCCCCTGGAAGTGAAGAGGCTCACCGGTGTCTGCCCCCAGGATATCAATCTGGATAAGGAATTGACCGCCAGGGAAAATTTATGGATTTATGGGCGGCTCTACCGGGTTGGCGATCTGAAGGACAGGATTAAAGAGCTATTAGACTTTGGCGGCCTGACCGAACGGGCTGATCATCTGATCAAAGGTTTTTCCGGGGGCATGCAGCGGCGTCTGCTGATCTTGCGTTCCCTCATTTCTCGGCCCCGGGTTTTGTTCCTGGACGAGCCTACCGTCGGCCTGGATCCACAAGTACGCAGGCAACTTTGGGGCTTGATCCAGCAACTGAAAGCAGAAGGGATAACCATCGTTCTCACCACCCATTATATCGAAGAAGCCGAAATGCTCTGCGACCGGGTGGGTATTATGAATCATGGCCGTCTCATTTCCCTGGATACCCCGGCGGCCCTGGTGGCCGGGTTGGGCGGTTACGTGGTGGAATCGTCCCATGGCGGCAAGCGGGAATATCGTCTGGTCCATGACAAAGTCGAAGCCTATTCCTGCGCCCCAGGGGGTAACTGCGAAGTTACTATCCGGCAGGTCAACCTGGAAGATGTCTTTATCCAACTGACCGGAGAACGGCTGCAAAGTTGAATTGGTACCCGATTTTCTACCGCGAAATATTAATCTATCAACGCCGGTTGTTGAAGCTGGGCTATGTGGCCTCAGCTATCTTTACTCCTCTGCTCTATCTGCTGGCCTTCGGGTTGGGCCTGGGCAAAAGGGTGACCATGCCCGGTATTTCTTATTTGGATTACCTCTTACCCGGCCTGATTGCCATGAGTTCCCTGACCAATGCCTATACCTGGGTGGCCAACGGCCTGACCATGGGGCGCCATTATTATCGCACCTTTCAGGTGTATGTGCAGGCGCCGATAAGGGCTGTCGATATTGTCTTGGGGGAAGTAATGGCCGGGATAATGCGCGGCCTCTTTTCCGCGGTCATTATTCTGGTCCTGGGGCTTTTACTGGGAAGCCGCTTGCAGTTAAATCCGCTATTTTTTCTGGCTTTGCTGCTTAATTGCGCCCTGTTTGCCACCTTCGGGGTAATTGTGGGGCTGGTATCAAAATCCGAACACGATACCTTGACCTTTAATAACTTCTTTATCGTGCCCATGGTGTTCTTCTGCGGCACCTTTTTTCCCTTGGATCAAATACCCTGGGGCGTGCGGATGCTTATCCGCAGCCTGCCTTTGACCCATACCAACCATCTCTTACGTTATCCGGCTATGAACCTGGAGTCGATGGTATCGCTAATGATACTGGTGGGTTATTTTAGTCTTTGCCTGATCTGGGGAATTGTCCTAGTGCGGAGGTACAACGAATGATTGCCACTATCTTTGAGCATTTTTCCAGGAAACTTCTTAATAAGCGCTTCATTTTTATCGCTCTGGGGGCGATAGTTATTCTCCTCCTGGGCCTGCGCTATTGGCAGGCCCAGGGTCGAAACACCAGGGCCTTTCGCACTGTCCCGGTAAGCAAGGGCGATCTGCGGGCTACCATCAGCGCTACCGGCACGGTGGAGCCGGAGGAAGTGGTGGATATCGGCGCCCAGGTGGCCGGCCGGATTGTCGCCTTTGGCAAAGATAAAGACGGCAAATCTGTTGATTATGGCTCTGTGATCGAGGCGGGCACCATGCTGGCGCAGATCGATGCCGCCCTTTATGCGGCGGATGTGGCTTTATACAAAGCCCAGGTGCAACAGAACCAGGCCGCCTTAAAGCGGGCCGAAGCGGATCTGGGCCAGTACAAAGCTAAACTTTTTCAGGCGGAGCGGGACTGGGCCCGGGCTCGTAAACTGGGCCCCTCAGAGGCCCTATCCCAGGCTGACTTCGACGCGGCCAGGTCAGCCTATGAAACTGCCAAGGCCAATCTGGCAGTGGGCAAGGCCGCCATAATCCAGGCCCAAAAGACTATCCTCCAATCGGCAGCCGCCTTACAAAAAGCGGAGCAAAACCTGAGTTACTGTACCATCCGCTCCCCGGTGAAAGGGGTGATCGTGGATCGACGGGTAAATATCGGTCAGACCGTGGTAGCCAGCCTCAGCGCCCCCAGCCTGTTTCTCATTGCCAAAGATCTGAAGCGCATGCAACTCTGGGTGGCGGTGAATGAGGCCGACATCGGCAATATCCGTCCCGGCCAACCGGTTACCTACACAGTGGATGCTTACCCTGGTGCGGTCTTTAAGGGAGAGGTAGGAAAAGTTAGACTTAACGCCGCCATGACCCAGAACGTGGTCACCTACACGGTGGAGGTCATCACCGATAACTCCAGCGGTAAGCTGTTGCCTTATCTCACAGCCAACGCCAAATTCCTGGTGAGTGAACACCAACAGGCTTTACTGGCGCCTAACGCCGCCCTGCGCTGGAACCCCCAACCGGAACAGATAGTTCCGGGATCTCATAAGGGGACAAAACATCAGGGCGCATCATCGAAAGAAAAACATACTGAATCAGGTGAAGCCCAAACCCAAGGGGTTCTTTGGATACCCCAGGATTCTCAGGTCCGCCCGATTCCCGTGAGACTCGGAGCAACCGACGGATCTATGACCGTAGTCGAAAGCGATGACATAAAAGAGAAGACCAGGGTCGTCATTGGTGAGCGAACCCAGGAGGCGGCAAATGCTCCAGACGACAGTGGCGGCAGTCCTTTCGCCCCCAAGATCTTCAAACCTGGCAGCAGGCATTAGCCGAATAGCCAATAGCATGGGTTGAGGGTTAGGTGAAAAGGGAAAAGTCTCCTTACCCTTTCCATTTTCCACTATTTATCGGCGGAACATTATATGATTTTTATAGAACTTCGAGATTTATACAAGACCTACCATTTAGGAGAAATCGAGGTGCCGGTTTTAAGGGGCATCTCGCTGACGGTGGCTCAAGGGGAGTTTGTCGCCCTGATGGGGGCCTCCGGTTCGGGTAAAACCACCCTCATGAACATCATGGGCTGTCTGGATCGTCCCACCTCCGGGCACTACCGGTTGGATGGCCAGGAAGTTTCCCAACTAACCGCGGATGAGCGGGCCGGGGTCCGCAACCGCAAGATCGGCTTTGTCTTTCAGAACTTCAACCTATTGCCCCGGACCGCGGCGCTGGACAATGTGGCCATGCCCTTGACCTATACGGCCCAGCATTTATCCAACCAGGAGGTCATCACCCGCGGGCAGGAATTGCTGAATCGTTTCGGCCTGGGGGACCGGCACGATCACGAACCCTCGCAGCTTTCCGGCGGGCAGCAGCAGCGAGTGGCCATCGCCCGGGCCCTGGTCAATTACCCCCCTCTGTTGTTTGCTGATGAGCCCACGGGGAATTTGGACTCCCACACCAGTGATGAAGTCTTGGAGACCCTGCAAAGGCTCAATGAGGAAGAGGGGATAACCATCGTTATCGTGACCCATGATGTCAATGTGGCCAAGTATGCCAAACGGGTCATCCGGATCCATGACGGGGTTATCGTGGAGGACAATATAGCCTCGCCTGCTCCCAGCCAAAAGCCGGAGAAGCTGCGTTCCTTACCTTCCGGCGCCGGGTCTCGAGCCTCGGGCTGGTCGTTCTTCTGGCTGCGGCGCATGCTCTATATTGCCCTAAACGGTCTCAGGCGCAATGTCATGCGGTCGGCGCTCACCGCCTTGGGGATTATCATCGGCGTAGCCGCGGTTATTGCCATGATGGAGATCGGTCGAGGCTCTTCCAGCTCCATTCAAAAGACTGTTGCCAGCATGGGTGCCAACAACCTGCTGATTATGCCGGGAACCGCCTTCAGCGGTGGAGCCACGATGGGAGCGGGAAGTATCACCACCTTAACGCCCCAGGATGGCGAGGCCCTCCTGGAGGAGGCCCCGGCGGTACGCGCCGTCGCCTCCATTGTCCGGGCCCGGGCTCAGGTTGTCTACAGCAATCGCAACTGGGTACCCCTTAATATCTATGGGACAACTCCGGCCTATCTCGACGTGCGGGAATGGAGTATAGCTGCTGGAGACGCCTTCACGGAACGTGACGTCCGCAACGCCGGTAAGGTATGTCTCTTGGGTCGGACCATAGCCCGTGAGCTGTTTCAGGGGGAAAACCCCGTCGGCAAGGAAGTGCGGGTCCGCAGTGTCTCCTTTAAGGTGATTGGAGTGCTTAGCAGTAAAGGGGCTAATATGGTGGGGATGGATCAGGACGACATCTTGCTGGCCCCTTGGACCACCATCAAATATCGGGTAGCCGGCTCCTCTCTGGAGACTGCCAACCAGAGCACCACTGCAACCGCCGGGACCTCGGACAGCACTAAAGTGAATACCTTAAACCAGATCTACCCCAGTACCAAAAATAATCTCTATCCCTTACCTTCCGCCATTCAGGCCGCCGATACCCCCTTGCCGGTGCGTTTCACCAACGTGGATCAATTAATTACCGCAGCCCGTTCCACCGGGGAAATCCCAGCCGCTATCAAACAGATTACCCAGATTTTACGGGAGCGTCATCGCATTCGTCCAGGGGAACCGGAGGACTTCAATATCCGGGACATGACGGAGATTACCAAGGCCCTGTCTTCCACCGCTAATATGATGACCAAACTTTTGCTGGCGGTGGCCCTGATCTCCCTGTTAGTGGGGGGTGTGGGTATTATGAACATCATGCTGGTCTCGGTGACGGAGCGGACCCGGGAGATCGGCCTGCGCATGGCAGTGGGGGCCTATCGTCGCAATATCTTGCAGCAGTTCCTGGTGGAATCCGTGGTGTTGTGCTTTTGCGGCGGGGCCGCCGGGATTGTCGTGGGCCGGGGGATTTCTTATCTGATGTCCGCAGTGTTCCGCTGGCCCACCGAATTATCCCTGGAGGCCATAGTCTCAGCATTCGTGGTCTCGGCCGGTGTGGGAATTATCTTTGGTTATTATCCGGCCTGGAAGGCGTCGCGGTTAGATCCGATTATTGCCCTTAGGTATGAATAGGGGAAAGTGATCAGTAATCAGTGATCAGTGACTAGTAACAAGTGGAAAGTAAAAAGTGAAAATGAATTCAGGTACGAATGATAATAGAAGAATAGAAATGCCTTCTCATCACCGAAAACTGAAAACCGAAAACCGAAAACCACTTTATTTCGGGCGAATAATAGCCTTCTGTTTGTTGGGATTATTAATAACCGCGCTAACAGGCTGTGCGGTAGGGCCTGATTATCAGCGGCCGAAGGCCATGGTGCCAGAAACCTGGGCAGGAGTGCCTAAAGCCGCTGGTCCGGAGGAGAGTAAGGCCAACATTAAACCAATAGAATTAATCGAGTGGTGGACCGCCTTTAATGACCCCCTCCTCACTTCCCTGGTGGAAAGGGCCATCGACGCCAATCTGGATGTGAAGTTGGCCGAATCCCGGATTCGCCAGGCCCGGGCCGCAGCCGGGGTGGCGGGGGCGGGACTTTGGCCCAGGCTGGATGCCAAGACCCTTTATAAAAGGAGCATGGGGTCCAGCGAATCCGTGAGCTCTTCCGGGGCTTCGGCGATTTCGACGACCCCGGGGCTCCGGGAATTGTTTCAGGTTGGTCTGGATGCCTCCTGGGAAATCGATATCTTCGGGGGTTTGCGGCGTAATCTGGAAGCCGCCGGTGCTGATCTGGAGGCCGCGGTGGAGGACCGCCGGGACGTCCTGGTGACCCTGGTGGGAGAGTTGGGCAATAATTATCTAAACTTGCGGGGTTTTCAACAACAGGTCGCCATTGCCCGGAAAAACCTGGAGGCTCAAAAGCGCACCGCCGAGATTACCCGCCAGCGTTGGGAAGCGGGCTTTATCAGCGCCCTGGATGTGGACCAGGCCCAGGCCCAGGTAGCAACCACCGAATCTCAGATCCCGGTCTTTGAGTCTGCGGCCCGCCTGGCAATCTATACCCTGAGCCTGCTGCTGGGCCGGGAACCGGCTACTCTCCTCCCGGAACTGGTCACCGATAAGCCCATTCCACCCACCCCGCCGGAAGTGCCGGTGGGCCTGCCCTCGGAACTTTTACGCCGCCGGCCGGATATCCGCCGGGTGGAAGCCCAGATTCATGCCGCCACCGCCCGTATCGGGGTGGCAACGGCCGACCTTTTTCCCAAGTTCGCCCTGACCGGGAGCTTCGGCTTGTCCAGCAGTGAATTTACCAAGGTCACTACTTGGAACAGTAAATACTGGTCTTTTGGTCCCGCCATCACCTGGCCGGTTTTTGCCGGGGGGCGGATCCGCTGGAATATCAAAGTCCAGGAGGCCCTCCAGGAGCAGTCACTGCTATCTTATGAAAAGACGATTTTAACCGCCCTTAAAGACGTGGAAAGCGTCCTGGTGGCCTATGCCAAAGAGCAGCAGCGCCGCCAATCCCTGGTGGAGGCGGTGACCAAAAACCGCAAGGCCGTGGATCGGGCCATGCAGTTATATACCGTTGGCCGCACGGATTTTCTCAACGTTCTCATCGCCCAACGCTCCTTATTTACCTCGGAAGATGCCTGGGTGCAAAGCACCCGCACCGTGGATACCAACCTCATCGCCCTTTATAAGGCCTTGGG
>Ga0351892_10215_pt1 | contig 20530 bp, 16 predicted proteins | sample TotcelFGM3001K14_FD_206763 | JGI IMG/M metagenome (GOLD analysis project Ga0351892, IMG submission 206763) | Enriched cells from coal bed in the Powder River Basin, Montana, United States - Total cells FGM rep3 HSBNCT.FGM.300.1.K14 ... | reverse complement strand
GGGTGGTCACCTTCGACCCCGTGCTGAAGGACGGGATGATCCCGCTCAACGGTATGCTCAGACACCTCATGGCCCTCTGCGAGGAAAAGTCGGGCTCCCCCGTCGAGATCGAATTCGCCGTCGAGGGGTACACCCCCGGTGAACCCTCGAGGCTGGCCTTCCTTCAGGTGAGACCAATCGTTGCCACCGACAGCGTGGTGGAGATCACTCAGGAGGAGGAACTGGGCGGCAGGGTCTTGTTGAAAAGCTCGAAAGCCATGGGAAACGGTGAACGCAACGACATTTCCTGCGTTCTCTACATGAAGCCCGGCGCCTTCGACGCAGCGCGCACACCGCAGATTGCCCGTGAGATCTCGGAGATCAACCGCGCCCTGTCGAAGGAAGGGAAGCCATACCTTCTGATGGGTTTCGGAAGGTGGGGGAGCTCAGACCCCTGGCTGGGGGTCGGCGTGACCTGGGGACAGATATCCGGCGCGAAGGTCATGGTGGAGATCAGCGGCGGGAAGATGAAGGTCGACCTCAGCCAGGGCTCACACTTCTTCCACAACCTCACAAGCTTCGGCGTGTCGTACTTCTCCGTCAGCGAGTCCTTCGATGGCGGCATAGACTGGGGCTGGCTTGAGAGCAGCGGGAAAAACATCTCCGAAACGGCGTATCTGAAGTGCGTTGAGCTGGAAAAACCCCTTCTTGTCAAGGTGGACGGACGAAAAGGAAAGGGCGTAATCCTGAAATGACCGACGAAGCCACTCGTTCCCAGAGTCTCATCACTTCCCTTCGGGAAAGGGCCAAGGAACTGAACTGCCTGTACAGGGTCGACGAGATCCTTCTTTCGCCTGAAACCCTCGACACGAAACTCCGCCTCGCCGCCGAGGCGATCCCAAGCGGGTGGCTCAACCCCGGTCTCTGCGAGGCCAGGATCAATTACATGGGAACGAACTACCAGTCCAAAGGGTTCAGGGAGGGAGGCGTTTTTCTGTCCGAAGACCTGAACGTTCAGGGCAACGCCGTGGGAACCCTTACCGTCTCATACCCGGGAGAGGTGCCGAAAAACGAGCACGGGCCATTCCTTCCGGAAGAGAAGAAACTCGTGAGAACTCTCAGCCAGCGCATATCACACACCATACTTCACGAGAACCTGGCCCAGGTGTTCCAGGAGGAGAGCCACAAGAGCAAGACATGGCGCGCCGGCACCGAATCGTGGCGCTCGATACTTGAAATGCTGTTCATCACCGACAGGAAGCTTTACAAAACACTTTGCAGAAGGCTTTTGAACCACCTGAACTTCATTGGCGTCCCGCAGGCCCAGGTGCTGCTGAACAAATGGGTCGGCCAGACAGCAGACGGCTCCGAACCCGATCACGAAGGCATCAACCAGCCCATCCCCAAGCACATGATCGACATCAACCCGCTGATCGTGGAGGAGATACTTGAGATAACAAGCTCGGTCCTCTCCGACGACCAGCTGATGAAGCTTCTGCAGCGCTGGGTGGGAGAGAACCGGATCGAGCACTTCATCAACGTGCTGGACGACCACGCAAGCGCCATCAGCGAGATCATCCAGGCCATGGATACGCACAAGACCATCGTGACCGAGGAGCTGGCGCTCTCCCCACCGGTGTTGAACGCTGTAAAGGTTTCTCTGATCAGGCGTTTTGTCAGCAGAAGGCTCGACTACATAAGCACCCTCAAAGACTACGTCACGCTGAACGACTTCTACGAACTCAGCAAATACCTCGTGTTCCCCGCGAGAAGTCACGGTCAGCTCGGTGGCAAGGGCGCCGGGATCTTCCTTGCCGGGCAGATCCTGAAGCACGTTACCCAGAGCGATCCGGTGCTCAGCAACATAAAAACCCCGAAAACCTGGTACATCTGCTCCGACGGGATCCTGGATTTCGTTCACCACAACAGGCTCGAGGAGCTTCTCGAGTACCGTTACAGGTATATCGAGGAGATAAGGATGGAGTACCCGAACCTCATCCAGCTCTTCAAGAACTGCGCTTTCAGCCCCGAGATGATGCAGGGTCTTTCCATGGCGCTTGACGATCTTGGGGAAAAACCCCTCATCGTCCGAAGCTCCAGTCTTCTTGAAGACAGCAGTGAGGCAGCCTTCAGCGGAAAGTACAAAAGCCTTTTCCTTGCAAACCAGGGTACGAAGAAGGAAAGGCTTGAAGCCATTACCGATGCCATAAGCGAAGTATACGCCTCGATGTTCGGCCCCGATCCAATCGAGTACCGTGGCGAGCGGAAGCTCCTCGACTTCCAGGAGGAGATGGGTATTCTGATCCAGGAGGTCGTGGGCGCGCACATGGGCGACTACTTCGCCCCCGCATTCGGTGGCGTGGCCTTCAGCCGGAACGAGTTCCGCTGGTCAAGCCGCATCAAGACCAACGACGGACTGGTGAGGATAGTACCCGGTCTGGGTACCCGTGCGGTTGACAGGCTTGGCGACGACTATCCGGTGCTTCTGGCGCCCGGACAGCCCGGTCTCAGGGTGAACACCTCCATCGACGAGACCATACGCTACTCTCCCAAATACATGGATGTGATCAACCTGAAAAAGCGGCGCATCGAGACAGTTCTCGTGGAGGACATGATCAAGGCCAACGGCAACGGCTACCCGCAGCTCGAAAAGGTCTTTTCGGTCTACCGTGACGGCATGCTTCACAGGGTCAACCCCATGACCGATTACGAGAAGGAGTTCGTCCTTCCCACATTCGAGGGGCTGATGAGCGGAAGCGACTTCGTACCAATGATGCGGCGCCTCCTGACACTTCTGGAACAGCGGTGCGGGTTTCCTGTCGACATCGAGTTCGCGGTGGACGGCAGCAACGTCTACCTGCTGCAGTGCAGGGCCCAGAGTTCCTGGCAGAAGGAGGAGAAGATACAGCTCCCCGAGCGGCCCTCGCCGGAAAACCTTCTCTTCACGGCTGAGAAATTCGTGTCGGACGGCCTCATCCCGGCTGTGACCCACGTTGTGTACGTGGTTCCCGAGGCCTACGACAACCTGAAGGACATGAACTCGCTGGTCAACGTGGGCAGGATCGTCGGAAAGCTGAACGGCATCCTTCCAAAGGGCAGGTTCGTCCTCATGGGGCCCGGTCGCTGGGGAAGCAGGGGGGATGTCAAGCTTGGTGTCAGGGTGACCTACTCCGACATAAACAACACCGCCGCGCTCATCGAGATGGCTTTCCGGAAGGGGAACTACGTGCCCGACCTCTCCTTCGGGACACACTTCTTTCAGGACCTTGTCGAGGCTTCAATACGCTACCTTCCGCTCTACCCCGACGACGACGGCATTGTTTTCAACAGGGCTTTCTTCGAGAAGAACGAGAACTGCCTCGAGGCGGTTCTTCCCGATGCCGCGGGTTTTTCCGATGTGATAAAGCTGATCGACATTCCCGCGGTGACGGGCGGGCGGTTCCTCAGGATCGCCATGAGCGGCGACGAGGGCAGGGCCATGGCGTTCCTGGTCGCGGAGGAAACAGTTTCAGCCACCGACGGGATCAGGAAGATCGCGGGTCGCGAGGCCGACCGCATGAGCGAGGACGAACACTGGATCTGGCGCCAGCGGATGGCGGAAAAACTGGCCCTGGCAATCGACCCCGAGCAGTACGGAGTGAAGGGGGCCTACCTGTTCGGAAGCACCAAGAACGCCACCGCCGGCCCGTGCAGCGATATCGACCTTCTGCTGCACATCACGGGGACCGACCATCAGAAGATGCTTCTGATCGCCTATCTCAACGGGTGGGACCTGTGCCTGAGTGAGATGAACTACATTCGAACCGGCATAAAGACCAAGGGCATCCTTGACGTTCACATGATCACCGATGCCGACATCGAGAAGAGGAACTCGTACGCCTCCCGGATCGGTGCCGTGACCGATCCGGCAAGACCGCTCGACATGATGAAGAGCAGGAGAACACCAGGATAGGTCAGCTCGTCAGATCAGTTCCCTGCAGGCACTGGACGGGTCTTCGGGGTCAAAGCTGACAAGCGCGAGCTCAGGCCCGTCATGGGCGGCGCTGAGCATCGTGGTGGACCCCATGGCTTCGCTCCACACACCCGTTAGACGGGCGGACTCGTGTATATGCCCGTGCAAGGTCAGATGCGGGCACCTCCGGGAAATGAAGCGCCTTATGGCGATGCTTCCCACATGCACGTCCAGGGGGACGAAATCCACCGTTCTGCCGTCCAGCGCGGCCCTGTCAAGACCTGTTCTGTAGGGTGGCGAGTGAAACAGGAAGATCGCCCTGGAGAGGTCGTCGGTCCCGGTGATCGAGGCAAGGTCTTCCTGAATCGTGGCATAAAGCATTTCATACTCGGAGACCGGAACGGTGCGCATTCCTTCAGCGGGGTGTGAACAGCCCGGGTCAACGAACCGTGACACATCGTACCTCTCCCAGTCCTTCAGTTGGAACGGAGTGGGAGGCACGTAAGAATACCCGTAGACCTGAAAACCGCCGAAGGCAGTCCTTCTTCCGTGAACGTACTCCCAGATTCCGGTTGAGGCGGCGTCGAGTACGGCGGCCTCCTGAAACCTTCCATCGTCGTTTCCCAGGATAAGGAAGACCCGGGGATACTGCTCCCCCATCCTGCCGCGCAGCTCCCTGAAAAGACGGCACAGGTAGTCGTTCACGAAGTCCCGGTGCTCACTTTCGACCGACATCAGCCTGACGGGACCTGGCAGCAGGTCGCCCCCCATGAAGAGCGCGGAAGGGCGTCTCGCCTCGACAAGCCCGAAGAGTTTTTCGTATCGGCTCGTGCTGCCGTGAAGGTCGGTGACGAAGAAACAGTTCATCATGAGGGCGAAGATACGAAAAGGGGGACCCGAAGGCCCCCCCGGAAACGCATGGAGCTCAGATCCAGCCCCTGACCCTGCAGGCCTCCACCACGCGGTTGACGCTGATTATGTAAGCGGCGTCGCGCATGTAGAGCTTCTGTTTCCTGGCAAGCTCGCTGACCGCGAGAAAGGCGTCGGTCATCTTGACATCCAGCTTGCCCAGGACCTCGTCCTTGGGCCAGAAGTAGTTCATGTTGCACTGTACCTGCTCGAAGTAGCTGCAGGTCACCCCGCCGGCGTTGGCCAGGAAGTCGGGGATCATGAAGATGCCCCTCTCCTGAATGACCGCGTCGGCTTCGGGGGTTGTGGGACCGTTGGCGCCCTCGGCGATCAGCTTGACCCTGCGGGAGATGCTGTCAACGTTGCCCTTGTGGATCTGGTTCTCAAGTGCGCAGGGGAAGAGGATGTCGACGTCCTGGTTGATCCACTCGTCACCCGGAAGCACTTCGTAGCCAAGACCGCGGGCCTTGTCCTTGTTTATGCCGCCGAACTTGTCGGTGATGCCCATGAGGGCATCGATGTCTATCCCGTCAGTCTTCCTGAAGGAGTAGCTGGTCTGGTCGGCCTGGTCCCAGCAGCTGACGCAGATGACCTTGCCGCCGAGCTGGTTGTACAGCCTGATGGCGTACTGCGACACGTTGCCGAAGCCCTGGAAGCTGGCGATGGTGTCGGAGGGGCGAATGCCAAGTTCCTTGAGGGCTTCGCGAACCGTGAAGACAACCCCGTAACCGGTGGCCTCGGTGCGGCCCAGGGAGCCGCCCATGCCAACCGGCTTGCCGGTGATCATGCCGGGGTACTTGGCGCCCGTGATGGCCTCGTACTCGTCCATCATCCACAGCATGTGCTGGGCGTTGGTCATGACGTCAGGGGCGGGAACATCCTGCAGGGGGCCCACGTTACGGGCGATCTGACGGATGTAGCCGCGGCAGATCCTCTCCTGTTCCCTGTGGCTGAGATCGTGCGGGTCGCAGATGACGCCGCCCTTGCCGCCACCGAGGGGAATGTCAACTACTGAACACTTCCAGGTCATCCACATCGAAAGGGCCCTGACGGTGTCGACGGTTTCCATGGGGTGAAAACGGATGCCGCCCTTCGCGGGGCCGCGGGCGTCGTTGTGCTGGCACCTGAATCCCTTGAATGTCCTTACTGTACCGTCATCCATGCGCACCGGGATACTGAAGTGGTACTCCCTCATGGGAAATCTCAGGAAATCCCGGGCGCCCTGGTCCAGTTTGAGGTAATCCGCGACCTTGTCAAACTGCTCCTGTGCCATTTGGAACGCGTTAAAGGTTCCGGTTGACATCAGAAACTCCTCTCTGTGTGAATGCCCTCCAGCGGACCGTCCGCCGGACAGGCTTGTTTACTGACCCTGTAAAACTTTACCCATCATGACGTTAAGGCATATGCTAAAAACAGCGGGTGTTAAGGATACAGAGCAAGGCAAATCTACGAAAAAAGACTTCGGTCGGGAAGTGTCTGTCAATTCACAGCAGTTATGCCAAGCCCTGAAAGCCTCGTTTCATCCTGTTACAGCAGGAGTGATCAGAACTCGTAACCCACGCTCAACTCATCCTTTGAGAAGAAAATGGATACGGCCTTGGCCTCGGGGGCTCGCGAGATTGATTGAAAATCGAAGCTTTCCTCGATGCCGTCCGCCACCCATGACAGGTTGCACTGGACCTCGCCCGGCGGCAGATCGAGACGGGATGGGAATGACTCGTCGGCTTCGATGTTGCTCCAGCTCTGGGATTCCCCGCCTATAGTCAGCGTCACTCTGTCAAGGGCGCGACCCGTGCCGTTGTTGAGCGAGATCTTCCCCGCGCCGCCGCAAGACGCGGCGAAAAGCATCATGCACAGAGCAATGGGAACAAACCTTCTTTTCATGACTGCTCCCTTCAGGAACGATTTTTTCCCATGAAGCTACATTGGAAGTATAATCCAAACCTGACGATCCCGGAAAGGATTCATTTGAAAGCCCTTCTCCTCCTTCTTTTCTTCGTTCTTCCCGCTGGGGCCTACATCGGTCCCGGCGCGGGTTTCGGCATCCTCACGAGCTTCCTGGTCTTCGTGAACGCCCTTGCGGTATCCCTTCTCTCATTCCTCTTCTGGCCGGTCCTGGCCCTTGTCAGGCAGGCCAGACGGAACAGACGACCGCTCAAGCCAAAAGCCCGAAGGCTCGTGATACTGGGTCTGGATGGCCTCTCCCCCATGCTCGTCGAGAAGATGTGGGAGAAGGGCGAGCTCTCAAACCTGAAAAGGCTTGCCGAAAAGGGAACGTTCCGCCATCTCGGTACGACCACTCCGGGGGTATCACCGGTGGCATGGTCGAGCTTCCAGACCGGGGTCAACCCGGGAAAACACGGCATATTCGACTTCCTCGCGCCGGACAGAAAGCGTTACCTCGCCGTTCTCTCTTCGGTGCGCACAACTGTCGGGACCGAGAAGGGCATCGCAGGCCGGAAAAAGACCCGCACCTTACAGACCCTTCTCAGAAAGAGCGCACCCTTCTGGAGCTATCTTGGGAAGTACGGTGTCAGGTCGACGGTTCTCAGGGTGCCCATCACGTACCCCCCCGAACCACTGGACGGCCATCTTCTCTCAGGCATGTGCGTTCCCGATCTCAGGGGCAGTCAGGGCTCCTACACTGTCCTGACGACCGGTGAGCCCGAAGCCATGACAGGTGGTGTTCAGGGAAGGCTTGTACCCCAGGGCGACAACAGCTTCAAGGGCGAGATACCCGGACCCGATGGCACTCTCCCCTGCCAGGTCCGGCTGAGCACCGGGGGAAGGATCCCAAAACTCTCGCACGCAGGCGGATCAGTCGACCTGCCCTGGAATGAGCTGAGCCCCTGGGCTACGCTGGAGTTCACCCTCGCGGGCAAAAAGGTGCGGGGCATTGCGAGGTTCAGGCTCACCGAAGGCCCTGAGCTTTACTGTACCGCGCTGCATGTTGATCCGTCCAAACCCGCGGTGCCCCTGGGGCATCCCGTGCATTATTCCCGCTACCTTGCGGGCATGCAGGGGCCGTTCGCCACCCTGGGGCTCACCGAGGACACCTGGGCACTCTCCAACGGACACATCGACGACAGCGCCTTCATGAAACAGTGCGCCGACATCTTCACCGAGCGAGAGAAAATGTTCTCCGACGCCCTGTCCAAGAACCCCACGGGGCTGGTCGTCTGCGTCTTCGACACGCCGGACCGGGTTCAGCACATGTTCTGGGGAAGCGGTTTCAGGGAAGGTTCGCCCATAAGAACGACCTACGCTCAAATGGATGCCCTTGTCGGCAGGGTCATGGACAAACTCAGAAAGGATGACCTCCTCATCGTTCTGAGCGACCATGGCTTCACCTCGTTCCACACATGCGTCGACTTCAACCGGTGGCTTGTGGAGAACGGTTACATGGTCCTGAAGGAAGGCATTCAAACCGTCGGCACTTCTTACATCGGCGTGGACTGGACAAAGACCAGGGCCTACGCTCTGGGGCTTTCGGGGATCAACATCAACATCAGGGGGCGCGAGGGTCTGGGCATCGTCAATCCCGGGGATGTGCCCGCCCTGACAGCCGAGATCGCCGGAAAGCTTGAGCAGCTCACCACACCGGAAGGCGACAGGGTCATAAGAAGGGCAAGACTGGGGGCGGGGGAATACAAGGGTCCCTACGCCACCGACGGGCCGGACATCATCCCCGGAACGGCCAGGGGGTTCAGGGCCGGGTGGAACTGCGTCACCGGCGGCGTGGGCGAGAGGGTCCTCTACCCCAATGAACAACACTGGAACGGCGATCACAGCTGCGATCCCGACCTGGTGAAGGGTGTTCTTTTCACGAGCTGGAAACACGACCGCGAAGATCCCTCGATCATCGACATCGCCCCCACAGCCCTCGAGATACTGGGGGTCACTCCCCCGCCCCACATGGACGGGAGCCCGCTGTGAACCGCAGGGAGTTCCTTAAAAGGGCCGCGGCGGCCTCGGCCCTGCTTGCCCTCAGCGCGGGTTGCGGCGGAGCGCTGCGCACCAGAAGAAAGGTCCTGGCCCTTGCCTTCGACGGGCTCGACCCGGGCCTTGTAAGACGTTATGCGGCACTGGGCCTGATGCCCAACGCAAAAAGGCTCATGCAGATGGGTTCCCTCAGGAACCTCGCCACATCGAACCCTCCCCAGAGCCCCGTTGCATGGTCGGGGTTCATAACCGGCTGCGGCCCCGATGTTCACGGGATCTTCGATTTCGTGCACCGAGACCCCGCGAACCGGGTGCCCTACCTTTCAACCTCAATGGTTACCCCCCCGACCCGCACGCTTGATGTTGGAAACCTCAGGCTCCCGCTCTCGGGCGGAGGCGTCGAACTTCTCAGGAAGGGCGAGCCCTTCTGGCGAAACCTCCTTGACCGTGGCATTCCGGTAACCATGATCAAGCTTCCCATTGATTTCCCGGCTCCGCAGGACCGGGGAGGCCGGTTCCTTTCCGGCATGGGAACGCCCGACATCAAGGGCAGCCAGGGCAGCTTCACATTCTACACCGACGACCCCCGATCACTCAGCGACGACACTTCGGGAGGCATCATCGTGCCCGTCAGGGACCATGGCGACAACTGCTACCGGTGCAGGGTGACGGGCCCTCAGAACTCGCTCATCGAGGGATCACCGGTGATGGAGACAACCGCCGAGGTCTGGGCGGACCGCACGGCGGGAGCGGTGAGAATAGACGTTCATGGCCGGTCATTCGTGGTCGGCACCGGCCAGTGGTCACCATGGGTGAGGTTCGCTTTCCCGGCCATCGCGGGGATATCCACCGTGCACGCCATAGGCAGGTTCTATCTGAAGGAGCTTTCACCGAAGCTCCGGCTCTACCTCTCCCCCCTCAACATTGACCCCGAGAACCCCGCGCTTCCCATTTCGGGACCGGACTGGTTCGCCCGCAGCATCGCCGAGGCGATCGGGCCGTACTACACCAAGGGCTTCCCCGAAGACACAAAGGCCCTCTCACGCGGAATCTTCAACGACGACGACTACTACTCCCAGGCAACGACCGTGTTCGACGAGCGGATCAGGATGTTCACCCACGCCCTGGGCAACTGGAAAGACGGGCTGCTCTTCTTCTATTTCTCCAGCACCGACCTCAATCAGCACATGTTCTACCGAACAATTGACCCGGAGAACCCCCTCCACTCGTCCGTGACCCCACGGTTTCGGAACATCATGGGCGAACTCTATGCCAAGGCGGACAGGGCCATCGGCCAGGCATTGGAACTGCTCGATGACAACACCCATCTGATGGTTTTTTCCGACCACGGCTTCGCCCCCTTCAACCGCGGTTTCGGGCTCAACAGCTGGCTCGCGGCCGAAGGCTACGCCCACATCGCAAGGCCGGAGGACCGCAACAAGGACATGTTCGCTTGCGTCGACTGGAGCCGCACATCGGCTTACGGACTGGGGCTCAACAGCCTTTACGTGAACCAGGCGGGACGGGAACCCGACGGGATCATCACGCCCGATGAGAAGTACCCACTTCTCGAACGCCTTTCCCGCGACCTCGAGAGCGTGATCGATCCCCTGAACGGGCGCAGGCCGGTGGAAAAGGCCTACATAGTTCAGGACATGTTCCCGGGGAAGGAACTCCCCCCCTTCGCGCCGGACATGATAGTGGGGTACGCAAGGGGCTACAGGTGCAGCTGGGAGACCGCTTTGGGCGCCTTCCCCGAGCAGGTCATCACCGACAACACCGACCCCTGGAGCGGTGACCACTGCGTGGCCCCCATGATCTGCCCCGGCAGCCTCATCACCAGTTCGCCCATGCCGGAAGGCCTGGCCCTTCAGGATATGGGCGCCGTGATAACCCGTGCCCTTGCCGGAGACTCATGACCGCGCTCCTTGCACCCTTCAGGAACTGCCAGCCTTTTACCGGGCTGCTGGCGGTTTCTCTGGTGTTCGGGGTCATCATGATTCTCGTCTTCAAGTTCACTTCGAACCAGAGGGCCATCGGAACGATAAGAAGCAGGATGGGCGCCCGCGCCCTGGGAATGCTTCTTCACCTGCACTCCCCCGTCACCGTCGTAAAAACCGCTGCCGCCCTAATGGCAGACAACTTCGCGTACCTGTGGAAAATAATCACTCCCATGCTTGTCATTGCCGTACCCTTCTTACTCACCGCGGCGGCCCTCGATGCCCGCTACGGCAGCATGCCCATACCACGGGGAATACCCACCACGGTAACCGTCACATGGAACGAACTCCCGCCCAGGGAAGGATTCACTGTGACAGGCATGGGCTTGACGGTTATCGAACCGGTTGTTTTCGTGGACACTCTCAGGCAGACCAGTTTCAGGGTCACCAACGCGACTCCAGGGGCTGCCGCAACAGCGGGAGGTGTCACCCTTCAACTTGGCGCATCAGCGGAAGGCTCAGGATCGGTCATTTACAGGGGCGCCGCCCGTATGAACGCAGTGGAAAGGCTCCTCAAGCCCCACCTTGCCCCCCTTCCGGCGGACAGCCCCGTGATCGAAGCGGCCGCCGGCCTCCCCGAAGCCCGGTACCGCATACTCGGGGGCAGGTGGAGCTGGCTCACGGTCTTCCTGGTTTACAGCAGCCTCTCAGCAATGGCGGGAGCAGTCGCATTCAAGGTAAAGGTATGAAGCAATGGCAAAACTGAAGATGAAACTGGACGACGGATTCATGGAACGGCTGACAAAAGTGGCCGGCATCGGCGGATACTCCTCGGTGGACGAGTTCGTCATTCACGTCCTTGAGAGGGAGATGGAGAAGCTCGATCCCAGGAAGGGCGAATCAGAGGAAGCGATCAGAAAGAAGCTCGAAGGCCTGGGTTACATATCGTAAAGGGCTGCGACTCCCTTCATCCATTTGTACAGCTCAATGAGTTCGAATCCCAGTCGGCTCGCCAACTGGCATTCCCCCTCTTCAAACAGCACGCAATGCTTTGTTAATCGGCACTGGATGGTGTTCCAACAACCCTCGACCCATGTGCCGAGTTTGACACGGCAGCCTTTTCATATCCGGCTCACAGTTCAGACAACCCACTCGCAGAACTCCCCCTGCCGAAACTACCCTCTTCTGGCGTTCTACGGGCTGTGTGAACAAACCGCGCAGCATCGGGTGATACTGCGCGGCCATATAGAGCCAGGTTTCTACCTGACCAGCAGCACTTTCGCGGAAGCCTGCTGTTCGACACTCCGCAGCCTGATGAAATAGACACCGGTGCCAAGCTCTGCTCCCTGTGAATCCTTGCCGTCCCATGTGATGCTGTTCTGGCCTGCCGGGGAATCGCCGTGGAACTGGTTTCTCACGAGGCGACCCGTGGTGTCGTAGACCTGAAGTGTCACGGCGGAAAGACCGGGAGACTGAAAAAGCACCGATACGCTCATGAAAAAGGGGTTGGGAGCGACGGACTGGATCTGTATGAAATCACCGGTCGGATCTTCATCTTCAACCCCCGTGCTGATCTCCCGGAGACCGAGATTGTGCCAGCCTCTTCCCGCTGCAATAGCAACGAACCCGCTGTTGGGAGGAGGGACTCCCAGTGACTCTCCCCACACCACGATGGAGCCGTCTGCCATTAAACCGAGGCTGTTCTCTAATCCCCCCGCAACCGCCACGAAACCGCTGTTAGGCTCAGGAACACTGCACTGACCGTAGAAGTTCCAGCCCCACGCCACGATGGAGCCGTCTTCCTTCAGACCGAGGCTGTGACGGTACCCCCCTGCAACCGCCAGGAAATCCTCGTTGGGTTCGGGAACATTGCACTGGCCCAGGCTGTTGCTCCCCCACGCCACGATGGAGCCGTCTTCCTTCAGACCGAGGCTGTGACCAAACCCCACTCTCAAATACACAACTCACCCGTTCGGAGAAGGAACATCGCACTGGCCATAGTTGTTGTACCCCCAGACCACGATGGAACCGTCTGCCTTCAGGCCGAGGCTGTGACCATACCCCCCTGCAACCGCAACGAAACCGCTGTTCGGGGCAGGAACATCGCACTGGCCATACTGATTGTTACCCCACGCCACGATCTCCCCGTTCCACTGTGCCAGCCCGGTTCCAGCAGCAACCAGCAGAACCATCGCAGTGAGCAGAAACACCTGCCTGAAAGCTTTTCTCATCGCATTCTCCCTTCGGACTCCGTTTATTCTTAATGAAGATGCTTTCTGTGGTTAACCATGTCAATCTCTGTCATGGCTCGGAAGCATGGGGCGCCTCATTAAAAGCGCCAGGGATCTGTCGCAGGGCCGCGATTCCCTGAAGCCAGGGGAGCAGAGAGTTCCAACGCAGGTCAACTCGCCTCGCCAACTGATTTTCAGGGTTCATCACCATTAAGGGGGGCACCCCTTATCACAATCACATCACTTTCTGACGGGCATTGGGTCCTCACAACCCACGGATGATTCATGCTCACCGAATTGCAGTTCATCTTTGCGCTTCAGACAGCGCGAAATCTCCTGGAGTGAAACCGGGGATTGACCGCTGGTTCTTCTGATGCTATCGGATACGACATGAAGATGGGCGGTGTGTCATGTACGCGTGTTTTCTTGCCGCATCCTTCATCCTGTCCCCGAACCCAATGCTTCCAGCATGGGATGATGTTCTGGTGACACAACCTTTTCAAGGGTATTTCCCTGCTGCGGTTTCCTGCGAGAGCGGCCCGGGTTACATGCTCGCGGAGGACTGCTACCCCACGGTGGATTTCGTCCCATACCAGGTGGATCTCTGGCTGGGGTTCGATCCGCCGGATACCGTGGATTCATACAACTTCGGTTTCCAGTTGGACGACTCGGTTTCCCCCGACGGCACGTTTTTCTGGTACGGCTCCGAGGACGACGTTGTCTACGAGGACATAGGCCTCACATGGGGGGGTTACGAATTCTTCCACTTGATGGTTACCATCGCCGACCCTCCGGTGCTGGCTGCGGGCCAGCTCTACTGGTTCTGCTTCCAGGCTGTGAACAACTCCAGTGTGGCATGTCCGGTTGACAACAACCATCCTGACTGGAACAGCGAGTGCTTCTTCAGCAGTGACAACGGAGAATCATGGCAGAGCAGCGGATCCACCTGGGGCGCTTCGTTCGGGGTGTTCATGATAATCTCCGGCACCACCGGTCTGAACAGGTCCACCTGGGGTTCGATAAAGGGAAGCTTCATCTAGAAGCTGCAGGTGATCTCCACTTTTCTTTCGGGACCGCACTGAACTGACGATCCATAATCAGGCTCCGGAACCGTTCGGCTACCCGCACCGTCCCCGCCTGGGGAGTCTCGGATAGAGCCACGCAGTTGCTGATGGTTGAGCAAAACGGTAGAGGCAGTGTTGCATAGTGATTGAGGCGACATAAATACTCTTCCATTCCCCTTAGGCATGTGAAGCGGCATTGGAGGGGTCTTCCTTCACAGAAGCCTGATTTGCCCTCCAGCAGAGCTTCAGCGTAGTGTCCCACAGGGAAGCCACTCCCTGCATCCAGGCTACAAAGGTGTTCCATCGGAATCCTGTAAGGCTCGCCAACTGACATCCCTCCTCTTCAAACAGCACGCAAAGGCCTAACTGATCGGCGTTTGAGGGAGTTCCAACACTTTGCCCCGACCCAAACGACATACCCTCGGGACAAAGTGCCTTCTCGAAAGGACTGCTTTTTCCGAGTGGTGGGCTTTCCGTACCAATCTGATCGCCGTTCAGGGGAATAAGCCAAGGAAGGTGCACCTAAAGGCATCACCCGAAAAGGAGCTTTGGTCAAGAAGGACTTCTTGATGTCAAACAGACAACTCAGTTTCATACAACTTCTTCATTTGTGATTAGTTGACACACTTTTATATTGTTCATTGAAAATGTTGCGTTACCAGATCACTCAAAGCTCACTGCGCATGTAAACATAGGGGTTGACATCATGGTGTTGGCGCTTGTAGATATTCCCTGCGTCAAGGTTTCATGGCAGTTGTCTCATCGACTATATGCTCTTAGTGAAACGGATGTCTGCGAAGTGAATAGGACACTTGGTACATGGAGTCGCAGCTCCAAGCCTAACTACAATAAGATCGTGAACTCATTAAGAATGCTTGGAGAAAACCGAAGGTTAGCGTTGCCAGTGCGAGTTGTCGATCTGAGGAAAACGTTTCCAGGTCTGTTTGAACTCAAAGCTCCAGCGTGCCACTCCCGAGTCTTCTTCTTCTACCAAGCATTACCAGCGGAAAGACTGGAATGCGCTATCTGCACTTCATGCTACTGGAAAACCCGAGGCGATTCAGGAAATCACAGACCCCAGTATGAAGCAATGCAAAGAGCCCATGGAATGATGGAGCGATTCAGAGAAGAGAGAGGGCTGGTACAATGACTACAAAGCATTCTCTGGATAGAGAGAGTATTGATCAACTCGCTGACTACCTGCGCGGTACAATTGCGAACGACATCTGTTTGGCAATGGAGGAACTCGAGATCAATGCCAATCAACTGGCAAAAAAACTTGGCAAATCTCGCCAGTATGTTGGTAAGCTTCTGAACGAATCCTCGAATTTCAAGCTCTCTACAATCGCATCTGTTGCAGTCGCTCTTGAAAGAGAGGCAGTGGTCCGCCTGAAAAAAAGTGATGAGGTTGTTGAAATTCTCCCTTACAGCGACTGGGTGTCTACACATGAAGGTTCAGGTGCGATCTGCATTGATGTAGGTATTACACCCAAGTCATCTTTCCAGAATCTGGATTCCCAGTTCCTCTCCTTTGATGCTGCTCCTTTCTTACCTCCCGTATGCGATGATAGACTATTCTCAGATTTTCTGGTTGCTGAAGAGAGTTGCCCTGAATCCAACCTCATTCACAACCAGGTACTTTCCAAAGGTGCTGCATGACAAACGAACCGATCATCCAACTTGAAACCTTCCATATGTCGAAGGTGCATATTGAGTTTGTTCATACTGAGGGCGAACCGTTTCCAGCAGGACCTACTGAACACTCGCTGACTATCGATTACAATGTGGCTACTAGAGCTGACGATGACCATCGGTATCGGTTGTCTCTGTTAGTTTCAGTGAACCCGAAGGAATCCGGGATGCGCATTGAATCGCAGATAGATGGTTTCTTCCTGTGCCCGGCCGAAATGCCTGTTCCAGTTCGTAATGGAGCAATTCGAGTAAATGGTGGGACAATACTTTACGGTCTTCTACGTGGACAGCTTGCTGCAATCTCAGGTTCTTTTCCCTCTGGCCCGTACACACTTCCAACTGTGAGCATGCTTGATATCGTTCGCAGAAAAGAAGGTGTTCGCGCAGTTGGACCGTCGCAGATTACTGTTGCGGAGGATGATCAGGTCTCAAAGTATCACGCCGAGACCAACAAATAGTGAATATGCTTACTCCCTGTTCCATTCCCCTCAGGCATGTGAAACGGCATCAGAAGGGGTTTTCGTCTCAGACGCCTGTTTGGCCCTCCAGCAGAGCTTCAACGTAGATTCCCACAGAGACGCCACTCCCTGCATCCAGGCTCAAAGGTGTTCCATCGGAATCCTGTAAGGCTCGCCAAACTGTGGTTCATCACCATTAAGGGGGGCACCCCACGAATCCTCTCACGCAGCATTGTCTTCGGCAATTCCGGGGCGGTTCAACCTTGACATTCACCCGGTTGTTTTAAATGTTTACAACACCTCCGATAAGAAAAGAACAGTTGGAGCCTTGTGTCAGGCATAAAAAAGAACGGTTGGTAGGAGGACAGAATGTCTGCTAGAGAATCTTTTGGTCATTACCTCAGAGAGCGTCGAATTGAAATCGGTATGACTCTACGCGAATTCTGTAGGCAAGTTGGAGAAAGCCCAGGCAACATTAGCCGAATGGAAAGAGATCAGCTTGCCCCTCCTGATTCTGAAGAGAAGTTGGAGAGATTCGCTCAGGTTCTTAGCATTCTGGAGAAGGTTAAAATCAGGGATTTCATCGACCTTGCTTGCTTCTCAAGGGGAAAAATCCCAGAGGACATCATGTCTGACGATAGGTTAATGGGATCCTTGCCTCTGGTTTTTAGAACTCTCCGTGGTCAAAGGCTGAGCGAGGACTCTCTAAGAGATCTGGCCGAGGTAGTAAGGAGGAGCTGATGTGTTAAGAGTTCCCTTCCTAGAAAACACTGTGATTGACGCAGTCGCTAAACAGTTTCGCGATCAACTATGAGTGGGAGATAGAATCCCGGTAGATATTGAAGGCATTGTTGAGAGACAACTAGACATGAGAATAGTCCCAATCCGAGGGCTTAATAGTGAGTTCGGCATTGAGGGGTTTACGTCAAGCGACTGGCGAGAGATATCTATTGATGAAGATATTTACATGCGAAGTGAAGTAAGAAGTAGATTCACTCTTGGGCATGAAGTTGGCCACTTAATCCTCCATCGAGAACTTCTGGAAGCGGAGATTGCCGGTTTTGGACAGTTTAGAAGTGTTGATGACTGGATTCGATTCATCAGCAGTATTGGGGACACAGCAAGGGACCGGTTAGAATATCAAGGTTACACTTTCTCCGGCATGCTGCTTGTCCCAACACTACCATTATCTCAGATGTTCTCCGAGAGGCTTCCTTCAATCGAGGATCAGGTTGATGAGGCAAAGGCAGCAGGCATCGGACGCGAAAGCTACATCAAGGTTGTTACAGACTCAATAGCTAGAACCATGGCACCAGCGTTTGAAATGTCAATCCACGCCGTAAGTATGCGGATAGATAACAGCGGACTTGCTGATAGAATCAGGTAGTTCTTCCATAACGTCGGATTTGATGCATTAGGATTGCTCACGTTTTTCATGTCCATAAATCTACAAGTTTTTTGAATCATCCACGAAACGGCTCTTCCATTCCTCTCAGGCATGAGAAGCACCACTGGAAGGGTTTTTCTTCTTAGAAGCCTGATTTGCCCTCCAGCAGAGCTTCACCGTAGATTCCCACAGAGACGCCACTCCCTGCATCCAGGCTACAAAGGCGTTCCATCGGAATCCTGTAAGGCTCGCCAACTGACATTCCCCCTCTTCAACCAGCACGCAAAGGCCGAACTGATCGGCGTTTTGAGGGAGTTTCAACGCCCTGCGACCCAAGCGCCGAACTTGATACGGCAGTCTTTCCATATCCAGCTCACAGTTCAGACAACCCGCTCGCAGAACTCGCCCGCTGGGACTACACTCTTCTGGCGTTCTACGAGCTATGTGAAGAAACCGCGCAGCATAGGGTGATACTGCGCGGCCGTATAGAGCCGGGTTTCTACCTGACCAGCAGCACTTTCGCGGAAGCCTGCTGCTCAGCGCTGCAAAGCCTGATGAAGTAGACACCGGAGGCGAGTTCTGCTCCTGAGGAGTCCCTGCCGTCCCAGGTGATCGAGTGCTGACCCGCAGGCGAGTTGCCGAGTGGTTGGATTCTAACCAGGCGTCCTGTGGTGTCGTAGACCTCAAGTGTCACTGCGGAAAGACCTGGAGACTGGAAGAGGACCTTTGTGCTCATGCTGAACGGGTTGGGAGCGATGGACTGGATCAGGATGAAGGTCCCTGTCAGGTCTTCGCCTTCAACTGAAGTGTTGATCTCCCGAAGACCAAGGCTGTGATGCGCCCCCCCCGCAACCGAAAAGAACCCTTCATTCGGGTCCGGCACATCACACTGGCCTTCGAGATTGCATCCCCAGGCCACGATGGACCCGTCTTCCTTAAGGCCCAGGCTGTGATAGCCTCCTGCGGCAACAGCCACGAAACCGCTGTTGGGCTCAGGCACAATACACTGGCCATAGTGCGGAAAGCCTGTCTGCCCTTGTTGTCCAGCACCCCACGCCAAAATCGATCCGTCATCCTGCAGACCGAGGCTATGGTGGTATCCCCCCGCAACCGCCGTAAAACCACTGTTCGGTGAAGGCACATCGCACTGACCGTAGCTGTTCAACCCCCATGCTACTACCGAACTGTCAGCTCTCAGACCGAGGCTGTGATACCATCCACCCGCCACCGCGACGAAACCCTCATTGATAGAAGGAACATCACATTGACCATGATCGTTCAAGCCCCAAGCTATGATGAAGCCGTCTTCCTTCAGGCCAAGACTGTGGTTGAGCCCCCCAGCAACCGCAACAAAGCCGGTGTTCGGCAAAGGCACATCGCATTGACCGTACCAGTCATTCCCCCAGGCCGAAATGAAACCGCTCGTTCTTAACCCCAGGCTGTGAAACTCTCCCCCCGCAACCGCCACAAAGCTTGCGTTCGGATTTGGCACTCTGCACTGGTACCAGTTATCCATTCCCCACGCAACGATGGAACTGTTTTCCTTCAATCCGAGGTTATGAAAATATCCTCCGGCAGCAGCAACAAAACCACTGTTCGGTGAAGGCACATCGCACTGACCGTATTGATTCCACCCCCATGCAATGACCTCACCGTTCGACTGAGCCGTCCCTGTATCGGAAGAAGAAAACTGAACAAGTGTTGGGAGCAGAAACAGCAATCTGCCAGGCATTCCCATGGCACTCCCCCCCTGGACTTCATTTATCCTGAATGAACATGCCCGTCATGGAGTACCATGTCAATCACCATCTACTCAGATGATGGGACAGCGCCATTTGGACGCCTATGATCTCTCGAAGAGCGGCAATCCCCTGCAGCCAGGGCAGCCAGGACAGTTCGGGGTGAAGCCGGGGGATTGACTGTCTGCGCTCCCGCTGTTATCGGATACGACATGATGACAGGAGGGTTTTATGTACACCTGGCTTCTCTCTGCATCCGTTGTTCTGGCACCGAACCCGATGCTTCCCGCCTACGATGACGTCCTGGTTACACAGCCCTTCCCGGGCTGGTACTCCGCCGGAGTCCCATGCGAGAGCGGCCCGGGCTTCATGCTCTCGGAGGACTGCCATCCCACGACCGACTTCGTACCAAGCCAGGTTGAACTCTGGCTGGGGTTCGGTTCACAGGGCACCGTGGATTCATACAACTTCGGTTTCCAGCTGGACCAATCGGGATCGCCCGAGGGTTTATTCTTCTGGTTCGGCACCGAAAGCGATATTGTCTATGAGGACATCGGCTTGTCTGTGTGGGGGCTTGACTTTTTTCACGTCATCGTGACCATAGCTGATCCTCCGGTGCTTGCCGCGGGCCAGCCCTGCTGGTTCTGCTTCCAGGCGGTGAGCAGCAGCACTGTGGGATGCCTGCTTGCAAACAACAACCCGGGCTGGGACAGCATGTGCTTTTTCAGCAGCGACAACGGGGAATCGTGGCAGAGCAGCCAGTCCACCTGGGGCACTTCGTACGCGGTGTACATGATCATCTCCGGCACAACCGGTCTGGACAGGTCAACCTGGGGTTCGATAAAGGAATGCTTCATCTAGAAGCTGCGGATGGTCTCCGCTTGGCATTCGGAACCGCAATGAACCGGTTGGAGCATCATCCGGCTCAGGAAAGACGGCACAAAACGGAGAACCGAGTACCTTGTCCACACACTGACGGGATTGGCGTGCCGCATCCAGTCCGAGTCGGTAAGACCGAACGCCCCGGCAACTCCCCTCTCAATCGTCATTGTGATTCCCCATCAAGAAGCTCAAGTGTGTAGACACGCGGAAAATGGTCCTCATCGACAACGGCCGCAAGGGAGAACAAATGAAACGCGGGCATCTTTTTCCGGCAATACTGGGCGGCATGCTGCTGTCTTTATCCTGTGGTTCTTCGAGTGAGCCGGAGCGGATCACCGGGGCAGGCATTCCGGAG
>Ga0351892_10209_pt1 | contig 20913 bp, 18 predicted proteins | sample TotcelFGM3001K14_FD_206763 | JGI IMG/M metagenome (GOLD analysis project Ga0351892, IMG submission 206763) | Enriched cells from coal bed in the Powder River Basin, Montana, United States - Total cells FGM rep3 HSBNCT.FGM.300.1.K14 ... | reverse complement strand
GTGGCCGCTTTTCGCCAGAAGAATGTGGATGCAGCGGCGGTGATTTCCCCGGACGCTTTGGCGCTGACTTCGGGGGGGACCGAAGGCACGGGCGGCGAATCGGTAAAAGGAGCCAGAATCCTGCTGTCCACCAAAACTGCCAACCGGGTTATTGCGGACGTTTACGCGGTTCGAACGGATTATTTAGAAGCTAACCGCGACAAAGTAATGAAATTCGTCTCCGGCCTGATGAAAGCTGAGGAGGCGCTGCGGGACTTAACGAAAAATAAAGCGGCCAAAGCGAATGATTATAAAAAAATGATCGACGGAGCTGCTAAGATGTTGATGGATTCCGATACTCCCCAGGCGATTAGCGATACGGAAGGAATGTATGGCGATTGCGAATATGTCGGATGGAAAGGCAACGTCAAGTTTTTTACGGACCGGAACAATCCCCGCAGTTTCGAGCGGGTATGGAATGAAGTTCAATCCGGGCTCATCGATTTGGGCGTAATGGTTAAAAAAGTTCCTTTGGTATGGGCTGAATGGGACTTTAATAAGTTAAAGGCGGGCCTTACCGACCTTGCCGGAGTTGAAGCACCGAAGTTCGACGAAGCCAAGGTTGCCCAGGTGGTCACTCAAAAGCAACAGATGGGAACTTTGGAAGAAGGGACGTTATTTTCATTCGAAGTTTTCTTCCAGCCGAACCAGAAAGCTTTTGAGCCGGACCTTTACGAAGACGCTTTTAAACGGGCCATTGAAATGGCTTCGACTTACGGCGGTTCTTTGATCGTCATTGAAGGCCATAGCGATCCTCTCGGTTATTTAAAGCGCCTGAAGTCCGGAGCCTCGGCGCCGGAACTTAATCAGATCAAGCAAGCCGCCAAAAATTTGAGCTATGCTCGAGTCAATGCGGTGCGCGATGCCCTGATTGAGTATGCCAGGAGCAAAAATATTACCCTCGACCCGTCGCAGTTCAGTACGGTTGGTTATGGCATTATGAAGCCTAAATCCGGCATGGACGGCGATACGCCGCGGGCGCCCAAAAACAAGAACGAGTGGCTGGCCAACATGCGGGTTGAATTCCGGATGATTCAGGTTGAAGCCGAAATGAATAAGTTTGAATTGATTAAGTAAAGAGGTGAAAAATGACCATACGGCAATCATTCAGGCTTGTCTTCGGGTTTTTTCTGGCCTTGTCACTGCCGGGGATCATATCCTGCGGGGATGCTCCGCCACCTGAAAAAGCATCCCCACCAGCCGTTGATCAGCCAGCTCAAGCGCCCCCCAAAGTGATAAAAAGAATTCAAGATCCACGGGTTACCAAAGACCTGGAAATCTCCGGCTTGGAAGCAGGCCAATATTCCTGGCCACCGGTTCCGGAGGAACAGGAAGTTGTCGACCTCTCCAAGGAGCCATTTGCTAAAAATTATTATGTAGTATTGGACGGAAGCGGCAGCATGCATGAAAAGGACTGCGCGGAAAATTTCCGAAGTAAGATGGATGCAGCCAAAAAGGCTTTAGCCGATTTCGTCGGATTAGTGCCGGCGGAGGCCAATATCGGCTTGATGTCATTTGGGGGGGATAGATATTTGGAACAATTCCCGCTCCGGGAGAATAACTCTGGGAATAAAAACATGTTTTACAAAAAGATCGGAGAAATTCCGGTGGGCGGAGGAACGCCAATCCACAACGCCATGGTGCTCGGTTTGCGCGCTATAGAAAAACAGGCTCAAAAACAGCTGGGGTACGGCGAGTATAACCTCGTCATCATCACGGATGGAGAATACAACATCGGACCTGATCCAAGAGGCGTCGTTAATTTTATTATAAAAAATACGCCTATAAAGATTCATACCATTGGATTCTGCATCAGGTCAGGGCATTCGCTGAACCAACCGGATAAAATTTACTATAAAACCGCCACCAACCCGGCGGAGCTGAAAGAAGGTTTGGAAAGCGTCCTGGCCGAGTCCGAAAAATTTGTTGACCTGGATAAATTCAACCAATGATGGGCGCAACCCCTGACCAACATCTTTTTTCAGGAGGACAAGAATGGAATGAATCGGAATTTAATCGGCGCCCTAGCCTTAGTAGCAATTGGAGTGATGGCGATAATCGGTTTCCGGCTGTTAAAACCGCTGCTTTCCGAGCGTGAGGTTAAAAAGGTAACCGACGCCGGCGCTACCAAAGGAACAATAAAGATTGCTGTAGACAGTTGGGTCGGATATTATCCGCTTATTTCCAAAGAGATGAAACGGAGGCTCCGGGCCGCCGGATATAACCTGATGCCGGTTAACGATAATGCGGATTATCCGGGTCGGATGAAAAAGATTAAGAACGGCGAATACGACTTTGCCGTCGCCACGGTGGATTCGGATCTGCTTAATTCCCAACCTCTGAATTATCCTGCCGTAATCGGGATGGTAATTGATGAGTCTTTCGGGGGGGATGCATTTCTGGCCCGTAGCGGCATCCAGAGCCTGGACGACCTCAAAAAACGCCAGAACTATAAGATAGCCTTTACGCCTAATTCGCCCAGTGAACATTTGTTAAAAGGCATTGCCGTCCATTTTGATATCCCGGAACTAAAAAATAAAAACGGGGCCTGGAGAGTTGAAACCAAGGGTTCGGAAGATGCCTTAAAGATGCTGCTGGCCGGCACGGCGGATGCTGCGGTATTATGGGAGCCGGATGTCACCAAAGCGCTGATGACTCCGGGCATAACCAAGTTAATCGGCACCGAAGATACGAAAAAGTATATAGTCGATGTTCTTCTCCTCAATAAAAACATCGTCTCAGCCGATCCCGATCTGGTTAATCTGGTTTTTTACAATTATTTCCTGACGCTCAAGCACTATCGAGACAATCCGGAAATGCTGAAGAAAGAAGTAGCGGAGGAAACTAAAGTATCGGAAAAAGAAGTCGAGAATATGCTTAAGGGCGTCAAATGGGTTAATCTCCAGGAAAATGCCCACGACTGGTTTGGAATAGGGGCGCCGGGCAGTCGGGCGGTCGAGGGCATTATTGAAGCCATCGAATCAACTGCGAAGATTTTGGTTGAAGCCGGTGATTTTCAGTCCAATCCGATTCCGAACCACGATCCCTATCGCCTGATCAATAAATCTTTTATTGCCGAATTATATAATCGGGAATTTACCGGCCAATTCGGCAAGAAAAGTGAAATCGGCAAGGGAGCCATCAGTTCCCTGGATAAACGCTTCGCGCCTTTAGATGAAGCAGGCTGGAAATCTCTAAAGGAAATCGGGACGCTGAAAATAAACCCGGTAACTTTTCTCTTCGGTAGTTCTCAGCTTGATATCCATGGCAAGGAAATGCTCGATGACTCCATCAAAAACCTCGAACATTTTCCAAACTATCGCATGATTATCAAAGGGCATACCGGCCTGATGGGCGACCCGGAAGTTAATAAAATCCTCTCGCAAGAGAGAGCCGATTCGGTAAAACGCTACCTCGAGATTACCCACAACATCGACCCGGACCGAATGAAAGCTCTAGGCATGGGTTCGGCCGAACCTTTGCCCCAACAAACCGGTGAAACTGATCGCGCTTACGGCTACCGGCTGCCCAGAGTTGAGCTTTACCTCGTGACCGAAGTATATTGACAAGGAGACAATTTGGCATCGGCAGACAAGGCCGGTCCGCCGGCTTTAAGCGATTTTTCCCAAAAAGCAACCGGCAAAGCGGTGCTGTCGCATACCTTGCAGCATCCTTTAACGTTATTTTCCGGGGCGGTGGGATTACTGGGGATAGTTTCGTCGTTAGTTTTAGGACCTGGCGCCCTTGCTTTTACTGCTTTAATTGGCGGGTTGTCGCTCAGCGCCGGTTCCTGGATTGTTAATTACTGTTTCCGGAACGAGCATTTCGCGGCCCATTATATTGCCGGTCTGCAAAAGTCCATGGAACAATATCGGGAGCAGTTAGTGGACAACGTTGGCGCCCTCCTGGAAAAATTTCGCTCTGCTGACGCCACCGCCCAGTATGCCGAGTTAGCCATCGTCCAGTTTAAGAAAATCGAGGCTGACTACGACAACGTCAAGACCCTTCTCGATCAAAAATTTCACACCGGCGAGCTAACTTATGGCCGATTCTTGGGCGCGGCGGAGCAGGTTTACCTGGGGGTGCTGGATAATCTACAAAGAGTAGGCACTATACTGCAAAGCATTTCCACTCTGGACCCGGCGGAATTCAAGCAATGCCGCCCTAAAAGGAAAAAAAGCGAAATAGAGAACTGCGAAGAGAAAAGAGTTGAGGCCATCGAAGCACGCCAAAAGCTTTATGAGGAGCAAATCGGCAGGATTAACACTCTCCTGGCGCAAAATGAAAGTGCTATTACCGAAATCGAAAAGACTGCCGCCGCGGTGGCTACCCTGGATACCGACGGCCAATTGGCGGAAATAACCCCTGAAGAAGCTATTAAGCAGCTTCAGGAACTGGCCAAAAGAGTTTATCTTTATAATAAAAACGACAACATCAAGGAGGAGGTATAATGCCCACGCAAGTTGAAGAACGAAAAAAAGAGACCTTGCTTAACCTTCTGCCGTTAGAAGTACCGACCGGACGTGAGTTACAGTTAGCCGAAGCTACGCCGCAACAGGTAGAGGCGACGCCGAGCATCGATCCCGAACTGGAGAAAATGGCGGAGCAGTTTACCAAGACGGTATTGAGCTTCAATCCTAACGATATCGACAAACAGGATCAGCGACAGAAAAATATCGCCGCAGTCGAGAATCTCGGCATCAAAACCCAGTCGGAAGCCTCGAAAAAGAGTCAAATTCTGAAGCGTTCGGTTCAAGATCTCGCCTCTAAGACCGAAGACGGCGGTCCGGTGGCCCAGGCCTTAGTGGACTTGAATGTTCAGATCGACCAACTAGATCCGGGAAATTACGATTTAGAACCCGGATGGTTCGGCAGAACTTTGGGCCGGCTTCCTTTTATCGGTTCTCCTTTACAGAAGTATTTTACCAAATTCCAGGCCGCGGAAACGGTTATCGCCGCCATTGTCCGTTCCCTCACCGACGGCAAAGACACGCTGATCCGCGATAATTTAACCCTGGTCGACGACCAGAAGGGGATGCGGGTGATGACGGTTAAATTGGATAAAGCCATCCAACTGGGCCGACTGATCGATCAGAAGCTGAGCCAGGCCCTGGAGCAAGAAATAACTTCGGATGATCCCCGTCGCCAATATTTCGAAGAAGAACTGCTTTTCCCTTTACGACAGCGTATCGTGGATTTGCAGCAGCAACTGGCGGTTAACCAGCAAGGCGTTATTGCCATCGAGCTGGTTATTCGCAATAATAAAGAACTGATCAAGGGTGTGGGCCGGTCGGTGGACGTTACGGTCAACGCCTTAAATGTCGCGGTTACCGTCGCCTTTGCCCTGGCCAACCAGAAAATCGTCCTGGAAAAGGTTCAGGCGGTAAACGAGACCACCAGCCGACTTATTTCCCATACCGCCGAACAGCTGCATTCCCAAGCCGCGGCCATCCAAAAGCAGGCCGCGGGAACCATGCTGAATATGGACGACTTGCAGCAGGCATTTACCGATATGAAGGCGGCGCTCAATGAGCTCGCCGAATACCGCCGCCAGGCTTTGCCGGTTTTAGCGGAACATATTCTGCGGATGGACGAAATGACCAAAGACGCGGCCAAGTCCATTGAGAAAATGGAAGAAGGCAATAGGATGCGTCCTGCCTTGCTTTTGGATGTGGACTGATTAAATTCACTAAAGGAGAAATATCAATGAAAAAAGTAGTAACTATTGCATTGGTCGGTTTCCTTCTACTTATTACCATGATAACAACTTACGCCGATCAAAAACCGGTTTTCCGGATAGCCTGGTCGCATTACACCGGCTGGGAACCCTGGGAATACGCCCGCCAATCCGGCCTCCTGAAAAAGTGGGGCGACAAGTACGGAATTGACATCCAGCTCGACCTGATCAATGACTATGCCGAATCCATCAACCTCTATACCGGCGGGAAATACGATGGCTGCGCCATGACCAACATGGATGCCCTGATCAATCCGGCGGCGGGGGGGAAAGACAGCACGGCATTGATCATGGGTGATTTTTCCAATGGGAACGACGGCATCGTCTTGGTTAAGGGTGATTCCGTCAAAGCCCTCAAGGATAAAAAGGTATATCTGGTAATGAACACTGTTTCGCATTACCTTTTATCGCAGGCTTTGGCCAAAAATAACCTGAAAGAACGCGAACTAAAGTTGGTTAATGTCAGCGATGCGGATATTGCGGCTAAATACATGTCGGATAATGATCCGAATTGTGCTGTGGTTACCTGGAATCCCATGTTAATGCAAGTCCGTAATAAAAAAGGCGCTAAAATGGTCTTTAGTTCCGCCCAGATTCCCGGCGAAATTATGGACTTAATGGTGGTGCGGACCGACGCCCCGGAGAGCCTGAAAAAGGCTTTAGTCGGAGCCTGGTTTGCAACTATGCAAATTATGTCCGGAGGTTCGAAAGAGAGCAACGATGCCATTAAGTACATGGCCCAATTCGCCGGCGGCACTGAAGCCGAATTCCGCGCCCAGCTAAAAACGACGGCGATGTTTTATACGCCAGCGGCAGCCGTGGATTTTACCCAAAGTCCCAAGCTGAAAGAAACCATGGAATACGTCAGGACCTTCAGCTTTGAAAAAGGGCTGTTCGGAGAGGGAGCAAAAAATAAGGATTTTGTCGGCATTCAGTTCTCGGATGGGTCCATAATCGGCAATCCCAAAAACGTCAAGTTTCGATTTGATGCAAACTATATGCAGATGGCCGCGGCCGGAAAATTGTAATAATGATTAAGGTGCCGAAAATTTGGGGTATTCATGCTGAACCGCCCAAGTCATTAAGGATTGTTCTGGCGTTATTGCCGTTTGTCTTGCTTATCGCAGTATACGTATTAATATCGCATCTGCGTCTGGCGGAAAATCCTGACGATAAATTGACACCGTCGCTGGCCAAGATGATGGAGTCGATGATCAGGATGGCTTTTACTGAAGACCCCCGAAGCGGTGAATACCTTTTATGGCTGGATACGATTTCAAGCTTGAAACGATTATTGACCGGCTTAAGTTTGGCTGCGGTTGGCGGGCTGTTTATCGGCATAAATATGGGATTATTTCCCGGCCTGCGCGTGGCCGCCCTTCCTTTAATAATTTTCCTGTCGATCATCCCCCCGCTTTCCTTACTCCCGATTTTATTTATAATTTTCGGCGCCGACGAATTCGGCAAGATAATGCTGATCTTTCTCGGTAACGTCTTTATGGTAATCCGGCTGGTGTATCAAGAAACCCAAGATATACCCAAAGAACGGATTGTTAAGGCCTTAACGCTGGGAGCATCGCAGCTGCAGGTTGCTTATCAGGTAATACTTCCCCAGATTTTTCCCAAACTTTTGGATATAGTCCGGAACTGCCTGGGACCGGCCTGGCTGTTTTTAATCGCCGCCGAAGCTATTGCGTCAACCGACGGGCTGGGTTTTCGAATTTTTCTGGTGCGCCGCTATCTGGCGATGGACGTAATCATCCCTTACGTTCTCTGGATCACCTTTCTGGGGTATGCCATGGATAATCTGCTCAGCCGTTTTATCAGGTGGAGATATCCGTGGTATATTGCCACAAGGTAGAACGGAGCAATTAAATGCACCCCAACGGAAATAACCATCTCCTGCATATTGAAGATCTCTACGTGGTTTACGGCGACAAAGTCGTCCTGGATAATATTGATCTTGCCGTAAGCTTAGGTGAACTCTGTACCGTGGTCGGACCGTCGGGATGTGGAAAATCAACGCTGCTCCGAACTATTTTGGGCGAAGAGCGTCCCACCAGCGGGGATATACTGATTAACGGTGAGCAAGTGGGCTTTCCGAATAAGTCCAGGGGGATAGTGTATCAACGCTATTCTTTAATGCCCAACCTTACGGCGGTGGAGAATGTAAAACTGGGACCGAAGTTATGTCAAAGCCCCTGGGATTATTGGTCCCGCGGCAAGGATAAGGAAATCCACGCGGAAGCGATGAGTTATTTAGAAAAAGTGCGCCTGCCGGAGCATGCCGATAAGTACCCTCATGAACTTTCCGGCGGCCAGCAGCAGCGAGTCGCTATCGCCCAAGCACTAATTATGAAACCTGAGATGATTTTAATGGACGAACCTTTCGGCGCCCTGGACCCGGCTACTCGCCAGAGAGCCCAGATTTTTCTGTTGGAACTATGGCAGGAATTCAACATGACGGTTTTTTTCGTGACCCATGAAATCGAAGAAGCGGTGTATTTGGGAACGCGCATCCTAGTTTTGTCGCCGCATTATTCTGATGGCAGAGGCGGTAATTGCACCGCCCGGGGATCGAAGATAATCGCCGATTATCCTCTTCCCAGAACCGCCTCGTCCACGGTAGTAAAAGACCAGCCGGAATTCCGCTCTATGGTCAATGCCATCATGCAAGAGGGATTTAATCCGAAATACCTTAAACACGTTAATGAATTTAACCTGAAACATGCCGACAGCTTCCAGACTTTAAAGGAGGAAGAGGCCCAAAAATAAAACAGTTCCTTAGCCCGGAAGAATTGTAGGAGGAAGATATGAAAAAGGCCCTGCTCGACATGCTGATCTGCCCCCGTTGCCTCCCCGAGGAACATGGCCTGCAAGAAACTATTGCCGCAGCGTTTAAAGATGACATCGTCGAGGGAACCTTGCAGTGCCGCCAATGCCGCGCTGTGTACCCGATTCAGCAAGGCATGGCGTTTTTAAACCCTCATCACTCGGAAGCGTCCCTGACCCGGAACCGGTATGAAACCCTACCGGTGCTGTCCTCCTACCTCTGGAGCCACTACGGCGATCTGCTGGGAGATGAACAGGCCACCGACGCCTACAGCCGCTGGGCGCAGCTGATGCGCTCCAGTTCCGGCGCCTGCCTCGACACCGGGTCGGCAGTCGGGCGGTTTTCTTTTGACATAGCGAAAAAATTCGATTTTGTCGTTGGCATCGACAACTCCGTATCCTTTATCCGGGCCTCCCGGGAATTAATGATCCACCGAAAAGCCAACCTGGCCCTGCCCGAAGAAGGGGTGCTCACCCGGCCGGAGACGCTCACCTTTCCGGAAGACTGGAAAACGGACAATACCGAGTTCATCGTGGGCGACGCCCAGGCCCTGCCCTTTCGGTCCGGGGCATTTTCCGCCCTATCTTCCTTGAACATTGTCGACAAGGTGCCCAACCCCATGGACCATTTGGCAGAAATCAACCGCGTGGGGAGAACCACCGAAGCCCAGTTTTTATTTTCGGATCCGTTTTCCTGGTCGACGGAAGTGGCATCGGAAGAGGACTGGCTGGGCGGCAAGCCCCAGGGCGATTTTTCTGGAAGGGGGAAGGACAACATCATCGCCCTGCTGGAGGGTAAAATTGGGGCTCTGTCTCCGGTGTGGAAGGTCGATACCCACGGCCACATTTGGTGGAAGATTCGAACCCACAGCAATCATTTCGAAATGATCCGCAGCTGCTTCATCAAAGCTAGTCGATAAGTTAGCAAAACCTGCCGCATCGGCAGGAATCGAGGTGATCCCTATGAAATTAGATACGATCTGCCGCTTGTGCTCCGCCTGCTGCCCGGTGAGCGTCGACGTCGAGGACGGGAAATTGCTGAGCGCCGAGCGTAAATCATTTTTGCCCCGCGACCAACGGCTGCAATGTCCTAAGCTCCAAGCCGCGCCGGAAATCGTTTACGCCCCGGACCGGGTGCTAAAGCCCCTGATCAGAAAGCCAGGGGCCTCCGGCGATGATTTCCGGGAAGCGTCCTGGGATGAAGCCCTGGATCTGGTGGCGACAAAATTCGCCCATTTCAAGCAGACCCACGGCGCCGAGTCGGTGGCCTGGCTACGCGGCATGGCGGCCGATTGGGGCGCGCCCTGGGATTATGCCAACCGGTTGATGAACCTTTTCGGTTCGCCCAACACCATCGGCAACGGCTCGGTCTGCCACGTGGCCCGGGACATGGCCCACGTCTATACCTACGGCGCCATGACCTTGCCGCTACCCAAAACCTCTCGCTGCATCGTCATCTGGGGAAAGAATGATCGAAACACGGCGCCGGGGGCCTGCGAGGCAATTTTTCACGCCAGACAGCAGGGCGCCAAGCTGATCGTCATCGACCCCGTCATGACACCCTTGGCGAAAATGGCCGACATCTGGCTCCAGATCAAGCCAGGCCACGACGGCCAACTGGCCATGGCCATGATCCACGAAATCATCGCCAACGATCTCTACGACGCCGATTTCGTCCGGGATCACTGCCTCGGCTTCGAAGAGTTGAAAGCGGCGGCCGCGGCGTACCCGGCCGACTCGGTGGGAGCGCGCCTCTGGCTGGAGCCGAGCGCGATCCGGGAAGCGGCCCGCCTCTATGCGACAACCAAACCCGCATGCATCATCGATGGCAATGGCATCGACATGCAATTGCAGGTGTTTCAGATCACCCGGGCCGTCTGCATGCTCCGGGCCTTAACCGGCAACCTGGACAAAGACGGCGGAGACTTCATCCCCCAGGCCGTTCCCCTCCAGAATATCCAAGGCAAAGACCGGCTGCCGGCCGGGGTGGCGCCGATCACCCAGGCCTACCCCCTGTTTAACGAATTTCACGAGACCTGGGGGCTGCATGCCCAATCATGTCTGGTGGATGCCATCCTGGACGAAACCCCCTACCCGATCCGGATGCTGGTGGTGCAGTCCGGCAACCCGGTTGTGACCATGACCGATGCCCACCGGGTCCGGAAGGCCTTTGCCAAGCTGGACTTTTTAGTGGTCATCGACTTGTTCCGGACCCGCACGGCCCGGTATGCCGACGTCATTCTACCGGCCACCAGTTGCTTTGAAAAAACCCAGCTCAATCGCGCCTTTATGCGTAACAGCCCGGTGCTCCTGCAAAACCAGGTCATCGACTGGCTCGGCGACAGCCGGCCGGACTGGAAAATCGTCTTTGACCTGGGCCGAAGGCTGGGCTTTGCCGCGGAATTCCCCTGGCATTCGGCCGAAGCCGCCATCGACTATCAACTGGCCCCCTCGGGACTGACGGTCGAGATGCTTCGGCAGAATCCCGACGGACTCCGCGCCGCCCCCCTCCAGTTCGAAAAATACCGCACCCAGGGCTTTTCCACCCCGTCGGGCCAGGTGGAGTTTTTCTCGGCGCGCCTGGAAAAAGCCGGGTACCTGCCGGTACCATTCAGGGACGGCAATACCGAAAATCCCATCAGCTTTGCCGATACCCTGGGGGAAGGCGCGGTGATCGGCATCAGCGGGGAGCGAACCAACCGGTTCACCCACACCCAGTTTCACCAGATCCCTTCATTGATCAAGAGGGAAAACGAAGGAACAGTAGACCTGCACCCGGAAGACGCCCGCCACCGAAATATTGCCGCCGGTCAGTGGCTGACCGTTTCCTCTCCCCGGGGCCAGATTCGCATGAAAGCCAGGATCTCGGAGGCGGTGCACCCCGGCGTCGTCCGGATTGCCTGGGGTTGGGGAGAAGTCGATCCCGAGTGCAACGTCAACAACCTGACCGACGATGATCGGCGGGATCCGGTCACCGGCACCCCGTCCAACCGCTCTTTCATGTGCCGCATAGAAACATGAGGCCGGTTTGAAAAGCGCGCCCATGACGCAGCCCACGACTACTTGTTGGCCACAGGCATCACCCCTCCGGAGAAACTGGTTTTAGTGGACAGCCTGCCTGAGGCTCTTCGCCTCTTATCCCTGGGGAAGGGGGACGCGGCCCTGATGCCGAAGCTAGTGGGCTTGCTCCTGATTTATAAACTGGGACTAACAAACCTGGAGCAGTCACCCCTAGTGATCGACGATTACAACCGCCCCTTCAGCCTGGCCGTAAAAAAAGCAACAAGGCCCTCCTGGATCGCCTTTCCGAAGGCTTGAGCCTGGTGAAGGCTACTGGAGAATACCAGCGGATTCACCGGAAATGGTTTGGCGTATTAGAACCGCCACCGATAACTCTACAATCTGTTCTGAAATACCTGCTGCTCGCCACGGCGGTTTTTTTACTTGTCAGTCTTGTCCTGATTGTCTGGTCCGTTTCTTTAAAGAAGCTGGTATCGTTGCGAACCAAAGAACTGGAAGAGGAGATCAGGGAGCGGCAAATAGCCGAGGCAGCTCGGCGGCAGAGTGAACAGCAAGCCTCCTTTCTGTCAAATTTACTAGAAGAATCCTCCCAACCCTTTGCTATAAGCTATCCGGATGGACGTTTTGGTATCTACAATGCTGCCGTTGCCCAACTGTTGGGGTACAGCAGAGCTGAATTGATGGAGCTGGATTGGGCAAAAGACTTAACTCCACCGGAGTGGCTGGATAAAGAGCGAACAATTCTTGAAAAGTTGCATAGCACCGGCCAGCCGGTGCGATACGAGAAGGAATATATTCGCCAAGACGGCACCAGGGTGCCGGTGGAATTATTCGTGCACCTGTATAGAACTCAGGAAGGCCAGCCGGAGTATTATTATGCTTTCATCACTGATATAACCGAGCGCCAGCGGGCGGCGGAGGAAAAGGCTAAACTTGAAGCTCAGCTGGTCCGGGCCCAGAAACGGGATCAATGTCTCTAGTCAACCGGAATCGGGCACTAGCTTTACTGTTTTGCTTCCCGAGGTGGTCAGCGAAGCTGCCGTGGTTAAAGAAGTTCTTAGCCCCATACCCCAAGGCCAGGGTCGCATCCTCGTTATCGATGACGAGAAGATGCTCATTGAATTGCACCAGGAAATGCTGGCAAGTCTGGGCTATGAGGCGGTGGCCCAAACCAGCAGCCTGGAGGCGCTCAAGATTTTCCAGGCTCAGCCGGATAAATTTGACCTGGTGATCACTGACCAGACCATGCCCCATATGACCGGCATGCAACTGTCCCAAGAAATCATACGGATAAGACCCGATATCCCCATTATCTTGTGTACCGGATATAGCGAAAAGGTATCAGAAGAAAAGATAAAAGGGATGGGCATTAATGAACTGTTGATGAAGCCGATTAATCTGCGCCATCTGGCGGAAGCTGTCCGGAAAGTATTGGACAGGGAAGATCGGCAATGATGGTTTATATGCCTAAAGCAGGAAGAATTTACATCGCCTGTGAAATATGTTACATATTCTAATCAAGTAATCTTTTGAAGAAAAGACTTTCCGGTGCAGGTTCGCCAAGAGTAACCACTTGGTTATCCTGGGGCTGCAGTGGTCAAGGTTGCCGGATAATCTTGTTTGAACCTGGAAGACATAATTCGCGCCGGAGAATTAATGTTTTCCCGTATTTCGACCGATAGAAGATTATTATTGTATTTCTCCGGTTCTTGGAATCAGAGTTTTGCCCATCGCGACGAAAAGGCCGGCAGGTCTAACCTGTTCCCACCCACAAGGCGTTTCTCCTTAAGGGCTTAACATGACAATCCATCAGGGCTTCATCAAATTTTTGTTAATGGCGGCTATAGTCCTTTGTCTCCGCCTATCTCCTGCATTGGGTGCCGATGCCATGGAAATTCCCGGCACCGGCGCCTGCGAAGTGCTGCTGCAGGGGGTGGCGGAGGTTTTCAATGCCCGGCATCCCGAGAGTCGGGTAGCGGTGCCTCCCAGTATCGGCACCGTCGGGGCCCTGCGAGTGGTGATGAGCGACCAGGCGGTCCTGGTACGGGTAGCCCGGCCTTTAACCACGGAGGAAAAAGAACAAGGACTCACCTATCTGCCCTTTGCTCGGGACATGGTGATCTTTGCAGCGGGTTCCAAGGTACCGATCAGGAACATTACTACCGCCCAACTGGTGGAAATCTATACCGGCAGGATTACCTCCTGGCAGGCCCTGGGTGGCCCCAATGCCCCCATCCGCCTGCTCCTCCGTCAACCCGGCGATTCCAGTCTGCTGGTCATCCAAAAACATCTAGAGGCCTTCCGGAATATGAGCTTCCACCCTGCCGCCAAGTTGGCCTATACAGACACCAAGATGTTAGACTTATTACATAAATACCACTACGGCATCGGTTGGCTCACCTTTAGTGGCCTGAAAAAAGCCCAAGTTCCGCTCTACCCTTTAATCCTAAATGGGGTCGCCCCCACCCTGGAGAACGCCCGGTCTCAGCAATACTCCTTACTGGAAGAATACGCCCTGGTCTTCAAGGAAAACCGGTTGGACGCCTTGGCCAAGAGTTTTCTTAATTTTCTGTTTTCCCAAGAGGGTCAAAAGGTTATGGAGCAATTTGGGGCAATTCCCCTCCCCCAAGAATAAGGTATGCGATTTAAATACAGCCTCGCCTATCCCATTATCATTATTATCAGCCTGGTGGCGGCAGCAACTTTGTGCATCGGCTATTATTTAAATCTATACTCCCTCCAAGATAGCATTCAAGCCCGAGAGATGGACAGGGCGAAATCCATCCACCATTTCGTGGAGGAAAAAATTAGCCATGAACTACAAGAGATAGTGGCGTATTCACAATTATTTAAAAAAGATCCCCAGTTGTGGGACGGGTTGATAGCTCATCGAGTCCATGACGATAAAAAACCTTTGCAGCAGGCCATGGACCGGTTGTCTCCCCCCTTGCAGGCAATGGGGGTAAATTTTGTTTTGTTAATCGATCCGCATAATAATCTGTTGTATCGCACCTCAGCCTACTCAGGCGAAGATAATACTTCCTGGATATGGGGCCTGGAGGAGGCCTTGGCGGGGACAGACAGTCTAACCTTCGGGCTGGGACCCCAGGGCTGGACTATCATGACCCTTGTTCCTCTAATTCGGGAGAATAAGCAATATGGAGTTGTAATCCTGGGAATCTACATAAATGATTATTTTGTCCGCAATATTGCCGAAGCCACTCTTACCCAGATCTCCTTCGGCAATGCTTACCAAATAATTGCCAGTTCCTGGCCCGCAACCGAACGGCGGCAGGTGGATTTGGCTCGAATAACCGAAAGCATTGTGAAAAAGCAGTCAATTTTTGTCAACAATGAGCAATTAAACTCCAGTTCCTTGTATATCCCCTTAGAAATTGTTGATGAGACCATCTGTCTGATCATCAATACAGATACCACCCCCATTACCCAACTGCTGCAGCAAAAGCAAAGACAATTGGTGAGTAGCTTACTGGTGGTGCTCCTCCTGACTATCGGCCTCGGTTCCGGTCTAACCTGGGCAATTGTCAAGCCGTTAAAAAAGCTGCAAGATCGATCTGTAGAGGCGATCAAGGAGTTTTCCGCTCAAGACTTCTCCCTGCCGGCCTGGGGCAATGAACTAGAAACATTATCCCAAGCGGTGGAGTTAATGCTGTCCACTATCCGGCTACACATCCACCAGCTTCACCTGGCCGAAGCGGCGATGCGGCAGAATGAATCCAGAATGCGCAGTCTGTACAAGTCGATCCAGGCGGGAGTAATTCTGCAAGGAACCGATGGCCGGATTCTGCACGCCAACCAAACCGCCAGCGATTTATTTGCCATAAACCTTAACGAAATCAACGGCAGCTCCTCGCAAGATCCTATCTGGCAGATGTTTTGGGAAGACGGCACCCCGGTTCCCCGGGAAGAGCACCCTGCCATGCTTACTCTCCATACCGGTCAGCCGGTCAGGAACGCCATCCGGGGAATCTTCCCCCCTGGCCGGGACAAAATGCGTTGGCTCCTCATCAATACCGAACCCTTACTTGATCCGGAGGCCAAAGAGGTGCGGGAGGTGACCATGACGTTTCTGGACATAACGGAGTACAAACAGGTGGAAGAAGCTCTCAAGGAGGGCAAGATCAATCTGCAGGCCTCCCTTAAAGAAAAAGAGGTACTGCTCAATGAAGTTCATCACCGCGTCAAGAACAACCTGCAAATTGTTATAAGCTTCCTGAACTTCAGCAGGAAGCAAACCCAGAACCAAGAAACCATAGACGTATTGAATGAGGCCCAGGCCAGGATTCACAATATGGCCATGATTCATATGCAACTATATCAAACCATGGATTTTGCCAGGATAGACATGAAGAGTCACACTCAGCTCATGGTAGACTATCTGGGGAGGATATTCAGTCACAGCGCCTTAATAGAGAAGCAGGTACAGGGTCAAGATATTTTCCTGGCTTTAAATCAGGCCATTCCCTGTTCCATGGCTTTAGTCGAGTTGATGACCAACGTCTTTAAGCACGCCTTCAGCCCCGGGGAAAAAGGGAGCCTGACCATCACTTTGCAAAAAGTTAACGAGAAAGGGGTCCGCATCAGCGTCAAGGATAATGGCAAAGGAATTCCTCCCGACTTCAATGTGAAAAAGCTATCAACCTTAGGATTGGAGTTAACCTGGGGCCTGGTGGAAAAGCAGCTACGAGGGCAAGTATCTATTGTCCCGGGGAAAGGCACCGAAATCGTCATGGAATTTGAAAAAACCGATTGATGGGGAAATATGTCTAAAATTTTAATAGTTGAGGACGAAGTCGTTCTTGCTAAGGATATGAAGGAAACCCTCACCGCCATGGGCTATGAAGTAGTCGGAGATGGCGGCAGTGGAGAAGAAGCTATTCAGCAAGCGCAGGCATTGCAACCGGATCTAATTTTGATGGATATTAATTTAGGCTACGGCATGGATGGTATTACGGCAGCGGCAAAGATCAAAGAACTTTATGGAATAACGTCAATATATTTAACAGCCTATGCCGACCCGCAACTTATGGAGCGGGCCAAGCTTACGGAACCATATGGATATATCCTCAAACCCTTTGATCCCAGAGAACTCCAGATAGCCATCGATATCGCTCTTTATAAGCATAAGCTGGAAAAAGAAAAGGCCGAACTCCAAACCCAGTTGTTGCAAGCTAAAAAAATGGAGGCCATTGCCACTTTTGCCGGGGGCATAATACATGAATTCAACAACATGTTGTGGGCCATCATGGGCTTTACGGAATTGACCCTCGATGAAGTTCCCCAGGGCAGTGTGGCCCACAAGAACTTGCAGCAAATTCTCCAGTCAACCCAAAGAGCAAAAAATTTTGTCGCCCAATTTTTTACGGTTAGTCATCAAACTGGACCGGAGCGTGAAACCATCCAATTCAGCCAACTTATTGAGGATAGCCTGACCTCACTTTCTAAGTCTCTTCCCGGGACCATAAAAATCGAGAAGAATCTCGAAAACGCCGAGGGAAATATTTTGTCCACCCCTGATCGCCTGCAGCAAATGCTCAGCCACCTGTATAACAACGCGATCTATGCCATGCGGGAGAAAGGCGGCATACTGGAAGTAACGCTGGAAGAAATCTACTTGACCGAAAAACCAGCAACCGCCGAACAAAGCTTAAATCCTGGTCCTTATTTCAGATTGACTGTTAGAGATACCGGCCAGGGCATGGATCGGTCCGTGGTGGATCGCATTTTTGAGCCTTTTTTTACCACGAAAAAAATAGGTGAGGGGAAGGGGTTAGGGTTGGCCATGGTCTATGGCATCGTTAGAGGGCAAGGTGGCGCGATGAACGTTTCCAGTCAGCCCGGTCAGGGAACAACCTTTACTATTCTCTTGCCCAGAGTTGAAAAATAATAGGGAGAAATATAACTTACGGTTCCTGATAGGATAGTTGACGGCTAATGAATTATTATTAAAAATGAGGTGAGATTGTTAGGCTTGTAACTGAAGGTCATCCGTAGTACAGTTAATTTAATTCAATAACCAGGAGGCCAATTATGTTCAAAGAATTCAAAGAATTTGCCATGCGGGGGAACGTGGTGGACATGGCCGTGGGCATCGTCATCGGCGCCGCCTTCGGGACTATTGTCAAATCCTTCGTGGATGACATTCTCATGCCGCCCATCGGCCTTCTATTAGGCAACATTGATTTTTCTAATATTTTCGTTACCTTAAAAGAAGGCGGCAAAACTGCCGGACCTTATTTTTCTTTGGCTGCAGCTAAGGCCGCCGGGGCTGTGACCCTCAACCTGGGGATCTTCATCAACGCCGTTATCAGCTTTCTCATTATAGCCTTTGCCGTATTCCTGGTGATTAAGGGGGTCAACCGCATGAAAGGGCAAAAGGAGGCTCCCCCGGCTGAGCCCACTACCAAGGAGTGTCCCTTCTGCTTCACCCTCATCCCCCTACAGGCCCAGCGCTGCCCTAACTGCACCTCGCAACTAACCGCGGCATAAGGGTAGGAATGGTATAAGACCTGGGTTTTGACGACTAAGCAACCCATAAGTTTTTATCCTTGTCCAAAGCATGCGGCAAGTTTTAAGGCAATAGCTACGAGCTAAAAGAACGAACTTAACCAATTAAAGTGCTGTCGTTTTCGAGTGGAAGATTAGTCACTTACCTGGCAAGGAAGTAATCCGGCTAAAAATGCCGAATAATTTTTCATAACAAGGGGAAGGAGGACGTCTATGAATGTAGTCACGAACAATCTTTTTCGGACGAAGCGGCAGGCATCGTTGGTGGTGGCTGCAGTAGCCTTAGTCCTGGTTTTTACTCAGGGAATATCGCTTGCTGCCACGGAAAAGAGCTTGGTGGACATTAATACTGCAAGTCAGGCCGAACTTGAAGCAGTCAAGGGCGTAGGCCCGGCCACGGCGAAAAAAATCATCACCCATCGGCCTTACAAGTCTTTAGATGAACTAAAAAAAGCCGGCCTATCCGCTAACAAGATCGAATCCTTTAAATCTTTCCTCACTGCAGGGGGTCCTGTAGCCCCACTTGCTCCTGCGGCCCCCCAAGCAGGCAAAATGACCGTCAAGGAGACCGGGAAAAAAGGCGAAGCTGCCCCAATAACCAAGGCTAAAGAGCAAAAAGTCCCAGAACCTGCCACGGTAGGGCCTGTTGATCTGAATACCGCGGACCAGAAAGCTTTAGAAGCCCTGCCGGGAGTCGGTCCGGCTACGGCCAAACAAATTATCGCCGCCCGCCCCTTCAAAAGCGTGGACGATTTGAGCCAGGTGAAGGGAATAACCAAGGCCAAGTTGGAAGCCTTGCAGGGCAAGGTCACAGTGGGCCCGGCGAAGGCCGCTCCGCTAACCTCGACGCCCCAAGCTTCGCCTGTGGCTGCAAAACCTGCCGCGCCTGGCAAGCAGGCGACCCCAGCCGAGCCAGCCGCCACGGAAAAAAAGACGGAAACCGCTACCAAACTGGCACCTGGCCAAAAGGTGAACCTCAATACCGCCAGCCTGGAGGACTTGGATAAACTTTTCGACATTGGACCGGCGAAAGCCCAGGCCATCATCGATGGCCGGCCTTACAGTAGAATTGAAGATGTCATGAAGGTGAAGGGAATCAAAGAGGGTATCTTTAACAAGATCAAAGATAGCATCACAGTGAAATAACCAATCCGTCCCAACCGTTTTTGGGATAGTTGGACCGGATAAACTTGGCATCAAGAAAGGAGCTCGGACAATGAAACACATTATGGGATTGGTGGCAATCATCGTTTTAATTTCTTCGGTTGCTTTTGCCGGCCCGGTCAAGACCTACCAGGTGACCGGCCCTGTCCTGGAAGTCAGCAACGACATGGTGGCGGTCCAGAAGGGGCAAGACCGCTGGGAAATCGCCTTGGGCCCCGATACTAAGGTGACGGGAGATCTCAAGGTGGGTTCCAAGGTGACCATAGAGTACCGCATGACGGCCACCAAGGTGGATGTCAAGGAACAGGCCAAAGCCAAAGAAACCAAGGGAAAGAAGTAAGAAGAAAAAAGACGGCTGACAATTATTTTTGCAGTTCTCGAAGGTTTCTTCCTTTATTGTCCCTTCGCCCCTGGTGGGGAAAAGGTTAGGATGAGGAGTGATAAGAAGTTACTCCTTACGCATATTCCGTGGGTACTAGGTAGTCATCAAGATTAGTTAATAGATTTACCGGGACATGTAAGAAACATATTAACCTCTTACCTCGTCCTGTTATTTTTAGCATACTCAGAGGAAGTGTCAAGGTTTTCGCCCGCGCAAGGAAATCTTGACACTTCCTCTTTGAGCATGCTGTTGGGAACGTAGACCGGTGAAGACCGTTTCCATCAAGAGTTACAGAAATTGGCCGGGCAACCTGTCTCCCAAATAATCGACGGCCTTATGCAAGACTTGATGGCTTTTGGAGAGAATACCCATCCCCAGGATGATATCAGCATTTTGGGCCTTGAATTTCCGGGCAAATTTTAGAAACCCCTTTTATGCATTAAGTCAGTGATTCTGTCAATGACAATCGAAGAATGCCTCATTAATAGGCATTACCTGCTACTATTCTGAAAGTGTTATAATATTAAAGAAAAGTATAAAATGACACTACTAGCAAGTATTCAGCAACACATAAAATATTCATTAGGGAAAAGGTGGCAGGAACGAAATCAGCATGACCTTTTTCTCGCTTTATCCCTGTCAGTCAGAGATTTATTAATAGAACAGATGTTAGTTCAAGAGCAAAAGTATCGAGAGACGAATAGCAAACGCCTCTACTATCTCTCCATTGAATTTCTTATCGGCCAATCCCTGATCAATAACTTACATAATTTGGGAATATTCGAATCTTGCCAGACAATTCTGCGAGAAATTGGCATAGAGCTTGAAAAACTTGCCGAGATTGAGAGCGATGCCGGCCTGGGCAATGGCGGTTTGGGCCGACTGGCGGCCTGTTTTTTAGATTCTTTGGCCACGCTGGGAATGCCGGGATTTGGTTACGGTATTCATTATGAATATGGCCTCTTTAAACAAGAAATCGACAATGGCTACCAGAAAGAAAAGCCGGAGAATTGGTTGGCCGCCGCTAAACCTTTACAGATAGAACGTGCCGATGAGGCCTGTATTATCCCCCTGTATGGACGGATAGTGCATGAAAATGATTTTGATGGCAACTATAATCCCATGTGGATGGACTGGCGAGTAGTGATTGGGGTCCCCTATGATATTCCTATTGTGGGCTATGGCGGAAAAACAGTCAATTATCTGAGAC
>Ga0351892_10204_pt1 | contig 21103 bp, 14 predicted proteins | sample TotcelFGM3001K14_FD_206763 | JGI IMG/M metagenome (GOLD analysis project Ga0351892, IMG submission 206763) | Enriched cells from coal bed in the Powder River Basin, Montana, United States - Total cells FGM rep3 HSBNCT.FGM.300.1.K14 ... | reverse complement strand
TAATGGTTTTATTAGCTGCAATCGCCGGTTATTGCATCATCAGATCTGTTACTAAGCCGATTAGAATGATAGTGGAAAACCTCCACGCCGGCTCGGAAGAATTGGCCGGCGCTTCCGGTCAGGTGGCGGCGGCCAGTCAGACCTTAGCCGGCGGGGCGTCGGAACAGGCTGCTTCTCTGGAGGAGACGGCTTCGTCGATGCAGCAAATTGACGCCGCGGTAAAACAGAATACCCTCAATACCAGTGAGTGTAATCGGGTCATGCTCATTAATCATGAGAAAACTAGAGAAGTGCATAAATCACTCCGGGCTTCCAAAAAAAACATGGAAGAAATCGCTCAGTCCGGAGACGATGTTAAGAAAATAATCAAACAAATAGATGAAATAGCCTTTCAAACCAATCTGTTGGCCTTAAATGCGGCGGTGGAGGCAGCCCGGGCCGGAGAAGCCGGAGCCGGGTTTGCAGTAGTAGCCAATGAGGTCAGAAATCTGGCCATGCGCGCTGCCGAGGCTGCGAAGACTACGGATGATTTAATCGGCCAAACTGCCCGTCAGATAGAGATCAGCGCCGCGCAAGTTCAAGATACTTTGACTAAATTTTATGATATGGGCGATTCGGGGAAAAAGGTAAATCAACTGGTGAGTGAAATCGCCGCGGCCACTCAGGAACAGGCTCAAAGCATCACTGAGATCAATACGGCGGTTTCTCACATGAATCAGGTAATTCAAAGTAATGCCGCCACGGCGGAGGAATCGGCAGCCGCATCGCAAGAGCTTTCCGGGCAGGCCGGATCGATGCTGGATATGGTAGAGAAACTAGAAAATATTTTCGGGGCCGAGCCCAGGAAAACCTCTCGATCCCACGCCAGGGCCGGGGATAAAACTAAGGCAATAATCAGTAAGAATAACTCAACGGGTTTGCTTGGTTTTCGTCAGAAGACGAAGCTCCTTCCTCATACCACGGAATCCTGGGAAGAGCTTCCCTAAGAGCTCAGATCATTTGACGATCAAGAGTGAATGATTTCTGAACACCTTAAGAACATCCAAAAAGGATAACACCAGGCAAGTAATCGCGCCATAAAAAGTAACTTGTTGCTTCTCATCATCTTTCCCGTTAGAATACCTTAGTAATAAACTAGACTGGGGACGGAAGACGGGAGACCGGAGGAAAAACATCCTGTCTCCCGTCCTCGGTGACCAGTCATTTTTATCATGGTTGGCGGGTGCTCCCAAGAATTATAGCCGGCATGCCAGGCAGATAACGTAAGCGTTCGTGCTTTCAGCAAAAACAAAGGGGTAAGCATTCATAACCTAAAATGATAAATTTTTCCCATCTGTATCTATTTTTGAATTTATTCATAAAGCTGATAGCTGAAAGCTGTTCGCTGAACGCTTACCAGATAACTTAAGCAGGGGACAAAATGCGGGAAGTCTGGCGGATGTGGAATTATTCCACTATGGTGGTATTGACGGTTCTGACTGCGGGTCTCTTTGCCGCCATCCTCATTCCTTTTAAGGGCATTCCTCTTATTCCCGGCGTCACCGAATTGCGTCCGGCCAATGTTATTCCGGTGGTCTTGGGGCTGCTCTTTGGCCCGGCCGGGGCCTGGGGGGCAGCCTTGGGAAATCTGCTGGGGGATTTCTTCGGCACCCTGGGGATCGCCAGTTTTTTCGGTTTTTGGGGCAATTTCGTGGCGGCTTATTTGACCTACAAGATTTGGGGAAACGTTTCTCTGGAGAGGTTCTCCCAGCATTGGTGGCGGTTTTTCGGTTGCGTCCTCCTGGGTAGTGTCGCCTGTGCGCAAGTGATCGGCTACGGGCTGGAAGTCCTGCATCTGTTGCCTTTCAGCGTCATTGCCGTCGCCATCCTGGCCAACAATTTCATTACTCCTTGTATTTTGGGTCCCTTGCTGTTGCGTCTGCTCTATCCCCGGGTCAGCCGCTGGGATCTGCAGTGGCAAGAGCTGATGGATCCTGCCGACCAATCTTCCGGTCCTTTTCCTCGCCTGGGGAAATGCCTGGTTTGGCTGGGAGGAATAGGCGGATATCTGGTGGGGCTGGGAACTTCTCTGGGATTGGCCGCTTCCTGGGGGGTTAATATTTCGGTTGCCGAGGGGGTTACCCCGTTCATGGTGATGTTGATTGTCGGATGCTTTTTCCTTTAACCAAGGTAGCACCGGCTTGCAGCCGGTGCACCGAAACACAGGCTGGAAGCCTGTGCTACCCATGGAATCATGCTGAGTATTAGAGATCTTAGTTTTCGCTATAAAAAAGCCGAACATTTTACTCTGCAAGGGTTGACTTTGGAGATCAAGGCCGGGGAGCGGGTGACGGTTCTGGGACCCAGCCAGTCCGGGAAATCCACCCTGGCCCTCTGTCTTAATGGGTTGATCCCCCGTTTGATTAAAGGCGAATTCCAGGGGCGGATTCAGGTGGGAGAGCGGACCACCCAAAACAGCCGTCCCCGGGAACTGGCCAGCCGGGTGGGGGTGTTATTTCAGGATTTTGAGTCACAACTGATCAGCACTCGGGTGGACTTGGAGATTGCCTTCGGTCCCGAAAATCTGGGGTTGCCCCGAGAGGAAATCGGGGTGCGGATTCGAGGGAATATGGAGCTGATGGGCTTAAATGGTTTGGCGGACCGGGAACCGGCCACCCTTTCCGGGGGTCAAAAGCAGCTTTTGGCCCTGGCCGCAGTTCTGGCTCTACAGCCCCAAACCTTGATACTGGATGAACCAACCAGCGACCTGGATCCCTGGCGGGTGGAGGACCTGTTGCAGACCCTGGAGATTTTGCGACAACGGGAAAACCTGGCCATGGTCCTGCTGGGGCAGGATCTACGGTTGACCGAACATAGCGATCGGATCATCTTGCTAAGCGAGGGGAAAGTGGTGGCAGAAGGGAAGCCGGGCGAGATCTTGCGGCAGGTAGAAACATTTCGCCGGCTCGGTCTGCAGCCGCATCCCCTGGCGGCCCTGTTTTTTGATCTGGGGCAGGCCGACTTGCCCCTGGATCTGAACGCCGCCGCGGCCCTGGGGCGAAGGCTGGGCTGGGACAATCCTGACCCCCCCCCGGCAGCAGCCTCAGGCCCAGTTGCCGGGCCGGAAATTCTCGCCCTCCGCCAGGTAGATTTTGGTTATCCGGAGCGCCCCTTATTGTGGGAGAAGCTGTCATTATCATTTTACCAGGGGGAGATCGTGGCGATCTTGGGGGCCAATGGCAGCGGCAAGACCACTTTGCTTAAGCTTTTGCGGGGTCTGTTGCATCCCCAGGCCGGGGAACTGTGGATTAGGCCGGATTCCGAACAATCAGGGGGGCCGGCTCGATTGGGCTTTGTTTTCCAAAACCCCGATTACCAAATCTTTGCCGAAGAGGTGGGGGAAGAAGTAGCTTTTGGACCCCGGCAGCTAGGTTTAAGCGAAACCGAAGTAAAGGGGAGGGTGGACCAGGCCCTGAGTCAGGTGCACCTGTTGGATCAAGCCGCCGAAGATCCTTTCAGTCTGACTAAGGGGCAGAGACAGCGACTGGCGGTGGCGGCGGTATTGGCCATGGCTCCGGCCTTGATCATCCTGGATGAACCTACCACCGGTCTGGACCATGGGGGGCAAATGGGCATGATGGAGTTGATTCGAGAGCTTAATCAACGGGGGCATACCATAATTATGGTGACTCACTCCATGTGGGCTGCGGCTGCTTATGCCTCTCGTCTGATCATCATGCAAGAGGGACGGATAATCCTGGATGGCCCGACTCGAGAGGTTTTGAGCCAGGAAGAGGCGCTGGCCGGATGCAATCTTTTTCCACCCCTGGTCACCCGCCTGGCACGGCTATTGGGCTGGTCGGCGCTTACCGCGGCGGAGTTCCTGGGGCGAGTTAAAGGACGGCAGCATGACAGAAGAAATTAAGGCCAAAGACTACCTGAAAAAGTTGGAAGATTTTCGCCGCCGGATCAAAGATGAAGACCTGCACCCGGGACTAAAGGGAACAACGACGGAAGAAATATTGTCAGACGAAGATTTGTGGACAAGCAGTGACGGCTTCCGCAATATTTTTGTCGAGGGCCCTTTGGGCATGGCCATTGTGGGTCGGGATCATCGCATTGTCAAGGCCAACCGGATGTTGTGCCAGATGTTGGGATATAGCGAGCCGGAATTAACCACCTTATCATTCTCCCAGATTACCCATCCGGAGGATCTGGATCAGGAAATGCGAGTCTTTAAACCCAGTGGCCAGGGAGAGGTGTATGCCAAGAAGGAAAAGCGTTATATCAGGAAGAATGGGGAAATAATCTGGATTAACCTGACGGCTTCAGTAATTCGTGATCGTTATCAAAGGCCCTGTTACGGCCTGGCGATGATCGAGGATATTACGGAACGAAAGCAGGCCGAGGAGGCTTTAAAGGAGAGTGAGGAAAAATATCGGCTGCTGATCAATCAAATTCCGGCACTGGTGTTCAAAGGATTCGCTGATGGCCGCCTGGAATTTTTAGGTCCTCATATTGAAGAGTTAACTGGTTACGAAAAAAGCGACTTCGAGTCGCGGCGCCTAAGTTGGGAGGAATTGATTCTCCCGGAAGACTGGGGGGAGGCAAAAGAGAAATTCCTGCAGGCCCTGAAAACGAACCTTGCTTACGTGCGCGAATACCGCATCCACAAAAAAACTGGAGAGATCCTCTGGATTCAGGAGCGGAGCCGGATCTTTTGCGACGAGCAGGGAGAGATCGAATATATCAGCGGAGTTCTCCTGGATATTAGCGAACGCAAGAGATGGGAAGAAGAACGGTTGAAAATCAGCAAACTGGAATCGCTGGGGATTCTGGCGGGTGGCATCGCCCATGACTTTAATAACATTATTACCGCCATTCTCGGCAATATCGGTCTGGCCATGCTGGATACCTGGCTGGATGAGCAGGGTTTGGAAAGATTGGCCGAAGCTGAAAAAGCTTGTCAGAGCGCCCAGGCTCTGTCCAAGCGTTTACTCACCTTTGCTAAAGGGGGGGCGCCGATCAAAAAACCTGTGGCTCTGGCTTCCCTGGTAAGAACCTCAGTTAAGTTAATACAGGGCAGCTCAAAGATTGCCTGCGATTTTTCCTTTCCCCCCGACCTCTGGTTTGTAGAGGCGGATGAAGATATGATTAATCAGGTGATCCATAACTTGCTGCTTAATGCGGCTGAGGCAATGCCGTCAGGCGGCATGGTCAGGATATCTTTAGAAAACATTGTCGCGGGAGAACAGGCCGAGCTGATTTTGCCCAATGGAAAATATTTGCCTTTGCCGCCCGGGAAATATGTCAAGCTCTCCATAGTGGATGATGGTCCTGGTATCTCTAAGGAATACTTGGATAAAATCTTTGATCCCTACTTTACCACCCGGCCCTCGGCCAGTGGTTTGGGGCTGGCCACCGTCTTTTCCATCGTCAAGCATCATAAAGGTTATATCACCGTAGACCCCGAGGTGAAAAAGGGGGCAACTTTTTTAGTCTTTCTTCCGGCCCTGGAAGACCACCCTATCCAGGAAAAAAAGGTGGTAGCCCTGCCGGTTACGGGGCAGGGAAAAATTCTGGTGATGGACGATGAAGAAATGATCAGAAGTGTTTTAGGAAGAATGCTGGTCAAACTGGGCTACGAAGTCCGCCAGGCCCGGGATGGCGCCGAAGCCGTTGAATTATATCAGCGAGCTCAGGAATCGGGAGAACCTTTTACTGCGGTCATCTTTGATCTTACCATTCCAGGGGGAATGGGCGGCAAAGAAGCTCTGGAGCAATTACGGGGCTACGACGCTCGGATCAGGGCCATAGTTTCCAGCGGTTATAGCGATGACCCGGTAATGGCGAACTACAAACAATACGGATTTAGCGGGGTTATCGCCAAGCCTTATAAAATTCAAGAACTCAGTAGAATAATAGATGGAGTGATTAAGGCGGAAAGTTGACGAGGCTGAAAACTGAGAGGGCTTAAGTATGGATAAGATTTTTCTCCCTTTGGATGCATCCAGACTTAATTTAGGTGAGACCATTGATTTTAATCTGTATTTTAAAACGGAATACTGGCGGGCCGATCAAAAGAAATATGTCCTTTTTTGCCGCCGCGGAGAAATTCTCAGTCCAGGTTTATTGGCAAAAATTAGATTAAATAATGTTCAGAAGGTTTATTATCGCGCGGTTGATAAGAACCAGGTTACCGAGCATCTGCGGGTGGGGGGAGAAGCGCATGACCAAACTTCTCCACCAACTGTTCAAAGTGACAGTCAAAACAATTTTCAGAAATTCTTCGAATATCAAAGGAGGTTAACTGAGACTAGGGGAGAACAAAGAGAAGAACATATTCCTCTGGCCATTAAAAACTTACATCCCGGGGTTTCCATCAATTTCGATATCTTTTTAAAAGCCAGAGTGCTGGGAGCGCAGGCCCCGGCTTACCAGATCTTTCTTGCCAAAGGAGAAAGATGTGGGTTGGCCCAGATAGATGCCTTAAATAAAAAAAATACGAACTATGTTTATATACATAAACGAGATGAATCTGACGTCCTACAATATCTTGATCACCATCAAAGTCTGGTTTTTAGCAATAATAAGATATCTCAGGTCAGGAAGGCCGAGCTTATTTATGATGTGGCGCTTTTCTGGCTGCGGCGGTTCTTGTATGAGAAACAGGTTAGAGGCGCGGAGGAATTGCTGTTAGGGTTCAGATTGCTGGATAACTTGAAAGCTCTTGGTGATCAGGATCAGAATCATCGCGGCTGGCTTTTGGGGGTTCTAAGGAGTGACGGGAAGTTATATACACATAGTCTAAATACTTGCATTCTGGGACTTGCCTTTACAAAATACCTGGGATGGCAACATGATAAAATAATAGAGTTTGCCCGGGGGACTTTGCTGCACGATATTGGTATGGTTGAAATCCCTGAAAATGTGGTGAATAAACCGGGCCGATTATCAGAAGCAGAAATGTTGACCATCAAGCAACACCCGCATTACAGTCATTGCATTCTGGAAATCTTATCTTCTCTAAGTCACCATTCTTTGCTTATGGTATCGCAGCATCATGAGCATGGCGACGGTTCCGGTTATCCTCAAGGGATAAAACTACCCTTAATCAATCCTGGGGCCCGGATTTTACGAATCATCGACAGTTATGAGGCTATGACCTCCAGACGTTGTTGGCGCGATCAGTATGATCCTCGCAAGGCGCTGACTATAATGCGCCAGGAATGGCACGACAGCGGCATTTTTGATACGGATTATTTGCTGGAATTCAATAAATTTTTAATAGTGGACTAGCTAATTCTCGGTGCATCCCGGCTCCCATTTTGCCGCAGGCTCACCAGTCACCTGGATTTCCCCCCTCTCGCCCAAGGTCCCGCGGACTTTAAAAATTTTTCCCAGAAATTGTTCGATGACCCAGATATTGGTTAAAAGGTGGGAGGTGATTGCTTCCGTGGAAAATTCGGACCGGCCGCCGGCCAGGGCCAGATAGAGGAGGATCTGATCCGCCAAATGTTTATCCACCGCAGCCTGACGGTCCTGGAATGCCGTAAAGGCCTCCGCCGCCTCATCGGCCACGGCTTCGGCGCGTTTGCCCCGCTTCCCCAAAGCTGAAAAGCCGGCATGCGGTCCCCATAAGAACACCAAGGTCCCTGGACCCCGCCCGGAGACCGGCAACTCCTGGATAGCTATGGAGTCGCCCCAACGGCTGCGCAGGCGTTGGCGTTGGCGGTTGATGATGTGTTCCGGCAGGTTGGCCCCGGCCGACAGACCCTGGAATTGGGAGACTTCCGGTTGTTTCATCCAGGTGACTGGAGATAGGTTCTGGCGGGGTTGGATGCGGAGGCGAATCTCTCCACCCCCGGAGGGGTACCAGCCCCAGGAGTGCAACTCCAGCCCTACCGAAACTCCCATCTCCTGCAGGGCCGGCAGAAAAACCTCGCTCAGATAATGGGCCGGCGGACTCCAGGGCACATGGGTGCCGCCCTGCAAAATCAGGGTAGAAGGAGCCCCGGCCCGCATCAATACCGGCAGCAGGGCCTGAGCGATGAGGGTAACGGAACCGGCGCTAGGGGTATGTTGGGCCACATCGAAGGTATAGTTACCCGAGGAGATACTATGAGGTTTGAAGGTCAGGGAGGTGGAGCCGATGGCGTCGCCGGAAACTTCGGCCTGGGTTACCGCGGCCAAAGCTTTTAGCGCGGTAAGGTGTTGCGGGCGCAGTCCGGGTTTAGACCGCTGGGCCCGGATCTTCTCTATCCGGACCGCCTGGCCCCGTAAGGCGGCCAGGGAAAGGGAAGTGCGCAGGATTTGCCCTCCCCCTTCCCCGTGGGAACCGTCAATAATTTGCATGAGCCGCTCTGGCCCATCAATCCAGGATAAAAATTACTTCCATCCGCACCCTAAAGGTGTGCATCTTATTTTCTTTGACACTGACCCGCTGTTCCATGATCCGTAAACCGGTAATCCCCCTTAGGGTTGAGGAAGCGCGGGCAAAGCCAACCTTGATGGCATCTTCAAAACTAGTCGGAGACTCAGCAATTATTTCACTTACGCGGGCGACATTTTCTAACTTCTCCATAGAAATACCTCCTTAGGGTCGGTAACCTTGCTGCCTGGCAAGGCTGGTTTAGATTTAGTGCTGAAAACAGGCATACTAAGCTAATCTTAAAGTAAGACCGATTTTTAGATTTTCAAGGAGATAATGCCGAACTCCGGTTAATTTTTTCGCCATGGTTTTTATACCCCGGTCTCCCGTCTCCCGTCCTTTGCCTATTTCAAGGCTTATAATACATCAACCCCTGGGCGTAAGGAGCTGTCATTTTTTCCAGACGGCGCTGTTCGGCCGGTGGTTGGGGTTGAAAGTCTCGGGCGGCGGCGGCCAGTTCCCGTACCTGAGCCACGGAATCCGCCCCCACCACAATCAGGCTGACCGGCTGACTCAAGGCATAAGCCATGATTTCCGGCACCCGGGCGCTCTGCAACTGCGGCAGCATCCCCCGGCACAGCACCTTCATCCCCACCACCCCGATTCCCCGGGCCGCGGCTGCCGCGGCCAGGGGGAGGAAGCTGCGGTAAAAGGGTTCGGCGGGATTTACCGGCAGCAGCACAGTATCAAAGGGGTAGCGGTCTAAAGCCAGCCGTAAGATCTCCGGGTCATGGTGACCGGTCACCCCGATGAATCGGGTCTTGCCTGCCTCCTTGGCCTGATAAAAGGCCTCCAAGGCCCCACCAGGGGCGCCGATGGCCTCCACATCTTCCTCAGTGCGCAGATCATGCACCTGCCATAAATCCAGGTGATCCGTTGCCAGGTTCTTTAAGGTAGTGTGCAAATGGGCCTCGGCTTCCGCCCGGGTGCGGCCGTGGGATTTGCTGGTTAAAAAGAGGCGGTGGCGATGCCCCTGCAGAGCCGGACCCAAATAGGCTTCGCTGCCGGAGTAGGCCCGGGCCGATTCAAAATAGGCAATCCCCGCTTCCAGGGCCGCGGCAATCATGGCCCAGGCCTCCTTTTCCTGCCCAAAGGTCCGCAAAATTCCTTCCCCTCCCAATCCCAGGAGGGTAACCTCTTCACCGGTTCGGCCCAAAGGCCGGCGAGGCAGAGTCATCTCTTCATCCTTTCTGTGCAAATTGGATATAATCTAAAAAGTGTAGGGCGAGCAATGCCCGCTGCATCATTTCTCCTTGTTGTCAGTTCAAAGCTATTGGTGGGCAATGCCACCCTCCATAAGCTTTTATTTAATTCAACAACATTGAGAGTTAGAGAGAGGGGGTAAATATTTTCCTGGATCCCAGCAGGTTGCCCACCCCATTGATCACTTATAAAAAACTTCTCCTGCAAATAAAAATATGCATGAATCCTACCTTTGGCAAGGAGTATCCAACATTAAGATACCGGATTCGCGTCGGTATTTATCGAGTAGATTATAAGGCAAGCTCTTCGGTTTTTAGCATTGAGATTGCAAGGGTAGGCCACCGCCGGGAAATTTATTAAAAGGGCGCCCTGAGCCTACGGGTGATTACGACTTGAGCCGAGCGCGCCAAAATCAGCGGCCATGGCTACTACCCTATAATATTACTGTTCCATTAAACTGCCTTGCCCTTGTCCTTACTCATAACTCCCTTGTTGTGCCAAATGTCCCAGGTGTTTTAGACTGCCCCGCCTGCCTCTGATACCCTGCCCTGAAAAGGACCGGAGGCGGGGTAACCAAGAGAATTATTTTTCGACATTTTTCCCTTGCCATCGAAACTATTGTTTTAAACAAATGTATTATACATGTGTTTAAATGATATATTTTGTCCTTCGACATTCTCCGGAATAGGAAATTTTCTTTGCTATTAAGCAGAATTATGATATTCGTTGGAATCGATACCTTAATAAATATGCTAAATAGCCAGGGGTGGATCCCTCTAACCAGCGTCTTTACCTTGGGGCCACCTTAATACGGTTGCCAGCGATGGCCTAGCGGCAGCCAACTTTCAGCCCAAAACAAGAGTTAAGCAATCATTCCGACAACTGAAAGAATTGCTTCATTTGGATAAGTTTTAGAATGGGTTTATTAAGCTGATGGCTCCAAGCTAACTGCGGTACGCCGGCATCCTTGGCAGGGGTTGCGGTGGCGCCAACGGCTCAGGTGGAATCGCCCTCAAGAGGACAAGAACATCATGCCCCGAAAGAAAAATTGCCTCGGTCTTTGCCTGATATTGCCGCTGTTGGCCTGCCTCGCCGCCGGCTGCGTCAAGGTAGGGCCGGACTTCGTGCGCCCGGAAGCTCCGGTGGCGGAAAAGTGGCTGGAAAGCGATGATAAGCGGGTAAAAATGGAGTCCGCCGAGCACCGGGAGTGGTGGCGGGCCTTCAAAGACCCCCTGTTGGACCGGCTGGTCAACAAGGCCTACGAGGATAACCTGACCCTACAAATTGCCGGGGTCCGAGTATTAGAGGCCCGGGCGCAGTTGGGCGTCGCCACGGGCAATCTCTATCCCCAAACCCAACAATTCACGGGCGCAGTGGAAAAAAACCGGACCAGCGCCCATGCCCCCCTGGTTGCTCCTAGGCAAGCCCTGGGCTACTTTCAGTCCTCCCTTCTACTGGGCGTCAGTTGGGAAATCGACTTCTGGGGTAAGTTTCGCCGGGCCATCGAGTCCGCCGATGCCGGCCTGCTAGCCTCCATCGCCGATTATGACAACGCCCTGGTCAGCCTCATCGGGGATGTGGCCAATTCTTATATCAACATTAGAACCTTTGAAAAACGACTAGAAATCGCCCGGCAAAACGTTAAGGTGCAAAGGGAAAGCCTACAGATTGCCGATGCCCGTTTTTTGGGGGGAACGACGTCGCAGCGCGATGTTGAACAGGCGAATACGGTTTTGTTTAATACGGAAGCTTCTATCCCCTCTTTGGAAGCCCAATGGCGTCAGGCGAAAAATGCCCTCTGCGTCTTGCTGGGCCTGCCCCCCAATCCCCTGCAAGAGTTGCTGAAGGGAACAGCGGATATTCCCTCTCCGGGTCCCCAAGTGGCGGTGGGGATTCCCGTTGACTTATTGCGCCGGCGGCCGGATATTCGCAGCGCTGAATTTAAGGCCGCAGCCCAATGCGCCAAGATCGGCGTGGCCAAGGCCGACCTCTTCCCGGCCTTTTCTTTAACGGGTAATTTCGGCTTCCTGGCCGGTGATACCGGGCATAACAATCTCAGTCAGATGTTTTCCTGGCGCAGCCGGACGGGCCTGTTTAATCCCACCCTGACCTGGAATATCTTTAATTACGGGCAAATCACCAACAACGTCCGGGTCCAGGACGCCCAGTTTGAAGGACTAATCCTGTCCTATAAGAATACCGTCTTAAATGCCCAAAAAGAGGTGGAGGACGCGCTGATCGCCTTTTTAAAATCTCAGGAGCGAGCCCAGTTTTTGGCGGAAAGCGCCGCGGCGGCGCAACGCTCCTTGGATCTGGCCATTATCCAATATCGAGAAGGAATGACGGATTTTACCACCGTGCTCACCGCCCAACAAAATTTATTGAGCGAACAGGATAGTCTGGCGACCACCCTGGGAGTCATTGCCAACAGTTTGGTCGGGGTTTACAAGGCCCTGGGGGGCGGCTGGCAGATTCGCGAAGGCCAGGATTTTATCCCGGACAATATCAAGGAAGCCATGGCCAAACGGACTAACTGGGGCAAACTGCTGACTCCGGCAAGCCATACGCCGAAGGAGACCGATAAGCCCAAGGCGCTCATTCGCCCCCCGGATTGGTAGGGAAAAGTATTTAGTGATCAGTAATCAGTAATCAGTGATCAGTAAAAACAAAGGGCTTTTGCTATTTACTACCATCTTCTGATTCACCTTGGGAGCAAATAACCATGATTAATACCTCTTTCCGTTTTAAATGCAGCCCTCTTAATATGGAAGGTATTGATAATCCAGATTCTTTTAACCGAAAACCGAAAACCGAAAACCGAAAACCTCATATTGTACCATGGTGGATGTTATTAATCCCCCTAATCCTCCTCGCCGCCTGCGGCGACAAGAACACCTATGTCCCGCCGCCGCCGCCCAAGGTCACGGTGAGCCAGCCCTTGTTCAGGCCGGTAACCGATTACCTGGAATTTACCGGCGACACCCAGGCGATTAATACTGTAAAACTGCGGGCCCGGGTGGAGGGATTTCTGGAAAAGGTTCTTTTTCAGGATGGCTCCCTGGTCAAGAAAGGGCAGTTGTTATTTGTAATTCAGCAGAATACTTACCAGGCCAAACTCCAGCAGGCGGAAGCCGAACTTCTGGCCAATAAGGCGAAATACGAGCATGCCAAGACGGAATTCGCCCGGTTTACCCGCTTGTTTAAGCAGAAAGCCGCGGCCGAAACCGACGTAGACCGCTGGCACTATGATCGCGACGCCTACCGGGCGGCGGTGCTGGCGAGTGAAGCCAGCGTAGAGTTGGCCAAACTGAATCTGAGTTATACCAAGGTCATGGCGCCGTTTGACGGCCGCATTAACCGCCGCTTAAAGGACCCCGGCAATCTTGTCGGGACCGGGGATGAAACGGTCTTGGCCGAGATCAACCAGATCGATCCGATCTATGCTTACTTTACCATCAGCGAATTGGAGTTATTACGCGCCCGGGGCGAGAACACCCAGGGTGAACCCAAGAAACATCCAGATTGGCCGGTGTTTCTCGGATTAGCCAATGAAACCGGTTATCCCCACCAGGGAAAGCTGGATTTCGCTGCTATCAGCCTCACTCCCACCACGGGCACATTGCTGCTGCGGGGTATCTTTCCCAATTCGAACTTTAAGATTTTGCCCGGTATGTTTGCCCGAATCCGGGTCCCGGTGGAAGATAAGGCCAAGGCGATGTTGCTGGTGCCGCAACTAGCGGTAGGTTATGACCAACTGGGATCTTACGTCCTGGTAGTGGATGAGAAGAATGTGGTGGAACGCCGACCCGTCAAGCTCGGCCCCAAAGTCAATGACTCTCAGGTAATCGACGAAGGTCTGAAAGGTAAAGAATGGATCATCGTTAACGGGCTGTTGCAGGCCATTCCCGGCCGACAGGTAACTCCGGTTAAGGAAGAAGCCCCGGCTTCCGTCCCCGGCCAGGCAACCGGGTCTCAGACCGCCGATCAGGGGAAAGTCAAACCATGATCTCCAAGTTTTTTATCGAACGGCCTATCTTCGCCAACGTCATTGCCATTATCACCATCCTGCTGGGCGCGGTCTGTATCTTGAAGCTGCCGGTGGCGCAATATCCCGATATTGTCCCGCCCACCATCCAGGTTACCACCCGATATCCCGGCGCCAGTGCGGCGGTAATCGCCGATACCGTAGGCATTCCCATTGAACAGGCGGTCAACGGGGTGGAAAACTCCTTATATATGTCGTCCACCAGCGGCAGTGACGGCAGCTATACCCTTACTGTCACCTTTGCGGTAGGCACTGACCTCAATACCTCCTTGACCCTGGTCCAGAACATGGTGCAGGGCTCCCTGGCCCAACTGCCGGAGACGGTACAGGTCCAAGGGGTCCAGGTCAAAAAAGTTTCGCCTAATATCCTGTTAGTGGTCAGCGTCTTTTCCAAAGATGAACGCTACGATGAAACCTTTCTCACCAACTATGCCGTCATTAATCTTCAATATCCCTTAGGCCGCCTGGATGGAGTCGGCCAGGTCAAAGTGGTCGGCGCTGGGCCCTACAGTATGCGGGTCTGGTTAGATCCCAATAAACTGCTGCATTATAATCTGACCACCACGGATGTGGCCGCCGCCATTAAAAACCAAAACGTCCAGGTGGTGGCAGGGCAGCTGGGCGGCCCACCGGTGCCGCCGGAGCAGGCCTTTCAGTTCACCATTACTGCCTTGGGGCGGCTATCCGACATCGAGCAATTCGAAAATATTATCGTCAAGAGCGCCCGGGGAGGGGCCCAGGGCGAAACGGCCCAGATCGTGAGAGTGCGGGACCTGGCCCGGGTCGAACTGAGCCAGCAGTACTTCAGCAACTTTGCCGGCATGAGTGGACATAAGGCCACCCAAATCTTGTTTTATGCCTTACCCGGAGCCAATGCCTTAAATGTGGCGGAGGAAGTGCGTAAGTCCATGGCCCAAATGAGTAAAACCTTCCCGGAAGGTTTGACTTACGGGATTCTTTACGACACCACCGACTTCGTCCAGCAGGCCATCCATAGCGTCTATGAAACCTTATTTGAAGCCGGCATTCTGGTTATTCTGGTTATCATGGTCTTTTTGCAGAATTGGCGGGCGACCCTGGTCCCGGCGACCACCGTCCCGGTAACGATTATCGGCGCCTTTGCCGCCATGTCCCTGCTCGGTTTCAGCATCAATCTGATGACCCTGTTCGCCTTGATTTTATCCATCGGCATTGTGGTGGACGACGCCATTGTCATTGTGGAAAACTCCTCCTACTATATTGAGAAGGGGCTGTCGCCCCACGATGCCACCATCAAGGCCATGAACGAAATGACCGGCCCGGTCATCGGCATCACCCTGGTTCTGACCTCGGTCTTCCTGCCCGCCGCCTTTATGCCGGGCATCACCGGGCAGCTCTTTCGCCAATTCGCCCTGGTGATCGCCGCCACCGCCATCATCAGCGCCCTAAACGCCCTGACCTTGAAACCGGCGCAGTGCGCCCTCTACTTGAAACCTCTAGCCAAAAAAGAACCAAACTGGTTTTACCGCGGCTTCAATAAAGGTTACAAAGCCGTGGAGGACGTCTATGTCAAACTTGTAAGCTGGATGGTCCATCGCACCAGGCTGATGCTCCTGATTTTTTGCACTATCATCGCTTTGGCGGGCTGGCGCTTTGCCGCCATGCCCACCGGCTTTCTACCTACGGAAGACCAGGGCTATGCCATCGCTATGGCCGTCCTGCCGGATGCCGCGTCGCAGCCCCGCGTCCAGGAGGTCTCGGGAAAAATGAACGCCATCCTCCAAAAGGCCCCGGGAGTGGTGGGCTGGGTGACCATCGGCGGCTTTTCCGTCCTTGACGCCGCCAATGTATCCAATGTTTTCACCACTTTTGTCACCTATGACAAATGGGATAAACGCGGCTCAAAATTAAGCCAGGACCATATCATCGCCTACTTACAACAGCAATTTGCCGGGATTCAAGATGCCGCGGTCTTTGTTATGATACCGCCGCCGATCAGCGGCCTGGGTTCGGCCAACGGTTTCCAGATGATGGTGGAAGACCGCAACAGCTTGGGGTTGGAGGAACTACAGAAAGCTGCCTGGGAAGCGGTGCGCCACGGCAACGCCCAGTCCGGTTTGAGTCATTTAACCACCACCTTCAGAGCCAACAGCCCTCAGATCTACCTGGATATCGACCGCACCAAGGCAGAATCGCTGAGTCTGCCGCTGCAAAGTGTCTTTGATACCATCCAGGCCTACTTAGGCTCTACCTATGTCAATCTTTTCAACAAGTTCAACCAGGTCTTTCAGGTCTATGTCCAGGCCGACGCCCCCTACCGCCTGCGGCCGGATGATATAAAAAACCTTTATGTTCGCAACTCCAAGGGGGAGATGGTGCCTCTGGGCACCTTGATGGAGATCAAACGCACCCTGGGCTCCGAGCTGGTCACCCGGTATAATCTCTATCCTGCCGCCACTATTGTGGGGCAATCCGCCCCGGGGTTTAGCTCCGGCCAGGCCCTTAACTTGATGGAGCAGGTGGCTATAGCCACTCTGCCCCGGGGGATGTCTTACGACTGGACGGCCACCGCCTTTCAGGAAAAGCAGACCGGCTCCACTGCCTATTTTATTTATGCCCTGTCTATAACTTTGGTGTTTTTGGTGCTGGCGGCGCAATATGAAAGCTGGGCCAGCCCCTTTGCGGTTATTCTGGTGGTGCCCATGGCTCTGGTGGGCATCCTGCTGGCCTTGTCAATTCGGGGCATGGATAACAATCTCTATACCCAGGTGGGCCTGGTCTTGATGATCGCCCTGGCCAGCAAGAACGCCATTTTAATCGTGGAAATCGCCCGGGAACTGCGGGCCGAGGGGATGCCTATTCCGGAGGCCGCCATCGAGGCTACCCGCAGGCGCTTTCGTCCCATCGTCATGACCTCGTTCGCCTTTATACTCGGCGTGGTGCCGTTAATGAAGGCTGTCGGGGCCGGAGCCGCCAGCCAGCAGGCCATCGGCACCGTCGTCTTCGGCGGTATGCTCTCCTCGACGCTGCTGGCTATACCCTTTGTGCCGGTATTCTATGTGATTATGCAACGCCTGAGCGAAAGAAAAAAAACTACCCAGACTCCTAAATAAAACCATTATAAGTGTCGATATATATAGAGAGATTAATCTAGGCTTTTGTGGATGTTCTGTGGTGGGAATTTGACAAAGGGAGGTAGGTTAGATGAATGCGTTTGAAACAAAGGTTATTAACGATAAATGGAAGCTTATAGCTTTCCTTCTGTTATTAAATACTATTTATGTATTTATCCCTTCATCGACTTTTGCCAAGGAAGTGGGGTCTTTCTTCAAAATATTGGGAAGGGTTGATCATTTAAAAGCTAACAAACAGCCAGCCATAGCTGCTAAGATTAATGGCATGGCTGAACAGGGTGATGGTGTCCATACTAATGAAGCATCAAGAACTCAGATACATACTATTGATAATAGTGATATTTTTATTGCCCCAAAAAGTAAAATTGTTCTCGACCACCATGTATTTGAAGGTTTGCCGATCAAAGATAACCTGGTTCTCGAAGTTTGGAAAGGCTTAATTAGAGGGATAGTAAACATCAAACCAGAAAATAAGTTTTATATTAAAACTTTTACAGTTATGGGTGGTGTTAGAGGAACGGATTTTTATGTTTTGATAGGTAAGAATTTCACAGACGTTTTTGTTAAAGACGGTCATGTCTATGTTCAAGGTTATAAAACTTCGAGATTTAGTTTGATCGGCCGGGCTCATGCAGGTGGGGAACATAGTGAGCTTGGTTTGGAAGCAGTATCACAAGGCGCTTTGATAGGCCGAGGAGGAACAGTAATTGGCCCTCTTCAGGCTTGTAGAATTATCGTAGGCTCACCTCCTGCCGAAGTTATATCATTACCCATTGAATATTTTGCTCGACTTGAGAGATTGATGCGGGATGGATTACCTGATCAAATGCGTGAAAGCTCAAATCCAAAGCAGTTACTTGAGATGATCGTCCCGTCTACTCCTTAGTGTTTATAAAGAAATACGGATAATCATTTATTTTATCAGGTTTAGTTCGAAAAATTTGCCATTTTAAAAAAGACAAAAGGCCATAGGAGATAGGAAAACATCCAAATATCACCTATGGCCTTAAAATAGCCTGATACCTCTACTCTAAGATTTCTCGGACGTTCCCAAACTTTCCAGCAGTTTCTGGGCTGCATCTCGATCCGGGAATGCTGCCTTGCCGCTCAAGGCCTTTTCCAATGACTGCCGGGCCTCTTCTTTTTCTCCTAGTTGGGCCTGACACCAACCTAAATGAAAGAGGATGGCGGGATTGTTCGGGGCCTTACTTGCCGCCTGGGTCAAATATTCCTTAGCAAGGACCAATTCACCCTTTTTGCATTTTATCCAACCCAGGGTATCTATCAAATTGGCATCTTCCGGGGCCTCTTCCAAAGCTTCGGTTATAAGCTGCGCTGCTCTCTCCAGGTTTTCCGGGGTGGGATTATGCTCCGCTAAACCATAAGCCAGATTATTGCGCGCCAGATCCGGGAAGATTTTTTTGGCGATCATGTTCTCATAAATTGCCACCGCCTGGTCAAATTTCTTTTGCTTTTCATAGAGCATGGCCAAGGCCAGAGTATAGAAGGGCGGGTTTGCCGAATTCTGGCTGCGTTCCTGCAGATAGCTATAAACTTTTTCTGGGTCCGGCTGAGATTGATAGGCCACAATCAACAGCCGCAAGGCCCCTAGTTGCCGGGGATTGAGGAGGAGGGATTGTTCAAAGGCCTCTGCGGCTGCCTGAGGTTGTTTTTGGATGAGTAAGACCTCTCCCACCATCTGCTGCAGGAAAGGATTTTTGGGACTGCGAGTCAAAGCCTGCTTAACTGCCTCCAGCCCCTTTTCCGGCCGCTTTTGTTCGTGATAGATATCTACTAATTGTTGTAAGGCTGGAATAAAATTAGGATCTTGACTCAATGCTGCATCAAAAAATTTGATAGACTGTTCCGGCTGCTTTTGTTTCCGGCTTAACATACCTAGGGAGTAATAACCCTGGGGTTTTTTGGGGTCGAGATCAATGATTTTCTGATAAGTTTGGCGAGCTTGAGTAAAATCACCTTTGGCTGCATAGACATCTCCCAAAGCAGCCAGGTTGGCAACATCTTTGTCGTCATTTTTAAGATACCCTTGGATAGTCTGAATGAGGCCATCGTAGTCCTTGTTTTTTATATACTGGGAATAAAGGAAGTTCTTGGCCTCTTGATAATCCTTTTTCAGTTCAATGGCTTTCTTGACGTTTTCTTTGGCTTGTTCCGGTTCATTATTTATCAGGTGAGCCTGGGCCAGTAAAAACCAACCTTCCGGTTTTTGGGGCTGATCTTTAGCCATCACCCGAAAGCTATTCACTGCTTTTAAGCCATCCTTTTGAGCCAGAGCAATAAGTCCCTGAACCATGTTGGCGTCCATGTCACCAGGATTGTTTTTGAGGATCTCCTTCACTAATTTATCAGCTTCATCCAATTGATTTTTAGTCACATATAAACGGGCCATTTTATTTTTTGCTTTTAAGCTATTAGGACCGTCTGGATCCAATTGGATAATTTCTGCGAGGACTTTCCCGGCGCGGGATTCCTGTTTACGGGAGAAATATAAATCTGCCAGGGCAAAGCGGACATTAAAGTTCTTGGGATGTTGAACAATAAACTCTTGCAGGCTTTTTTCTCCTTCTTTCCCCCGGCCTTGACTGACCAAAAATTGGGCTAAGGCAATAACATGGACTTCTTTGTCAGGTTCCATTTGGAGAATGTGGCGTAAGGTTTGTTCTACCTTATCCATCTGCCTGGCCTGAAGATAGAGTCGAGCCAATTCTTGATGTATTTTTATATTGTCGGGCTCCAAAACAATTGCCTGACGGAGAAAATGTTCCCCCTGCTCAAGCTTTTTTTGGTTCGCCGCCACGCGGGCTCGGGCTATGTATAGATTGATATTTTGGGGGATAGACTTTATCCCTGCCTCTAGGGTAACTGCCGCGGCCTCGAATTGCTTCTGAGATACTTCAATAGTTGATTGCATGAGGTAGGAATCGGGCCTGTCGGGAGCAAGCTGTCGAACTTCAGAGATTAACCGCAACGCCTCCTTGGAGTTTCCCCGGGCCATGGATATGGCCGCAGACAATAACAAGGCTTCCAAATTTTTGGGGTCCTGCTGCAAGACAACTTTGGCTTTTTCTTCGGCTGGATCTAACTGCTTGGCCATTAATAAAATCTGGCCTAAATGAATTTGGGCCTCGACTAAGTTAGGATCAAGTTGCACTGCTTGATGGAAAGCGCCATAGGCATTTTTAAAATTTTCCAGCTTGATTTCAGTCTTACCTAACCAGAGGAAAGACGATGCCGATTTTGGATCGATTTGCAAGGCGTTTTTGAATTCCAGCCTGGCCCGGATAAAATCGCCTTTTTGATAAAGTTCTTTGCCATGGGCAATAAAATTATCTCTTTTCTCTTCCATGCTAGCACAACTTCCTAAGCATACGACAAGGAAAAAGATTACCATTCCACAGGTCATTAGCCTTTGCCAATCTTTTTTGTGCATAAAGTTCACTCCGTGACGGGAAAAAAGTTTATTTAAAATGATAAGTCCTAAACCTTGAACGGTTGTTTCGTGTTAAGAGTTCTCCGGTAAATGGTTAAAAGTAATTTTTTATTAAGTAAATCAATGAGGTTTAACAAGATGCTCACTGCTGGTAAATCTTCGGGTCAGTCGGCTTAGCATAACTGGCCTGTTCCAATCTTGACCGATGCAGCTCCTGCTTAACCTTCTTTAGCAGGTTATTGTTTTTGGCGGTGGGAGTAGATATTTTGTATTCCATTCTGGGAAGATTAACTAGCGGAGGCAACGCCTTCCACTTAAATCCCGAATCTAGAGGTTCGGCTGAAACCTCGCTGACCACTACATGATGTGCTTTAATATACTTTAGTTTCCCTTTAACCGGTTGTCCGGAATAAAGGCTCATGACACTGTCCACATAGGCGCGGGTCTCAGCAAAGGGAGGGCATCCCTGGTATTTGACGACATTTCCCGGTCCGGCGTTATAGGCCGCCAGGGCCAATCCGACATCTTGGCCGAATTGATTCAGACACAATTTAAGATACTTCACTCCCCCGGCAATATTTTGCTCCGGATCAAAAGGCTCCGCTACTCCCAGCATGGCGGCTGTCCCCGGCATGAGCTGCATCAATCCCATAGCCCCTTTGGGAGATACCGCACCGGGATTATAACCGGATTCTTTGCGCATCACCGCCCACACCAGTTTTTCCTCCACCGCATGTTGCTGAGCATACTTTTGCACTATTTTCTCCAGGTGGTCAGGTTTAGAAGTTCGGCCCGCCGAAGGCGATTTCCGGGAAGATGGTTGGCTGGCCGCAGCGTCTTCACCTGGGGGCCGCGGTTCGGCCGAGATCTGCAAACAGACT
>Ga0351892_10198_pt1 | contig 21996 bp, 14 predicted proteins | sample TotcelFGM3001K14_FD_206763 | JGI IMG/M metagenome (GOLD analysis project Ga0351892, IMG submission 206763) | Enriched cells from coal bed in the Powder River Basin, Montana, United States - Total cells FGM rep3 HSBNCT.FGM.300.1.K14 ... | reverse complement strand
GGTTCTGTTATTGCTTCTCGCCCTGTTGATGTTTGTCGGCCTTTACTTGGGCCGAGAAGAAAAATCCACGGATGACTTTTTCCTGGGGGGAAGGAAAATCCCCTGGTGGGCTGCCTGTCTGTCGTTTGTGGCCACGGAAATCAGTGCAGTAACCCTGATCGCGGTTCCTGCGGTCGCTTATATGGAAAATTGGGAATATGCTCAGTTTTTTATCGGCTCTTTTCTGGCCCGAGTCGTCATCGCCTTTCTGTTTATCCCGGCTTTTTACCGATATCACTGCACCTCCATCTATGAATTTTTAAAACATCGGTTCGGAGTGGCAACCCAAATCGCCGGCTCCATCCTTTTTTTCATCACCCGTCTGTTGGCTTCCGGCGTCCGGCTGATGGCCGCTTGTTTGGCGGTGAGCATCTTAATCGGCTGGCATATCATGCCGACTATCCTGCTGTTTTCTGCCATCTGCATTCTCTATATCGCCTGGGGTGGGATCAAGGCGGTGGTTTGGACCAATGTAGTTCAAGCCCTGACCTTCACCTTGGCGGGAGTAGTGGCCATCGGTTACCTGCTCAGTCGCATCGACGGCGGAGCCGCGGCCGTGGTGGCTATTGCCGGCAGCGCCGGCAAACTACAAGTCTTCAACTGGGGAACGGCTCTCGGACCGGCTGAATTCCTGAAGAGCCTGCTCTCGGATCCCAATATATTTGTTTTGGCGACTTTGAACGGGTTTTTTGGTTCGATGGCGGCATTTGGGACGGATCAGGAGCTGATGCAGAGACTTCTGACCGTGGAGACGAGAAAAGAAAGCCAGAAAACCATGCTTCTGACCCCCATCGGCAGTTTTTTGGTGATGATGATCTTCCTCTTTATCGGCGCTTGCCTTTATGCCTTCTATACTCAAAATCCCGGAATGGCCTTGCCGGAAAAATTGGACAAAATTTTCCCGCATTTTATCGAGCAGACGATGCCTCCCTGGATAAGAGGGCTGATGTTGGCGGCGATTGTGATGGCGAGCATTGACTCGCCTTTAGGTTCCCTGACTACTTCATTTGTTACGGACATCTATCGCCCGGTGATTTTCAAGGCGGGGACCGAACGCCACTACCTGTTAATTTCCCGAGGTTGTGTGGTAATCTTTGGCATTATCTTAGCGTGCATCGCCTACTTTTTCAGCTATTTTGAAAAAATTCTCTGGCTCGCTTTTAAAATCGGCGGGGTCACCTATGGCTCTTTATTGGGAGTTTTTCTTCTGGGTCTTTTGACTAACAGGCGAGGCAACCGGGTCAATGTCGTCGCCATGACTCTTGCCGCCCTGAGCATGCTGGTGCTGTTGATTCTTTCCGAGAAGAACATCTTCCCCCTGGGATGGACCTGGCTGTTGCTGATCGGCACCTTTCAGACTTTTACCCTGGGGTGGATTTTTGGCCAAAAAGACGAGAGCGCCGGCGCAAGCTCCCGGTAGTTGCAGTGGCCTAAGTCTACTCCTTTGCCAAGCTCAGGTCTGGCGGCGACCCTAAGGGTGGGGGAAAATAATTAATGCCGACTCAATGACGGGATGTCGAGGCCGCGCCCGGTTTATTATTGCCGTCCAAACCCCCAGGAGAAAGACCGTTTGAAGATCTCATGACCCCCAACCCTGACGCCATGAAACATCGTCTCTGCCATGGCTGTTTCACCCAGCAGGCGGGCAACATGAATCATCAACTCGGCGTCGGCAACCAATCGCTCTACGTCTTCGGAGGGATAACCCGCCCAGTATTAGATCGTGCAAGAAACAGGCAGGATAAAGGCTGAAGCCTTTCCAGGAATCAAACCACACCGAGCACCCGTCACTCTTAAAGGGGCGGGGGGGTGGATCTGTCTCTATCTTTCTCCATAAGTCGTGGAGTCCAAAGAATTCACAGATTTCCTTGATCTTGGGGAGAGATACTTCTTCATTCTTTTTAGGTAAATTCATCAGCCTCCTCCTTCCTTAAGGCCCAACCCTGAAACCATCCTCTTGCCGAGAATCCCTGTCCACTTATAACGAAAGTAATGCATGTTTGGCGAAAGTCAATTAGTAATTGACCAGCATCCTTTAAATGAAGCTGCTTACCTGCCGGAGGAGGGCCTGGAGGGTTGGGCGGAAATTTTAGAAGAGGCAGAAGACCCTTTTTAAGGAAAGAAAATACCGTCCCTAATTTACCAGTGGGGCTTATCAATGGGTCACGGAAGCCAGAAAAAAAGGCAGGGTTATGGCTGACCCTGCCTTTTCCTACCGAGGACTATTAGCTAAATTAATTTTTCTTCAACTTCCTCCCCAAGCCCGCCAGACCCAATAATCCGGAGCCCAGGAGCCAGAAAGCGCCGGGGATCGGCACGACAGAGATGCGTAAGTCGTCGATGGTAATTCCACCAGGATCGTCATTGGAGATAGTGATGCCGGCAAACAGTGGTCCAGATGAGCTGAAAGTGTAGTCTGTGTTAAACAAATTATTGACCAAAACCGAATCAATCAGGCTGCCGTCCCGGGCAAAGAAATCCAGGTAGGCGTTACCGCCGTGACCCCCCACCAAGGAAAAGCCCATACTCGACTGATCCAGGGTAAAGAAGAGAGACATGGCGCCTTCGGCAATGTCATAAAAACCCAAACCTTTGGCCAGTCCTGTCAGTCTTCCCAAGGTAATGTAGACCCCATCCTGGGCCGCCGGAACCAGAAGAGTCAAAGGGTTGGAGGGAGTGCCGCTCACGGTTTCAAAAGTACTCCCTGCACCCCCGCTGACAGTCTGGCCCGCAAAGGATTCGGCAATCTTGGTGCTGAAGGTGGAGTAAATGCCGGAAATCTCTCCATCTGGCAAAGTAAAGCTGTCAACTATGGAGAAGGGAGCAGGTCCCACAGCCACAGTAATGGGACCGGCGACAGCCAGGCCGGCAAACAAGAACAGGCAGGCCAGGACTACTGGTAAAAAGATAAACCGGATTCGATTAACCATTTTCATCCTCCTCTTTGAAAAATTAACTGCAGGGGCAATGGGGGAACAGAGATAGCCGGACCGCCTTCCCAGGCGACCCGGCTATCTCTGTGGAGACCCGTGGCTTTCCGTCCCCGCCTCTCACCGGGTTTGGCTTTTTCTGACGATACTTTTTACTGCAATAATTATGTAACAGCTTAAAATAAAGTATCTTAAATAATTAACTAATTTAATTAATTATTTAACAATGATCAAGGCGATTCAAACAATTCCAATTTTTCAAGATTTGGACATAATGTTTCATTTCTTATCGTAATCGATATATTAAAGATATTGCTTGATAATTTACTATGACTGTCAGCTGCGCCTGAATCATGAACTTATTTTCGGATAATCCGCCTCATAATATTTACAAATAATAGACGATATGAATAAATAAATGTTCATTTATTGAAACAATAAATTACTTGGCGGGTTTATTGGATGCGTTGAAGATATTTACCATTTTTCAAAATTTTCTCATCCCCGAGCTATTGGACGGACGCGAGGAGGATAGAAAATTTCTCGCTGGGAAGGATGGGGAAGAGGCCAGAGACAGAGCCCTTGGCGTCGAATCTTTACCAAACCCGGAAAATCGATTAGAATTATCTGGATTGCACGGGCACCCTGGAAGATGATCAAGCTCAAAACCATGATGCTGTCGGATCGAATACTCTTGCTGCCAGTATGCATAAGCAAAGAGGTTCGATTCAGAAAGTCTGATTCATGCAAAACTTTATAATAAATCCGGCCCTTACTTGCCAGTCTGGATATCCCTGTTCTTGGGTGAGTGAATATCTCCAGACCCGGGCGCACCTGGCGTCTTACGGGTCGGACTTTAATTGTGATCCTGCCTGTACCAGGCCGGGGTGCAAAAATCTAGATTTACAGATTCCGGTTAGTATCGTCGATCTCCTGGGGGCGGCGAGGTATCGGAATGAATCGGTATCGGCAATTTACTCGCGCCACTATTCTTTAGGGGTGTACTCACATCATGAGGATGACTGGATCAGATTAGTATCCTTGAAGCTGAAAAAGCCCTGCCCCTTTCTGGAAAATGACCGGTGCAGCATTTACCCGGTTCGCCCCTTACCCTGTATAGTTTTCCCCGAATATCTCGTTAATGAGGGCGTCTATGAGGAAAATGCCAACCAAGCTCATTTTAAGGATTATCTTTGTTTACACCGACCTTTTATCCTCTCCCCGGAGCGGGCCAAGGTGGTGGCGAAACTAAGAACCATGTGGGAGAGGGAAAGGCTCATTTCCAGTTTCTACCTCTTCAATCAGGGTTCCTGCTACATTGACTTCAGCAATCTCCCAAAAGAACTCCTAGAGGCGGCCGGAAACCTGAAAGAGGTGGAACCGGCAGAGGGCTCGGAGCCGGTGCGAATCATCCCTAACCAGGTGATAGAGCAATTTTTTCTGGAGCGTATGGCTGATTGCCAGCCTTTGGCGGGGTTAAGGGAAAAGATCGATCATCTCAACAACCAGGAGGGACAGAGGGAGTTTCTGCAGTTATGGCAAGACGACCTGCTGATGAAGAAACTGAATAATGTTGCAGATGATCGGGTCCTGGTATTCCGGTTGATAAAAGGAAAACTGCAGGGCCGACGACGCAGTCTAATCCCTGCCGAATACAAATTCTACTGATAGGCAGCATTTGATTTTCTTTTTTCAACCAACACTCTATCGGCTAGAGTGTTGGTCGGCAGAGGCTGAACCGGGTAATTGGCCCATACAAATTATTATGCCATGGCGGCACAACGAAAGATGAAAATTGATAACTCCGACAGCCATCACAGCTATCCCCAGAGTTTTTAACGGCTCATGGCTTACGATTTTCATACGAACAGGACAAGTATTATTAGGGCGCTGACTAATAATCTTCGTGTCACTGTTGATGATCTAATATTAACTGTTATTGGCCCGATTGTTTTTTGACCCAGGTCGCCATTTCGATAATTGATTTATTATTCGGCTGTTTTTGGACCATTTCCTGGATAATCAGTTCCATTTCTTTATACTGCCTATAATCCGCCAGCACATTCAGCAGGTAGAGCTCAGCGGTTGAGTCTGCCCCCCCCGTTTGTTTTTTTAAATTTAAATAAAGCTCTTTGGCCTTGGCAATCTCCTGGCGTTGTTCTTCGGTCAGTGTAACTGGACCCACTTTTTTGGGGGCGCCCCGAAGCTGCAGCACTCCGGACCGGCCGATGCGGTCCCGGGGCATTGGCACAGAATTACTGCTAAACCTCTGAGTAACTTTGGTGGGCAAAGTCGATACTTCAGGTTTGGCTTGAGCTTCCGGCCCCGTGCCTTCATTTAAGCTTTCAGTGTCGCCGATTTTGAGGGTGGCCGGACCATTCCACAGCTCTTGCCGACCACTGGCAAAAAAAACCAATTTTATCAATGACCCAGGATTGAGCTTCAAGTGATCGCCCTGCCGGATTTTCATGAAGGCCTGCACTGGGGTAGGCTCTTTGGGGCCCGCCTCACTCCAGTAAACAACTTCACCGGATAACTGAGTTACTAAGCCGACGTCCGGCGGTTCGCTTTGGGCCGGGGCCGAGCCGGCGAGCCCTAAAATTAGGAGTAGACACCAGACAATCTCTCCCGCCCAAGCTAGAATCCGAGGGTGCTGAAGTTTCATAAACTTCCTCCTTCTTTTTTAAGTTGAATTCTATGAGATAGAAAAAATTCCCCGTTCCCCTTGCCCATTGAGGGAAGGGGCTCAGGGTAAGTTGTTAAAATACTGTGTAAATCAATTAAAATCAACTAGTTCAAAAACCTCCAGAGGTTCGGTGCGACCTTTGACCTGGACTTCTGCCTGCCTGCCGGTCACTACTTCCGAACCTGCGGCCCTGACTGTATCGGCACTGACAACAATGGTCCAGCCCAGGGTTTTGCTCTGCCCTTCCAGCCGGGAAGCGGCATTGACCGTATCGCCAATAGCGGTAAATTCGGTGCGCCTGGGTGAGCCAATATTGCCGATCACCGCTGCACCCGAATGGATTCCTACCCCGATTTTAAATTCCGGCAAATGGCGATCCGGGAACCTGGTTTCCATCCAGGCGCGAAAGTCCGCGGCTATTTTGGTCAGGGCCAGGGCCGCACGACAGGCGCGGCGGGCATGGTCGGGGTAGGGGACGGGTGAACCGAAAACTGCCATGATGGCGTCCCCGATAAATTTATCGATAGTGCCGCCTTGCTCCAAAATCGGCTCACAGGCCCGGCTTAAATAGACATTAAGCATTTCCACTACTTCAGCCGGGCGCAATTGCTCGGAAATGGTGGTGAAGTTCCGGATATCCGAAAAGAGCACCGCCACCGGTAATTCCTCGCCTCCCAGATCCGGGATCCGGCCGGTGGACAATAATTTTTCTACTACTTCCTCCGAAACATATCGTCCAAACAATTTCTGTAAATAGGTTCGCTGTCTTTCTTCTCCGGTCAGCCTGAACCCCAATATTCCCAGATAGCTTAAACTCAGGGCCAGTTGAACGTTAATAACCGGCAGGATCCAGTCATGGCGAAACAGCAGGAAGGAAAATACCATAGTGACCACAGCCAAAGCAACTCCCACTCCCAGGGCCTTCCAGGGGGAGAAAAAGGAAAATATCCCCGTGGCCAGGGCGAGTAATCCAGCCAGATACAACAGCCGGAGCCAGGAGGGGATAACCCGGGGGAACTGGCCGGAAAGCAAAGTTTCCACAATATTGGCATGCACCTCAGCCCCGGTCATCAGGGAGGCTCCCCCCCACAAAAAGCCCCGGGCGTAAGGAGTAAGATGAACATCCTGATTCCCCGAGTATTCCGCGGAAATAATTATGACTTTATCCTTCAAACTTAGAATGTCCAGCTCTTTTTGGGCGTCCGGTTGGAGCAACTGACGAAAGGAGATCCGAGGAATAGTTTGGGGCGGGCCGACGAATCCGATGGTACAATCTTTAGGGGCGTTGAGCACCTCGCCATGTCCCCAAGACCAGCCTCCTGCTTCCGGCGGTAATCCCGCCGCTTGCACCGCCAAAAGCGTGGCCAGGCTGAGCCGGGGCAGGTTTTCGTCTTCAAACAGCGACGGTAAAAAATGACGAGTAACACCGTCAGCATCGTAGGAGAAATTGGCCAGCCCCACATCTGCTAGCCCTCCCGGTAAGACAAAGACGTAATCGTCCAAAGGCAAAAGAAACTCTCTTTTCCCTTCCTGCCCTGGAATAGATTGGCCGGCCAGAACAACCTGTCCCGCCGCCAGTTGGCGGCGCAGTTCCAGGTCAAATGTACGGCTCTGCTCATTACCGCCAATTTTAAATTTTTTCAACCAGGATTCGGCGCTGGTTAAAAAAATTACGTCCACCCCGATGGCCTTTGCCCCTACCCGGTGCAGTACGTCAATGACCCTGGCAAAGTGAGGCCCCCAGAAAACCAGGGGTTCATCTTTAAAATCCAGCAAAGTTTGGTCGTCAATGGATACTATGACGGTTTGCTGAGGTTCTCGCCGCTTCCCCGAAAGCCGGTGCCAGAGATCGGAATAGAAATAATCTAGGGTGGTAAGCCATCCAGAGGTGGCGGCAATCTCCACTCCGGTAAACACCAGGAGGAAGACCACCAGAACGCGCCCAATTTTTTTCCTGAAATATGCAGTCAATCCCTTACCATCGCTTTGAGTGCTATTTACCGCCGGTCAATATAATAATCGTTCAGGTATTTAAGTAACTTTAACCCATTGCCGATTTATATTATAAGAACTTTTTCTCGGTTGAGAAAGAGAAACCATCTTTTTTCCAAGGAGGGAAAGCGAGATGGAATCCTATAATGATGGACTCGTAAAAACTCAGGCGGCCAGTTTTAGTTCATCAAGGCCGAAATAAGAATCTGGAGTGAATAATTTCATAAACCGGCCTCTAACTGATGTCAGATGCTCTTTGAAAATTAGAAAAATTGCAGAACAGTCGATATTGATGCCTTCAGAGGCACCAGATGTCCTATTCCGGCCCTTTCTTACTGCAGTTGCCCGAAAAATGTTCACTCCGATGGCCTTGAGGATGGCACAAAACCGTACGGCTTTAAGTCCTCGCACTCGTAATCGTTTGACTCCGGTTCGGGTTTTATATTCCGACATGGTGGCTTCTACACCAGAACGATAGCGATAACGTTCCTTAAACTCAGCGGTTTGTTCTAGTGCCCTTCGCCCAGCAAGGCGTAACATCTTGCTATCGTAATGAATGTAATGATATTTTTTCGCTTGCTTGACCGGACAACCATCTCGAAATGGGCAATTTAGACAATGTTCAGAATCAAAGGCCGCACTATAACCCTTATTCTTGGATTTGACTTTAACGGGCGCATATCCGTTAGGGCATGCGGTCATTTTTTGATCTTCGGCATAGGTAAAATCCGCAAGAGTTTTAATGCCGCTGGGATCGACCCCCATAACAGGAGAAATTACTTCAACGCCTATCTCTTCGGCATCTTGACAGTTATTGTCACTACCATAGAGAGAATCGGCGAGGACTTCCTCAGGACCAAGATTTCGTTCCTGCGTCGATTCTAAGGCGGGGATTATGGCGTTGGCATCGCTCTCATTGGCTGGCTCAACCTTTACGTAGGTGATGAGATTCAGAGTTCGGGATTTAATCTCTTCATCTTCTTCATCACTGTAGGTTTCCATGACCTGCACCTGATAACCTTGGCCCTTGTGGCCATCGTAGCCGGCATCAGGATCAGAAGGATTTTGGATGGAGGCAGAAGAAATCTCTTTGGGAGCTTTGAGGGCAATTTGTTCCGGTTGCCCATCCGGCCCTACGGTTACTTTACACTGATCTTCTTGAACTTGAAGCAACAACTTATAGCTAGTCATATTGCTGACTTCAGGGTGATCTCGAAAAAGTTGTGCTAGTTGAAAAAGATCTTCACTGACCATTGCCAGGGTTTTGGCAGAATCCGAAGGTCGTACCTGAGAAAAACATTTCACGGACTTATCGGTAAAATATTTGTCAACCAATGCCTTATCAATGGCTTCATAGAGTTCTAAGTGGTGTCGTTTTAAATTGACCAAAAATTTATGGATGGTCTTGGTGAATATGCCAATCCGTCCAAGACGGCGCATATTGGACTTAATATTCATGGAATCGAGTCGTTGCTTATCAGTATCAACTCCAAACCCATTGGCCAAACTGCCAGTTGTAGCATTAAACAGAACTGTATCTAAATTATTGTCGGTAACAATCTGTCGCATTTTCCATAGGGTTTTAAGGCACATATAAGTAATTTTGTCAGAACTGGAATTAATGTCCAGGGCATAGTGCCATTGATCACTAAAGGCTAACTGTTGAATGGTCGCTGCATCTGAAAGGTCATGCATTTGTTGGAGGATTAAAGTCCCGAGGACGGTATACATCTCTTTAGAATGACGACCAACTTCGTCATCGAAAAAAGGAGTCATTTGATCAACTGGTAGGAGAGGAAGAATATTTTCTCGGAATAATCCGGCCCATGATTCTTCCAACAACTTACGCCTTTTGGGACCCAAATGTTCCCATGGGTCGAACATGAAGGGAACTTTGTTATCTCTGATGTAAATCATATTTTTCCCCAGCAACCATTTAATATTGCTTGAAATATATCAATTAATCTGCTGGATGGCAAGGAATATATTAATAAATTATAAATTAATTCTAACTAGTTACAGACTATCCACAGATAACGTTTTTACGAGTCCATCCTATAATAATATCGGCATAATTTGCCTGAACCCGGATATTAAAGGAATATGCCGGAGTTGTCTTTGGTGGGAATGGGATTCCCGGCGAAGCCAGTGTCTGAATCGACGGAGTTTTATTTGCCCCCGGAAGCGTGAGACAATTCTGGGTAAATGATTTTTCTAATCGAAAAACTCCGGCGCACCGAACCTTGATTATTATGGTTCTGAGCAACAATAGCACTCTTCGGGCTCAATACAGACACTGAATCAACCGGACAGAAAAGCAGTTCAATTTTACCGTCTCTGTGTTATAATTAAATTAATCCCATCACCCAGAAAGTATGGCTCTCAGCTCACAATTTGCGATGTAGGGATATTGTTGAATGACGGAATGGAAGGTAAGGCGGGCGCCGCGCTATCCAGTTGCCCTGGAGGTTAAAGAACTCAACGGCAATCAAGAACCGGAAAGTTATCTTCAGGATATCAGCGCCTATGGAGCGCTTTTAGAAACTCCCATTCTTATGCTTCCTGATGATGCGATCACGATACTCGTATGTTTGGGTGAGGAGGGAGAGGAATGCACCCTGAAGGGGGTGGTTGTGTGGATACGGTCAACGCTTTATAAAGAAAACCGTTTCCTCATTGGCATAAATTTCCTGGAGCCCAATTTGCAACTGGAAGAAGTTGGAGAAAAATTTTTCTTTGGCCAGTCTTAGCCGACGTCTATTATTCTGTTGGGTAATAATCACTCTGTTGCTGATCAGTAGCCTGGTAGCTTCTTGTGGTCAGATGCGCCCGGTTCCCCCGCAATGGAGCGCACAGGAATATACTCCTATTGAGTTTGAAGCCTTGCAGGCCGGGACCACTCCTCCCCTAGCCGCTAACCAATTGGTCCAATGCCGGGCCTATTTCTGGCAATTTCTTAATTACGATCCTGCCCCTTTTTGCTATTATGCTAATCAACTCCGTTATCCCTTGAGTTGGGGGAGCCTGGAGTGGTGCGCAGTATATAAGACTCAACAGATGCAGGGTTATTTCGATAAGGTGGTTATGGACGGGTCTCAACAGCGAGAATTTGACCTGAAAAGGCTGGACCCGATTATTCTCTATGGGGAGGTGGTTCCCCTGGGGGGAAAGCAGGTCTATTTACGTGTCCATCATATTGCCAAAGATGCAATCGATTAAACTTTTAAATATATTAGTCTTAATGTTGATTATGCTTGGGGGCGGTTCTCCTGCTGCCGGCGCTGAAAGTGGAAGACTGTCGGAAGCCGACAAGCTGCTCCAAAGCCCCAACTTAGATCTTGCTCAGGCCCGTCAGGCCCTGGACATCTATGAGTCCGCCCTTCCCACGGCCGGTTCTGAGCGCCTTCCCCTGCTGATAAAGTTGGCCCGAGGGTACTTTATCTTGGGTGACTTGGCGGATAAAGGTCCACGTCGGGGTTATTATGAAAAAGGCCGCAATTATGCCGAACAACTGCTCCGGGAACAACCTGACCGGGTGGAGAGTCATTACTGGCTGGCCCTTAACCTTGCCGGTCTGGCCAATACCGGGGGCAAAACTGAAGGTTACAAACTTCTCCCCCGGATCATGGAAGGGTTGCAGCGCTCTTTATTGCTGGATCCAGCCTATGATCAGGCCGGCGGTCATCGAGTGCTGGGGCGGATCTATTATGAGGCCCCGGGCTGGCCATTATCCGTCGGCAATCTGGAGAAATCCCTTCAGCATTTACGTCAAGCCACGGCCCTGGCTCCGGACAATTCTACTAATCATCTCTATCTGGCCGAAACCTTGACACGGCTGGACCAGGAAGCCGAAGCCAAGAGAGAACTGGAAAAAGTCCTGAAATCCAATCGTCACGCGGTCTGGCCCCAAGGGGTGGAAGACGACCGGCAGCAGGCGCGTCATCTCCTAAAATAATTTTCATCAAAACTCGATCACCCTTTTTTCACCCCCTGCTTCAATGAGGAGTTCGTCGAAATAGGTTATCGAATCGGCCTTACTCCAGAGGCCGACGTAGCCTTTTAGATTCCTCTCCGTGCTATACCCCAGCAGCAATACATCATCGACATAACCCTTGATGGTGTTGCCCTCGATTTCTATCTTAAGACTGTACCATTTTTTGCTGTCGATTTTTTTAGTGGTGATGACGCGTTTAAATCTACGGTTGTTAAGGTATTCAAAGAGAATAACATTGTCTTCCAGGGCGTTGACCCGGAAGACAAAATAATTGCCGATGTTTTTGATGCCAAAGGCCAATCCCGCGGCGCGGTCGATGCTCCCGTCCACGGGTTTGACCCGAACCGAGAGGACCGCGTCGGAGACTTCGCTGCCTTTGGCGATGGCCAGAGGAAAATAGAAATGAGCTTCGATATTATCTAAAAAATGCAGATATTTGGTACCGACAATCATCCACATAAAATGAGCCACACCCGAAGAAATACTGCTGCCATATTCCGAACCGTCTTGGAGGAGAAGCGTGCGGCTATCTTCTGTAACCCGCTTCCAGTTCCCGGTATGGGAATAGAAGTTGGGGAGGCGACTGCTTTCAGCCTGGCCTAAGAAATCATAATCGCGGTGAAAGAACGCCTCGACCATGCGGGATACGTCGTTGTCATTGGCGATAGCCATGTCCAAAAGCCGGCTGGAGGCCAGCAGCCGACCCATCTGGTCCAGGGTAGTATCCATGGAGCGCAGATCTAGACCCGTTATCGAGGCTTCCAGAAGGTCACCCTTGATCTCGATCTTGAAGCCGAGGCGGAAAAATACGGTGGCTAGAAAATTAATGCGCAAGGAACGCCCGTAATAGCTGCCGATGCCGCCGGAAAACTGGAGGTAGATATAATTCTGGTCCGGATCTGCACTGCAAAAGGTATCCAGATTGGCATAGTGATAACCGAATTTAGCGCTTAAGTTCAGATAATCCGTCGACAGGATGGCGAAGCTGTCCACTGATGGGGTCTCAGTTATGGCTCCTTGGGCGATAAGGCCCATAAAATTTTTGGTATCCATGGCGACTGTCCCCTTCCAGGTAATGCCCGGATGAGACAGGCCGTGCCATATGGCCTTCATGGGGAGGGATTCCAGGTGTTCCGGGGTGATGATATCACAGGTGGTAAGTCCGCCCTTGAGCCCTCCGCCCAGATCGATGAGATGGAGCATGAGGGGAATGTTGGAGGTCAACCTGGCCGAGACAATGCCGCTTTTCTGAGTCTGGGACAGCCCGAACATTTCCTTCATGGCGTTTTCATGGGAAAATCTGATGATATCATGGATAGTCTGACATCCGCCCGGAGTGAAGTTGGCAGCTTGAGGATCGGTCAATTGCAGGGGGGAGATTTTATCCAAAATGGCCCGCGTCCGATGATGCACCGGGCTGTCGAACATAGGCTTTTTACGGGGACGGACCCGAGTTGCCAGTTCCGGGACGATTCCCTGATAAACGGTAGTCTGGTCGGCCACTAAGGTAACGTCTTCCCCATCCTCTAATAATGTAGTGGCCTGGCCGGCATCCACAATGGTAGGCACGCCGAACTCCCGGGCTACTGAGGAGAGGTGGCTGGTGACGCTGCCAATGTCGGTGATGATGCCTTTGATGCGGCTCATCAAACCGGCATAATCGGGAGAGGCGGTTCGGGTTACTAAAATGGCGTTTTCCGGCAGGTGGGCCGTGGATTTTCCGGTAGCCACGAAGACAGTGCCCACCGCAATCCCCGGAGAGGCAGTCTTACCTCCGGATAACAGAATTGGATAGTCGGCAAGATCCACCGTCAGGGTTTCCAACTCCGGGTTGGTCTGAACCAGACCCAGGGGCCGGCTTTGCAAAATAAACAACCTGCCTCGTTGATCTACGGCCCATTCCACGTCCTGAGGACCCTGGAAATATTCTTCCAGTTTCAGCCCATACCGAGCCAGAGTATTGACTGTTTCGTTCGTCAGGGAGGGCAGTGATTGCTCGCCTGCTGGAACCTCCTCCAGCTTGACGCCGCCGCCGCTCAGATTGACCAGGCGCTCCTCCTTGACTCCGATGTTTTTCTGGACAATATCGCCGGTGCTCTTATCCACATAAAATTCATCCGGAGAGGCTTCACCGCTTACCAGGTGTTCGCCCAATCCCCAGATGGAATTTACCTTGAGGATGCCGGAATTGGGTTGAGTCGGTTGGACTGTGTACATCACCCCGCTGGCCGAGGAATCAATCATGGCGATCCCCGCCACGCACATAGGAGTTTCCCGATCATCCAGGCCGAAACTCAGCCGGTAGAGTATGGCTCGGGCGGCATATTTGCTGGCCACCACGGCTTTGTAGGCTTCCAGGATATTTTCTTTGGTGACGTTCAATACCGTAATATACTGACCGGCAAAAGAAGCTTCCGTGTCTTCTCCCACGGCGCTGCTCCGCATGGCGATATGGACGTTTTTCTGGGTTTTGCCTGCCAATTCCTCGTAGGCCTGGAGGATTTTATCCGCCAGGAAAGCGGGCACCGGGGCGTTCTGGATCGCCTCTTGGATTACCCGGCTCTGGGCCTCCAGTTCGTCGGGATCATCCAGAGATAGCCCGGACAAAATCATTTCCAGGGGGACGGTCAGGCGAGTTTCTTCTATAAAACGTTCAAAGGCATAGGCCGTGACCACAAACCCGGCAGGGATGGGCAGGCCCACAATATTGCCCATGGTAGCCAGGTTGGTGGCCTTGCCGCCGGCCTCTCGGGAGCTTTCCGGGGTCAAGGCTTCCAACGGCAGCACCAAATCGCCGATTAAGCAACAAGGGCCATAATGAAAGAGGGGGAAGATTGCCTGGTCGACGTGGTCGCAGGCGCTCACTAAGTCGGCATAAATTCCACCCCCCAGACCATTGAGAGCCTGGACTAGCTGCCGGGTGCAAGTTATTAATTCATCATATTTTTTCTGGATATCCAATATGTTGAATTGGCCGCCGTAATAGAGCTGCTCCAATTCCGCCATGCGGTTTAAGGATTTCCGGTTATATTCTAAAAATTCTTTAAAATAATTATATTTTGCGACAATCTCGCTTCCGGCGTTAACCAACAACTGGCAAGATTTTTTACCTGCAAACATATCAAGTAGAGACATGGTTCACCTTTCCGAATCAAGCTGCTTCACAATGCCACCGCTCTGTATGAGCGATGATGCGGTCAACTGTTCCTTTAACGCCTTGCCCAACCGCTTTATTCCTATTTGGATCGTTGCTTCATCGACACAGGAAAAGTTGAGCCTTAATGTGTTAACTTCTGTTTTATTGATATAAAAAGGATGCCCCGGGACAAACGCCACATTATCTTTAATGGCTCTTTCGAATAGCTGCATGGAGGACATTTGAGGCGGCAAAGTAACCCAAAGGAACATTCCGCCTTCGGGTTGGGTGTACTTTATTTCGGGAGGGAAATATTGCCGGATGTTTTTAATCATGGCATTCCTTTGGCCGGCATAGACTCTAACAATTTTTTTAATGTGCTCGTCAAAGTTATTGTCCTTAATATATCTATAGATCACGTATTGCGCAAAACTGTTCGTATGCAGATCCGCGGCCTGCTTGGCAATGACCAGTTTTTCAATAAGTTCGTCAGGCGCAACAATCCAGCCGATACGAAAAGAGGGCGCAATGGTTTTTGAAAAGGAACCCAAGAGGACGGTATTGTCGGGAATCAACCGTTGGAACGAGGTTTTTGCAACCCCTTCAAAACGTAAATCTCCGTAAGGATCATCTTCTATTAAAAAACTTGTAGAATCTTTGACAATGTCAGCAACAGCCAATCGATTGGCTTCGGAGTAGGAAATGCCTGAAGGGTTCTGAAAATTCGGCACCGTATAAATTAATTTCGGCGCACCAGCGGACATGACGGTTTGCAGGCGCGCGATATCCATGCCGTCCTCGGAGACCGGCACCGGGTTAAAGGTCGATCTATAGACCGAGAAAGCCTGAATTGCCCCCAAATATCCCGGCTCCTCGATGACAACATCATCCTCTTTATTGAGCAGAATTTTTCCCAAGAGATCTAACCCTTGTTGCGATCCATTAGTAATCAAAATATTTTTCACCGCTATATTCAGATGATGCTTTTCGAAGTATCTTTGGGAAAGGTATCTTCTCAGTTCTAGATATCCCTCGGTATTACTGTATTGTAAGGCATCGCGCCCTTGCTCTTGCAGAACGCGGTTGGTTGCTTGCCGGATTTCTTCCACAGGGAATAATTCTCTATTCGGCAAGCCCCCGGCAAAAGATATTATTGAAGGATCAACAGCCACTTTCAGTATTTCACGAATAAACGATTTCGGAACATCGGAGATCCGATCCGAAAAAATACTTTTCATGTTAACATCACTGGATATTTTCATGTTCACACGCCGTTTTTAAAGCCTAATGTTCAGTTGTGTCTTTAAACATCTCTTGACTGCTATTTTGCCGGGGGCAGATATTTCATTTGAATATTTCTACCGATCAGGGCGTCGAGCTGCGCCCGGGGCGGCAAGGCTTTCTTCATTGCGGCGACGATGAAATTTAAATCCTTAGATTGGGCGGTTAGCTCTTTGGCCTTTTGGTCGAAGATCTGCAAATAGTTTTTCAAATCGGCGATATCTTTTTTGCTGGAGATAGGACCATGGCCGGGAATAATTTTATCGACATCCATAGCCAGGATGTGATCGAGCACCTTTACCCAGCCGTCAATATTGGCATTCCCCAGAAAGGGGTGAAAATCAGTAAAAAGAATGTCCCCGGTGAATAACACCTTTTCCTGAGGTAGATAAACTAAGACGCTGCCAGTAGTATGGGAGGGGCCCAGGTAGAGGATTTCGACCTGGGTATTGCCTAAATCCAGCCTTATTCGATTGTCGAAGGTAAGGGTGGGATAGGAAATTCTAGTGCCTTGCAGATCTTGATCGGAGAGCCCGCTTTGTTTGGCATATTGCAGCATGCCTTCCCCGGCTTTTTGCATGTTCTCTTTATCGCTTTCCTGGGAAATTACTATGGCGCCGAGTCGGGCAAACTCTGAGTTCCCTAAGCTGTGATCCAGATGGAAGTGGGTATTGATCAGGAATTTGATGGGTTTCTGGGACACCTTTTTGATATCCTTAAGAAAGCGATTTGCTTCCCGGGCGGACATCAAAGAGTCAACGGCCACGAGAAAGTCTTGCCCCATAACAATGCCGGCATTGGCGCCAAAACTTTTTTTCGGAGCGGCTTCTTTGACATCGACATAAGAATATACCGAGTCGGTAATCTTGGTTAAGCCATTTTCGGCCTGAACCGCGGGATGGAAGAGACAAAGCGCCAGTAAGACAAAGCAAAGAATGGAGATTTTTTTCATCAGAGTTCCTCCTGATCACAATATTCTATCTTCAGCCTCTTTGCAACACAACCGGTGCAGTTAATAGGCTCCGGTTGAACGAGAGCATTATACCTCATATCGAGGAAAACTGCGACTTCTGACAGATTCTGTCAGCATCAATGAAATCTTTTTTAAAAAAACCTGAACGCCGTGAAGTCCTCGGGCTGATTTTCATTTTGGCTCTTAATAGTTTGGCTCTTATTGGTTTAAAATAAGGCAACTTGACACTGTTCACTGTATCAAGGTATGATAGTCACGGAAGCCTGACCACTGAACGCCCATTACCTCAAAATTACCAGAAGGATTCTCTTATGTTGCAAAAGAAGCAATTTCTTCTAGGATTGATCATTATCGGCGCTCTGGGTGGATATTATTTTTATGCCATGTACCAAGCAGTTAAAAACGAAACCATCAATCAATTAAATGCCCAGCAGATGATCTATGCCAAACAAGCTGCCAAAGGTATTGAGAACTATTTTAAAGACATTTATCGAGTTTTAAAAGTTTTTGCCGAGACCAAGAATATTATTTACCTGGATAAGGTAGGGGAAAATACTCTAAAAACCTATTATGAATTGGATAAGTATAATATCAAAGGAATTAGCCGCATTGATAAAAGTGGCGGGGTTATCTATACATATCCCGAAACCGAGTTCATAGGATTAAATATTGCTAATCAAGCAAGCTTTCAACAAATTAAAACCACTCACCAACCATCAATCAGTGATGTTTTCATCTCTAATAGAGGTTACCAGGTTATCAGCTATCATATCCCCATCTTTACAGAAGGTGTTTGGGATGGAAGCATCGCAGTTTTCATCAATTATGAAATGATTAGCAAAGAATTTTTTGAGAATATCAAAATTGGTAAAAGCGGTTATGTCCGGGTAATCAGCCAAAACGGCATCATTCTTTATACTCCCAATACCAAAAATTTAGGGAAAAATATTATTGAAGCTACCGGCAAATTCCCCTCCACTGTGGCGATAGCCCAATTAATGATGGAGGGAAAAGAAGGAACTACCAGTTATGAGTGGGATATGGTTGGTGAAGAATATACGGGAAGAATAGTTAAACAAGCAGTATTTTGTCCGATAAAATTAGGCAATACTTTTTGGTCGATAATCGTCGCAACCCCAGAAGATGAAATATTCGCGGTGATGCAAGGTTTTATAAGAAAATCAATAGTAATTGGATCTATCTTTATTGTTATAATAATATTATTGGTGTATGTGCAAATAAAATATTGGTCTCAGCAAAGAGAAGAACAACTTAAAAGGGAATCGGACAAAGCCTTACGCGAGAGTGAGGAACGCTATCATATTATTTTTAATCAAGCTCCGCTAGGAATTATGCAATTTGATAACCATGGTGTTGTCGTAGAAGTAAATAAAAAATTTAAAGAGATCATGGGATATCCTCGCGAGAAAATCATTGATTTTAATTTACTTCACCAATTAACAGATGAAGCAATGCTTGAGGCGGTTAAAATTACTTTGCAAGGGCAAAGAGGTTATTACGAGGGAGATTATTTTTCAGTTACCGCCAATAAGCTTACTTCGCTGCGTGCTGTATATAATTCCTTAAAAGATGATAACGGCAATCTCATTGGAGGAATCAGCACCTTTGAAGATATTAGCGAACGTAAGCAGGCTCAAGAGATGTTAGAGGAACAAATATTTTTTTTACAGACACTTATTGATTCAATGCCCTTCCCGATTTTTTATAAGGATGCGATGGGAAAATATCTAGGTTGTAATACAGCCTTCGAGAATTTTACAGGTATCCCCAGGAATGAGATGATCGGCAAAAACGTCTTTGAGGTGTACCCGCAAGATTTAGCTGACACGTATTATAATTCCGACTCGAAAATGTTTAAACAAAAAGAAAAACATTTTTATGATAGTTATTACCCCCGGGCTGACGGTTCTAAGCGCAATGTCATGATTCAGAAGGCTCCTTTTCTCAAACCAGATGGTTCCTTGGGAGGAATAATCGGCTCGGTCATTGACATAACAGATAGAAAGCAGATGGAAGAAAAACTAGAGTCACTAGTTAATATTCGCACGACAAAATTAACCAAAGCTATCGAGCAGCTTCAACGAGAAATGCAAGAACGCCAACATGCTGAGGAAAAATTAATAGCCAGTGAAAAAAAATATCGCAATATCTTCGAGAACACTATTGCCGGGATAGCTCAGACAACCCCGGAAGGGAGATTTATCACCGTGAATCCCGCTGGGGCCGCATTATTAGGCTATGCATCCCCTGATGAATTAATTAATTATACCCATGATATCGGTAAGCAGTTTTATGTGGATCCCAATAATAGAAAAGAAATGATCGATGTTCTCAGCAAGAGTGATAAATATGAGACCTTTGAAACAGAATTTTATCGGAAGGATGGTAAGATAGTAACCCTAAAGGTGGTTTACAAAGGAGTTCGCAATTCCCAAGGAGAATTGGCATATTTGGAAGGATTCGTCGAAGATATTACGGAAATAAAACAGGCGGAAGATGCTATCAGAGCCTCGCTAAATGAAAAAGAGGTTTTACTTAGAGAGATCTACCATAGAACGAAAAATAATATGCAAGTGATCTGTTCTCTGCTCAGGTTACAAGTCAATTATATTAAGGATGAACGGATCACCCAGGTATTGCAGGAAACTGAGAGCCGGATTTACTCTATGGCCTTGATGCATGAAAAACTATATCAATCTAAAGATTTAAGCAAAATTGATTTGGGAATTTATATTAAAGACCTCGCTAATTCTTTAATGGTAAATTATCTATACGGGCATGAAAAAATCTCTTTTCATATCGATGTCATGTCTGTAATCGTTTCCATTGACACCGCGGTTCCCTGCGGTTTAATTATCAACGAGCTTTTAACCAATGCCTTGAAATATGCTTTTCCCTCGGGAGCAGAGGGGAATATTGTCGTCTCTTTGAGCACAACCAGTGATAATGAGATTGACCTGGTCATTGCCGATAACGGCATTGGGTTGCCGGCGGATCTGGATTTCAAGAAAGTTAATTCCCTGGGTTTAAAACTAGTTTTTAATCTGGTTGAGAATCAGCTGAAAGGAAGGTTGGAAGTTAACAATTATCCAGGGACAGAATATCAGATAAGATTTACAGACCTGGGCAAAGAAACGGTGGGATACAGCTGAAGGTGTAAATATGATGTTGGAGGTCCCCGATTGGACCGGCAAGGGAACTGACGTCTATTCTCACTGCGGTAAAAATTATCGTAAGCTTTCAGCTATCAGCAGTCAGCCTTTAGCCTTCAGCCAAACAAAGCGTTAAGTAATCATAATAAAAAATGATCGACTTTTCCCAGCCGCATAACTGTTCGAAATTGATCATTAAGCTGAAGGCTGACCGCGGACCGATCTGATAATATTGTCCGGATCTGCCCCCCTATAAATTCGAGATTCCTCCCCCTCCCGCCGCATAATCTTTAACGTTCTTTGCATGATGACAATTTCTGTTGATTAAAGATGCCGATCCCGGGTCATGCGCCCGGTAGTTAAGTTTGGCCTGCTCAAAACTGGTGGTGGCGTAACAATACTGGCATCCCGATAAGCAGGTGTCATACATCCCGATATCTTTGCTGACTACACAACCACAAGGTTTTCTTTGGGATGAATCTTTTTTTCCATTTACCGCGATGCCGAAGGTTTTTAAAATATAGTTATCATCTATGCACTTACCGGGGATAATGCCGAGGGAACCCACGTCATGATCTTCGGCGCAGCTATAAATATCCAGGCCATGGGAACGGGCTAGATCAACCAGAAGTCCGATTAAACGAGCCAGACTTATTTCATCCCAGGGCAAAATCTCCAGGCCCTGTCGGCTTAAGGCGTACAGACGTTGCCGGGTCTTGCGATACAGGTCCACTAAGCTGATAATGGAACGATTAGTGTAACCTTTTAGCATCCTGGCAATATTAAGATAGGCCTGGGCATGGAATTCCACCTGGCTAATGTTGCTTAAAATGATGGGGTCATATCGCCAGATTACCTTTTCTGGGCCGATGGTATCCGACAGCTGGCGAAAGTTGCTGATTGAGGTAGAAAAAGAGGGTTGATTCACTTCCAGCAGGCGGGGGTTATGCATTAAGGTAAAAAGAAAGTAATAATTGTAGCCGCGCCTATCCAACTCCGGCAGGTAAGGGAGCAACGGGGCCGGGTTACGGGTCCAAAAGACGATGACCTCCACATCTTCCGGCTTAAGGGAGACATGGGAGATTTGGTTCGGATTAAAGGGATTGGGAACCGTGCAATAGCCGGCCCGGATACGATTCATAAACCAGTCAGCATAAAAAGCGGGAATATCCGAACGGCGGCTGACGCTGATGATCATTATTAAATCGGATTGCGGGGGATAACCACTAGGTTATCGATAAGACTCTTTATCGCCTCCATATATTGTGAGAAACCCTGGAGCAGGATATCATTGTGGTCGGCTCCCAGGATTTTGAGCAGAGTTTTCTGGGGAGCTGGGCAGGCCTCATATAGGGCTTGGGCGTTGGCGAAGGGGATGAGTTGATCGTGTTCGCCGTGCATAATCAGGGTGGGTTGGGCGATGGTCCGTATCTTGTCCAGATTACCCAAACCGTCTTCTTCCTTAAATCCGGTCTCCTGAGGGTTGATGCCTAATACCTTGAGCAGCGGCCCGGTCTGGGCAAAGCCGCTTTCCACAATCAGGCCGTTAACCTGAGTGGGATAATGGGCCGCCAGTTCCAGAACCGAGGCGCTCCCCAAGGATCGCCCCATGACGATCAAAGGGCCGGAATAACCATTTGCTTGGAGCCAGCTCTGGACAAAGGTGAGGATGGCGTGAGCGTCGCGCATCATGGCGGTGACAGTGGGCCGGCCGGTGGAACGGCCGTAGCCCCGATAGTCCACCGGCAAAAAATTGATTCCCATCCGGTTATAAATCGGCCCCAGCTCATCG
>Ga0351892_10197_pt1 | contig 22250 bp, 18 predicted proteins | sample TotcelFGM3001K14_FD_206763 | JGI IMG/M metagenome (GOLD analysis project Ga0351892, IMG submission 206763) | Enriched cells from coal bed in the Powder River Basin, Montana, United States - Total cells FGM rep3 HSBNCT.FGM.300.1.K14 ... | reverse complement strand
CCATCGCCAGGAGGTGAGCAAACTGCGGAGCGAGATAGGCAGACAGCGTTCGGAACTGTTCGAGCTTTTAAAGCCGGCTCAGCCTGCCGAGGAGATGATTACCGCCAAAATTCAGGAAATAAGCCACGCTCAGGGTGAATTGGAAAAAGAAACGGTGCGGTTTTTACTGGCGATCAAGAAAACTTTGCGCCCCGAGCAGCAAGCAATGCTCTTGGATCTAGTGGGGCAAAGGTTATGTTCCGACAAATTCTGTGGGCCCGGTTTTCAGCATATGCGGGGCCGTGGTGGCCGTGGCATGGGACCGCAGCACGGCGGGCCTCCGGCCTGGCGGGAGGCGCCGGAATAGGAGCAATAAAAAAATAAGCTTTCAGCGTTCAGCTCTAAGCCATCAGCTAAGTCAACAAATTAATTAAGTTATGCAAATGGTAAAAAGCTAGCATTTCTTGTTAAGATTGCTTAACTCTTTGTTTTTGCTGAAAGCTGAAAGCTGACTGCTGATCGCTTACAGATTCTATAACTGGAGGAAACAAGACATGAAAGTAAAGAAATGGCTGGCCGGAATGATGGCAATGGCCTTAGCGGTTTGTTTTTGCTTAACTGATCTGGCGTTGGCGCAGGGTCGCGGCGTCTGTGGTGCAGGAGGAGGCCGGGGAGCTAACTGCCAGGTCGGGGAAGGTGGCCAAGGTCAGGGAAAGGGAAGAGGCTACCGCGCCCAAAATCAAAATCCTGGCTTTGGCGGCCAACTCTCCCAGCGGCAACGTCGGAGAGATGGTAGTTGTGTAGAGGGAACCGGCAACTCCGCCGACATCAAGCCCTCTGGTCAAGCTAATCCTGTCCAACCCCAGCAATAAGTTGCCGTTGTCGTTGGCCGAGATGATGGAGAAAACAACCCTGGCCGGGAAAAACTCTTGCCAAACGGACTGCGACATGGTAAAAAAATAATCTAGTGCATCTGGGCGGTTAACTCAGCGGTAGAGTGCCATCCTCACACGGTGGAAGTCACTGGTTCAAACCCAGTACCGCCTACCAGGAAAATCAAGGGGTTACGGTTGAAAGCCGTAGCCCCTTTTTAGTTTTTGTGACCATTTTGTGACCGGTTGCCCCAAAAAGGGTATTTTCCAACCGGCAGACAGCCTCTTGATTGGTGGGTTTCATAAGGTGGGCATAAACGTTAAGGGTAACTGTGGGGGAAGAGTGCCCCAACTGGGTTTGGATATACTTTAGGTTCTCCCCCTGCTCGATTAACATGCTGGCATATGTGTGCCGGAGATCGTGAAACCTTATTACCGGCAACCCTGCTGCCTTTAGTCCGGGGTGAAAATAGCGGTTCACCATATTGCTGTAGTTCATTGGGTTCCCGCTTTCGTTGGGGAACACGAGATCAGGTTCGTTAGTCGGGCAAGCCAGTTTCCATCTCTTTAGCTCTTTGACTACAGTAGGAGATAGATCAATCTTTCGCTTGGACCCTTTGGTTTTTGGAGTGAAAAATCTCCCCTTGTTAAATGTCCTCTGGATGAAGACCTGTTTATTTTTCCAGTCAATATCAGACCACTTTAGTCCTAATAGTTCCCCTTGCCTTGCTCCGGTCATTATGGCCGTAAGGAAGAGATTGTGATATTTCTGGTCTGTTACCTGCTCCAATAGAGAATTAATTTGCACCGGGTTGAGGATAGTTATCTTGTCCACGTCCTCGTGGTTATTTCCCTGTTCCCGCGGCCGTTCAGCATCTCTCAAGGGATTGTGGTCAATATACTTGTGCCGCACGGCATAACTTAAAATCTGTCCAAGGGTTACCAGTATCTTCCGCAGGGTATTGATGTTAATTCCTTGGGTTTGCCGTACAGAGATATATTTCTCGATAGTTGCTGTGGTAATTCGATTAATTAGAATTTCATTGAGTTCTTGAAAATGGATTCTTACGTGCCCCTCATAACATTCATAGACCGTTTCTCGGATATTAAGTCTCTTATATTCAACCCAATCCCTTGCAACTTCAGAGAAGAGAGGCGTCTTCTTAATCGGAATATAATTTCCTTTGGCAATAGAATCAACTATTTCCCTTAATTTATCCTTTGCCTGCCCCTTATTAGTGCCTTCTGGTAGGGCAACCCTCTGCCTCACGCCATGCTGGTCATAGAAATCCATAACCCATCGATCTCGCCTTTTACTTATGCAGGCCATCTTCATTCTCCTTTTTGTAAACGATTTTCCAGGGCCTCCAGGGCCAAAGGTAATAAAAAAGGTATCCCCCTTGCCCCTTTTTCCCATCGACAAACTGTCACCTGATAAGTTCCTAACAGTTGAGCAAGCTCACCTTGGGAAATTCCTCGCTCTCGCCGCCATTGCGTTAATTCTCTTCCTGTCATGGATATATTTTAACCATTGGTTAATTAAATGTCAAGAGATTTTCCTAACCGGCTATTGTCGGTAGGTTTATCATTATATAAGTTGGAAATGGCTTGCCAGGATCGTGCAGGTTGTAAGATCGGTGGGGGGTAGGGAAATTGTAAGGGCCGATTGTCTATCGCCTCTCAGGGCCTGTAGGGTCTCCCAACGTCCGCCTCACCCGGCCATCATGCTCATAATTTGACCGGTAGTTAAAAATGGCTCGCCAGAATCGCTCAGGTTTAACGATAGGTTGGATGGAGGGGATAAGGTATGGGTGATTGTATATCGCCTCTCAGGGGCCTGTAGCGTTTCCCGCCACCCGGCTCCTGCTCTGCTAACGGCCATCGCGTTCGTAATCTAATCGATAATTGAAAATGACTTGTCAGAATAGTCCAGGTTGGACGATCAGCAGGGATGGAAGGTAAGGCAAGGGTAGGTTGTCTATAAGCCTCTCGGAGGCTTATAATGTCTCTCGCCGCCCGCCTGCTACTCATCTGCTATCGGGCGGGGTTGTGGTCAGGTGCCCCCCTGCCGCCTGCCCTTGAGGAAAGATTACCGCACCCTCAGAGGAATAGGTCAAAGAGTGAAACCGGGGGACCGGAGTCCCGTCCCCCCCTATCATCATGACGGGCACGGAGACCAAACCCAAAAACCGTCCCTACATTTATGTAAGCTTTTAAGTGAGATATCGGGGGCGGATGTAATGGTGCTCATGCTCTGTTAGGTTATTATTAAAGAGCTCTACATGTATTCATCGAGAAATTAACCTGTTACCTGCTGCAAAGAACTTCCTCAATACTCCCAAGTCGTATGCCCTAGCGGAGCCTGATTCAGTTCCTCCCGGTGGAGCCGCCATTGCGGCATATATTTGTCCATTAAGGCAATGAAGTGGTCATTGTGATGATGCTCGATTAAATGCACCAGTTCATGGACCACGATATATTCCAGGCACTGTATTGGCTTTTTGGCCAGTTCGAGGTTAAACCAAATGCGCCGGGCGTCGATGTTGCAGGCACCCCATTTGGTTTTCATCTGTTTGATGCCCCAGGCGGCCACCTGCACGCCCAGAACCACCTGCCATTTTTCCAAAAGTGAAGGGATGAGTGCTTTTAGCTGCCCGCGATACCACCGCTGCAACACCTGTGCGCGCTGCTCGGGGCTGGTCTCAGGGCGGACATAAAGATCAATAAAGGACTTGTTTCGCAATACCACCTTCCCGGCGCCGTGGTGTTCGAGGAGGCGGAGGCGGTAACGCTGACCGAGGAAATAGTGGCTCTCGCTTCTTACCATTTCCCGTTTAGATTGGCGCGGTTGGGCTTCAAACTTGGCCTGCTGACGCTTAATCCAGGCCAGCTTGCCGATCACCGCCAGCCGCACGGCGTCGTCGCTCACCGCCAAGGGTGCCGCCACCCGGACCCTGCCGTTAGGTGGATAGACCCCCAGGTGCAGGTTCTTGATGGCCTTGCGTACCACCTCCACGGTGATGTCGTTGATGATGATCCGGTGAGTCTCAGTATGCATTCTGGTTCTTCACCAGTTCCAAAATTTGCTCGGTAAGCGCTTCGTCATCCTGAAGCACGGCCTTGATGGCAATCCGAACCTTTCTAACCTTGACAGCGTTATTGCGCCAATCATCCTGGCGGTTCTCCCGCACCACCTTATCCACCTCCAGCGCCAACGCCTCATCCTTGCCCAGGTTGTCATAAAGCGCCCGTTTGGCGGCGGTATTCAGGGGCGCGGGGTAAGAAGCACCCGCCATAGGGTTTTGCACCTGTTTTGCCAGCTCGATAATTTTCGCCAAATACTTTTCGTAATCCAGGGCCTCTTGCTTGCGCTGCTCGATCAAAGCATCCAGCAACTGGGACATCTTTTCGTAATACTTCGGGTTAATGGGGTGCTCATCGATGATCAGCTTACGGACGTTGTTTTCAATAGTTTCCGCTACCGTCTCCTGATTTTTTCGGAGGCCCTGGGGTAACGCATCGATGGCAGCAGCGCCGCGCTCCACAATAAGCTGGATCAGGGACATATCGTCAAAGGCGGAAATCTTCTCGCTCTCCTCGGCCCGGATGTAGGTGTCGATCAGGTGGCGCATGGCCGGCTCATACATTTTCAGGTCGATGTAATCGCCGCTGGCCAACTTCACTTCGTTGCGGACCTTCTCGTAGTGGTCCACTTCGTCCTTGAGTTCCTCGATTTCCGTAGAACTGTAACCCGCCTCTTCCAGCTCGTTGGCTAGATTGGCAAAGGCGCGGACCAAGGCCGCGGCAAGCTTATACAGCGTCAGCCGCTTGGGCTCGTTGTCTTTGAGCTGTTCGGCATTGCCGGAATCCTGGGCACAGAAATAGCGAAGATATGCCTCGCTGTCCCTGGGGACTTCCACCGGCTCGCAGAGGGCCTTGATAGCTTCCCGAGCTTCTTCCAAACGTTCTTTGGCCTTGTCCAGTCGATCTTCCAGCAGCCCTTTGACATCATCCTGATCATAGCCATCTAAGGCCCCGGCGGTATAGTCCTGAATGGAGCTTTCCAGGCATTTAAACAGGTCTTTATAGTCGATGATATAGCCGTATTCTTTATCGTCGCCATCCAACCGGTTCACTCGGCAGATAGCCTGGAACAGGCCATGGTCGCGCATCTGCTTGTCGATGTAGAGATAGGTGGCCGACGGGGCATCAAAGCCGGTGAGCAGTTTATCCACCACAATCAGGAGTTTCATCTGCCCCGGCTCTTCGACGAATTTCTGTTTTACCGCCAGCTCATATTCCTCCACCCGGTTGACGGCCTTCTCCGGGACTTCATTGAACCAGTCGGCCAGCATTTTTTTATAAATATCATACTGCCGCAATTTCTCTGTCAGCCCCTCACCAGATTCCTCGCCTTTGATACAAGCAGGGCTGGGTCGGTAGCTGGTAACAATGGCACACTTACCGGCCAGATTGGTCTTATCGAACAACTCGTAGAACTTGCAAGCCTGATAGATGCTGCCCGACACCAGCAAGGCGTTGCCGTAGCCGCTCTTAAGCCGGTCCCGGGTTTCCATATCCAGCAAGATGTCGGCAACGATCTTGTGCAGCCGGTCCTGACAGCTCAGCACCCGCTGCATGGTGCCCCATTTTTGCTTGAGCTGGGCCTTGGCCAGATCATTCAGACCTTTGGTCTTGGCCTCGAACCATTGATCGATCTTCTTCTGGGAGGTAATGTTCTGGTCAATGTCTCGCGCCTCGTAACGCAAATCCAGCACCACTTTATCCTTCACCGCCTCGTCAAACTTATAGGTATGAATGTAGGGGCCGAACACCTCGATACTCTTTTGTTTGTCAGCCTTTAAGAGCGGTGTGCCGGTGAAGCCGATGAACAGCGCGCTGGGCAGGATAGCCTTCATGGCCTGGTGCAAATCTCCTGACTGGGTGCGGTGGCATTCGTCCACAAACACATAGAGGTCCCCCTTGGCCCTAAAGTCGGGGGGCAAGACCCTCTTTACCTCCTGGATGTAACCGGCAATGTCACCCTCATCTTCGCCGGACTCCTTGCCGACGAACTTGTGGATCAGCGAGCACAGCAGCCATTGCTCGTTTTTATTCAGCGTGGCCAGCAGGTCCGCGCCGCTTTGGGTGCGGTAGATGCCTTCATCGACTCCCTTGAAGACCTTTTCAATCTGCTCATCCAGTTCCGTGCGATCGGTGATGATCAACACCCGGGCGTCCGGCACGTGCTCGCGGATCCATTTGGCCAGCCAGATCATGATCAGGCTCTTGCCACTGCCCTGGGTATGCCAGATAATGCCGCCCTCCCGGCGGCGCAAGGCATCCTGGGCGGCTTTGACGCCGAAATACTGATTGTGGCGGCAGAGCTTTTTAGTACCAGCGTCGAAGACGATGAAATCGTGGATCAGCTCCAGCAACCGCGCTTTACTGCATAGTTGCGTCAGTTGCCGGTCCAGCAGATTTTCAACTGGGCTATCTTCCTTCCAGTTCAGGTAATACTTCTCCGGCGTCTGGATGCTGCCGTAGCGCAGCCCCTCAGTGTCGTTGCCCGCCATGATGAACTGCATGGTGGAAAAGAAGGGTTCGATGAAATCCTTCTTCTGGTTGTCCCGGTTCTGGCGGATACCCTCGGCTACCGATACGGTGGAGCGTTTCAGCTCCAGCACCCCCAGGGCCAGGCCGTTCACGTACAGCACCACATCCGGGCGCTTGGTATTGGCCTTAGCGTCCGCCCCCATGACGGTGACTTCCTCAGCGATGGCGAAGTGGTTATTCTCCGGCTCCTTCCAGTCGATCAACCAGACGGTTTGGGTCTGCTCGCCCACCTCGGACTTCACCTTAACGCCATAGCGCAGCAGTTCATACACTGCTTTGTTGCGGTCATAGAGGCTCTTGCTCTGGTCCCCGGCTGCCTTATCGAGGATATAAAGCGCCCGGCCAATCAAGGATTCGTCATGGCCCTGCTTGCCCAGGAAGGCACGCAGCAAATCCGCTTCGATATTGTGGTTGCCCGTCCGGTCGGTCCAGTCACCCAAGTAGTCATATCCCAAGGTGTCTCGTAACAGATTGACCACCCGGGCCTGGGTCTTCTTCTCGATTTGGCCGACGGTGCTCATACGAGGCGAATCCTTCCGGTGAGAAGTTCCTGCATCATGCCCTGCTTAAGGGCGCAGGTCTTGTCGCGCCGCTGTTGTAGGGCGACGAGTTCGGAGTCCATGTCGGAGAGGACGGTGGCGATGGCGGTTTGCTCTTCATGCGTCCCGGTAATCATTAATGGAAATTCTGCTATCTGAGCTGAATTTGCGGCTGTGAAAGTGCTACCCTGCTCCAGAATCTTCCAATGACTTTCGGCAAACACCATCGCGTGAAAGAGAAAAGGAGCGTGCGCATTGATGGGCTTCAATGAGCAAACACCGCGGCCCAAACAAGAGTGTTCGGATGCGACACCGATTGAACCCACTGGCGCGCGGACAGTTAGAATCAAATCACCTTCATCACAAGTCTTTGTGATCTGTGTTGTCCAGACTCGTCTGATGGATTTTCTATTTTCAATGTCGGCATTGCCCTGAATCAGTGGGATGCCTATTCCGCTCTGGTTATAGTTTCTTGAATCTGGTGATTGCCCCATATTGATGTGGGCAATATCTCTCAGTTGCTTCAGCTCCCACACCCCATTAAACCCCGGCAGGCGTTTCTTGCCGGCGAGAAGCTGCTGCATGGTGGCCTGTTTGAGGTCGCGCCTCTTGGCGATAAGCTGGTCCAGCCCGCTGATCAGGGCATCCACATCGCTTAACGCCCCCGTAATAGCTCGTTGTTCCTCAATTTTTGGAGGCAAAGCACAAGGTATATTTAGCAGTGCGGCTTTCGTCAGCTTATAACGGCCGGCACCTTGGCGCGTCAGGTAAGGCGTTAGATTACGATTCGAAAAGAACCAGTAAAACCAAGCTGTTATGTTCTTGGTTCCTCGCACCAAGTGAGCGTGGTTGTTGACGTTGAACTTGCCTCGGACGAGTAAAGTCATTGGCTGGCTTCGCCACTTGAGAAAATGATCCCCGTCCTCACCAATTAATGCGTACTCGCCTTCTACGCGATATTCGTTGATCCAGCCCTGCACGCTTGTTGGGCCGTAATACGGATAAGGACCAACCATGCGTTCGCGTTCAGATTGGCTGATTGGAAACCGGAGTTCATTGCACACATCGAACGAATCACCCACACAGCTAATAGCCCAATCATCTGGTATGATTCCCACCTCAGTCTGTTTATAACCAGGCTTCACTTCCATACCGCCCCCATCTTCTTCAGATGCTCATCAACGCGGGCACTGAGGGTCTGCACTTCTTCGGTGAGCCGAGGTAGAGGGGTTGCGTAGCGTTCCGCCTGTTGCTTGATGCGGCCGGTCAATGCCTGCGATACCCGATCCAGCTCAGTCTGCACCGCGGCGGCCAGGGTGGCCAGCCATTTGTCGTATACTACCAGGGTCTTGATCTCGGCCTCTGAAAGTTTGGCGTACTGGTCATCAACCTTGGCCTTCAGTACCTTTTCTGCCTCTTTAATCTTCTTGTTGGCAGTGGTTTCTTGTTCAAGGAGAGCGAGATAATTATTCAGCAGCTGGCGCTCGTCCGCCACATCCTTATCGTCCTTGATCTCGGCCAGGCGAGCTTTAAGGGTAGCCTTGGTGAACTTGCCTTTGTCGTTTTTGGCTTCCGCCAGCAAGCCATCTTCGCCGCTATGTTCCTCTTCCAGCTCTTCCATCTGGGGAGTGAGGGCATCGCGCTCAGCTTCCAGCTGTGCGATGGCCTGGGCTTCAGCAGCAAAATAGCGGTTAATGATCAGCTTTGGTGGAATCAGGTCAGTGTTGGGCTTGCCGTCCACCATGGCCTGCCAGCCCTCCTGCACCAGCAGGTAGACATCGTCCTGCATGGTCTGGTCCCAGTAGTTCATCAGGTGCTGGTAGACATCGTAGGTCTCCATAAGCGGGGTGGTCTTGAAGGTCTCCAACAGGTTCTCGGACAGGGTTTCGATCAGGGCCTTGGGATGGTCGCCGATGGCAATGCCTTGAAGAAGCGGGTTGTTGACCGTCTTCCAATTGGATAACCGGGCAGTTACCGATTGATTAAACGCGGTAAATTCGGCATGCCCAAAGATAGTGGCCTTAATCTTGTCGGCTGCAAGTTGGAGCTGGTTATAACCGGGGCGGTCCCCCGGGGCAAACAGGGTGGCTCGCAGGCTGGGGAAGACCTGCCAGTAGTGATCCAGATCATCCACATCGTGATTGGGGATGCCGCCCCGCAGATGGGCGTCAATGTCCTGCAAGTCCTCCGGTTCGGTGCTGTCAATATAGCGCGGGATGTTGAGATTGTAGTCGTTGGTCTCGATCTCGGCCACCGGCACCAGGCGCGCATACTTGGCGATTTCAAGCTGCCGGGTGAAGGCGTCCACAATCTTGTGGATGTCCTGGTCCCTCAAGCGGTTCTTGTTGCCGTCCTTGCGGAAGCCCTTACTGGCATCAATCATATAGACGCCGGTTCGGCCGGCGGCGTGCTCTTTATCCAGCACGATAATGCAGGCGGGGATGCCGGTGCCGTAAAACAGGTTGGGCGGCAGGCCGATAATGCCCTGGATATAACCGCGTTGGATAAGGTTCTTGCGAATTTCAGCCTCAACATTGCCGCGGAACAGCACGCCATGGGGTAGAATGATGGCACCCTTGCCCCGGCTTTTCAGGGAAGTGAGAAGGTGGAGTAGGAAGGCATAGTCGCCGTTCTTGGCGGGCGGGATGCCATAGGTAAAGCGGCCATAAAGGTCATGGGCCGGGTCGAAGCCACTGCTCCAGACTTTGAAGGAAAAAGGCGGATTAGCTACCCCGAAGTCGAAGGTCTTGAGGTTATTGGCCTGCTTGAAGTGGGGGCGGGAGAGGGTGTTATCCTGCCAGATTTCCGCGGTGGGGCAGTCGTGCAGGATCATGTTCATCTTGGCCAAGGCGGCGGTGGCGTTATCCATTTCCTGACCGTAGAGGGCCAGGTCCAGGCCGGTGCGGCCCTTGGCTTCGTCATGGGCTTTTAAGAGCAACGAACCTGAGCCGCAGGTGGGGTCGTAGATGGTCTGGTCGGAGGACCTGGCGCTGCCCATGCCGATAACCTTGGCCATAATGCGGGAGACTTCTGCCGGGGTATAGAACTGCCCCTTGCTCTTGCCCGACTCGGTAGCGAAGTGGCGCATCAGATATTCATAAGCATCGCCCAACAGATCGTCCCCGCCTGCGCGGTTGCTCCGAAAATCGAGAGCTGGGGTGTTGAAGATGGATACCAGATTGGAAAGACGGTCCACCATCTCCTTGCCCCGTCCCAACTTGTCGGCGTCATTGAAGTCGGCTACATCGATCACGCCCTTGAGGTCGTTGGCCTCAGCGAGCTTGCCGATGATCTTGTTAATCTTATCGCCAATCTCTTTGTCGCCCTTGAGGGCCACCATGTCCGCAAAACTACCGCCGGCCGGCACGTCCAGCAGGGCGTCCTTCTGACCGGCATATTTGTCGGAAACATATTTGACGAACAGCAGCACCAGCACATAATCCTTATACTGGGAGGCATCCATCCCCCCGCGCAGTTCATCGCAGCTCTTCCAGAGGGAACCGTAGAGTTCAGATTTTTTAATGGGCATATAGATTACTCAGAAATGATTTATTTCAGTTCTATTTATTTGCCGGTTAATTCCCGACTACATAAGGCGAAGGTCACCAGCGCAAGGGAATATGAGATATTGGCCTAATATTTTTCCCCGGTCATTTACCCCCAAGGTAACGCATTTTTGATTTCTCTGTCAACTTATTCTGTCGCTCTTAAGCGGAAAACATATTCCCAGGGCGAAAACAGAATCAGTATATAGAGTTAAGGTTAGCCGTTTCATCAAATAAGGCATGGCGGATAATGTTGATATCGGCGGCAATTTTTCCTTTGTGATGTGGTGGCATTAATATCCAAAAGATATATGGCATTTTAGTTGGTTAACGTATAATTACGTATAGTGGCAAGATAGTCGCAAGTTTTAAGATATTCAAGATTATTTTAATTTGTTATTACCTCACCGACGTACTATTTTTCTGATCCTTTAATGGGAAACCGGATTTCTCATTATTATGCTGATCACTTTAATCATTTCTTTAAAGCATAAAAGAATTAGTCAATGACACCTTGGACCTCGGAACACCTTAAATGGCTGCTCGACACCGGCGAGAGGCTTAAGACCGCCGATGGTAAGGAGGTCGTGGTATGGGAGTTTCAGCATCAGTACGACGAAGATATGCTTTCGGCATGGGCAAAGCACTTCCGGAATCACTATTGCCTGGATGCTGAAATCGATTTCTTCAGGGGCAAGCGAACACGCCAAGACTATCTGAATAACATCAAATTTCCCCGCAGCACATCGAAACTTGGCCCAGGAATTCGAGCTGGTGATTTTGGCGAAATCCTCGTCGCCGACTACCTTCAATGGCGCCTTGGCTTCTGGGTTCCCAGAGTACGATGGGCGTCGAAGGTCATTCGAGACGAGTCGCCCAAAGGAAGCGACGTAATTGGATTTCGCTTTCACAAAAAGGATGGCACGTCTCCGAAGGATGTCCTTGTTGTATTCGAGGCCAAAACTAAGTTCTCTAGGTCTGGGGAAAATAGGTTACAAAATGCTATTAACGATTCAGCAAAGGATCACCTTCGAATAGATGAGTCGCTAAATTTTATTAAGCAAAAGCTCTTCGAAAAAAAGGAGATAAAAAAGGCCAAACTGGTCGAGAGATTTCAAAATCCTGTGGATGAAACATACAAAGAGACTTACGGCGCAGCAGCGATAATCTCTGACGAATATTTCGATGCCAAGATCATTGCCGAAGCCGATTGCGAGAAAATCCCGAAATCAGTCAAATCAAAGGAATTCGTACCGCATCCCAACATAGAGAGCCTTGTTCTTGTGGTCATCAAAGGACCAGACATGATGAACCTCGTCAACGAGCTCTACAGGAGGGCTGCGGATGAGGCCTGAACAAAAATCTCTTTTACTGCTTGGCGTTACCCGGTCAAAGGCCAAAATGCTTGAGTATGGTGTGCCGAAAGAGCATCATATCAAAATTACACAAGACCCGGCCAAGCTGTTCACCCTCTCGATTGGCTTGCTGGGAGACCTTGCCGCTAGAATTAACCGCGAGGAATTGCATCCTGACACCCTTGCAGGACTACGGAACAATCTGCTTTTTTCAGCCCAGTTCTTTGACGCCTATCTGCAATCAAAATTGAACGAGACGCTCGACCCGTATCTCGTTCTTCTTGGCTCCGCCTCCTATTACCTCTGTGATCTGCCTGGAAGCTCCTCAGTACTGGCGAAGCGTATCGATGGCGATTGTCAGGATTTGGGCGGTGACTGTTTGGAGGACCTGCTTCTTTGGTTGTTGCAGGTAGATTTTTCGGTTTATTTAGATGGCTCGGAGGGACCGTTTGGAGACCTTATCGATTCGATTTCCAAATGGGTTATCCAATTCTTCGAGGACGGGACCGGCGATGAGAATCTGATTGATTTGGCCAAGAAATTAAGAGCCGCAGTTTATGCGTATGGCACACCAAGGCAGCTCCTGTTCGGGGACGTAATTGCAGCCGTACTCAGAAAAAAACTCCAGAATTCCACTTGGAAGGCGCTGCCATTGTATTCCGGGCTTCCCAGAGACAAGTGGCTGCATGCGTTGCAGAAGGAATCGTTCATAAAAGAACTCTGGCCAGCCCAACATCTTCTTGGTCAGGGGAATGTTCTCAAAGGTGAATCAGCCATCGTTCAGATGCCAACCAGTGCAGGCAAAACAAAGGCGACCGAGCTGGTGATCCGGAGCGCATTTCTCGCTGAGCGCACATCGCTGGTCATTATTATCGCGCCATTTAGAGCACTCTGTCATGAGATCAAAAACAGCCTCGTTGCGGCATTCCATATGGAGACAACCAAAGTCGATGAGCTGTCTGACGCACTACAGACCGACTTCGAAATAGCCGAGCTGCTAGGCCATCAGCAGATCCTTGTTGTAACGCCAGAAAAGCTCATTTACGTCCTCCGCCATGCCCCGGAACTGGCATCTAATGTTGGGCTAGTGGTCTTTGACGAGGGACATCAGTTTGATAGCGGCACGCGAGGCATTAGTTATGAGTTACTCCTGACATCGCTGCGCTCCATGCTTCCAGAAGGAGCCCAGAAGGTGCTGATCTCGGCGGTAATCAGTAATGCTGCGGCTGTTGGAGAATGGCTGAACGGTGAGCCCAATGTTATTGAAGGAACCAACCTGAATCCGACGTTCAGGTCTGTAGGGTTTGCGAGCTGGCTTGATCAACTGGGCAGAATTGAATACGTTGATAGCCAGAATGTCGAACAAGGGGAATTCTTCGTTCCAAGGGTCATCGAGAGATTCAACCTTGGAAAAAAAGGGAAAGAAAGGAAGGATCGTTTTTTCCCAGAAAAATTGGATGGTCAGGCGATTGCACTTTACCTTGGCCTGAAGCTGGCTCCGAACGGCAGCATCGCCATCTTCTGTGGTCGCAAATCAACAGCAGCCAGCATCTGTGAAAAAGCTGTTGGAATTATTGAACGCAAGGTTCCTCTTCCGCTACCCCGGGAATTTTCAGACCAGCAGGAGGTGACGCGGCTCCACAATCTACACGTTGTGAATCTTGGATCTGACGCACCGGCATCAAAGAGCGCCGAGCATGGTATCTTTTCGCATCACGGCAATACGCCGCACGGTATCCGGTTGGCGGTGGAGTATGCCATGCGTGAAGACCTTGTGCGATTCGTTGTTTGTACATCAACCTTGGCTCAGGGGGTAAACCTTCCAATCCGCTACCTCATCGTCACCAGTGTCTACCAGGGAATGGAGCGGATCAAAGTCCGCGATTTCCACAATCTGATCGGTCGCGCTGGACGTGCCGGGATGCATACAGAAGGCAGCATCCTGTTTGCTGACCCCTTTGTGTACGACAGAAAAAACCAAGATGACAATTGGCGATGGGAGCAGGTAAAGGAGCTTTTAGACCCAAGGAACTCAGAACCATGCATCAGCAACCTACTATCAATTTTCGATCCGATCGAGAGTGACGACAACAAATATAGTATAACCATGGAGGCTCTGGATTTTGCCAATGCCTATATCAGCGCCCCAGATAAGGTCTCCAGTCTTGCGGATGAAATAGCTAGACAGCATGGCGACAAAGGATTTACCCGGGCAGGTGTTGGGCGCCAGATATCATGGAAAATCAGTCTTATTTCTTCAATTGAGAGCTTTCTGCTATCGAATTCGGATGAGTCTGAAGACGGTCTTTTAGAGTCGGATGTCATCCATTTGGCTGAAGAGACACTCGCGTTCTTCCTAGCCGACGCGCAGAAACGGGAACATATCCGCGAGCTGTTCAAGCTTCTCGCAGAAAATATCTCAGCGAACATCACCGACCCCGGCCGCAGACGGATCTATGGCAGGACACTATACGGCGTACGAGATGCTCAGTCGATTGAGGGATGGGTTCAATCAAACATTGCCCAGCTTTTGGCTACTGGCAACGAAGAGGAAATTCTAAACCTCATTTGGCCTTTGCTGGCCGAGCACGTCCATAACGTTACTTTTAAGAAATTCGACAATCCAGACGTGCTGAAAGAGATTACGCAAGAGTGGATGGAGGGCAAGCCGTTCCACGATCTTTTGGGAACCATCCACCACCGGAAGGCTAAAATGATCTGGGGCACTGGACGGCGGGAACTTAAGATCGATCACGTGGTTGAGATCTGTGAAGGGGCTCTTGCCTATGACGGGGCTCTACTGATTGGTGCATTGTGCGAATTCGTTGAGCTCATTGACCAAGAAGGGACCGACGATCTGATAAGCCGTCTTCAGCTTTTCCAAAAGCAGCTCAAGTATGGGCTACCTTCTGACACTGCGATAGTTTTATACGAATTGGGTTTTTCGGATAGGGTGATAGCACAAGAGCTAGCAAAAATCATGGGTGGCTCTGATAGAAATGCGGTCAAAAAGTCTATATTAAAAAAGAAGCAAGATATGCTAAATGTGCTTAGCCGATACCCAAGTTACTATTTATCAGAGATATATGAAAAACTATTCGAACAAGGCTAATTCAACCTACTCAAAAAGCCTTTTAGCTGATTAGCGGCATCCACCCGCTCCCTTCATTCCGCTCCACCGCCACGAAATCCTCTGTCCCTCGACTGAGTAATTCCGACAAAATTTTTGCTATTATATATCGCAACACACTAATATCACTAATATATTATGATAATCCTTCCATATCTTCATTAAGAAAAAAAATGAAGCTCATAACTGGAAAGCGATAATAAATGGGATATTTGTTAAAGTAAATGAAAACACTGGGCAGTCAAATTGGCGGCTCAAGTCTTGTCTGCTACAAACTGAATGGATAATTTACTGCCTCCCACGTCCGCCGATCAAATAACCAGCCGTCCTGGCTATAATATTCCTTGCCTTTCCACGTGATCACCATCCTGGGCTTCCTAGTCGTTAACCTCTCCGGCTGTTCAATTGGAGGGTCGCCGGGATTTATCTCTGTAAGGCTATCCTTGCGAAACTTCCTGCCCTGCTGGATATAAAACTGCCCCCAAACTTCAAAAGGAAGAGACTTATCCAACATGTTTGCCTGGGGGCCGTCATCGGGGCTGGTGGGCTTGTATTTCTTGCGATACCGGCGCTTCTCGGGAAGCGGTTTGAGGCGTCCTGTGGCAGAATAAACCGCCAAACTGAAGTCATTTAACCGCCCACGAGGTCGGCCCTTGGGGTTGCCGCTTTGCCCAGGTTGGAAGGGACGGCCACCTGGTCGTCTTTTCTTCCTCTGAGGTTGTTCGACTTGCTTCTCGATCAATTCTTTTGGCTGTTCTTGTTGAGTATTCATGCTGCTCCTGAGAGAATCAAACTTTAATATACTTAAAATGACATATTCAGGGGCTGTTATTTCCCGCAGTAATGCAAGGTGAGATAGAGTTCAAAACCAATTTTCATCATGACCAGGGCGGACATTTTTTAAAAAATCAATCTGTAGAGCGGGTTGGGGGGCATGTTACCCTTGCCATCACCCTAAACATTCAATCCTGGTGGCAAATGGAGGTCGTAGAGTTGTTCAATTAACATGATGCGGTAGCGACCTCTCGGCAGGCTGTAGTCCATTGTCTTTTGTCCTTCTTGTTTTCTTGTTGTGTAACACGCACTATATGTAGTATGTCATGTTATGCATTAAGTTGTTGGCATTCTCAAGAAAAATAAGTCGGCTAATATTCCATCAAGATCAATATGGCTTCCCGTCTTGACGATATGTTCCCTTCACACTTGCAATATACAGCTGGAAGAGCAGTTTGGCTCTACCATACTATCTATAGTGGGTTAGAATGTGCTCGTACACACTTTTTTTCGGCATGACTGCCCCAGACATCCGGAAGCGAAAGTCAATCGCCCTCACGAGGGTTTTGCTAAAAGCCTCTTGTCTGCTTTTGGCTTTGAGACTCTCACTGATGGTTGCACTACAGACGCTTTGGGACGTTTCCGGACGTTTGTCGGACGTTTGAGGCATACTTAAATAACCTTACAATTCATATAGTTGGACGTTTGGACATTTAGGACGTTTGTTTTAAGAAAAAAATGATAAAAAAAGTCATTGTGGAGCACAGTCCCGTTTAGCTTAGACCAATAAAACTTAAGATATCCACAAGTCGAAGGGATTTAAGATAGATTGGACCTGTTGATAGTATTCTATTTATTAATAGTGATATATTTCACAAGTTCTTTTTTTATGCTATGGACAGTCGAAATGTTTGCAACTGTGAATCCTAAGAGGCCACTGTCCTTTATGGCCATTCCAAGACTCAGAAACACAATATCCTAAAGCCTCGGGTGATCCTTCCCCCTTCTGGAAATACCTACAATCTACACACTTCACTCGGTCCTTTTCCTCGTTTGAAGCCGCTTGTATCCCATATCTATTATTAAAGTCAGATTTTAGACCCCTTAAGAATATGTAATCTAAAGGATCACAGTTCATGCAAAACTGTTGACCATTGTGATCTCCCCAGAATATAATCCCCCCGCATTGTGGGCAATGGATGAGCAAAAAAAGAATAACCTCATCTTTATTATTTCTGATCATATCTATTAGAGGGGTTATCGTAGCTCGGTCAAGATTGTGTTCCCCTTTGTAATTAATGACTATCTTGCCGTTATCTATGCGGAAAATAAATCCTATCCTGGCAAGCATCATAACTGCATCTGCAGGCATCATATTGCTATTTTCTCGCCAGCAATTAGAGAGTCAAAAAAATCGGGTGGTATAGAATTATTTTTTTCAGAACAAACGTCCGAAACGTCCGAAACGTCCAACCCTTCAATATCGCACGATGTTTTTGTGGGCATGTTAACGTCCCCAAACGTCCCAAACGTCCCGGAACAATTTTCATTCTTGTCCCCATGGTTTGCCTGAGTTGAGGCTGACTCCTTTTCGGTATCGTTTTCATCCTCGTCCTCTTGGACATTATCCTCGTGGGCTACACTTCTACCAAGAATTGCCTTAAATCTTTCCATGTCTATATTAGTTATCGTAAAGCCTCGTTTTGACTTGTCCGGAAGATGAGCTTTTTTCAAGCCTAAGGAAGCCAATGTTTTTCCAATAGATTTAGAAGATAAATGAGCTTTGAGTTCTAATTTTTCGTTAACTGCTTGCGTAATATCCTGGGTTGCAAGCATACCGTCAACAATCTGTCCTTCAAGTTGAAGAATAACTTTCATGACCAATTTTTGAACTGGGGTCATTTCCTTTATGGAGTCCGCATTCAGAAATTGCCAGGCATACTTTTGATGCTCTTTAAACCAATTGGCAATTATGATGGCCCTCTTCATAGTCTCTTCGGTTACGGCTGTGAGCTCAGAATAATTATTTTCGGCCGCCTGGAGGCAATGGAGTATTAGAGCAAGACGAAGGCATTGCCCTCGTAATTTGGCCAATACAGCTTCATAAATTTTTTCGTCGGCATCCTGCCATGGCTCGGCCACCTGTTGGTTATACCAATCTCTATAAATTGATTTAGCTTTCAAAGAAACACCAATGACCAATGGCTCCCCGTCAATTGAGAATTCATAATTTAGTAATTTATCAACTAAGATAGCCAAATCTTGGTGAACCTGTTGACTAACCGTTTCATCGGTCCAAAAAGGAGGAGTCGTTTGGTTCGCCCTAACCATAAGAAATCTTGGCAAGAAGCCGGTAGCGGTATCGATATCTTTAAAGATGGTTGATAATGCCTTCGGCTGAATTGTTCCAAAAATGCTAAGACATGCGTTCGGGATGAAACTGGGGGCTTTTTTGTTTTTTCTATTTACTTTCCAGGGACCAGAATCATAGGAACTCATATACCTGGACTTAGACCCCCCATCCTTTGGCGAGTATCTGTCCAGATCCTGGATGAGTCCAGATAACTCGTCGCGGGCCTGAAGGATGCCCCTGGGGTTAGAATCAAGCGCATCAGTTAGCGACTCCAACGTGATGTCGTCTACCAACAATTGCTCGCATTTTGGTGGTCCTTCAGGGGGAGGCAAAGACTCACCTTTATTTGTCTTTCGTTTATCTTCATATTCCTTCAGTGCCACTTCATATTTCCGTAAGGCTTCTTTAAATTCATCGTTCCAGATTTTTTCTTTCTTAAATATAGGACGAAAAATTGGTTTTGTTGCGGGACTTTTCCCCATGCCAGATTCGCCAATAATGGCGATCCATAAATTTCCATGTTCAATCCATCCCTGCTTAATCAAGATTCCTCTGATCCGTCCGATACAAGCCCCTGCTGCTGAGATTAATGCACAAGCGGGAATTTCGATTGGGACCCCATAAGCTTTGGATATTTCAAAGATAGCTCTCAGGTAGGTGACTGGGAAGATTTCAATAGGAAATAGGGGAAGTGGAGAGAGCAACGTATCATTCCTTTTCTTCAGATGATTTTTACTCGTTTTTTCCATATCAGGGGAAAATTGCGATAAATTATCGTCACCACTTAAACCAAGCGCTGACGATAAGGCCAAACTAATTGTAGAAATTAAATAATCTTTGCGTTTGGCTGGCTTGCTAATCTGGCGAAGACGTTTGTAGGCCCCCCACCAGATCAACACATCGCGCAACCTGTGGACGTCACTGGGCTGAAGGTCGGCTATAGACCGGTCGACCATGACGACCCGTGCCAATCTGTTAGCAATAGACAATTCAAAGCGGCTATCGTCGTCGCCGAAGCCTGGTCTTTTTCGATCCCAGACAAGCTCGAAGTCAGGGTCGTATTCCTTGAAGGCCTCAATCATTGGCCAATCCGGTTCGGCCTCTGGATTGATCTCTCCCAAATTTTTCTGAACATATTCATTCAAGTCAAAGGCATCACCATTGCCTTTTGAAGAAATATTATGATCCTCGGGATGAGTTATCTGTTTTTCACTTTTTGTCGTTCTCCAATACTTTTGATAAATTTTATCGATCTCGTTTTGCCGATATTCGATGGTGTTTGGTGTTCCCGGCAGGTGGTGCCCGGTCACTGTAAAAAATCTGGCGGAGTCGTAAAGTTCGAGCTGACCTTTTCGCCTACCACCGGGTGGTAATTTAGCTTCCACAAGAATATGAAGTCCTGTGCCACTCGGAGATATTTCCGTATAGCTTTTCAATTCATGAACAATTTCCATTGCCCAAGGCTCTATTTCACCGGTGCCCGGATTACGTACTTTATCGAGATCTATCCCCATAAAAGGGTCGTCGATGTGAAATTGAAAGCCAACACCCCGAACGCCGTTGTTTTTCCTGGCTTGATAGAATTCCAGTGCTACTTCATAGTTTGCCCAGGTCTCGGGCCTACCGGCTTTGGCCGGACTGCCGGTTTTGGGGTTGATGGGCACTTTTTTTCCATTGAAGGCTACCCAGTGGGGAAAAGTTTTTAATACTTGAGGAATATTTTCAAAGTTAGGTTTAAGCATCGCAAGACCAATCAACCCCATTTTAAGGTCAATAAATTTCACCGGCAGTACATTTAGTAGTTCGGTAAAGTAGTGCGGTCACAATCATCTCTTATTGAGTAGCTTATATCGATTTGCTTTGTTTTTCCTTAAGCCAACTAAGGACCTCTTCCAAATCGAAACGCACATATTTGCCGATCTTCAATTTTGGGATGGTTCCGTTACCTTTTTTCCGTGACTCACCGTAAACCCAAGAGGTAGGGACATTCAAAGCCTGAGCTATGTCATCAGCTTTTAGTTTGCTCATCATCAGACACCTCCAAAGTAAATAAAAAAAAGCACAACCAAATACGTTGTGCCTTAATATTAACCTACGATATGAATCTAACGATAACAGAAAAGATGATTATGAATATTTATTGTTATGAAAACGTTACATTTTCTATTATGAAAACGTTACATTTTCCAAACTTATTAATCTCTCGTAAGCTTCTTTAATTCCGTAATAATGCTTTCATCCTTTAAATAACTTCTAATTGTATCCTTACAGGGAATTTTAGTGCTTTCTGGAATTTCTCTTTTCTTTTTTTGTTGGGTAAGCTTCCCATGAATAAGACCTACTGCTTCATTAACTGTTGTTCCTTTTTGAATGCTACATTTGAAGATAGCCTTAGAAATTAACTCCTTAGTTTTCGATCTTTTTTTCTTAATCTCAGCATTGCTTTTTTTCGTTCTTGAAGCTTCCCTTTCCCCTTTATATTGCAAAATAGTTTGCATCCTACCACATGCATTAATTAATTTTAGAAGAGAAACATCCAATTTCATATCTATGAGATTTGGAGGGTAATTCCTGATGTTATTAAAATAAAATAAAATTGTTGCCAAATGCTCTATGGAATCTAATACATCCTCGGGAGGAGTGTAGCTAATGGGATCATCCAAAAGAAGGCCAAGGTTTTTGCTAAAGGATTCCGTCCAATTCTCGCCAAAAAAGGAGAGGTAAAAGTTATTCTCTCCAAATATTCGCTTAACAGCCGCGGTTGCATCCTTCAACTTATTGATGTTGGTTTCAACAGATTTTTTAAAATCAAGGTCCTGAGAATTTTTGAATTCATTTGAGATGTAATAGGTGTTGAGTAGACTAATAAAACAGTCTCCGATTTCCTTCAACTTAAGGTCGTGAACTGCATAAAAATCCTTTTTAGATTCTATTTCAGTACCAAATCGATATTTCAATCCAAGGTCGGCAAGAGAAATTTCAAAATCTTTGTCCATTTCTGTCTCCTGTAACAGTCCTGGTAGTGAGTCCGGGGCAGGCGTTCCAGGAAAGACGCTTTTCGGGTGGCCTCCCTATCCCCGGAAACTTGGGTTCATTTTTTAGAAATTTATTGTGACCATGATTGCCCTATAGGCCGCATAAATACTGATTAAACGGCGATAAAAATTGTGACCAAATTGTGACCATAATACCATAAAACAGACCGAAAATAATGCATTATTATACAAAATGAAATAGTAGATTCCTTGATATTTCATTATGATAGTGTTTCTTGTTGTATGTTGTTAGAATCATTAATCTCACTCACACGGTGGAAGTCACTGGTTCAAACCCAGTACCGCCTACCACGAAAATCAAGGGGTTACGGTTAAAAGCCGTAGCCCCTTTTTTTAATTTCTGACCCTCTACCCTAAAAAAATGTGCCTAAAAAATTAAAGCTTGTTCACAAGCATGCCGATAATAGTATTAAAGGAAACAAGAAAGGAAAAGAAACCGACAAAGGCAAACCATCTGAAAGGATGGGACGCAAAGTCACCGGCCTACGGCTTTGCAGCTAAGGTAGCGGGGCCATCGAAGTTAACAGATTATAGCCAAAACAATTAATATGGCCATTATTTCAAAGGAGCAAAACTAATGAAAAAGATGTTAAGAAATTTCCTCCGGAATGAGGAAGGGGCCAGCGCCGTGGAATACGCCCTGTTGGTTGGCGGTATTGCTGCAGTAGTGATGACCATGATTTATGCCTTGGGCGGCAGCATCAACAGCATGTTCGCCACTGTTAATACGCAACTTGCCTCCTAGTGTTACACCGGCAAGAAAGAAAAAGATTTTTAAGTTTTTTTCTGGAATGCCGATAAGAGTTAACACTGACAAAACTTAAGAAGGCAAACTACCCAAGATGTTGAGAGTTAAAGTCAACAACTAAGTAAACTTAACATCGTAGGCTTAAGCTAATAGCGCGGAAACGGCGATGTAAGCAAAAGCAGGGCCTGAGGTTATCAGGCCATTAAAAAAACCATGAAAATAAAGGGGTTGCAGTTGAAAGCTGGAGCCCCTTGTTTATTTTAATTTTTGACCCTCTACCCTA
>Ga0351892_10196_pt1 | contig 22294 bp, 18 predicted proteins | sample TotcelFGM3001K14_FD_206763 | JGI IMG/M metagenome (GOLD analysis project Ga0351892, IMG submission 206763) | Enriched cells from coal bed in the Powder River Basin, Montana, United States - Total cells FGM rep3 HSBNCT.FGM.300.1.K14 ... | reverse complement strand
ATGGCAATCAGCACAAGCAAAAAATGACCGTTTTCCATGGCCGCGGTAAAGATCAGCAGTTTACCGGAAAAGCCGATGGTCGGGGGGACGCCTGCCAGACCGAAAAGGGCCAGCATGAGCGCCAATGCCAGCATGGGACATCGCTGATGCAGACCGGCCAGGTCCCCCACGCTCAGGTTGCGGCCATCGTCCGCCACCTTGACCACAACCAGAAAACAGGTCAGTTTCATGACCAGAATCCCCGCACTGTAAAAGACCGCAGCCGTGTACCCTGCCAGGCTCATGCTGAGAATACCGATCAGCACATACCCGGCCTGAGCCACACTTGACCAGGCCAAAAGCCGCTTGAGATCGTTCTGAACAATGGCCGACAGATTTCCGACCGTCATGGTGACAATGGCCAGTATTGTCAGAATGTCCGAGAGATAGCGGCCGGCGCCGGCCAGGGCAGACAGGCGGATCAGCAGGGCAATGGCCGCCACCTTGGACGCGGTGGCGATAAATGCCGTGACCGGGTTGGATGCGGTTTCGTACACATCCGGAGCCCAGAAATGGAAGGGGAATACCGCCAGTTTAAACAAAAAGCCACACAGCATCATCGAAAGGCCCAGGAGAACGGCCGGCTGGCCCAGAACTCCGGCCGGAAGCCTGGCCAGGTCCACCACATGGGCCGCCTGGCTGAACCCGTACACCAGGGCCATACCGAACAGCATCACGGCAGATGCCGACGCACCGATCAGAAAATACCGCAGACAGGTCCGAACGGTTTCCGATCGGCCCTCCCGGAGATAAACCAGAATATAGAGACAGTAGCTGGAGGTTTCCAGCGAGATGTAAATCGCCAGCAGGTGAACACTGCTCACCAGAAGCATCATGGCAATGGTGCAGGTGGTCAACAGCAGGAAAAATTCCGTCTGGTGGCTCCGGGACACGCCAATTGATTCCTGATGAAGATTGCTGCAGAGTGCGATGGTGAACAAAAGTCCCAGGGCCAGCAGGATTTTGAACACCTGGGAAAACAGATCCACATGATAGGCGTTGGCAAACAGGTCTCCGCGTTGTCCGACCGATGCCAGACATATCCCGACTCCCAGAGCGGACAGGGTGATCGATAGCCGGAAGTTCCGGCGGGCCTCGAACCGGTCCATCAGACACAGTCCGAAAAATACACCGGCCATGACAATGTAATAGCATTCAGGAATAAAAAGCATCCAGTTCATTGGGACAACCCGGCAATAAAGGGAATGGAAGCAGATTTGATAACATCGAAGAGAAGGCCGGGAAAGAGACCAAAGAGCACAATCACCGATGCCAGAATCAGCCGTGGAAACCCCGGCATGAACGCAATGTCCGGCAGATGGGCCAGCGCATCCTGTACCGGGCCAAAACACGTACGCTGAACCACCCGCAGCATGAAGAGTGCGCTCACCACCAGGGTGCCGATGACCAGCGTGCCATACACGGGATACGCCCTGAATGTGGCGATGAACACGGTCAGTTCCCCCCAGAAACTGGCCAGACAGGGCACACCGATCCCAGTCAATGCAGCCAGAATGAAATATCCCGTAATTACGGGCATGGGACGGCTCAATCCCCCCAGTTCCGCAATCATCCGGGTATGGGTTTTATCGTAGATATAGCCCACCGATGAAAAGAACAGTGCGGTCATGATGCCGTGGGCGAACATCTGGAATACCGCACCGTTCAATCCGTCCACACTGACAGTGGACAGCCCCAGTCCCACAATACCCATGTGGGAAACACTGGAATAACCGATCACGAATTTGAGGTCCTTCTGCCGCAGTCCGGCCAGAACCCCATACACGATTCCCACCGTAGCCAGCAGGGCCATGAGTTCTGCCCAGTACTGCCAGCCATCCGGACACAGAAACATGCCAACCCGCAGCACGCCGAATGCGCCGATTTTCATCAGCACACCGGCATGGATCATGCTGACAGACGTGGGCGCGGCCCCATGCCCCACTGGTGACCAGGTGTGAAACGGCCAGACACCGGCCAGGATGCCAAAGCCGATATACAGAAAAATAAAGGCAAACCGCTGTTGCCAGGGGGTGAAGGTGTCGGGTGCCATCAACGCCAGAAGATCGAAGCTCCGTGGCACGGCATTCACCACCAGATACAGGATGGCCGGCAGAATCAGGGCGCTGCCTGCCAGCAGATACAGGGTCAGCTTCATGGCCCCATATTCCTTGCGGGTACTGCCCCAGATGGCGATGAGAAGATACATGGGGAACAGGGATACGTCATACCAGACAAAGATGAAAAACAAATCCAGGCTCATGAACATCCCGAATACACCAAGGACCAGAAAAAACATCAGGGCAAAGAATTCCTTGACCCGTTTGTTCAGCTCCCAGCTTGTCAGAACCGCGGTAAAAAAAACGATTCCGGTCAGAAGCAGCATGGGCAGGCCAAATCCGTCTGCTCCATTATAATACGAGATTCCCAATCCGGGGATCCAGTCGATGCGTTCCACAAACTGAAATCCACCCTGCAGCCGGTCATATGCCAGGAACAGGCACAGGGAGATGACCAGGGTCAGGCCTGAAAATACCGCACTGATCCATTTGATCCGCATCTCGTGTTGAATCGGGGTGATCAGGATCAGGACAAGCCCCACGAGACAGCACAGCAGAATCGCGCTCAGAAACGGAAAATCAGCAGTCATGATCGGCATCGGGTCAATTCCCTATACAAAAAAATAGAGCGCCAGGAGAACCAGCACGGTGAAAATGATCAAAAGACGACTCTGAATGGTTCCGGCCTGAAGGATACCCAGCATCCGGCTGACACTTACCGTAGCCGAACTCAGGCCGTGGATGGCGCCGTCGATCACCTGGTCATCATTTTTGGCACACAGCCGGGCAAGTCCATTGTCCACAACCCGTTCCAGTATGTTCTGATACAGATGGTCGAGATACCATCGCTCCCGGAAAAAATTGGCCACAGCCGGCAGCCGTTCCACAAATCCGATCCGGGGCACGTTGGCCCGACCGAATTCCATCCAGGCCAGTACCACGCCTGCCAGCGCCAGACCCATGCCGGCATAGGGCACCCAGGTCGAGCCATCTACTGCATCGACCAGTCCATGGCCTGCGGCTGTCAGAAACCGGTCCAGGGGATGTTCCGCAAATCCCAGCACCAGGGTCAGGGTCGTCAGTATCACCAGGGGGATGGCCATCCAGGTTTCTGAATGCCTGTCCCGGGGATGATGGTCGCCGGTATGGGCAGGCTTGCTATCGGGTCCGGAAGGTTGAATCAGAATCATGAAAATCAGTCGAAAGGCATAATAGGCGGTTAAAAAAGCGCCTGCAAGCCCGGCTGTCAGCCACAGGGGGTTTGTCTGTCCGGCAAGGGCCGACAGGATCAGTTCCTTGCTGAAAAATCCGGAAAACGGAGGCAGCCCGGCCAAAGAGGCTGCACCAAGGGTCATGCAGACGATGGGCAGCCGCATCCGGCGACCACCGGCTTGGCCGATGGCCACCATATCATTGGTCCCAAGGGCGTGGATGAAGACGCCGGAGCACAGAAAAAGCAGGGCCTTGAATGCGGCGTGGGTGGTTAAATGAAACACCCCGGCCACGTAACCGCCGGCCCCCAGTCCCATGAGCATGAATCCCAACTGGCTGATGGTGGAATAGGCCCAGACCTGTTTGATATCCCGGCTGACAAGCGCCATGGTGGATGCCATCAGCATGCTGATCGTTCCCACAGCCAGGCAGACCGTCATCGCGGTGGTGGAAAGACTGAAAAACGGGAACAATCGGGCCAGCAAATACACCCCTGCGGCGACCATGGTGGCGGAATGCAGCAGGGCGCTGACCGGCGTTGGGCCTTCCATGGCATCAGGCAGCCAGGTGAGGAGCGGAAACTGGGCGCTTTTTCCAATGATGCCCCCAAAGATCAGCAACGCTACCAGGGTGATCAGGCCCGGGGACATTCCCGGCAGCGGCTCCGGTCCGTTGAGGGTGGTGATCTCCAGGTTCCCCACATGCACCAGGATGATCATCAGTCCCAGCAAAAAGGCCGCATCCCCCAGCCGGGTCATGACAAAGGCTTTTTTCCCGGCCCGGCTTGCACTGAATTTTTCGAACCAGAATCCGATCAGCAGATAGGAGGCCAGGCCCACCAGTTCCCAGAACACATAAAGCTGGAACAAAGACGGCGCGAGGACCAGGCTGATCATGGCCCATGCGAACAGACTCATATAAGCGTAGTAGCGGGCAAAACCCGGATCACCGGCCATATATCCCAGTGAGTAGATCTGAACCAGACAACTGATACCGGTCACAATGGTCAGCATCAGAAGGTTTAAGGGATCCAGCATAAATCCGATGGGGATCTGAATCGCATCCGAGATCATCCATGGCCGGCTGAACACGACGGGTGTCAACGCATCCCCATGCCGGATTAACAAAAACAGGGCGCACATCAATGATCCGGTGACCGCGGCGATCGACAACCGGGCCGAAACCCGGGGACATTGGCGGAACAGCAGCATGATTGCCGCAAAAGCCGAAAGGGGCAGGGCAGGGGAGAGGATAGCAGCCAGAAAAGTCGGATCCATCATTGAAATCAATGTCATGAATTCACCACCGGGTCGCAGTCCGTACAGAATGTATCGGCAGGATCCGCAGCAGCCAGTTCCATGCTGCCGGTCTGCCGGTAATGGTTCACCATCATGGCAAGCCCGATGGATACCTCGGCAGCGGCCACAACAATGATAAAAATGGCGATGGTCTGTCCTTCAATCTGGTGCCAGCGGAGGGCGCCGGCCACAAAGGCCAGAGCCGCTGCATTCAACATGATTTCCAGACCCAGCAGGACCATGATCAGGTTGCGACGGGTTACGGCACAGATCATGCCCAGCGTAAACATCAGCCCGGCCAGACCCATCACATGGCTGAAAGGAACAATCATCGGATATCTCCTGTCTGATCCGGGGGAAACCGCCCGGGATTTCGTCCCACCAGCAGGGCGCCCACAAGGGCCACCAGAAGAAGGAGTGATGCAATTTCAATCGCCAGCCATTTGGATTGGAACAGATAACGCCCAAATACCGCAGGCTCCACCTGTGCAGCAGTGAGACAGATCCCGTTTTCGGAATCTGTTGCAAGCAGTAGACCGCCCAGAATCAAGGAACTGCAACCCAAAGCCGCTGCCGGTAGCCATTGGCTCAAGGGGAATAGCTTCCGCCGGGAGGGTATTAGATCCATCATCATGACAATAAACAGGAACAGCACCATGATGGCACCGGCATATACAATCACCTGAAGCGCTGCCAGAAACGGGGCTCCCAGCAGATAAAACAGCATGGCACTGCCAAAAAAGGACATCACCAGATACATCACGGCATGCACCAGGTGTCGCCGGGTGATCGCCAGTGCTGTCGTCGCCAGAACAATCGCCGCGAGCAGGTAGAATATTGCCGTATAGATGGTCATATCACACCCAATTGAAAAATCGATATTCGTGTTTCATAACGTTTCATGGCAGGTTGGTCGTCACATCAACCGGTTCAGCCTCGCTGATGTGGCTACCCTTGGGATGACGCGATGTGGCTATGCCTGCATGGTGATAAAAATTGTATTCCGGGTCTTTTCCCCCGTGATCCACCAGAAGATCCGCCTTTTCATAGACCATGCTGAGGATGTCCCGTTTGCAGTGATCAAACTCGGGGGTCAACTGAATGGCCGAAGTGGGACAGGCCTCTTCACACAGGCCGCAATAAATACAGCGACTGAAATTGATGCGAAACCAGGTGGCATATCGCCGTCCGTCCGCCTGTTCGGCCGACTGCATGGAAATGCAACTGACCGGGCAGACCGCAGAGCACAGATAGCAGGCCACACAACGCTCATTCCCGTCCGGATCACGGGTCAGAATAATCCGTCCCCGGCTGCGGGCAGGCAACACCCGCGTTTCCTCCGGATACTGCTCCGTGACCGGTCGACGAAACAGGTGCCGGAAGGTGGTGGCAAATCCCTGACCCAGGGCTTTCAACGCCTCCCATCCATCGGCATCGCCACTGGTTTTTATCTCACTTTCCAAATTCATCCCCCTGGTCTGTCATCCGTATATCCGTCCGTCAAATCAATACCATTATCCCGGTCACCCAGATATTCACCAAGGCCACGGGCAACAGCACCTTCCACCCGATGGCCATGAGCTGATCATACCGCAGCCGTGGCAGGGTTCCCCGGATCCAGATCATGACCAGAGCAACCAACAGCATCTTGATCATCAGCCAGACCGGTGGCGGGAGAAAGGGGCCCCGCCAGCCGCCCAGAAAAAACACCGCTACCAGCGCCCCCAGAGCCTGCATATGGACATATTCACCGATAAAGAAAAGACCAAACCGCATCCCGCTGTATTCGGTGTGAAACCCGGCGCCAAGCTCGTTTTCGGCTTCGGGCAGGTCAAAGGGAATCCGTTTGCTCTCGGCCATGGCGCTGATGACAAAAATCACAAATGCGACCGGTTGCACCAGAATGAACGGATATCGGGCCTGGGCCTCGACAATCTCCACCAGACTGAAAGACCGGGCCAGTATCACGATGGGCACCAGGGATAATCCCAGGGCCAGTTCGTAGCTGATCATCTGGGCCGCTCCCCGGATGCCGCCAAGCAGGCTGTACTTGGAATTCGAGGCCCATCCGCCCAGGGCCACACCATAAACCCCCAGCGAGGACAGGGCAAACACATAAAGCAGGCCCACGTTGAGATCGGCAATTACCAGGGGTATGGATCGACCAACAATGGTCATTTCCGGACCGAAAGGCACCACGGCAAACATGAGAAGTGCCGTGGCCGCCACCACAGCCGGCGCCAGCAAAAAAATCATCCGATCTGCCGACTCGGGCACGACATCTTCTTTGGTGAGCATTTTGATGGCATCGGCAATGGGTTGCAGCAGGCCGAACGGTCCGGCCCGGTTGGGACCCAGACGCACCTGGAACCGGGCCAGGAGTTTACGCTCCACCCAGACCAGGTATGCGGCAAAAAACAGCAGGCACCCCAGCACAAGCGCCAGCTTCAGAATCAGAATCAGGAAACCGATCAACCCGTCACCCATCATGTTTCCCCGATTTGTTTATGGATGTGTTCCCGTGAAAGCCGGATCCGCCCGATGCCCATCTGCTGCCAGTTCAGGCGATGATGCCGTGGAAGTACCAGGGTTTGCCGGGCCATGTGCGTTTGTGGTTGAACGGTCACGGCCAGGGCCCCCCGGGGCAGATCCAGCACAACCGTATCTCCGGCAGCCAATCCCAGATCCGCAGCATCTGCCGCGCATATTTGAATACAGGGTGCCGGGGTTACGGCGTCCAGACAGGAAGACCGAACGGACAACGTTTCCGTGCCAAAGGTCCAATCCACCACAATCAGTTCCCAAATCTTCGGATCCGGCTGCGACCATTCGGGCGGCTCAACAGACAGGGCAGACGCCATGGGCGGATCAAGCGGGATTCGGCCGCCTTCCGTGGATAATAGATCGGTCCAATCCATGGCAGTCAAAACAGGAAGCGCCTCCTTCAAGCGGTCGGGCCAGTTCATGTCCTGTGGCGTCATGGCCGAATCATTGCCGGCCAGAGCGATTAGAATCTCCCATGCGGCCCGTGGCTCTCCACCGGGAATTTCCGCCAAAAAAGTGCGTGGCGGATGATCATTATGTCCTGTCTGAACAATGGGCTCTCCGCCTGGAAAGTCCGGCCGGGCGTGCTGAAGCCTGCCTTCCTGGTTGATCAACCACCCACCGGATTCATAAATCGTCGTGGTGGGCATGAAAATATGGGCCGCCCGGCTGGTGGGGGTGTCCAGGTAATCCAGGACGATCAGCAGTTCCAGCCGATTTAACGCGTTTTCAAGGCGAACACGGTCGACAAAATGGCCCAGGATATCTGATTCAGCCACAATCAAGGCTCTCAGTCGACCGGTTTCAATCTTGGATATTGCCGCTTCCAGGCTGGTGCTTTCTTTTGCAAACAATGCCGCACCAAAAGAATTGGAGCCCGGAATGAGATAAAACAGTCGGGCATCGCGATCGTCGCAGTGCAGGCGGCAAACCAGTTCGGCAGCCAGTTCCTGAAGCCCGGTCGATTCGAGGCCTGTTCCGCAGAGCAAAACTGGCCGATGACTGTGCCGAAGAGCGATAGAAATGGCTGCAATGTCCGACATCCTTTCCGGCAAAGTCCCGGCAATTCCACCGGCAGCCAGGATCAACCAGGAAAGGCAGGACGCCAGATCATCCACGTTCATCGGCAGATGGGTCATCTCGCAGGGCAGGGTCACCGGCCGGGGATCCAGTACATAAATCCGAGCGCCGGCCCGCTGGGCCTGACGCAAACCCAGCGCAGCCATGGGGGCCTCCTGGAGTGGATCGGCGCCCACCACCAGAATCAGATCAGCCAGTTCCAGCTCTTTCAGAGAACAGGCGTTCCGGCGGTCCAACCCCGAGACAGCATGAATCACCCGGCCCTGGAGCTTGGTGTCATTCCAGAAAATGGGAGGAGACCCGTTGCCCTTCCGGGCAAGGTCTGTGAGAGCGACAAGTGTTTCAAGACTGCTCCGTTCCGATCCCACGACAGCCACTGCATCCGCCCCGAATTGGCGGGTCAGTTCTGCCAGGCGATCCCGGGCTGTTATTACAGCATGCAAAATATTGGCACGTTGACCGTCGATTCGGGCCTGACGGGGCCGAGCCGCCGCAGAGGTATAATAAAACCCATTCCGTCCCCGATCGCATATAAAATGTCCGTTGACTTCAGCGCTGACCCGGGCCTCCTGGCATACGATTTCCCGATGCCGGGTGCTTACCATCAGATGGCAGCCAAGCGAACAGCTCAGGCAGATGCCGGGGCTGCGCGCATAATCCCAGCGACGGCCTTTGAAACGGGACGGCTTGTCTGTAAAAACGCCGGTGGGACACAGATCGATCAGGTTGCCGGCAAAGGGACTTTCCAGAATGCCGGAGCGATGGCGACCGAAATACACCCGCTGTCCGATCCCCAGCACACCCAGATCCCGGTAACCGGCAAATTCCTGATAATACCGGGCGCAGCGGTAACACTGGATGCAGCGATTCATTTCATGCTGCACCAGCGGCCCGAGGTTCTGGTCCCGGTAAGTTCGTTTCAGACCCTGGTAACGCCTTCGGCCATGTCCGCCGGACACGGTCATGTCCTGGAGCAGGCAATGCCCGCCCGCGTCACACACCGGGCAGTCATGAGGGTGGTTGATCATCAGCCACTCGATGATCTGTCGCCGAAAATCCACGACGCCCGGGTCTGTGCTGGACACCACCATCTGGTCCCGGGCCTCCACCATGCAGCTCATCTGAATCCCCTTTACCGGTCCTTCTTGAAAGGCAACCGCGCACATGCGACAGGCGCCCACACTGCCCAGGGCCGGATGGTAACAGAACCGGGGAATCAGGATGCCCAGCCGTTCGGCTGCTTCGATGACTTTGGTGCCGGCCGGCACCTCGATCTCGCGGGTATCGATGATGAGTTTGGGCATGGATATCAGGCCTTTTTCAGCGGGCATGTTTTTAATGAAATATGCGCCTGCACCTCTTCCGGAAAATTGGTCAACAGGCTTTCCAGCGGGGAGGCCGCGCCGGGTGCAAAGGCACAGTAGGCATACCAAAGATGCCGGCTCATGGTCGCAAGCCGGGAAATGAAATCCGGCTCGCCCAATCCGGTTTCAATCCGCCGGAGCAGATCCCGGATATCGGGAAGCCCTTCCCGGCAGGGCGTGCACCACCCACAGGATTCCCGAACGAAAAATTCCATCAGATTCAGGGTGGCTGCCACCAGGCAGGTCTGATGGTCAAAGACCATAACGGCACCGGTTCCCAGGCGATGGCCTTTTGCCTTGAGGGAGTCGAAATCCATCGGTATATCCAGATCCGCTTCCGTCATGAACCGTGTGGAAGCCCCTCCGGGCAGGCATGCCTTGAACCGGGAGCCGGACCGCATTCCGCCGGCATGGACCTCGATAATCTCCCGCAGGGGTATACCCATGGGCAACTCGTACGCGCCGGGCCGATTGACCCTGCCGCTGACACAGAAAATCTTTGTACCGGCGCCGGTTGGGGTCAGGGCCAGACCTTTAAACCAGTCAGCACCGTTTTTAATGACATGGGGCATGCAACAGAGGGTTTCCACATTCTGCTGAATCGTGGGGCGATCCCATAAGCCTTTTTCCGTGGCATAGGGTGGGGGCAGTTTGGGATTGGGTCGCCTGCCCTGAAGGGCGTTCAACTGGGCTGTGCCTTCACCACAGATATAGCGCCCGCCGCTGCGATGCACCACAATGTCGAAGTTATAATCACTTCCGAAAATCCTGGAACCGATGCAGCCGGCATCTTGGGCCAGTAAAATTTCCCGTTCCAGAATCCGGGCCGCACCTTCGTATTCCGGCCGGATGAACACGATTCCTTTGGCCGCCTGAATGGCATACCCGGCAAGGGCCATGCCTTCGATCAGTTGATGTGGGTCGGCATGGATCAGAACCCGGTCCTTGAAGGTGCCAGGTTCCATTTCATCGTCATTGCAGAGGATATATCGGGGGAACGGGGCATCTTCGGCCACTGCCATCAGTTTGCTGCCGGATGGAAAACCGGCCCCGCCGCGACCCAGCAGGCGGGCGTCCAAAAGTTGCTGCTGAATCTCCCGGGGAGTTTGTCTGCGTACGGCATCCGAAAGTGCGGTGTAGCCGCCGTTTCGCCGGTATTCCGTCAGGGTGGCGATGCGATCCGGTTTCCGATTCTGAAAAAGCACCTGGGGATAGGGCGTCATTTGACTGGGGCCTCCTGCTCTGCCGCACCCGTCTGCAGCCCGGACAGAATATCATCCAGCATGTCCGGTGTCAAAGGGCCGTACACCTTGCCGTTGATCAGAATGGCCGGAGCATGGTCACAATAGCCGATACAGCAGACCGGCAGCAGGGTGAACAGATTGTCCGGGGTGGTCTGGCCCACACCGATTCCCAGTTTCTTCTGGAGAGCGTCCCGCAGGGTTTCGGCGCCATCCATCCAGCAGATCACGCTGTCGCATACATGGATCACATACCGGCCCACAGGCTGACGATAGATGAATGGATAAAACGTGGCCAGTTCCTCAACTTCCAGAGGGGTCAGTTCCAACAGCGCGGCGGTCTCGATCAGGGCCTCATCGCTCAGATAACCATAGTGGGCCTGAAGTACCATCATGATATCCACCACCAGCTCCCGGGGGTGTTCAGATTCCGTTATTTGTTTTACCAGACGGGTTCGCAGGGATTCAGGAAGCATAACAGGTCCTATCGATCAATATCCGGCAGAATATAATCCACCGAACCGATAATGGCGATCAGATCCGACAGGGTCGCCCCCCGGGCAAGCCGCGGCATCACCTGCACATTGGCAAAGCCCGGAGACCGGATGCGCAGACGGTAGGGATATCCCAGCCCGTCGCTGACCACATAATAGCCCTGTTCGCCCCGGGGAATTTCGCAGGCGCTGAAGGCCTCGCCTTTGGGTATTTTGGGGCCTCGTGTCACATTGACAAAATGGTGGATGAGGGTTTCGATGTCCTGAAGCATGGCGGCCCGGGGTGGAATGACAAAGCGATAGTCGTCCGTTATCCATGGCCCCGGCGGCATCCGGGCAGTCGCCTGGGCAATGATCCGCAGGCTTTCCCGCATTTCAGCCACCCGGACCAGATACCGGGCATAGCAGTCGCCGTCTTCTGCTGTGGGGATATCGAAATCAAATGCCGGATACGCGGAATAGGGAAATTGTTTTCGGAGATCCCAGTCCAGTCCGCAGGCCCGCAGGTTGGGGCCGGTAACCCCCCAGTCCATGGCTTCCTCCAAGGACAGAACGCCGATTCCCCGGGTCCGCGCCATAAAAATGGGGTTTTTGGTAATCAGGGATTCATATTCCCGAAGTCGCTCGGGAAAAATCCGGACAAACCGGTTCAGATCGTCCTGCCAGCCATCCGGCAGATCCGCAGCCACCCCACCCAGCCGCAGCCAGGACGCATGCAGGCGGCCACCGGTGATCCGTTCCACGATATCGAGGATCATCTCCCGTTCCCGGAACGTGTAAAACGTGGGGGTCATGGCCCCAACATCATGGGCCAGGGTGCCGAAATAGACCAGGTGGTTGCTGATCCGGTACAGTTCGGACAACAGGACCCGGATAAATTGGGCGCGGTCCGGAACAGCAATGCCTGCCAGGGTTTCCACCGCCTGAACATACGGCAGGTTGTTGGCCGCGCCTGCCAGATAATCCACCCGGTCCGTATAGGGGATAAACTGGTGCCAGGTCTGGCGCTCACCAATTTTTTCGACCCCCCGATGGTGATAGCCGATATCCATGGCAAGATCCGTGATCTCCTCCCCGTCCAGGGCTACCACAACGCGCATCAGACCATGGGTGCTCACATGGTGCGGGCCGATGTTCATCACCAGACGGGAAGACCCATCCGGCTGTGCGATGAAAAATCCGGCATCCACTGGCTGATGAGACACCGCGTCTGCCCGGGTGTAGGGCGGCATATCCGTGGCCCGGCCCGGATATGATTTTAAAAGGGGATGGCCGACCCAGTCATGCGGCAACAGAATCCGGCGCAGATTGGGGTGGCCATGGAACCGGATACCGAACAGATCGAATGCTTCCCGTTCATACCAGTTGGCAGACGGCCAGAGTCGGGTAATACTGGGAACCGTGCCTATAGTCGGGTCCAGCGTAACTTTCAGTCGCACCCGGGTGGGCGGCTCAAAGGAAAGCAGGCTGTAAACGAGAGTCAATTCCGATCCGTTCGGACGTTGATGTCTGGCAGTTTCATCAATTGCCGTCAGATCCTCCAGGCGACGAAAGCGGGGTGTCGATTCGGTTTTGAGAAACTGCAAGACCTCCGGAACCTGTTTTGCGGCAAGGGTGAAAGTCAGCATGTCGCTGGTTTCGGGCGCCACGGTAATGGCATCGGGAAATCGATTCCGCAGTTCAGCGCTCAGGGCGTGATCCCCGGGACTCAATTCAGTGCAGTGGGCTGGCGGGCACCACATCACCTCTGCCCGGCTTTCGAAAAACCAGGGGGGCGTGGCTGAAGATCCGCGTATCCCCGTTCCGGTCATACCCGGTCCCCGGGGATCCCTGGATTTGCTCTGGCCGTCCACCAGAATCGGGGTCTGTGAGCCCTGTGTGCCGCCTCCCAGGTGAAACACACGGCGGGCCGGTTGTTCGGTGGCAATTTTTTCCTGAAGCAGGGTCAGACCTTTCAACACGGCTTCCGGGCGGGGCGGGCAGCCGGGAATATACACATCCACCGGAAGAATCTGATTGACGCCCTGAACCACGCTGTATACATCATACATTCCGCCGCTGTTGGCACAGGAACCCATGGCGATGACCCATTTGGGTTCGGGCATCTGCTCATACAGCCGCAACACCACTGGCGCAATTTTCTTGAACAGCGTACCGGACACGATCAACAGATCCGCCTGACGGGGAGAGGGCCGCATCACTTCGGCGCCGAACCGGGCAAGATCGTAACGGGCGGTGAGGGCCGTGGCTTCTTCCACAAAACAGCAGGAAAGGCCGAAAAACATGGGCCAGAGGCTGCGGGATCGTGCCCAGTTGAGGAGGATATCGGCCGGGGCAAGCCAGCGCTCCAGCGTATTTACTGTCTTTTCAGGGTTGGACCCCAATCCAGGCCTTCCTTTCGCCAGATATATGCCAGTCCCAGAATCAACACGATAAGAAAAAAAGAAATGGCAAACCAGCCTTCCCAGCCCAGATCCCGGCAGACCAGTGCCCAGGCGAAAATGAACGCGGCTTCCACATCGAAGATCAGAAAGAAAATCGCCACCAGATAAAATGGAACCGGGTAGCGCAGACGGGCAGATCCGGTGGGGATCACCCCGCTTTCATAGGGTCGGTTCTTTTCCGGATTGGGCCGGCGTTCCCCGAGCCAGGCGGATAAAAACAGCAGCCCGGCCATCAGGGCCGCGACAGCCAGACCATACATGATCAGGCTGAATATGCCGGGTTCCCAGGGCGAAAACACGGCAACGGGAACAGGGTTCATGGATTCTCCGTGGGGATAAGCGGCTGGCGCCGGGATAACCATTAAAAAAATAGCTTTTGGAAAAAGAAGTATAGGCAGGGCGCATTTGAGTGTCAAGGGAATATACTGCGCAAACATGCGATGCCCGGCGACGATAACCGTGACATAATCATGGGTGCTGAATGACCTTGAAAATACACATTGTTCGTCATTCCGAATAAATCCGGGCACACCGTGAAGCGTCATCGCTATACAGAAGCGGCCGTACAGGGAGATTAGAAGGTGCCGAGTAGCATCCCTGCCGACGGCTAAGGATGCTGGATCAAGTCCTGAAAAAATGCTTGAGTCGCTTCTGAAAATAGGATTTGAAAATTCACTTCCACTGTGCAATAGGTGTAGAAACTCCAAGTTTTGATGTCGGATGTATCCTTATAGTCGACCCAAAATCCGGCGCAATCCAGTGGATTTATTTATTGCCGCCAGCTCTATTTCTATTTTGGGAGGTTTGGAAGAATATTGATCAAAAATGATTTTGTCCATCAATATCAAGGAGGTAATGGCTATGGAACGAATGGTTATTATGGTCGTAATGATGGTTTCGCTGTTTATTTCCCCGAATTATGTTCTCGCCTTCCCATTTCCCGACACCGGGCAGACCGAATGCTATAACATCGATTTAGACGGTCAAATTCAATGTCCCCAACCCGGAAGTGAATTCTATGGCCAGGACGCGCAATATGCCGGACTTGCCCGCTCCTATACCAAGTTGGGAAATGGGGGCGTTGAGTTGCCGGATACCGCTACCCAGGCCAGCGGGTGGATCATGACACGTGACAACGTGACCAACCGGATTTGGGAAATCAAGACCAACGCCAACAAGAACGACAAATATAACTGGAACAATGCCCAGAATGTGTTTATCGCTCAGATGAACCAGCAGAACCATGGTGGTTTTTCCGACTGGCGTCTTCCGACTGCCAGAGAACTGGCTTCACTGGTCAATTTTAGTATTCCTTACCCTGGACCGACCATCGATACGGATTGGTTTCCCTTGACAGGTGCTGACTATTATTGGACATCCACTCCTTGGGGTACGTCAACAAACTCAGTATTTACCGTATACTTTGCAGGAGCCTCAATTAGTAATAAACCAATTTCCGACACCTATTATGTGCGTGCCGTACGGGGGAGTCAGTTTGATCGAAAGGCCTTATCAGACAATGGTGATGGTACAGTCACGGACCCAAATACCGGTTTGATGTGGCAAAAAGAAAACCCATTTAAAAAACAAATTATGTGGCAGCAAGCCCTGGCATATGCAGAAGATCTGGAACTCGCTGGATATCCTGATTGGCGGTTGCCTGACATCAACGAATTGCAGACTCTGGTGGACTATTCACGCTACTACCCTGCCATTGATCCACTTTTGGCCGACGACACTGAAGGGAAATACTGGTCTTCTACTACCTACCCTCTATACTCAAACAGAGCATTTTGTGTTACTTTTTATTATGGCAATGTCATGGATTCAATCAAGGACGATTTTTATGAGAGCAATCTAAGTTATGTGCGTGCCGTTCGTGGAAAACAGGTCAAGAATGACTTGTCCGATCAAGAGAAGGCCAATATTTTATTCAATTGGGTTGAGTCGATTCTTCCGGATTTATTTCCTTCAGGGCCAGAAAATCAAACGTTAAATGGCATTATCTACCGATACTATTCTCAGACCAACGTATACTTGGCAACATATGTAGGAGATTTATATTACATCGATCAAATTTTAGAGGTTTTCAATATCGGTTCGGTGGACTATTGGTTGAGTGTAATAAATGGATAGCCGTTCCCTTCCGACAGAGAGCATGATGACTCGACTTTGGCCATTTCAATTATCGCATGATTGTGGAGGGTGCATTCACATTTAGTGGCATAGTAATGCGCCGCTGCGATTAAGCTTGAATAGGTTCTTTAACATATTTTTCCATCTTCTACAAAGCAAGGTGCTTCTTAGAAAGAGCATAGCCCCTGCGGTTCGGGCTTTCCAGAAAATTCCAGGGGATTTTAACCGGAGATTGATTACCCGACGGACAGCACTTTCTACGCAGCCACTTCCGGTTGGCAGACCCAAATTCCGGAAGGTACTGAATTGCATACGGTGAGAAATGTCCGAAAAGTAGTTCTTGAACCGTTTCAATGCTTTTTTCCGTTTTGCGGGTGACTCTATCAGGGAATGTATCTGGCTCAGGATTTCATTGTGCTCACCATTCCACAGACTGTTTTTCAAATCTGCAATGATTTCAGACATTTTTTTGGACAAAAGGCTTTCGGGCAACTTGTCGATTACTTCTTGCAGGTTTTGCTTTGCATGAGTATCAGCCGGTCTGCTTATATTTTTCAATTGGCCAAAATCGAGTTAATAACTACCTAAGACCTTTAAAAAGTCGGTTCTGGATTTCAATTCGTCGAGAATGGGTGAGAACTCAACCGATCGAACGTCGGCTTCCAGATCCGCATAAAACATGTACTGCCAGGGCCTGCCGTGGATCGGACGGGATTCCAGTTTTACCAGATTGATGTGATTTTCCTGGAAGATCTTCAGGGTTTCGTAAAGCGATCCGGGCTGGTTGCCCACCGAATAGACCAGTGACGATTTTCCAGCCGCTCTTTTGCTGGAGGGCGCGGCCGCAATCACGGCAAACCGGGTAAAATTCATGGGGTTGGTTTCAATTCCCGCTTCGATAACGTCCATGCCGTAAAGATCGGCGGCTTCCTTGCTGCCGATGGCTGCATCAACTGACCCTTGGCTGCGGGTAATCTCCCGGACAGCGCTGGCCGTGGCGTTTACGGTAACAATGTCCCAGTCGGGGAAGCGGTCCAGAAACTGCCGGCATTGCTGAACCGCCGGTCCGGCCGAAATGACCCGGCGGATGTCCTCCAGACGGGTCCCCGGGCGGCCGATCAGATAGTGTATGATGCGCAGGGTGATTTCCCCCACGATTTCCAGATCGTATTCCAGGAGCAGATCATAATTTTCATGAATGCTGCCGGAGAGTGAGTTTTCCAGCGGGATTACGGCATGTGCCGCCTCTCCGGATTTGACCGCTTCGAATATGGCCCGGAAATTCGGCTTCGGGGCCGCATCCATCTTCTCACCAAAATATTGCAGACAGGCTTTGTGGCTGAAGGTGCCCAATTCGCCCAGAAAGGCAATCGCCTGTCGGCTGTTGCCGTTGGCATCGTGCCATCTGGCAGCGCTGGTTGCCTTGTCCAGGTAGTCGAAATCGAGCTGCTTTCCGACGACCGGGGCAATCACATAAATGTCGCGGGTCAACTGGCCGAACTGTTTTGGATAAAGGCTTTGTGGTCCGTCGGAAAGGGCGTGGTCCGGATCGTGGTGAACCTCCACCATCAAGGCGTCGGCACCCGCGGCAATGGCGGCCCGCGCCATGGGGCTGACTTTTTCACGAATGCCTGTGGCATGGCTGGGGTCGATCAGCACCGGCAGGTGGGTTAGTTTTTTAAGAACGGGAATGGCCGACAGATCCAGGGTGTTCCGGGTATAGGGTTCAAAGGTTCGGATGCCGCGTTCGCAGAGAATGATCCGGTCATTTCCCTCTGACATGATATATTCGGCTGACATCAGCCATTCTTCAATGGTGGAGGCCAGGCCCCGTTTGAGTACCACTGTTTTTCCCATCCGGCCCACGCATTTCAGCAGCTCAAAATTCTGCATATTCCGGGCACCGACCTGCACCGCATCCACATATTTCATCATGACATCGGCCTGGGCCACGGAGGTTATCTCGGTGACAACCGGAAGACCGGTTTGCTCCCTCACCTCGGCCAGAATTTTAAGGCCATCTTCTTCCAGACCCTGAAACGAATAGGGGGATGTCCTTGGTTTAAAAGCGCCTCCCCGGAAAACCACTGCTCCGTACCGCTTCACTTCCCGGGCAATGGTCAGTGCCTGATCCCGGCTCTCAATGGCGCAGGGACCGGCAATGATCACGATGCGTTCTCCGCCCACCAGCACATCCCCGATCGGTACCAGGGTGTCAGCCGCATGCCACTGCCTGCTGACCAGTTTGAATGGTGTGGTTATGGGGGTAATGGCTTCAACCCCGGGCAGGCTTTTTAAAAAACCAGCATCCAGATCGCTTTTGCCCAATGCGCTGATGAGGTTCTGTCCGCCATCGTCTGTCTCGCGCACGAAACAGCCCTTATCCAGGAGCGTGTTTCGGATATGGATTTTCTGATCTTTGGTAATGTCTTTGTCGAGTACAAGAATCATGTGGGGGTCTCCTTTGTTGTGTGATATTATGGAGACGTTACTGTGGAGAAGGCTTCACGCAGCGCCGCCAAAAATAAAAAAGCCCCAAAGGATATACCTTCAGGGCTTAAAAATAAAAAAGCCCCGAATGGACGGGTTGAAGTCCATTCGGGGCGGCTGTTGTTCAGGAAAAGCTAATGCGCCGAATGAACGCTTCTAAAGCTAAAAAAGAAGCGTCCGAAGAAAAAGTCTTTCTGAATCATCAAATTGCGCATGTTTTTTCTTTCCATAATCAGTTTGTTCTCCAATACGTCAAGACGAACGGTGTGTCAAGCATTCTTTTACCTTCATTCGATCAATAACAGCTTGATCGGGGTGACAAATGGGGTTACACATGACACATGCCATGTCCGTGGCATTATGATTGTTCTCCGGAAAAAAAAACAATGGAGACGTTACTATGAAAACACTGCACATTCGGGGGAAAACCGGAAAATCGACACTTCTGGTCGGAGAGCGCCTTTCCCAGCTTGAACACCATATTTCAGGGCGACCGGCCGTGATCATCACGGATCACCACCTGCTTGAGCTTTATGGAAAAGAGTTGCCGCGTTATCCGGTCATTTCCATCGGCTGCGGCGAAGCGATCAAGACCCTGGATACGGTCAACGACATTTACAGGCAGCTCGTCGATCTGGAAGCAGACCGTTCCACAGTCATTGTGGGAATCGGCGGCGGAATCGTCTGCGACATTACGGGGTTTGTGGCATCCACCTACATGCGAGGGGTCAGCTTCGGCTTTGTGGCCACCACGCTTCTGGCCCAGGTCGACGCAAGCGTGGGCGGAAAAAACGGTGTCAATTTCGCCGGCTTCAAGAACATGGTGGGGGTCTTCAACCAGCCTGAATTTGTAATCTGCGACATGAACCTGCTGCACACGCTTTCCAAACGGGATCTGTTATGCGGATTTGCAGAGATTGTCAAACACGCCATCATTGCTGATGCGGATATGTTTGTCTATCTGGAAAGCCAGTGGCCTCAAGCGCTGGCACTGGATGGTGGTGTGATCGAAAAACTTGTCCATGATTCGGTTGTTATCAAGGCCGGTGTGGTTAACCGGGATGAAACGGAAAAAGGGGAGCGCCGGATTCTGAATTTCGGGCACACAATCGGTCATGCCGTCGAAAAAACCACTGGTGCGCCTCACGGCGAATCTGTCAGCATCGGGATGGTTGCGGCAGCAGCCATTGCCCGACACTACGGACTCCTGTCCGAAACTGATGCGGGACGCATCACAGACCTGCTGACCCGACTGAATCTTCCCGTACATCTGAGTGGAAAACGCGAAGCCATTCTGGCCGCCATGCGAAAGGATAAAAAGCGTGAAGGTGATGAAATTCTTTTTGTACTTCCCGAAGGCATCGGCAGGGCTGTCATTCGGTCCCTGTCCCTATCCCGAATCGGGGAGATCACCGATGGACTGATATAATATGGCCGAAAATGGCCTATCCCAGTGAAATGAATTTTCTGAAATTCGATGGTAAGCAGACCTCAGACGGGATTTTCAATCAGGCTTTAAAAAACCATGCGGCATGGCTCAAGGCGATGCGGGGCTGTTCCAGAACAACGAAACCAGACTGAACAGCACTATCGTTGATTTGCTGAAACAGTTCCGGGGGCACATGGATTTTGGGTTCAACCAAAAGGAATTTGCCTCCGGGTCTCAGGAGCGTAAAAATTTCATTGACAAACATCTCGATCTGCGGAACCTCATGAACCATCCAGAAAGCCAGAGCCAGATCTGCGGAATGAGGTGTCAGGCCAATGACATCGGATGAACTGCAGTGGGGATGAATCCGATGCAGCACGCCGGCGTTGTTAGCCCGTTTCTGAAGGATATCGAGCATTTTCTGCTGGATATCCACTGAAACAACCTTTCCAGACTCTCCCACCATTCCGGCCATAGCGATGGAAAAATATCCCATGCCGCACCCGATATCCACAGCCGTCATTCCCTTTTTCAGGTGCGGTTCAAAAATCTTTTCGGGTTTATGGAACAGCCTGCGAAACGGGTTGTCAAACGTATAGGCCAGCCACCAGGGGCAAACGTGCGGTTCTGTGAGTAACAGTTTTTGAGAGAGTTTCATGTGTTTTCTGTATCATTAAACACGAGAGTAGATCAACCGTATTGGAGAAAAATCGCACGAAAGTGCAAGAAGGAAGGCATGATAATTATACATAACACTCAAAACCCCGCCGCTCATTATTATTTGACGACAATGCTTTGAATAAATCCAGTTAATTTGCCAGACCATTTATATGGCGAAATCGTTACACATAGAATTTTATCTTTCCTCTTTGATTCATAACAATAATTTTTCCGTTTACCTTCTCTTATTTCAGATAAAATCGTGTCAATTTTAGCGATGCTTTCTGGCTTTTTATGGCATGATCTTATGTCCATACCGATGTATTCAGGTTTTCGATCCACAATCTGAGCGCAGAAATCATTATAATAGAGGATTCTACCATCAAGATCTGTTACAGTGATACCAACTGGAACTTGATCCAAGACGGAACGTAATTCATTGTCATGCATCGTATTCCTCCTTAATCAATCGGCGTAATATTAGGATTTCAGAATTTTATTTTCCATGTCTTTGACAAAAATTATTATTTTGTTCTCATAACATGCGCGCTGCTATATGTTTTTTGCATCCCCCCGTTTTTCAAAGCCAACTGCATCGATATTTTCATTCCGGGTGATGATAAACGTTAGCCCCAGGGAAAGAAAGAGAAATATGGGCTGGTACAGAGGAGAGGTTATTTCTGGTGGAAGTGGTGGTGGGATCATCCAAAATGTTGTTGACCTTGGAAGATCTTGCCGGTACAGAGCGAATATGAATATCATCTGCTCCGGGCTGACAAATGCAAAACAGCTATGTATATTTGTCGGTAGGCGGAAGGCGATTTCAATGGCGGTAAAACCGATCGACAACCGGCATTGAGCTATTGACTTTCAGAAAAATAATTTCGCTGTGTTATCTGTCGGGGATGGTCGCAAGTTTTCCATGCGTCAGCCGCCAAATGGCCTATCCCCTCTCTGCCGCCTTGGGAAATGAAATTTCTGAAAGTTTATATTTGGTTATGAATTGACAGCAAAAATATCAGGAGTGGGTAATAAATATGCCTATAGAGATCAAGATTTTTTCCGATTATATCTGACCCTTTTGCTACATCGGCAAGGGTCTTGTCGAAAAGCTGAAGAAAACATATGATATTCATGAAACTTGGATTGGATATGAACTCCATCCGGAAACCCCTCCCGAAGGGGTGCTGCTATCTGAAAGATTCAAGGGATACGATATTTCCGGGATGTTTGACAATCTCCGGCGGCGCGGCATGGAGTTTGGAATCGTATTCGGAAATCTTTCTCTCCTTTCGAATTCCCGGCTTTCTCTTGAAGCCAGTGAATATGCCCGTGATATGGGCAAATATAAACAATTTCATGAACAGATATTTCATGCATATTTTACAGAAGCCCTTGATATCGGATCTGTAATCAATCTGTGCGATGCTGCCAACAGGAGTGGTCTTGATCCAGCCGATATGATGAATGCGCTGAATGATCATCGATACCAACCCCGATTGGAAGAGGCAAAAAAAGAAGCCCTGAAGATCAGCCTGACTGGTGTGCCGACTTTTATTTTCAACGGCAACCATAAAATCGTCGGCGCTCAATCGATATCGGTTTTTTCTGATATTCTCGACCAATTGAAATGAAACACTGATTATAGACCTTCAGAAAAATAATTTCGCTGCGTTATCCGTCGGGGATGGCCGTAAGTTTTTCAAGGAGGCAGCCGCCAAAAAGGCCTATCCGCTCCCTGCTGCCTTGCGAAATGAATTTTCTGAAGGTCTATAGATAACAGGAGAAATACAAATGGCTGAT
>Ga0351892_10190_pt1 | contig 22691 bp, 15 predicted proteins | sample TotcelFGM3001K14_FD_206763 | JGI IMG/M metagenome (GOLD analysis project Ga0351892, IMG submission 206763) | Enriched cells from coal bed in the Powder River Basin, Montana, United States - Total cells FGM rep3 HSBNCT.FGM.300.1.K14 ... | reverse complement strand
GATTGTTAGCCGTCAAAATCTGTAAGTAATTGACTAAGCCGGCCTCATAATTGGCCTTCACCAGTTGCAGGGTTTGGTCGGCGGCGGCCAGGGCTTCGGACTGGGCCTTCAGGGTCTGGGCATCATGTTCCACGGCCCGGAGCGTGTCCGCCACTTGCTGGAAAGAGGTGACGACTACCTGCCGGTAATCGGCCAGGGAGGCTTCATAGGCCTGCAAGGCCGCCTTGCGCTTATACCACAGGGTCCCGCCTTGAAATAGGGGTTGAGCCAGAGTCACGCCCACGTTCCAGACATTTCCCACCGTCCCAAAAATCTTCACGACATCATCAATATTCTGTCCGTAACCCGCGCTCAGGGTAAAGTTGGGGAACATGGCCGCGGTGGCCACGCCGATATTGGCGCTGGCGTTGTGGACCTGAGCCTCGGCTGCCAATATATCCGGGCGGCGGCGCACCAGTTCGGAGGGCAGCGTCACCGGCAGTTTAGGCGGAAGGGTGAAGTCTTTCAGAGCAAAGGCCGGTGAGGAAACCTCGCCGGGGGTGCGTCCCACCAGCGCCGCCAATAGATGCTGGGTCTTATTGAGGTTTTGCCGGAGGGGGGGGAGGGTCGCTTCGGTAGCGGCCAGTTGCGACTGCAGGCTGACCACGCTGGTATACGGCACCGTTCCCGCATTGGCTTGAGTTGTGGTCAGGCGAAGTTGATCCTTCTGAAAGGCGATGATTTGTTCCGTGGCCTCAATCTGGGCCCGGTAGGCCGCCTGCGCGATGGCAGTATTAACGACATTGCCCAATAGCGTATTATATGTGGCCTGAGCTGTGTAATTCTGATATTCCGCCTGGGCCGCCAGGCCCTCGACGGTCCGCCGCTGGCCGCCAAAGACATCCAGGACGTAGCTGATACTGGCCTGGGCCGTGAACAGAGTAAAACTGCTGCCGGAGCCGCTGCTGCCGAATTGGGCGGGGGAGAATTTCTGGCGGACAGTGGTATAATTACCTGACACCTGAGGGAAAAAGACGCCGTAACCGGCCCGCAGGAGATCCTGGCTTTGCCGCAGGCGCGCCTGCGCCGCCTGTAGGCTTCGGTTGCCCGCAATTGCTTCCTGGATCAGGGCGTCCAATTTAGGGGATTTGAACAACTGCCACCAATCCGCGGCAATTTCCGCCCCCTGGTCAAATTGCTGGGTCTGGCCCTCGGCTGCTATCGTTCCAGCCGGTTCCTTCCCCTGGGTGTACTGCGTCACCTCAGGGGGCTGCGGACGCACAAAGTCAGGCCCCACCGCGCATCCTACCACCCACAGGGAGAAAATGAGCGTCAATCCCCCACCGAAAACCGAAAACCGAAAACCGAAAACCGTATTATTATTTCGCTTCAACATACACATCCACCAACTGCCCTGGATAGAGATTCTTATCTTTCGGCGGTTTGAATCGAAACAAGACCGGCAGCACTCTAACGTCCACTCTCTCGGTCCTTTTATTGGACAGTTCGATTTTAGGGGTCACATAAGGCTGGACGCGCTCGAACTCCAGAGGCAGGCTATCGTTGGTGCCCCGGATAAACATTTGCGCCTTTAATTGAGAGGGCGGCGGCAACCGGGGAACCAGAATCTCATCGATGAAACATCTGACTTCATAGTATTCGGAAGAGCTGGCCATGACGATGATAGGATTAAGTCCCTGGTTGTAAGTTCCATAAGCGCCTTGGGAGGAGATAAAACTGCCCACCGCGGCGCTGATGGCCATGACCACCCCGTCAATCGGGGCGCGGAGGGTGTATTTATCCAGCAGGGCCTTGCCGCTGGCATAGGTTTTGGCTAACGCCTCGTACTGATGCTGTTGGGTTTGGATGTCATAGATCCAGGCCCCGGCCTTGGTCAGGTCATACTGCCTTTGCGCCACCCCTAAATTTGCCTTAGCCGCGTTAAAGGCGTTCTGGGCATTGTCCAGTTGATCCTTGCTCACCGACTTGGCATCCAGGTCAAATGACTTCTTCAGTTTGCCGTATTGATCCTGCGAGGTCTTGAGGTTAGCCGCGGCATATTCCACCTGGGCCTTAGCGATATGGAGATTTTCTTTTCGGGGTTGGGCCTTCAGTTGCCGTAAGAGGGACAGAGCGGATTCCGCCTGGGCCTTTTGCTGCTCCACAGTGGCCTTTTGGATGGAATCGTCCATGAGTAGCAGCGGTGTACCCCGGGATACCGTGGCTCCCTCGGTTACCAAAATCTGGGTAATGGTGCCCGGCACCTCGGGAAAGATGTTGATATTGGCTCCGTTCGACTGGTAGCTCTCGATGATGCCGTTGGAATAAACGCCTTGGGCATAAGGGTTGGAAGCGGGGTTAAACACCGGCGGCATGGCTTTTTTTTCTATGGCCAGGATATAGGCCGTGACCAGGCCAAACACCACGCCGATACCCGCCAGGATGAAGATAAGCTTATTTTTCACTCGAACCTCCACTTACGACCTGAACAATCTTGCCGTCTTCCATCATGATCATGTGATCGGCATATTCGAAAATCCTATTGTCGTGGGTGACAATCAGGATACACCGTTTATCGGTTAAGATCTCTTCTTTCACAAAGTTAATTATCTTTTTGCCGGTAGCGCCGTCCAGGGAAGCAGTGGGTTCATCCAGGACCAAAATGTCCGGGCGGCTGACGATAGCCCGGGCAATGGCGACGCGCTGTTGTTCACCGCCGCTCAATTTGACCGGCCTCAATAAAGCCCGGTCTTGAAGGCCCACCACTTCCAGCGTTTCCATAGCCATGCTTAAGGCCTCATCCCAATCCCGCTTTTGGAGAATGAGAGGGATAGCTACATTCTCCAATGTGGTAAGTTTGGGGAAAAGGTGATAGTCCTGAAAGACAAAACCGATGGTGTTCAAGCGAAAATCGGCGATATCGTTGGGGCCTAAATTCCAGATATCTTTGCCATGCACCACGACCGTGCCGGAATTAGGTCTTAGAATCCCGGAAATCATACTCAACAGCGTTGTCTTGCCGCTGCCCGAAGGACCGACGATGTAGAGCATTTCTCCATAGTTTGCTTCAAAACTGATGCCTTGGACGGCAAAGGTTCTGGCTTCGACTTCTCCGAACCACTTCACCAGTTCGATGGCTTTGATTGCCGGTTCAGCCATATCAACCTCTGAAGATGTCGAAAGGTTCCACCTTGATGACCTTTCGCACCGCAATAAAGCTGGAGAAGCCGACAATGACCAGCAACATAATGAAAGCCAGACCAATATTGAAAAAAGTAATCTGGCCGGCATAACCCGGCACCTTCCGGATTGCAATATTGATCAGCAGGGCGGAAAGACCTACTCCCAGGCCGTAGCCGGTGCACCCGGTGAAAAAGGCCTGAAAAAGGATCATATAGACCAGCTCGTAATTTTTGGCGCCAATCGCCTTCAAAGCCCCGAATTTTTCCAGATTCTCCAGGACAAAGGTATAGAAAGTCTGACCGCAAATGGATAGACCCACCAAAAAGCTGGTTATGGTCATGATCAGGATATTCGTCCCCACGCCGGTCTGGTACTTATAATAGTCGGAAACTACTTCTTTAAATCCTGCATTGGTCAATCCTTTATAACCCATGGCGGCAACTTGCTTCTCAATATAGGCGACGTCCTTTTCACTTTTGGGTTCCACCAGGATATAAGACGTGGTAAAACGCATCGAAGGGATATATTGAATGGCCCGCCGGTAAGTCGTATATAGAGTGGGCATGCCGAACAGGCCGCTGGTGGTGACTTGGGCTATGCCCACTATGACTCCCCGGTGATCATTTAATTCAAAGGTTGTTCCCAGCTTGGCGTTTTCTAATTTGGGGTATTCCGAATCTTTAACTACGATAAAAGCGTTGTCGCCATAAATATCTTCAATTTTCCCTTCCAGCAGTTGGGGACGGCCCACCAGGCTGGTGTCGTCCAGGCCCAAAACGGTCACCGGCTGATAAACGCCGCTGTTAAGTTTGACCAGGGCGGCGCTGGAGTATAACGGCACCGCATATTTTACCCCATTGATGCTGCGCACCGCATCCAGGATGTTATCAGGCAGGGGAATGCTGTTGAGCGGGTTGTTGACCGCCGGATCCATTACCCAGACTTTGGCGCCGACATTAATTATGGTCGCCGAGGCCTTGTTCAGGATGCCGGAAAAGATGGAAGTAAGCTGCACCATGAGAAACATGGCGAAAGTTATTCCCACGATCAGGGCGACGAATTTGGCCCGGTCGTTCACCAACAATTTAAAGGCAAGTCTAAATATTCCAATCATCTTGGTAATCCTTCTGTCCCCACCTCGACCAGTCCTTGGATCGCGCCCAAGGAAAACCGGGTGATATGGTCAGCCAGGGCTTTAAGATCTTCCGGTCCGTACTGCTGCTGGGGGAAAAGCCGCTTAATCACCGGCTGGGCGTGACGGTGGTGCAGGCATTGGCCGATAATGCTCAGTTGGCAAAGGCGGGTCCGCGCCTCAGTCGCCCCGGCCCCCAGCAACTCTTGCACGATCAGCTCCAACCTCTGCTGCATGGGGAGGATTATTTTTTCCACCAGACCATCCAAAGCCGCGGTGGGTTCAATCATCTCCCAGGCCATCAGCTTGACCCTCCAGGCCGGCATACCTGCATCAAAAAGTTGGAACATCACATGATGAATAAAGGCGTGCAGCCGCGCCGCGGCGGGAATATCCTCCCTTTCCAGGCGATCCAGGGGTAAGTTCTCCATGGCGCGGGCATGCGCATATTCTATGACCGCCACATACAGACCTTCTTTATCCCCAAAGTGATAATTAACCGCCGCCACATTGGCCCGGGCCCGGCGGCAGATTTCCCGGACGGTGGCATGACGAAAGCCCTGTTCGGCAAAGACCTCCCCCCCGGCCTCTAACAGGCGCTGACGCGTTTCCGTGCTGACCGACCTGTTGGGCAGGGCATTCACTTAAAAAACTCCATATTCTTATTAAATGCTATAATAAAACATATGTATTAAACTATTGTTTTAATGTCAAGGAAAAAAATTATTTTAAGTTGATAAACCATCATGCCCTGGCGGCACAACGAAAGAGGAAATATAGATCATGGTAAGCGGCGCTGAACCACTTGTTCTTTTACTGGCAACTGGCAACTGATTACTATCAACTATTTCCATATAAGCCTGTTAAGGAAAAAACCTAATAAGCAATTATACTATATGAATATGCCTGGAAAGTCTGTATAATGAGATATCCTATCAAAAATCTCCATGCTGGAAATTTTCGTGCCTGCAAAAGATCTCCAGCAGTCATAAAGCAACTGAAGCGCAAGCTTCCTTAAGGTTATAGGCAGTGCTCACCTGAAGCTTGTTCTTTAAAAAAATGGCCTATAGCCGTGGCTTACATTTGTGTAATTTTTTCTAAGAATAATGAGGGTTACCATGACTAAGGATGCATACTCGTTAAAAGGAAAAATCGGCGTTATTTATCCGGCGCTAATCATGGCCTTGGCTTTAGCCCTTTGTTGTTCAACGGGATATGCCGCCTCGCTGGAAAAAGATTTGCAGGACTTAATGGCGGCCCAGCGGCTGGTCAACGAAAAGAATGTCTTAATTAAAGAGTACCTGGATAAAGGACGCTTTAATGAAGCTGCCTATGAAGTTGATGAATTGGCGACCATTTGCGAAACTATTGTCTACCGGATGAATCAGCATGATCTGAGCCCCTTGTCGGCAAGGGACCGGCAGGAAGTCACTAGTTGGGTCAACCAGTTTAACAATATGGCTTCCAAATTACGCCAATACGCATCTCAATTAAGACGCCAGGCAGCAGAGGCGCGACGGAAAAAATAATTCTGTGGACAACATCGACTTCCTGCCATGAAAGCAAGAGGTTGCACAATTCAGCGCTTGATGATGTTTCCGATCCGTTTTTTCTCTAAGCTAAAATGACCGGTTTCCCTCTCCCTTCTCAAATCGGGATATCGGCCATCTTATTCTTCAAGACGCGAATGTTTAGGACCTGAGCTTTACCCGTTGGGGCCGATCCCTTGGTTAATTGCTTCTTAAATTCCTTAAATGCTTGGCTGGTTATATCCTGATCCAGTCCCGCCTCCTGCGCCTGTTTTTTCCCTTCCTGTAAGGCCGAGGCAAAATCGCTGTAACCCAGTTTGGTAGTCTCCATGTACTCATATTCCCCGCTGCTCTCCCAGGTCTCCCATCCCACAAAGGCATGACCCGGAACGATGATAATTATCGGGTTCAACCCGGCGCGTAGCATCAGGCTGGCAAACAACAGGGAGCCATCAATACAGTTGGCCCCTTTCTGTTTTAAGGCGTCTTGCGGCAACAGCACCCGCTGCAGGTTGGCATCCGGGAATTGAGTCGATTGTTCAACATATCGCAGATCTTTATCTTTGAGACTGTCATAAATAGCCTGCACCTGTTCCCTGGTCCAAACGTGTTGTTGAGCGTTGGTTTCATCTTCCTTGCCGCTCAGAAAACCGGTGGCTTGGTAACCGGTGAGGCTCCCTTTGGAGGTGCGTCGAGCCGCTTCTCCTAAGATGGTGGAGGCCTCCGGCAGATTGGGGCTGGCCCAGGCGGCTACTGTTGTCAGCAAATCCTTGTTTGAACGGATAAAAGACTGCTGAAAAACCAGGCTATCATAAGGCAACAAATTAGTTGACCTGGTTTCCTCAAAGACAATGGCGCCATCAGGCAAGACCGCTTGCACCGACAGGGGGTTTGTCCGGGCCGTAGTAATTTCTCGCAGTTTTCCTGGTATGATGGGGGGATATAAGGAGAACACTCCCTCTTGCCCCGGGTCAATTTCCACCGTCTCTTTGGCGGCTTGGGTAATTCCGGTGATTTCAGCGCTTAGAAGCAGGCGTTGTTTGCGCCCGGTATCGTTTTTCACCGTTATCTCGATGATCCGGGCCTCCAGGGAAGGAAGGAGATGGTATATTGCCATGGGTAATTGCTCCACGGCCGCCACCTCTACCTTAAGTCCCGCTATCCGGCTGTCTTTCAATGCCTTTTTTCGATCCAGGTTGCTGAGCAAAATCTGCCCCAGCCTGTCGGTCAGTTCAAACAACTCCTTACCGATAATGGACTCGGCGCTGATGACCTCGGCAGTTTCCAGATCCACCAGGTGGGCGTCCAGACGGTAGTTCCGGTCCAACTGCTGATAAGAGCCGCTGATAATGTAGCGAGGATTCCAGAGCTGGCCGCTTTCCACAGTGGTGCCGGGATTAAAGATCCAAGCAGAACCCAGGCGCTGTTCCTCTAAAACCTTCTCCAGCTGCATTCTATCCACCACTCGAAAATTTTTCAGGCTGGTGAGGCTGGTGGTCAGTGATTCGGCTAGGGCCTCGCCAATGTGATTCAATTTTTCCTGACCGGAAACATTGGCAAAGCGTTTCAGGGCAATTATCTCTTTGGGGGGTAGGTTGGCATCGCTGGGGGCTGCAGGCGGGGGTGTGGTTTTGACTACCAGGCCAACCGCGGCGGACTTGCCTCCCGGCAATGGCGTATAGGTCCCCCAGGCAGATTTTTCCATCACCTTGTCAATGGTCAGACGGCCGATTTTTTCTTCTTCCACGTCCACCACCTTATCGCCGTCTTTAACTTCGGTAATCCTGATCACCTCGAGGCTGTCCCCCTGCTTCAGCCCTTGCGAACTGCCCAGGTTGACATAGGTCTTATCGGCTTTGATCTGGATGATTTTACCGCTGAGAGGAAAGGCTTCCTGGAACCGGGTGTAGAACTTGCGAATAATAGGTTCGATATGGGGAGTGGTGATGTTGGCGGCCTTGATGGTTTTTTCAATTTGACCAGTATCGGTCTTGATGAATTTGAGGGTAATTTCCGTGGCCAGCTCAGTGCCGGTCAGGATGCCGGTGATCAGGTAGTCCACCCCCTGACCTTTCAGCCGGGTTAAGGTGTCCTGATTCATGCCCTCTTTGGTATCCACCTTTACCGACTGCCGGTCCAGCACCCGCCAGCGTCCTAGTCGCTGCAAGAGCTCTTCCACCAAGGTAGCCGCACGTTTTTCCACCCCTTGCATCTGCTGCTCCGGATGCTGATTCTCTATTTGATAGAGCAACACCGCCGGGGTAGCCCAGGCAGAACTGTTTAAAAAGCTGATGCCCGCCAGAACCATAACCGCGACCGTCATAATAACTTTGGACATAGCGCCTCCCCTTTCAGAAGAGAAAAAACTCAGGTAAGCAACCAAGATGACTGGAATGGGAGAAATGCATGTCTCCCATTCCCCTTCTCATCATTATTTATATCTCGTTCCCAAGCTCCTGCATAAGAACGTAATTATTAATGCAAAGCTCAGCTTTGCAACCAAATTAAAAGCCAAAGCGCAACTGAGCACTGGTAAAAAGGAAACCGAAACCTACTTGGGCATTGGTGCAGCAGGAAAGCCCAACTTTTCCAGCTCCAAATCCGGCGCTAACCGTTGGGCCTCCTGGAGATAGGCTGATGCCCCGAAATTATCTTTTTTGGCAGCTTCCACATAGATGGCTATCGCCGGACGAACCGGTCTTTCTCCTACCTTGATATTAGGAAACTTCAGCCAGCCCGGGCATAATCGGACCGGGTCCAAGGCCAGACTACCGGGGGCAAAATACGATTCGCCGCCCGCCAATTTATCCAAATCCCCGGCCAATTCATCCGGAGTCAGATTATTTTGGGCCAGCACGTTGACTAAGGCATAACCCTCTACTATCTGGCGCGCCGCCAACCCGCTCTTCCCCCAGATCAAGTAGCTCCAAATTTGCATTTCTGTTCCCCAAGAGATTTGAGGGGCATATCTGCCGGATGAGATATCTTTAAGCGCAAAGGCCCGCAGATGCTTATCCATTGATCCCGCATAAGCAACGCCGTCTATCACTACCGGGGTGTCAATAATATTTTCGGCCTGAAAAACCCAAAGTAGTTTGCCGGTCTTGGCTTCAAAGGCCCGTAGATGTTTATCCCATGATCCGGCATAAACAACGCCGTTCACCACTACCGGGCTATTAATAACATTTCCACCCTGAAACTGCCAAAGCAACTTGCCGGTCTTGGCTTCAAAGGCGCGCAGATGCTTATCGAAAGACCCGGCATAGGCGATGCCGTCCACCACCACCGGACTATTAATCATCTTTCCAGCCTGGAACTCCCATAGCAGTTTGCCGGTCTTGGCCTCCAAGGCCCACAAATATTTATCCATTGACCCGGCATAGGCGACGCCGTCCGCTACCATCGGGGTGTCAAGTTGTGCCGGAGCCTCAAAATCCCAGACCAACTTGCCGGTCTTGGCCTCAAAGGCCCGTAGATGTGAATCAAACGACCTGGCATAGACAATCCCCTCCACCACCACCGGAGTTCGAATCCCCCCCCATGTCCCCTGAAACTGCCAGAGCAACTGGCCGGTCCTGGTATCAAAGGCCCGCAGATAGGCATCCATTGACCCGGCATAGGCGATGCCGTCTACCACAACCGGGGTATAGATCCTGCCTTCGGTCTGTAACTGCCCGAGTCCATTGCCGGTCTTGGCGTCAAAGACTCGTAGATGATTATCTCCTGAGCCTGCATAGGCCATACCACTCACTACCACCGGGGTATCAATCTGGTCTCCGGCCTGAAATTGCCAGAGCAGCTTGCCGGTTCTGGCCTCAAAGGCCCGCAGATGCTTATCGTCCGACCCGACATAGACGATACCGTCCACCACCACCGGGGTATCAATCTGATCTCCGGCCTGGAACTGCCAGAGCAATTTGCCGGTCCCGGCCTCAAAGGCCCGCAGATGCTTATCCCCTGATCTGGCATAGGCGATACCGTCCACCACCACGGGGGCGTCAATCTGATCTCCGGCCTGGAACTGCCAGATAAGAGGTGGATTCTTAAGCAAATTATCAAAAATATCCGAGGATTGAGGGGTGGAAAAAAGATTTCGGAGTCTTTGTCCAAAAATATCTTGGATCTCCCCCGGCAGGTTCAACAGCTTGCCCCATGATTGCAGGTAACGGTAGAGCGGTTCGCTGCCGATTGAACTATCTAAAATTTCTCGCGAGAGGATCCTAATAGCTTCCTCTGTCTGCCCTACCTGCTGCAGCATTACCGCCTTGGCTGCCTGAGCCTGGGACGCGACGCTGCTACCTTGAGAGCCTAAAATGGCGGAATGGTTAAAGGCCAACAACTGTTGGCCTGAGGTTGTATAAGCGACGCCATCGACAAGAACCGGAGTGCGAATATCCATTCCAGTATGGAACTCCCAAAGCAGCTTACCAGTTTTTGCCTCAAAGGCCCGCAGATATTTACCCCACATCCCCGACCCGGAATAGGCGATGCCATCCACCACTACCGGAGTGAGAATATCCTTTCCGGCCGTGATTTCCCAGAGGAGCTTGCCGGTCCTGGCCTCAAAGGCGCGCAGATACTTATCTCCTGATCCGGCATAGGCGATGCCGTCCACTACTACCGGGGTGTCAATCTGATCTCCAGCCTGGAACTGCCAGAGGAGATTGCCGGTCTTGCCCTCCAAGGCCCGCAGGTGCTTGTCTTTTGACACGACATAGACGATGCCGTCCATCACTACTGGGCTATTGATCTCATTTTCAGCCTTAAACTGCCAGAGGAGCTTACCGGTCCTGGTGTCAAAGGCCCGCAAATGCTTATCCTCTGATCCGGCATAGGCGATGCCGTCCACTACTACCGGGGTGATAATTTTGCCTCCAGCCTTAAATTGCCAGAGAGGCTTACCGGATTTGGCATCCAGGACGCGCAGATGCTTATCATCAAAGCCTGACATGGCATAAACGATGCCTTCCACTACCACCGGGGCGCCAATCGACTCTCCCGCCTGGAACTCCCACAGGAGCTTACCGGTCTTGGCTTCAAAGGCCCGCAAATGCTTATCCCATGACCCGGCATAAGCGATGCCGTCGACCACCGCCGGGGAGTATACCCTGTCTCCGGCCTTAAACTGCCAGAGAAGCTTGCCGCTCTTGCTTTCAAAGGCCCGCAGATGATTATCTAATGACCCGGCTAAGGCGATGCCGTCCGCCACCACCGGGGTCTCAATCCAACCTTCGGCCTGATAATTCCATATAATCTTACCGGTTTTGGCATCGAAGGCCCGTAACTGTTTATCCATTGACCCGGCATAGACCATCCCCTCCACCACCGTCGGGTAATCAATCTTCTCTCCCTCAAATACCCAAAGCAACGTTCGGGTACCGGTATTCTTGAGGTACTCGTTGTAAGCCGCAATACCCTCCAACCGCAATTGCCGGGCCTTGTCAAGATCTTTTTCCGTCGCCGCCTTGTCCGCTAAGATGCGGCATTCTTCCCCCAGACCAAAGTTTTCTAAAGACACTAATTCTTTGGCCTCCTGGATGCGTTTTTGCTGCCGCTTGATGCGGTCCCGGCTGACATTATACGCCGTGGTTTTATTCATGGCTTTGATAAGACGTTCGTGGGCCTGCCGGTCAGTGGTGCGAATCTGCATCAGCAGATGCAAGGCCCCGGCAGCTTCGGCCTGCTGGCAGGCGGTCTGGGCTTCCTGGTATTTCCCCTGGTATAATAGCTCTCTCGCCTGGGCAAAGAGTTTATAAGCTTCACCGCCATCAATTGAGTAATTACGCACCCGGATTCGCTTATCCTCCGCTACCCCCATCTTTTCGGCCAACTGCTCGGCTAAACGTTCCTGCAACTCCACATAACCTTCCCGAGTGCCAGGACTTTGGGCCTGGACGCTGGAAACCACCTCGGCGGTAGCAATGCTGATTAACCGCACATTGGCCCGGAGTTTGGCCTGGGGTTGGCCGTAATCGCCTTCCAGCCAGAGACTGCCTACCACGAGATATTGCGCCCCTGAAAATTTCTGCTGGTTCTTCTCTCCTTCCTTGACCCTGCCTGTTAGAACCTGTAGATTTTGTAGTTCCGGCCCCTCCGGTTGCGGCTGGGCCGAGACCCCTTCGGTCAGCATGTCCACCTTAGCGGCGCGTAAGACCTCATTAAACTGGAGGCGCTCCACCTGAAAGAGACTGCCCTCACACCTGGCCAGGCGGGTAGAAAGGTCATCACCCAGGCCCACCCCGAGCCAGGAATATTCCGCGGCCTTGGCGGCAATCACCGGGAAGCCGGAGACGGCAAAGGTTTTGGGGGGTTGGGTTGGGGCCTCCGTCGCTTCCGGGCGGTTTTTACCGCCCAGATCCGTAAGGTCAGGCCGTTGGGATTGGGCCGGGACCGAAGTGGACCCAAGCAGTACGGCTCCCAGAGATAGGACAATAATGAATCGAATCCAAGAGGTTTTTAAGTTGTCCATGACTTCTTCTTTTATGACAAATTAATGTTTTTCCATAAGATCATTCTTTAGTTTTTCCTGGGTCCTGAAAAGGGATACATTTAGAATGAGTCAATAAAAGATAAGATCATAAATCCCAGTGAATTATTGGCAAATTTATGCCGGATTAAATTTATTATAGGTATGCATGCTACAAATTGCCAAATAAAAATTGTGACATTGTTCTTTGGTGAAAATGGGGAAAAATAGTTTTGGCAGACCAATTTCGGCAATTAAGGGTTGACGCAGCCCCCTTTTCTCAGTAAATAAAATCCGCACGCCAGTATTTCGGGAGGGGAACTTTATGCTGATAACTCTGTGGTTTTATTTCTGCTTGATATTGCTCACCGTAGAAACTTCGATTGTTATTGTGATAGCTTTATATCTTTACCCGACAGAGAATTACGGTCAGAAAGCGGCAATAATCTGGGGACGAACGCTGTTAAAACTTACCGGCATCGATTTAACCGTCCAGGGGTTGGAGAACCTGAAACCGGGGCAGGCCTATATCTTTGCCGCCAACCACCAGAGTCAGTTTGACATCTTTGTGCTCTGGGCTTGTATGCCCAGAAAGTCCTACTGGTTAATTAAGGCTGAACTTTTTTCTATTCCAATTTTAACTCATGCCTTGCGAAGTATGGGCAGCCTGCCGATTGACCGGACCAATTCCCAGACGTCGATTGCCAGCCTGAATAAGGCGGCACAGATTGCTAAGTCGGGATCTTCCATTGTTATCTTTCCGGAAGGCACCCGGGGCGCTACCGGTCAACTCCTGCCTTTTAAAAAAGGCGGTTTTGCCCTGGCGATTAAGTCAGGACAACCTATAGTTCCCGTCAGCATCAGCGGCACCCGGTTTATCCAGCCGCGCGGTGTCCTGCGAATTCATCCCGGCCCCGTCAAGGTGGTTTTCGGGCGTCCCATTGAGACAACTCCCTTTGCCCCCAATAAAAAACAGGCATTAATGAAGGTTGTGCGGGAGGCTATGGCCCAAAATTTTGACCCGGATTATCCCTACAATGCAGGAGGAAAGGCGACGACAACATAACTGCCCAATTAAATCAAGTGCTTGCGTAGAGGCGTACTCTCGTTCGCCGCACCAGCAAGGTCGCCGATTGACGCAGAAATTGCGGAACATAGCCGTTTCCGGACAGAAACTAATTTTTATTCTCTTTCTCCTCCTGATGCAACATCCGGCGAATAGTTCTGGCGTACTTCTTGGCAGTAACCGGCTTCAAGAGATACTCTCTAATACCCATAATTTTGGCTTTATCAGCTGATATCGCCTCACTGAAACCGGTACAAAGGATAATGGGCAGATCAAAACGCAAACGCAACAATTCTCGAGCCAGCTCTATGCCGGTCATTTGCGGCATGGTCAGGTCGGTGATGACCAGATCAAAGGTATCCGGTTGGCTCCGGAACACCTCCAGGGCGTCCATCCCGCTAGTCCGCGTCGTGACCTGATAGCCCAGGTGCGCCAGCAGCCTTTCCCCCAATCGAACAATTTGCCCTTCGTCATCAACAAAGAGAATGTGACCTTTTCCTTTCGGGAGGGCGTTACTTGAGGCGATTTCTTGAGTAGCCTGGCGATTTATCCTGGGAAGGTAAACCTTAAACGTTGTTCCCCGGCCGATTTCAGAATTGACCGTAATCGCACCCCCCAGATTCGTGACAATGCCATGGACTACCGCCAGTCCAAGGCCATTACCCTCTCCCGGACCTTTAGTGGTGAAATAGGGCTCGAAGATTCGCTCCATCACCCCTGCCTCCATGCCGTGGCCGTTATCACTGATGGAAAGCTTGAGATAGGGGCCGGGGGATAGATGCGGGTAGGTTTCGATAAGGTCATCTCCCACCCCGCTCTCCATCAGCTTCACCCCCAAAACTCCCCCGGTCTGGCGTACTGCGTGATAGGCGTTGGTACATAAATTCATTACCACCTGGTGGAGTTTGCTTGGATCAGCCCAGACAAAACCACTATCTATATCGACTTTTGATTGTATTTCTATGGTTGTCGGCAAAGAAGCCCGAAGCATTTTTAGAGTTTCATTAATAATTAAAGAAACTTGAACGGGGCGGCTTTCCTGTCCGGCTTGGCGGCTGAAGGTAAGGATTTGTCGTATCAAACTACGGGCTCGTTTTCCCGCCTGTAACACTTCTTCCAAATCAGCTTTGACCTTGTCGATTTCCCGGCCTTCCTCCAGGGACATCAAAGCCACCTCGGTATACCCCATGATAGCGGAGAGGATGTTATTAAAATCATGCGCGATACCTCCCGCCAAGGTGCCGATGGCTTGCATCTTCTGGGCCTGGCTAAGTTGGGCTTCCAATCTTGCCGTTTCCCTTTGGGCCCGTCGCCGTTCTCTTCTCTCCGTCGCTTCGCGCCTAGCCCGCAGCACTGCCTGAGGAAGTCTGGACAGGCGATCCTTCAGAACATAATCAGTAGCCCCACTTTTAAGAATTTCCACGGCTCGTTCTTCACCCAAGGACCCCGAAACGATAATGAAAGGAACTTCGGGACGTTCACTTAAAGTGATAGCCAGGGCCTGAACGCCGTTAAAGACAGGTAGATTATAATCCGAGAGGATCAGGTCCGGGGTAAAACTGTGGAGCTGGTTGATAAAATCTTTTTCTGTCTTTACCCATTTTGAGACAAAGCCAATCTTTTGGCGTCGGAGCTCTCGCTCAATCAAGGCCACATCCGTTGCTACATCTTCCAATATTAGGATGCGCAGGTCTCTAATCCCCTCAGGATTATTGCCCATCGTTGCATCAGGTTTTTTTTCTGAAGTCATCAAGCTTATCCTCCAGACCCAAGCGGCAGCAGCTCAAGAGTGTGGTGTTTTGGCCGGGAAGCCGACGTTATTGGCTAGTTTTTTTCTCAGTCGCTTATCTCAAAGGCTGGTTCAATAATAACCAGTAATAGCCGATTTCTTGCACCGCCTTGACAAATTTATCAAACTCCACCGGCTTGACGATATAGCTGTTGACGCCAAGCTTATAGCTGGCAATAATATCTCGCTCTTCGTGCGAAGAAGTTAACATGACCACGGGAATATTTTTTGTCCGGGGATCTGATCTTATCCGCTTTAGCACCTGCAAACCATCCACTTTGGGAAGTTTCAGATCCAATAATATGAGTTTCGGAATATTATCCACCGAGCGATCGGCGTATTGGCCTTGCGCAAAAATAAAATCTATGGCCTCAGCTCCATCTTTCAACCGCAGCAATCTATTGGCCAGGTTATGTTTCTTTAAGGAGCGTATGGTCAGCTCTGCATCGGTGGGATTGTCTTCCACCAAAATAACTTCAGGCTCGGATATTTTCATTATTCACCCTTGGTATGGGCAAGGTAAAAAATGCTTGGGCCCCTTCATTCACTTTGCCTTCAGCCCAGACACGTCCGCCATGACGATGAATGATGCGTTGCACAATAGCCAGTCCAACGCCGGTCCCTTCGAATTCATCGGGAGAGTGCAGCCGCTGAAAGACCCCGAACAGTTTATCCTGGTACTGCATATCAAACCCGACGCCATTATCTTTGACATAGTAAATATTTTCTGCCTCAGTTGGATATCCGCCAACCTCTATCAATGCCCGGGGGTTATATCTGGTGAATTTGACGGCATTGGACAAGAGATTGATTATTGCCTGGCGGAGCATGACTCGGTCAGCCGAGGCGACCGGCAGTTTACCCATCTTGATCCGGATGTCTCTTGCTTTCTCAACTGTTAATAATTCACCGGCAATTTCATTGAATATCGTCGTCATGTCAATTTTTACGAGTTTCATATCCCCGCGACTTAACCGGGAAAAACTGAGGAGGTCATCAATGAGCTGCCCCATTTTCTTGGTTTCACTGATAATAACTTCCAGGACGCGCCTGCCTTCTTCGTCCAATTGAGGGGCATAGTCTTCAATTAATATGCGGGAAAAACCATCGATTCCCCTTAAGGGGGCCCGCAAGTCATGAGATACTGAATAGCTGAAAGCTTCCAGTTCCTTGTTGGCGGCCTCAAGTTGCACCGTGCGTTCGATAACTCGTTTTTCCAGTTCGGCGCGGTACTTTTCTTCGCTGCTCCGCAACGCCTCTTCCGCTTGCTTGAGTTCGGTAATATTTATAAAAGCTCCGGTGATATAGTCAATTTCCCCCTTATTATCACAGACGATCTGAGACCCTTCTTGAATCCACAGGATATTCCCCGACTTGTTTTTTATTCTATATTCTCTTAAGTAGCTCTTTTTCGTCTTTAAAGCCTGGATAAAAACATCCTCCATCTTCTGGAGATCTTCCGGGACCACAATATCCGACCACTTGATCCGGCGGGAGTTAAATTCCTCTTTGCTATAACCCGTCAATAATTCGATCTTGTCATTGATAATATCAACAGACCAATCTTTATAGCCCTTAAAGACTACATTCGGCAGATTATCTATCAATAAACGGTATCTGGCCTCACTTTCTCTAAGTGCTGCCTCAGTCAGACCGCGTGGGTAGCTGCTAAGCTTCTTTTTCACCTTTAAAAACCTCTCCCCGAACTTAAATGGGTTGATTAAAGAATAAATTTAAGCAGGCAGGCCGCGATTCTCCAGTGCCGGATTGTTAGCCCCAGTTAGATATGATGGAAAAATTGCCAAGCCGCCCTCGTTATTAGCTAGTTAAGGAAATATCATGGTGGTTCCTACGCTTTTCTTGGTTGTTGTCGGGCTTTTTGGCCTTATTTAATTATTATCGGCCAGTTGAGCCATAAACTTAAGTTATTTGCCCTATAGAGAAAATAAGAATTTTTCGCAAGGAATTAGGCCTGAGGGCTGGAGGTCGGTAAATTAATTCTAGGGCGCGGGTTGGACCTGTGCATGACAATAACTTTAGATTTTGGATAAGATAACTATAGTTGGGAAGGCGTTGGGAGAAATTACCTGACTTATCCGGTACTACGGCTTAATGCTGCAAAAAAAATTCACCGTTCCGGAAGTGGAAATCAATCTTGACAATCTCTGGTTGGAAGGGTGGAGAAGGCGTCAGGGCCACGCACTGTAGGGGCGACGCCGGCGTCGCCCCTACCTCTTAAGCTTTATGCGATTCAATAAAGGCATAGGCCGAATGGTTGTGGATGGATTCAAAGTTTTCCGAATCTACCGAATACCAGATAAAGTTCTCACTTTTATCTAATTTGCGGGCGATCTCCCGGACTACATCCTCGACAAACATCGGATTGGCATAGGCCCTTTCCGTGACAAACTTTTCATCCTTGCGTTTGAGCAGGGCATAGACCTCACAGGAAGTTGAATCCTCGATCAGGCGGATCAGGTCCTCAATCCAGAAAAATTTCTTAAATCTGACATTAACCCGCACCTCGCCGCGCTGATTGTGCGCCCCCGCCTTGCTAATCTCTTTGGAGCAGGGGCATAGGGTAGTAATAGGCACCTTAACGCCGACGATCAGATCGTGCTGCCCTTTTTCACTTACTGACCCTTTCATGGTGCAGATATATTCCATCAGACCGGAGGCCTTGCTGATGGGGGCTTGTTTTTCAATGAAATAGGGAAAGGTCATCTCAATGTGGGCGGACTGGGCATTGAGTCGCCGCCGGGTTTCTTCCAAAATCCCGGGGATGTTTTTGATACTGATGTTGCGGCGGAATTCACTGAGGATCTCGATAAAGCGGCTCATGTGGGTGCCCTTGTGGCGATAGGGCAGATTCACATAGACGTTAATACAAGCAATGGTATTTTGCGTCCCATTGAACTTGTCCAAAACAATTATGGGGTAGGAGATATGCTTTACTCCCACCTTGTCAATATCAATATTGCGATGATCCGGCCGACTCTGAACATCGGCAATATCAGAAAAGTCAAGAGCTGCGGTTAAGACCTCTCCCTGTTGCACGGTCTACCTCCAGGGGAGCTATTTTTATTTAAATTTTAAATATTATATGCAATTTTTAACTTGATAACAAGACCTGTAAGTTGGGGGCCAGGGCTCGACTGGGTCTGTCGTCAAGGATATAGCAGTTCTCGAAAGTTTTTTCTTTTCTTGTCCCTTCTCCCCTTAAGGCTGACTATTACCCACACATGACGCCGCGGGTAGATTTATATCTTGTTCCCAAGCTCCGGCTTAGGAACGTAATTTTAGTGCAAAGCTCAGCTTTGCAACCAATTAAGCTCCAAAGTGGAACTTAGCAATGGTAAAAAAGTGGCCAAGCAGAGCTTGGCTTGTAATTGGGTGCCCAAGCTGGAGCTTGGGCACCAGGGTTCAAATCATTACTTTGCTTCGCCGCGGGGTCAAGTGTGTCCACAAGTCAGCCTTAAGGGGAGAAGGTTAGGATGAGGGGTGGATAAGCAATTACTTTCGAGAATAGCTCTAGCTCTCAAGCATAACGGAATCGTTCGGCCACCGCCCGGGCATGGAGCGGCAAGCCTTCGGCTTCTGCCAACAGGATAACGGCATCCTTCAGGGATTGCAGCCCATCCCGGGTCAGGTGTTGAAAGGTTGGTTTCTTAATAAAATCATCCACCGACAGACCGGAAAACATGCGGGCGCACTGACCGGTAGGCAAAACATGGTTGGTACCGGAGGCATAGTCCCCTACCGGCACCGGCGCATAAGGCCCTAAGAAAATGCTTCCAGCATGGCGAATCCGGGGCAAAACCTCGAAAGGTTCACTGGTGAGGACTTGCAGGTGTTCCGGGGCATAAAGATTAACAAACCCAATAGCTTCCGCTAAATCTTGGACCACCAGCACCGCGGAATGATTATTAATAGCGGCCTGGATAATCTCCTGGCGGGGCAGCGAGGGCATTTCCGCTCGGATCATTTCCACCACCTTATGGGCCAGATCCTCGGAAGTAGTCACCAGAACCGCAGAAGCATCGGGGTCGTGTTCCACCTGGGAAAGAAAATCAGCCACCACATAACGCACCTCAGCGCTGTCATCCGCCAAAATCAGGGCCTCACTGGGGCCGGCGGGAGAATCAATATCCACTTCCCCAAAAACCAGCAACTTGGCGGCGGTAACGTATTTATTACCCGGACCGACGATCTTATCTACTTTAGGGACAGTATCGGTCCCAAAGGCCATAGAGGCCACCGCCCAGGGACCACCGATCTTGAAAATTCTTTGGGCCCCAGCCAGGTGAGCCGCAGCCAGGGTGGTGGCATTGGCTGTCATCCCTTGATCCGGAGGAGTGCAGGCAATGATTTCCTTCACCCCGGCTACCCGGGCCGGAATAATGGTCATCAGCACCGTGGAAGGGTATTTCGCCAGGCCGCCGGGGATATAGCAGCCGGCCCGATCTAAAGGCCGGTGCAGTCGGCCGGCCAGGATTCCCGGCTGCACCTCAATAGCCCACATCTCCCGCTCCACCTGGGCCTGATGGAATTTCTCAATATTGGCCGCGGCAATTTTTAAGGCTTGAAGCAGGTGCGGATCCAGAGAGTCGTATGCCGCCTGGATTTCCTCCGGCCCGGCCACCAGATCCAGGACTGAAATATCCTCTTTATATTGGCGGTGGAAATCGAGGGTGATGCGGTCCCCTTCCCGATGCAGGTCATCGACGATTTTTTTGATATCCGCCAGGACCGCGGAGACATCCACACTGGAACGCTTCAGGATGGCTTGACGCCGGGCCGGATCCAGCCGGCTCAAGTTTTCAACCTTTAAGTTTATCATATGATATATCCCTGAATAAAAGCAGCCAGTTAGCTGTTAGATTCATTTAAGTTCTCTCATTATAAAGATTTGTTCAATAAATCACAACCATCAATTTATCTATCTTGTCCCCCCGCGCCGGCCTGGAAACAAGGGCACCCAGGAGCCTCAGGGGCCCAGGGCCGGCGCCTACCTTTAATGTTAATGAATGGGGGAAGATGTTAAGATTACGCGACGGAGGGAGGTGCGGTTTAGAGGCTAACCCGAGGTTCACCCCTACATGTCCATGAGGCGGTCCAATTGCAGCTGCATGCCCGGGGACACCGAGGTGAAGCGCAGGACGCAGCAATTCTCCGGCTCCGCCACGATCCGGGTTACCTTGGCATACAGCTCGGGTGGTTCTTCCTGGCCGGCCTTTCCCGCCAAATATAGAATGATATTAGTGTGCGGCGCCAGGCGGCTGGCTGAAAGCAGCAGGGCCTGGCCCCGGGCCAATCCCGTCAGGCTAGCCGGATGCCTTTGCTCCTCCAGATGTTTTCCGTCCAGCTTCACAAAATAACAGAGGACTGGAGCGGCCAGGGTCACAAACTGCTCCTCTTTCACCTCTACCCCTAGCTCCGGGTAGTCTTCGTGGCCCAGCAACTCCCGGCAATGGAGGGGTTCCCGCATACCCTTGGCCCTCACCTTGATTTCCTCGCCCAGGATGAGGCCGGGACCGGCGGCCTCCATCAGGGAGGGCGAGACCAGCACCTGGCCGCCGATGGTATAGCTCTCGATCCGAGCCGTCAGGTTCACCGTCCGTCCCACCACCCCGTACTTGGAGCGCTTGATTGAGCCCAGGTTGCCCACCACTGCCTCCCCGGTGTGCAGGCCAATCCCCATGCTGATCTCGGGCCAGCCCCTAAGGGCATTGTGCTCATTGACTTCCTGCATGGCCTGCTGCATCTGCAGGGCGCAGCAGGCCGCCCGCCGGGCCGCGTCCGGCACCTGCACCGGCGCGCCGAACAACACCAGGATGGCGTCCCCGATGATCTCATCGATGGTGCCGCCGTGCTGCTGAATAATCTCGATCATGGCGGAGAGATAATGGTTCAACAGGGCCACCACGGCGGTTGGTTGCAGCCGTTCCACCAGGGCGGTGAACCCCCGCAGATCGGTCATGAGGATCGTTACTTCACGTTTCTCGCCCCCGAGTTTGAGCCCTTCGGGCATATCCAGGAGCACCTCCACAATGTTATCGCTGGTGTAGCGGCCGAAGGTTTCCCGGATGAAGCGGTTGCGGGCCTCCAACTGTTCGTTCAATTTCAGCAACTGCTCTCGGGAGTCTTTCAGCTGCTGGGTCATACTGTTGAAAGCGGCAGAGAAATCGCCCATGAAATCGACTTTTTGTTCCAAATCCCCGGCTGCCACCTGCTGCGTCTTCCAGGTAAGGTGCCGCAGGTTGGAGTGCAGGGTCTTCAAAGATTGGACCACCGTCATCCGGCTGGCCACCATCCAGGTGTTGAGCTCCCCGTGGGCCATCTGAGCCAGGGGCTCGCTAAAAGCGGCGAATTCCAACAAAAAACGGTTCACATAGGTAATAAGCTGACGGATCTCGTTATCCGGCAGGTCCTCCGGAAGATCTATCGGCCCTACCGCCTTGCCGACGCGCAGGTAATGAATCGCCGCCGTAATCCGGTCGATGAGTTCTTCTGCCACCGAGATCATTGGAGGCGCCTCATTTGTGGACGGCGTTAAAACGGCAGATCCGGTCCCCGCTCCCCCAGCAGTCCACTTCCTTGACGTGGAATACCTTGCCCGTGTAGCCCTGCAGCAGGCCGGCGATGAAGCCCTCGTCATAGACGCAGATCTCCTCATCGCTGACGGGGAGGCCGGAACAGTCCAGATCTTCGGCCAGAGTAATCACAAAGGAGCCCTTGTCATAATCGGCCGATTCAACCCGGAAGATGGCCATACCCAAATCTTTCATGGCTAGCTGGACTCTGGCAACGAAGCTGTTCAGGTCTTCGGTCTCGGCCAGCAGATGGCGGCAGAATTCTTCCCCGGCCTTTTTGCCGGCCTCGAAAAAGATCCGGTCCGCAGTTTCCGCGCCGAAATCCCGGATTAGGACGTCCCTGAGAGTGAATTGCATGAGGCGGTACACGGACAGGTGCATCATGGGGCCGAGATTCGGTCGGCCTGCCTCAATATCTCCCAGCATGTTCCAGGTAAACTGACACTCATCCCGGTCTTCCTTAAACATACCCCCACTCCCTCCCTGGCTTTTTTGATAACTATTTTACAGTGCTGAGAAAAAAGAGGAAAGAGGGCTGAACAATATTTTTCCGCCACCATATAAGGATGAAAAAATTATCGATGGCGAAGCTGGAGCTGGAAGGGGAATACGTTCCCAAGCGGAAGCTTGGGAACCAAAGAGAAAAAGCGATTTTTTAGTCCTTAACGTGAGGGTAGGACGATTCTTCTCGGAGCTTTTTATCGAGTAAAAATAACAATCTTTGCAACAGCTCGGTTTCGATGAATTCTGCATAATCTTTGGGGCAAAAACCGGAAATGCAAGACCTGCTGATGGTCACCACCAACGGCCTGATTTGCCTGATTATTAAGGCTGTTATTAACCTATCGACTTCAGTAACAATGTCCGGTTTTGATGGAAGGTAGGATTTGGATTCGTCTTTCCCTCTTTTTGTGGCAATGCGGGCATAGAATCTTTCATCTTTCTCTATGAATC
>Ga0351892_10182_pt1 | contig 23664 bp, 16 predicted proteins | sample TotcelFGM3001K14_FD_206763 | JGI IMG/M metagenome (GOLD analysis project Ga0351892, IMG submission 206763) | Enriched cells from coal bed in the Powder River Basin, Montana, United States - Total cells FGM rep3 HSBNCT.FGM.300.1.K14 ... | reverse complement strand
AATTGCGTCTGGTGCAAGAATACTTTTTAGTGGCTTGCGCTCTGCGGGATATCGTGTGCTGTTACTGGAAAAACCATGCTGATTTTCAATCCTTTCCCGACAAGGTAGCCATTCAGATGAATGACACCCATCCTGCCTTGGCAGTAACGGAACTCATGCGCATTCTAGTAGATGAATACGCCTTAGCCTGGGAACCGGCCTGGAACATTACGCGACGCACCCTGGCCTATACGAATCATACCCTGCTGCCCGAGGCCCTGGAGAAATGGCCGGTAGATCTGCTGGACCATGTTTTGCCCCGGCACTTACAGATTATCTATGAGATTAACCATAGATTTTTAAAAGAAGCGGAGCAAATATGGCCGGATAATCCTAAGCACTTAGCGGACATGTCCTTGGTGGAGGAAGGAGACGGAAAACAGGTGCGCATGGCTCATCTGGCTATTTTAGGCTCTCACTCGGTGAATGGGGTCTCGGCCTTGCATACCGAACTCTTAAAAAAGTCTATCGTCAAAAATTTTTATGAGATGTGGCCGGAACGTTTTAATAATAAAACCAACGGGGTTACCTTGCGACGTTGGCTGTTGCTGGCTAATCCGCTCCTGGCGGATTTGTTGTGCCGTAGCATCGGCGAGCAATGGATAACCAATGCTGAACAACTGAGGGAACTTGAGCCGTTGGCGACGGATAAATCCTTCCAGGAACAGTTTCGACAAATTAAACGGGCTAATAAAGAACGGCTCCGAAAAATTATTCTAGAGACAACCAGAATTAAGGTCAACCCGGATAGCTTGTTTGATGTGCATGCCAAGAGAATTCATGAATATAAACGCCAATTGCTCAATCTTATGCATATTGTCTATGAGTATTTATGCATATTAGAAGACGGCCAAATACCGGCTGTCCCCAAAACTTATATCTTCGCGGGCAAAGCCGCGCCCGGTTATTGGGCTGCTAAGCAAATAATTAAGCTTATCCACTGTGTCGGAGAGGTTATCAATAATGATGCCAGGGCCCAAGATTTTCTAAAAGTTGTTTTTATTCCAGACTATCGGGTCTCTTTAGCGGAAAAGATCATCCCAGCGGCGGATTTGAGCGAACAGATTTCTACCGCGGGTAAGGAAGCGTCAGGAACAGGCAATATGAAATTTGCCCTGAACGGAGCACTGACTATAGGCACCTTAGATGGAGCCAATATTGAAATTTTGGATGAGGTGGGCCAGGATAATATTTTCATTTTTGGCCATACTGCCGAAGAACTTAATCAGATGAGAGCTATTGCATCATATCACCCTTTGGAATATTATTATAATCACACCAAAATTAGTCGAGTCCTGAACACTTTTAAAGGCGATTTTTTCTGTAAAGGCGAGCCTGGGTTATTCGATTGGATTTATAACAAAGTTTTAAACCAAGGCGACGAATATTTTCATTTGGCCGATTTTCTGTCCTATCTGGAAGCTCATGACCAGGTGGAGCAGGCATATAGTAATCCCTCGCTTTGGGCTGGAAAAGCTATTTTAAATGTGGCACGGATGGGAAAATTTTCCAGCGACCGGACGATCAGAGAATATGCCAGAGAAATTTGGAACATACACCCACAAGGCTGATAACTAAGCAGGAGCAAGTCATGCAAATCGAGCAAAAGACCGTCAACGAAATCTTGGTAGTCACTCCCTTGGAAAAACGGATCGACGCATCCTCAGCCACAGATTTTAAAGGAAAACTGATCGATTGGATTTTGCAGGGTCATAAACGGATATTGCTTGACCTTTCCCAGGTAGATTTTATTGACAGTAGTGGGCTAGGGGCGATTGTCTCCTGTTTAAAAACCATCGGTACTAATGGAGATCTGGTAATCTGCGGCATCAGGGATACGGTGATGAGTCTTTTTCAACTGACTAGAATGAACCGAGTCTTTCAAATCTTTCTTTCCCAAGATGAGGCAGTGCAAGCCTTGACAAAATAAGAGAGAACGATATGCACGAGACAGCCAGGGGCAAGACCATCAGGTTGATCATTGATAATCATCTCGAAGATGTCTTTTTAATCGGACTGTCAACCCAGGCATTATGCTCCTATGCCCCTTTTAATGAGGTGGAAGCTTATCAGGTGCAACTGGCTGTAGTAGAGGCCGTGACCAATGTCATCAGACATGCCTATGAGGAAGAATCAAACCAAGATGTGGAACTTTCGGTATCAATCCATTGGAACCGTATGGTCTTTCAGGTTTTAGACCGCGGCAAAAAAATACCTGATTTTTCCAAAAAAGAATTGGAATTTGATAGCCAAGTCCTGCAATCAGTGCCGGAGGGGGGGATGGGCCTCTTTATCATCCAAAATGTCATGGATGAAATTACCTACCAATCGGACCAAGGCCTTAATATTCTGACGATGATAAAATACTTTAAAAATCCATCCAAGCCGTAAATAAACCTGGCAAAGATCCTTCGCCAGGAACGGGACTCGCATAGGATAGGCTGTGACCTGGAGCATTAAAACACGCCAATTAGCATCCTACTGTAGCTTTTTGGGTTTAACAATCATATTAACAATTGGTGCGTATTTCCTTCTGCGACCAGGATGGGTATACTATCGCCAAGGGGAAAACTACTTTTTTGCAAAAAATTTTCAGCAAGCTATTGTTCTTTATCAAAAATCAATCAAAGCCGGCTTGAACCGTCCCCAAATTATGGCGCATCTAGGAGATGCGTATATGGCCACCGGCCAGTTTCACCAGGCTATGCAAGTGTTCGAAGGAATTCTCGCCCACGATCCCAACCATAAAGGTGCGATCCGCAACCTGGCCGGATTATATGACCAATTCGGACGGTTGGATGAGGCAATTGGTCTTTATAGTAAAAACCAGCATGTTTGGTCTACCGACTTAGCGAGTCTGCTTCATTATGTGGAACTTATTACCAGGCAAAAAAACTTTACTCTGGCACAGACCCTGGTTAGACAGGCATTACAGCAACATCCCCAAAATATATCGTTACAGATAAAACTGGCAGAAATACTCAGTATGGAGAAACAGTATGATCAAGCGATAGATTTATATACCAATATTCTAAAAAAATATCCGGAAAATCGTTTGGCACGGTTGCAATTGGCCAGGGTCTTGAGTTGGCAAGGACGCTTTGAAGAAGCTAGGGTGGAATATAGAAAAATACTGGGGGAAGCGAAATGAAAGGCATAGCCAGATACATGATAATCTGGTTGTTGAGCATAGGTCTTCTGGGCGGACTCACAGGGGCAAAAGCAGAAAACTTACCCCAGTCTGGTTCCCCCGAAAAAAGCGAATCCGCCCCCGGGCAATTGGGCACTGGAGAAGTTTCTGACTGGCAGGCCCGGTGGGAATTGGCTCGTATGCTCAGTTATATGAAAAAATACGATGAATCTTTAATGGAATATGAAAAACTTCTGCAAGAGAAACCAGACCTGCTGGAAGCCAAGGCGGAAGCAGCCAGCGTCATGTCCTGGAAAGGTCAACCCCAAAAGGCCCTGGAAATCTTGGAGCAGATTCCCTTAGAGAAGATGAATGATCAGACCCGCCTGGTTTTAGCCGACCTCTATCGCAGCGAAAAAAAATATAAAGAAGCCGAAAAATTATATCGTTCCTATCTGGAGAAGCATCCGGAGGATTTAAAAATCCGCCTTAATCTGGCGGAATTGCTCAGTTGGAACAAGCGCTACCATGAGTCCCTGGGCCAATATGAAATAATCTTGCAGGCCAGGCCTGATGATCTTCAGATAAGAAGAAAATATGCCCAGGTATTATCCTGGGCCGGCCGGAAGGCGGAAGCGGCGGCGGAGTTACGGAAAACCTTAGGGCGATAAAGTTTAAGCTACTGGAGAGGACAGTGATTATTAGCCATCATTCCAAAGCTTCCCGGCAAGGGGTTATTTGGCTGGTATTGTTACTTCAACTAGCCTTTCCGGCAACGTCATGGGGGGAACCTCAAGATTCTTTGATTGCCGCCTCAAACCAGGTTTCAGAGTTTGAGGCTCGATTGACTCTGGCCAGGCTGTTGGCCTCCCAAGGGGGAAAAGAACAGGAGGCCATTAGAGAATACCGAATTCTTCTTCGGCAGCGCCCTGGTACGGTCAATCTCAGGCTGGAGATGGCTCAGTTACTTATTCGATTAAAAAATTATCCCCAGGCTATGTCCGAACTCGAGGCAATCCTGCAACAATCTCCCTCTCATCCCGCCGCCCTTATGGCCCTGGCCCGACTGAATCTCTGGACCGGGAAGCACCAGGAGGCCATCCGGTTGTTGGAACGGCTCCGCCATCAGGGGCGTCTTCCGGTTGACGCCTTAGTTGACCTGGCCAAGGCTTATACCTGGACGAAACAATACCCCCAGGCTATCCAAGCCTATCAGGAAGCCTTGCCCCGTATCCCGCGGCCGGAGGCCAACTTGCTGGCCGAGGTGGGAGACGTTTATTTATATGCCGGGCAATTAACCAGGGCGGTGGATTATTATCGCCAGGCCTTAGCTCTTGAGCCACAAGCCGAACCCCTCCGGAAAAAGCTGGCCCTGGCCTTGAGCTGGTCGAAACAGAATGAAGAAGCTCTGACCTTACTACTTCCCCTCCAGAAACAATTTCCCGCCGATAAGGAAATCAGTCTGGAACTGATGAGAGTTTATGCCAAAACCGATCGGACTGATCAGGCCATTGCCTTAGGAAGAATGTTAATCGACAAATTTCCACGGGATGCAGCTTTCCTGGTGGAATTGGCCGATCTGGAGTTGGGCCGGGGACATGCCCAAACTTGTCGCGATCTTTATAGCAGGGCCTTACAATTAAGCGGGGGCCAGGAAAAAATGGTCGTGCACGTCGCCGACCAGATGAACATGTGGGGCGATTTTTATCGCTTGGAGTCCATCTACCGGGATTATTTAAAAAAACATGTAGATGATTTCTCCGTTCAGCTTAAACTGGCCTGGGCCCTGGTAAGCAGTCAGCGCTATGAGGAAGCCGAGGGGTTATATCGGCAGCTCCTTTTAAAACAGCCCCAATCTATTGAACCGCTATTGGGCTTGATCAAGCTGAAGCTCATGGAAAAGGACTTTCAAGGGGGCCTCGATTATGCTAAACAACTGCTGCAGAATAATCCCCATCATCCCGAAGGCTTGAAATTACAGGGCGAATTGAGGCTGCGGTTGCAACGCTGGCCTGAGGCCCTGACTAATTATCAGGAGCTTGCCAGGATTGCTTCCCAGCGGGCTCAGGGATTAGTGGGGACCGGTAAGGTATGGCTGAATCAGCAAGAGAAAGAACAAGCTAGGGCGGCTTTTAATCAAGCCTTTGAGGCGGCCCCTAAAGATGTCGAGGTGCAATATTACCACGCCGGGGCCGAGGCAACTTCTCCCGGCTTTGTGGAGCACCTCACTGGCGCGGGTCAAGAATCGCCCATGCGCCTGGTTCAATGGGCCCAGCTCTACGCCGCTGATGGTTTTAATAAACCAGCCATTGCCTGCTACCGCGCGGCCTTGGACCAGGATTCCCATTGTTTCCCGGCTCAGATCGGCTTAGCCGAGATTCTCGGTGCGGACAATCAATACGATGGCGCCCTGGAGATTTTACGATCCTTGGCGGAAGAATTTCCCGGCAATCCCCGGGTCTGGATTTCCTGGGCCCGAGTGTTGGGATGGTCCAAGAATTATGAGCGCTCCATTGAGGTCTATAAAAAGATCAGGGAAGCTAATCTGGTGGATCCGGTTCCCCGGAAGGAAATGGCCCGCACTGCCGCCTGGGGCAAAATGATGCTCCAAGCCAGAAAAATCTATGCTAATATGTGCGAGCCACCGGTAGATAAATCCTTTGGGGCAGCTTTGGAAGCTTTGGCGGCCCAAGAGGGTGATCCATCTTTGCGAGAGTTGGTTAATCAGGCTAAATCGCGATTTTCTGCCGAATCTGTTTATCAAGGTTATGAATTTTTTTGGCGTGAATTCCCTCAAAGGTCGGCTGAACTATCCCCTCAGGTTCGAAAACGCTTAGAGGAATTACTGTTGGAATTCTACCCGGCCTATAGGGTGCAAAAAGCTGCTACCTTGGAAAGCCGGGCCAAATGGCAGGCTTGGAATAGACGGTTAACCCCCTCTAAAGACACCTATGAAGAGTTGATCGACACCCAACCAGGAAACCAAGAAGCTGTTTTTGATTACGCTCAGGTCCAATGCGCCTTGGGTTTATGCGACTCCGAAGCCAAGACCTATAAGGGATTACTCCTCCTGGATCCTCTGCACAATCGGGCGGGTATGGCCTTGGAACGACAGCAGATCCGGAGCAATCCCGCCGTCCGAGTAGGACAGAGTTATTGGGAGGAAAAGGGGACCGGACAGCATGCAGTATCACAAATTGCCCGGTTCAAAACCGATGGGACCATTGATATACCCCTAACCTGCCAGCATCACTTGATGCTGAGCGCCCACCACTGGTTGGAACAACCCAAAGAAAGGCAGAATTTTATCGGGGCTGACGGCCACAGCCTGGAATTCGCCGGGCAGATGAACGCTTACTTTAAATATAACCTGAGGTGGACACGCAAATATTACGAAGACAGTAAATATCCGGATAGCCATACCGGTCTGGCGACTTTCTGGTTCAACTTACGGGATTATGCCCACTTAGGATTGGGCTATGAACGCACCGATGAAATCTATAATTATTATGGAATCCAGCAGGGCACTCAAGCAGACCGCTTCTGGGTGGGGTTAAATTCTTTTATAACCCGCAAATTGGAAATGAAGGCTCAGAGCCAGTATATCAGCTATAATGACAGCAATTCCGGCCACTGGCATTCTTTATTCTTAGGTTATTGGCTTACCGACCATCCCAGGGTTCTGAAGCTAGCCCTCCGGGGAGATTACCGGGATAGTCTGAGAACCAACCGCTATCTTTTCAACGGCACTAACTTGATGGATATTATTTATCCTTATTGGACGCCGAAAAATTATTTAGGTGGGGCCCTGATCATAGAATGGTATCATGACATCTCTAAATTCTTTTTCTGTGGCAGCGACCTGCATTTCTATGATCTACGTCTCATTCTAGGGAGCGATACCACGGGCAATAATATTTGGGGCTTGGAGGCTGAATGGAATTACGAGTTCCGCAAGCATTGGTCTTTCAACCTCAAAGGCATGATCCAAAGATCTAGCCAGTGGAATGCCAACGCCGCTTGGGCCATTTTACAGTATCGCTTTTAAAGGGCAGCATCATCCATGATCAGATGGGGAAAACTCACATTTAAAACAAGAATAATCGCCCTTCTCGTGTTGTTGACGATTATCATCGTTTTTTCTTATCTCCTGGTCAGGACTACCCTCTTTTTGCTTACCGACTACCTGTGGTATGAAAAAATTATCGCCTCTCTTCTTTTAGCATCGGAAGCCTTTATCCTGGTCCATAGTATGGGCTATTATTTAAATATACTCCGGGTGCTTAGTAATCCTGCGGCCACTCGCGGCATTGTCGGATCAATACCGGAATTAAAATCTTATCCCCCGGTGGCCATCATCGTCTCTTCTTATCGGGAGCCGTTACGGGTAGTGGAGGATACTCTAACTTGTTTCTATAATCTCACCTACCCCAATAAACAGATCTTTTTTTTGGATGACACCCGTTACGATTTGCCCAAGGATGATCCTGCCAAAATGGCCGCTTATCGTCAGGACATTAACGATATGTGCCAGCGCATCGGCGTTAATATGTTCCGGCGTAAGTGGAGAGGCGCCAAGGCCGGCATGATTAATGATTTTCTGGATTATATTGAAGGACATCCTAAAGAAGGTTTTTTATTTCAATCTTTTGCCGATACGCCAAGACAAGAAAAAGAAAAATATATCTTCGTGTTCGACGCCGATATGAATCCATTTCCTGACTTTGTGGAACCTCTGGTGGCTTTAATGGAAGCCAACCCCCAACTTGCCTTCATTCAGACCCCTCAATATTATTCCAATTTCGAATACAATCGGGTAGCTCGAGCCGCCGGTCTGCAACAAGTAATTTTTTATGAATATATCTGTGAGGGCAAGGGTATTGAGGATGCCATGTTTTGCTGTGGCACCAATGTGGTATTTCGACGGGAAGCCTTGGTAGGCGTAGGAGGCTTTGACGAGAGTTCAGTTACCGAGGACTTTGCCACCTCCTTAAAGTTTCATATGCAAGGCTGGAGTTCCGCCTATCTTAATAAGGTGTGCGCCTTTGGCTTGGGGCCGGAAGATCTGGGGGGTTATTTTAAACAGCAGTTTCGTTGGGCGCTTGGCACCGTAGGGTTATTTCGCACCATTTTAAAAGAATTTTTGCGTCATCCCGGTAAACTTTCGCCGGCCAAGTGGTGGGAATATTTTTTATCCGGAACCTGGTATTTTATTGGTTGGGTTTTTTGTGTGATGGCGTTTTCCCCGGTTATCTATTTATTTTTCGGCATACCCCAATACTTTGCCTATCCGGAAATTTATTTTTCCGTTTTTCTGCCTTATTTTTTCCTGTCTATGGCTATGTTTATTGGCACCATGCGCCTTAGAGGCTATAAAAGTAAAGAGGTTTTTCAGGGCATGCTGCTCAACGCCATATCGTTTCCGGTTTTTATGAAGGCCTCGGCCTTGGCCATGTGTGGGGTTAAAGGCAGTTTCACCGTGACCCCCAAAGGCCAGTCCAATGTTATCCCTCTTACTTCCTTGTGGTTCCAACTTTTGACCTTAACAGGCTGTTTTACTGCCGTAGTCTGGGGATTGCTACGCCTGTATTTTGAACGGGAACCTTTCTTGGCTATCCTGGTGAATATGATTTGGTGTCTGTATAATGGCTTCATGTTTTCCACGGTATTCTATTTCAATTATCCAGAAGAAAAAGAAGAAAATGAGCTATAAATATTTAATCCCGGCACTCTTATTTTTACTTTTGTTTTTTCCCGCGGCGAAGAATGATCCGGCTTGGGCCGGTAGCTTTCCTTTTTTCTGGGGAGTCGCCCTGGACGGTTATCCCATCACTACTGAAAAACTTGCCCTGATGGCCCAAGAAATCAGAGTTAAACCCCAAATGGCGCTATTTTATCTCCAGTGGCCGAAATCACCTGTCCAAGGAGATTTTCCCAAAAACAGCCTCGAAGCTATCTGGCGACAAGGGGCGGTCCCCTGCCTTTCCTGGGAACCCATGTTTATCGACAATGGACGGGAAATCACCATAGCTGCGGAGCGCATCTTGCAGGGTGAATACGACCCGTATCTTCGCAGAATGACTAATGGGGTCAACTCTTGGGGAAAACAGGTAATTATCCGTTTTGCCCACGAAATGAACCTGGAGAGATATCATTGGGGTACTGATAAAACAGGTTATGGCCCTCAAAGCTCAGAGAAATACAAGGAGATGTTTCGCTATTTGGTGACGTTTTTTAGGAAGGCGGGGGTGAATAATGTCTGGTGGGCCTTCTGTCCCAATAGCGAGTCTATTCCCAATCCCGCCGGTAGCCCCGAGGCGGCCTGGAACCGACCAGAAGCCTATTATCCGGGCGATGACTTTGTCGACCTTTTGGGCATGGATGGCTATAACTGGGGAACCACACAAACCCTTGAAAAACATGGCTGGCAGAGCAATTGGCGGAGCTTTAAAGAAATATTTTCCCCCCTCTACCAGGTCTTAAAGACTCTGGCTCCTCAAAAGCCGCTCCTGGTGTTCGAAATTGCTACTACCCACCAGGGAGGAGATAAGAAACAATGGATTGGGGAGGCTTTAACTACTTCCCGGGAGTGGGGCCTTTTAGGGATAATTTGGTTTCAAGCAAACAAAGAACAGGACTGGCGTATTAATAGTCAGAATGATTATTCCTATGTATCCCAGCTTCAAAGCTCGATCTCTCCAGAGCCTCAGCAATGGTTTAGCCGGACACAATCACGGTGAATTTAATGATTATAATGAATGAAGATATAATAATATAATAGCATTGTAATTAGTGTATAGCCTTTTTTCCAATTCCTTTATAGCCAGTAAATACTGTAAAGGACTTTCTGTTTCAAAGGTCAGCTTAAATACTTCAAGAAAAATTTCTGATTCAATATGCTGGCGCAATTCTTCTAAGTCTAAATGACTGGCAATCTTTTTATAGTATTCTCCATCAGAGCTAACCGTCTTATACAATTCTTCCAAAAATTCTTGGTTCTTCGCAATATTATTTTTGATATCAACTAATAATAATTTTTTCAGCATGGGATAATCTTTGGCTGGATAACCGGTAATACGGGAGAAATATGGAATAAGGTGTTTAAAATAAATCAGAATACCTCTTTTTAAAAAGAAAGTGTCTTTAATTATTCTTAATAAAAGATCATTAATAGACTTAAAATCATGATTTTTAAGGTCGACTTCTCCTGTATCAATGGAAAAATAAATCGGATAATATATGGGCATCCGCTTTTCCAGCATTAATCCGCATAGCTGGGCATTGGCGACTTTATCCCAACTACACCACCTGATTTTGCCTTGGCCAAAAGTCTCCCCGTGAAAATCAAAGGGAATATGCAAATTGATCAAATCATCTTGTCTGAGCATTTCCCTGGTCACCGTCCAGTGGGGCAAGGCGATCCGCACCCCATGAACGCTGACATCCACCGGCAGGTATTGAAAACAGACGTTATCTTCTTCCCGAGAGCCTAATAAAGGGACTAAGGTGGAGTCTATCTCAATGCGAGTCTCTCTTCGATTTTCCATATTCGGCAAGGGTAAGTCTCGACTCTCTGCTCTAGACCTTTTGAGCAGCAATAAATTCCAAACCCAAAAGACTTATATCATCCTCTACCCTGGCATGCTGACCAAAGTCCTGCAGAGCATGATATATGTAATCCAGAATACTGCCGACGGGCTCTTGCTTGACCTTAGTTAAGGCATCATAAAACCTTTCCGTTCCCCAAAAATTTCTTTCCGGGTTTAGATATTCCGTTACACCATCAGTATAAAAGATGATCTTATCACCCGGCAGCAAATATTTTTCTTCCTCTTCAAAAGGAATAATTCCGTCCATACCGATAATCGTCCCTCCCTGCTCCAATAGCTCCAGTTCACCGTTCTGGCGTAGCAGCACGGGGGGTGGGTGAGCGGCATTGCTGTATATTATCCTTCCCTGCCGGATATCCAATACTAAATAAAAAATCGTAAAATATTTATTAAACCGCTCCAAGGGGTATTCTTCATCCAATTTCCTTAATACTGCGACAGGAGAAACAATTTCATAGAAAGGAAAATGTTCTAGTTTCCTCTTCAAATATCCACTATGCGGCTGTAGTACCTGAGAGACGGATACAGTGACCATCGCGCCCGGAACACCATGCCCGCTTACATCCACTATATAAAAAGCCAGATGGTTTTCATCTAGCTGCACGACATTGAAGATATCCCCGCCGATACGGTCGCATGGGACAAATTTCCACGCAATATTTATCCCTTCCACCTCTTTTTTCTTTTGAGGTAAAAGAGTCTGTTGAATGGCGGCGGCTGCCTGTAAATCTTCATCCAGATTTTTTTGTTTGAGGAGCAGTTCTTTCATTAAATGCAGTATTTTTAATTGGGTCCGCACCCGTGCCAGAACTTCCCCACGATCAAAAGGTTTGGTTATGTAGTCAGCTCCTCCCATTTCCAAGCCTCTGATTTTGTCCTGGGTTTCAGACTTGGCCGATAAAAAAATCACGGGAATATGTTTAGTCTGAGGGTTTGCTTTTAGAGCCTGACAAGTCTGGAAACCATCCATCTCCGGCATCACAATATCCAACAAGATCAGATCAGGCAAAATTTTTATCGCCAAATTCAAGGCATCGAGACCATTTTCGGCCTCGATGATCTCATAATTGTCCTTCTCCAAAGCCTTCTTGAGCAGCCTACGGTTATCGACACTATCGTCTACAACAAAAATCTTATCCGACATCAATTCTCCTTGATCCAGCAGTTTCAATTAAAAGCATATTATGAGCAATCTAATATAATTGTGATTACTTATACACTACCTGGAGGCGGTAAAGATAATCGGCAAGTTCATCGACCCCTTGGCGAATCTCTTGACTATTCTTCTGAAGCGCGGCTAATTCCAACGCATGGCCTATATCAGTAATTGTATCAAACCCATAACCACCCCCTGTACCTTTCATGGTATGGCCTAATATCCTGATTGAGTCGTAATCGCCCCTTACCAAGGCTTCCCGGATGTTGCTAATATCTACCTGGCGGTTTTCCAGATAGCCAGGGATCAAATCCTCCAGATCGGCATCTACCTGGACAATGATTTTTTCCATTCGATATTACCTCAGTTAGTTATTGTTTCTAAATCCATATTGTTGGATTGCTTCCAGAAGGGTAGCCTTCTTTATCGGTTTGGTCAAATGAGTGTTACAGCCTGATTCCAGACTCTTGTCAAATTCCTCCTTCAAGGCGTAAGCGGTAAGGGCTATGATGGGGGTGGGGATTACCCCCTGCTCTTTTTCCCATTGTCTGATTTCCCTGGTGGCGGTATAACCGTCCTTTATGGGCATCTGCATATCCATCAGGACTAAATCATATTTCCCGGCCATAAATTTATTAACTGCTATTTCCCCATTTTCAGCTATCTCCACTATATGGGGGCTCCTTTTCAGGTATGCCTGGATCAAGAGTCGATTGTCAGCCGAATCATCTACCAGAAGTATATGTAAAGGAGGTTCGCTGTCCGGCCAAATAGAAGCATCTTCCACCGTTTTTGCTAACAAGGCTTTGGTTTTCCCCAGTGCCTGCAAAATAGTCTCGTGCAATTCCGCCCGCTTCACCGGCTTCAACATATAACCGGATATGCCCAACTCTTGTGCCCTGGACGCAACTCCGCTTCGGGTATCGGAGGTGAGCATCATGACTGTTATCCCGACTAGATTGTTATCCTCTCGAATGTGAGCTGCCATCGTATATCCATCCATTTTGGGCATAAAACCATCTATCAATACTAGTTGATAAGGGCTCCTGGTTGCCCTGGCTGCCCTTAATTCTGCTAATCCCTGCTCACCGTCCCTCGCCTCGCCCACCATTGCCCCCCAGCAGGTTAAAATCTCCTGTAAAATAAAACGATTGGTGGTATTATCATCTACCACCAACACCTTTAATCCCTTGATAACCTCTGTGGTGGACTGGTATTTTTCCTTCTGTTCTTGCTGCAGTTCAAACTGGGCGGTAAAGATAAATGTACTTCCCAGTCCAGGGGTGCTCTCCACCATAATTGTCCCACCCATCAATTCCACCAGGCGTTTAGTGATGGGCAATCCTAATCCGGTGCCCCCGAATTTTCGGGTAATCGAGGTATCTGCTTGAGTGAATTTGTCGAATATCAAGGCTATTTTATCATGGGGAATACCGATGCCAGTGTCACGCACCTGAAAGCGTAAGCGGCATTGCTGTTGGGAGTTCAACGGCAAGCCCTCATCAATTGTTACTTCTACTACAATCTCACCCTGTTCAGTAAATTTCAAGGCGTTACCGATTAGATTAGTGATTATTTGACGAAGGCGCACTTGGTCGCCTACCAGGTACACCGGCACCCCTGGCATAATGCGGCAGGCTAGCTCAATGCCTTTTTGATGGACCCGCAGGGCCATAACTTCACATACTTTTTCTATAAGTTCCGCCAGATCAAACTCAATAGCTTCCAGAATGATTTGCCCGGCTTCAATTTTAGAGAAATCCAAGATATCGTTTATAATATTAAGCAAGGTTTCCCCGGCGGATTGAAAAACTTCCACATACTTGCGTTGCTCTAAATTAAGAGGGGTTTCATGCAACAACTCTGCCATGCCAATAATTGCATTCATCGGCGTGCGAATTTCGTGACTCATCATGGCCAAAAACTCGCTCTTGGCCCGGTTGGCCGCATCGGCCGCTTCTTTGGCCCGGGTTAGGGCTTCTTCCGTTTGTTTTCGTTGGGTGATGTCGCGTTCAATAGAAACAAAGCGCGTTACCTCCCCTTTATCATCAACTATGGGGTTTACGTCCATTGAGACCCAATAGGTTCTGCCGGATTTGTGGTAGTTTAAAATTTCAATGGTAAAAGGTTGGTACGATTGGAGGTATGCTTTGATGCGTCTTATTGTTGCTGAATCCGTTTCCGGCCCCTGTAAAATGCTGCCGGGTTTTTTTCCTCTTACTTCTAATAAGGTATAACCGGTCAAACGGATGAAGCCTTCATTAACCCATTCAATATAGCCGTCTTTATCAGTGATGATGACGGCGTTATCGGTCTTGCTGGCCACCAGGGAAAGCTTGGTTAATTCTTCTTGAGCGGCTTTGATCGAGGTGATATCTTCTTTGACGGCGACGAAGTGAGAAATTGTGCCATTATAATCTTTGATGGGTGAGATGGAAGCCGATTCCCAATAGAGCTCGCCAGTCTTCTTTTTGTTATGAAATTCTCCCCGCCAAACATTTCCTGCCAGAATGGTTTCCCACAGGTTACGATATTCTTCCGGCGACTTGTCCCCTGATTTTAACACACGGGGGTTTTGGCCAATTACTTCAGATACAGTATAGCCGGTAACCTGGACGAATTTGGGATTGACATATTCGATATTGCCCATAATGTCAGTAATTACGATAGAAACCGGACTTTGTTCTACTGCCTGGGATAGCTTCCTGATCTCTACTTCTGTTAACTTCCGGGTGGTGATATCACGGTTGATTTCCAAGATCCCCCGGGGTTTGCTCTCTATATCTAGATCAAGGGCCCAACGACTCGCTACTACTAAGGTTGTTCCATCTTTTTTAACATGCTGTAATTCTCCCTCCCATTCCCCTTTAGCAAGAATCTCCTGTTTAATCTGGTCTAATGGTTTAGGAAAACGGGTTGATAATAGTACATGGCTTGTTTTCCCAATTGCTTCGGTTCTAAGCCAACCATAGGTTTCCTCGGCGCCGCGATTCCAGAACAAAATCTTATCATCCAGGTCGCGGACAATGATGGCGTCTCTGGCTAACTCCAGCAAAGCCGCCTGTTCTTGAATTTTAAATTCCTTCAGTTTGTGGGCCGTAATATCCCGGGCAATGGTCGAAATTCCCAAGATATTGCCTTTACCGTCCTTTATGGGAGATATGGTCAATGAAACGCTAATTAATTTTCCGTCTTTTCTTTTCCGGATAGTTTCCAAATTAATGAACTTCTCTCCGCCCTTTATTCTAAGAAGTAATTCTTCTAATTCTTTTTTTCGGTTAGGGGGGACCAGGATCGAAATGTTATTATCAAGAATTTCAGAGGTGGCATAGCCATAAATTTTTTCCGCTGCCTGGTTCCAGCTTAAAATAGTACCATCCAGGCTTTTCCCGATGATGGCGTCTTCAGTTGACTCAATGATAGCAATGAGGCGCGAGGTAGCCTCTTCGTCCTTTTTCCGTTCGGTAATATCGCTGCCTATTCCCAAAAAACCGGTAATCCGACCTTCCTCATCAAGCAGGGCCGTTATGGACAATAGCACCGGGAATCGGCTACCGTCCTGGCGAATATAGGTCCATTCATTCTCATCCGTGCTGCCTAAACGGGCCTTGGCCACAAAAGCCTCGAAGTCAGGGGATACCTGCACCCCTAACTCCTGGGTCAAGGCCTGGGCTCGACGGGCTATTTCCTCCGGATCATGGAAAAGGGCGGGAGTGACCCGGCCGATTATCTCGGCTTCACTATATCCCAGTAAGCGTTGCGCCGCGGCATTAAAGGTGGTGATGATTCCTTCCGGCGTCGTGGAGATAATGGAATAATTGGCGCTATTTAAGATCGCCTTCTGCAAAATAGCAGTCTCCCTCCATGCTAACTCTTTAATATTTGAGATGTCCCGCCTGAGGTATTCCTCTTTAACCTGGTAAGGTTGGCTGTCTGCAGCATCGTCTTTCATGGCCGCCCTCCTAAGAAATAAGCTGATTATAACTATTGTGGCCTGGCCGGTTGATGCTCGGGACGCAGTAAATCATCTACAGTTTTCACGGGATAAAACGTTTCTCCCGGAATCTCCATAAAAATGGTGGTCCAATCCGCCATGGACCCGTTCCAAAGACCAGGAAGTTCCAGGGCCTTTAGAACCTTGCCGTCTTTGGATTTCTGGGAGATAAACACCGCTTGCCGATCCACATATTGGGATAAATTAAAAAAATTTCCCTCTTCATCCCTTAAGGCGCAGACCAGTTCCACCGGGTTGAAGTAGGTGGACGATTCCCAAATGGCCTTTTGGTCGGGATTATGCAAATCCACCTGGGCTTTTTCGACAATTTGGGGTGAGGAAATTTGATCCCGACCTTGCACCCAAAACGGACCTCCTCCCGGTTCGCCGGTATTGGGCACCATGCCACATACACGTATGGGGCGTCGGAGCTTGGCCAATAAATATTTTTCCCGGTCTTGGGAAGACCAATGGGGGAAATCTGGAGAAAATCTGATAAGAAGCCGGTTTACCAGGAAGTCCTCGATTTCTGGTTCATGGTCGAAAAATCGGCCTTCTCTCAACAGGCGGATATATCTGTGCACGTTCTGTTGGATTTCAACCAGATATCCTCCCAGAATCTTATGCCAGAGGAAAGTTTGTTCCTTTAGGTGATCGGGAGCAACATTATCAATATTTTTCATATAAACCAGATCAGCCTTCAAGTCTTTCAGGTTTTCCAAAAGGGCCCCGTGTCCTGCCGGTCTAAAGAGAAGCCGACCATTCTTATCCCGGAAGGGATTATTATCTAAATCAACGGCAATGGTGTCGGTGGAATGTTTTTGGAAGGAGAAACCGAGGTCAAAATGCGCCTGGCATTGTTCTTCGTATAGGGGCTTAACTGCCTGAACCAATTGGATGAATCTTGTTTCATGCTCTGGAGATATGGTGAAATGCAATCGGCAGATCTTCTGCTGATCCTTGATATAGTGGGCGGCCTCATAAAGATGTTCTTCAAATGGCGTACGGCAGCCGGTGAAGTAACAATGAAACTTTAAAAGACCCTTCGGTAAAGAACCATAACTGAGACCGGTGGCGGTGAGGAGATATTCCAGAATAGTTTTAAACTCAGCTTTACTGAGAACCTCATCCAGAGAAATCCCATCTCTATCCATGGTATCTTTGAGGTCGTCATAAAAAGGAAACGATTTGATATTTTCAAAAAATTTTATAAAATTATCAGCTAGAGCATCGCCATCTTGGGCCTGCTGCCGGATTGTCGCAAAACTATCCCCATAAGTTTCATATACCTGATAGAGAACCTGGAACATACGAGTGGCGGCCCCGGAGGCCGGGATAAACTTAATAAAGCGGCCTGAATCAGCAGCTTCTTGCTGCAGTCTCAAGTATTTCTCCATATCCGCCGGTTCAATCCGGCCCACCCCATCTGCCAGGGTACAGGCTCTAGCTAATTTCAATTGAAACGATGGGTTCTTAAAAATCTCTATCTGAGACTGAAGTTGCGATTCGGAGATGCCTAAAGAATCCATTTGGCTAAGATCTTCGGTGGTTAAGCCTATATTATGCATAGCTCCTCCAAGCAAGACAATTTATACCCCAGATTGTCCGTCTAGATTTTTTACAGAGTTACAATAATTGTAGATTAGGGCTATCCGTTTCACTCTCCCACATACTATTTGTAGTATGCGATTATTGCATGTTGAAAACTATCTAAGAAATGACAAAAAGATCGGGCGTATTATATGTAACTAAAGATAATGATTTTTATATACGTAACTTATCTAAATATCTATTTATTTTAACATTGCCTCAATGAGATATTTAGATTGAATCAATAAACAAAGTAGGTTTTTTGAAAAACCCCTTATCGTTTTCTTCGGGTGGCGGCATAACATATTTATATAATTGCTAAATTAAACAAGGTCGATATACGCTCCCTTAAACACATCATATGGTAGTTACGGGAGTCAACTGGATAGCCCTAATATACAATATATAGTGTATACGGGAGTCAAGCGGATAGCCCTATTGTAGATATTAATCGGGATTTTTCTTGGTTTGAGCTTTAGCTTTCTTTTGGTTTTTGTATAACTCTCGAACCATAGGCCTAACATATTGCAATAGCTAAGTTTTACTTTTAAATAGCAATCATTTTGCCCAAAGCGCATCCTTTTAGCGAATCAAAAATGACCCTTGATGTCCTATTTGCCCAGATCTTGTACAATAACTTTGAAAGACACCCGGCGATTAATATCTTTTAAATGCGATTCTTTCTTGTCCTTTTCCGCTCCCGGCACCGGTTCCGCCACTCCCATCCCGACGGGAGACAGCTCGGAGGGTAGAATTCCTTGGGCAATTAAGTAAGAAGAAATTTTTTTCGCCCGCTCCAGACTCAGTCGTTGATTTCTAGGCTTCGAGCCTGATTTGTCGGCATAGCCGATTATTTTAATATGGACCAGACGTCCTACCAATTTCCCCACCTCTCGCAGTTTTTGCAGGTTAAGCTTTAATTTTTGCAATGTTTCACTCTGACCGGGGGCAAGATCGGAAGAATCAAGAGGGAACAGGATCATCTGTTGCTCAATAGTTTTTTGGATTGATTGCAGTTCCTGCATGTCGGTGTCGACAAGACCATCTTCTTGAAAACGCATGACCCCGGGCAGAACCCCGGCCAGTTTTCGACTCGCCACGATCCACTGGTGATCAGCAGCACCGGTGGCGCTAAGGGTGCCATCGTCATAGCTTAAAGAGACGCCGGCCGGAGGATTGAGCACCCGCTGGGCTCTTTGTAAAACAAATTGGCCGCTAACTGCATAGTAAGGTTCCCAATGAAACACTACCTTATCGGCCTCGATCTTTGATTCTTTTAGTAAATTTAAGGGCTCCACCGCCAAGGGATCGCGTAACCCGGCAATAAAATATTTCCCTTGGCGCTTCTGGGCAGTAGTAACTACAAGACCTGGCTCAGCAGTAAGTTTCCTGAGATATGCTTCCCAGCGGACCTGCTCCCGGATGGATAAGGTTACCCAACTTCCCAACAAGACAACCACGATTCCCGCCAGGACAAATAATAGCGGCGATAGTTTTTTCTGTTTCTGTTTGTATTGGGTTAAGAGACATAATTCAAGATTAGGCTGGACCGCATCAAAAAAGCTCACATCTCCATTAAAACCGGCCAAGGCGTCGCTCGCAATTAAGTGAATGTTTTCTAAGGCGTCTTTAAAGATTACTCTGATGGATTCCGGCGCCTGTCCTCGAATCACTCCGGCTAAAATTGCCTCAGGCCCCTCCTCAATCCAGACGCTTAGCTCTCCCACTCTGATGTTTTCCAAGGAATCGCTTTCTTTGAGCTTAAATGAATCGGCCACAAAATCTTTAATCGCCGTTAACATCCCCGAAATCATGTCGGCATCTTCTCCGACCACTTGCGGGCCAACGACATGGGCTAATAGCAGGCCGGTTTTTTTATGGATCAGGAAGACCTGCTCCACCCGGTAGGCGATGCTATGGATAAGCGCCACTTCTGCGAAAGATCTTTTGGTCTTCAAGGCTTCCATTCGCCATTTCAGCCCCTCCCAGGAGAAGCTTCTTTCCAGGGTTTCATTCAAAGATTGAATCATACTCCTGAGTGCTTCGGCAATGGCCTTGCGGATGGCTGGTCCGATAACCGGAAATAGGGCATCGGCAAAACTTTTCAGGTCTTTTTTGATGGAAAGACGCAGAATATCTTCAACAGTGGGCATTAGGGCCGTGGCCAGCTTTTTGTCCTGACCGGCCCGTTGTACTATGGCTTCTGGAAGGACACTGCTGATGTCTTGGGCATGGAGCCGGGGATTGTCGAGCCGCTCTTGTAAATGGCCGACTTGCGACTCCATCGGCCCCAAGATAAGCTGGCGGAGTTCAGCAATGCCATCTTGATCGGCTTGATTGCTATCAGATGGTAAGGTGTTATCATCTTCTAACTGCGAAGATTTATTCATTGAACAAATCGGCGGTATCTATCTTCAGATTCATTTCCCGATGATCAGTCAACCGCATCGCTATTTCCATCAGAAGTTCAGACATATAGGAACGATCCAGTTTAGAAGTTTGCAGCTCATCCGCCTGTTTCTCTAATTCGGTGGATACCTCCTCATGCTTCTTATGAATATCTTCTGACAATGATTTAGACTGATTTAACACATTTTCATGCAATTCTCTTACCCTCTTGTTGAGCTGCTCCTCCAGTTGCCCAATCTTTTTTTCGATAGTAGCTGTAGTGTCTTTGAAGTTCTTGGAGAGTTCAACGACAGCTATAGATCGATCCTCTTTTTCCGTCTTCTGCAAATCGTTCAGGAGTTCAATCTCTTTGTTAATATGGCCTTCCAGCGAATCCAATCGTTTTTGAAGGTCGTCCCGCAGCTTGTTGATCTCCTTATTTAGACGCTCTTCAATCCGAACAAACCGTTTTTCATATTCTCGAATCTGGCTGCCAAATAAGATATCCCTAATCTTTTCAACATTTCCCGTCCCTGGCAAAATTGACGCTTGCAGCGTAGTCCGATCAATGCTATCGGAGCTATACGGCTTTGACCTTTCCTGGGCTTGAGGTAACATACTCCCCTGATCAGATTTCTTCATGGCATTCTCCTCCTTCAATTCATCTTTGGCGCTTTCATCCGGCATAACGTCCACCTTGATTTGTTCATTCACTGCATTCGGTGTAAGATTTTCTTGATTATCGTCTTGTTCTATTGCCATGGTTTTTTCCCTTTCAGATCGTTAAGTTTATCCTTGAGGAGCAACATCTCGTTTCTCTGTTGCTGGATAAGCTGCAGCTTCTTGGCCTCCCGAGTAGTATCAAGAAATAGAATCCAATCTTCCGAGGCAGTGGCAATTATATGAAGATCAGCATAAAGTTCTGGGGAAATGGCGACATTGGGGATATATAGTTTTTGATCGTTTAGGGGGAGCATACCTTCTAAGACGTTTAGCTGGCCGGTTACCAGTTGGCCGGTTTTCAGATCTTCAAGGCCAAAGAACTCCTTATCGCCTTTTATTGCCTGCACCCGGCCTTCTTTGTCCAGATGCAAATAAGCCAAGGCCCGGTTCTCTAGATGGAGAGAACAAAGATAATGCCAAATAACGGGGGGAAGTTTTTTAATTGGTTTATTCCTCCAACATCTTGCTGGTTAAGGCAAGAAAAGCTTCTTCCACTCCTTCTCCTGTTTTGGCACTAGTACTCAAGATATCCCAGGCATTTTCTATAAACATCGCGATAGCTGCTTCGTCCATTTCCCATTCATCTATAAGATCGGCTTTATTCAACAAAAGGATAAACGGAACCTTACCGATATTTTCAGTTACCCGTTGATAAAGGCTATAAGCTTTGTCCACGGTGGTTCGACGCGTCCCGTCCACTACCAGAAAATAGCCGGATGTACCTCGTAGATACGAAATCTGCACTGTTTGGAATTCGTCTTCTCCATGGATATCCCAGAGAATGAGATCAACCTCCTGATTTTTTACCGTCACGGTCTTTTTATCGATTTTGACCCCAACGGTAGTTAGGTATTTTTCAGAAAACATACTTTTGACGAAGCGGTTCACTAAGCTGGTCTTGCCGACGGCAAATGCTCCGAGCATACATATTTTTTTCTTGATCATGGTACCATCAATTCTGTAAGTAAGTTTTTATTCATGTTAAAAACAATTAGTTATTAAGGAACGTCTAATATCTGCCGAATGGTGGCGGCAAGTTGCCGGGCAGTAAATGGTTTCATAATAAAAGCCTTGATACCCATAGACTTGACCCTTTCTCCGGTCATCCGGTTACCGAGGCCGGAACAGAGAATTATAGGAATCTCGGGGCGGATAGCTAAAAATTCCTTGGCCAGTTCCTCGCCGGTCATTAAAGGCATGGTCAAATCGGATATAACCAGGTCGAACTGGTCTGCTTTTTTTCTAAATATATCTAATGCTTCCAAACTATTAGTCATGGCCAGCATTTGATATCCTAATTTTCCCAGCGATTCTCTCCAAAGGTTAGCTAACATCTGCTCATCTTCGATGAGCAAAATGCGTTCCTTCCCCTTAAGGGTAACATTTTCCTCTCCCCCAACCTTCAATAATTCCTTATGAGCCGCGGGGAACAGGATCGAAAAAGTCGAGCCCTGCCCCGGTTCACTAACCACGCTGATCTCTCCTCTCTGGCTCTTAACAATGCCCTGGACTACAGCCAGACCCAACCCGGTCCCCTTCCCGATATCTTTGGTGGTAAAGTAGGGATCGAATAGGCGAGATAGCACTTCTGGAGACATGCCGCAACCGGTATCTCTAACGGACAACAAAATATAGGCTCCGGCTTCCAACTCCTTCCACTGGGTTAACAATTCCGCCCCTGGGGCCACATTGGCCAACTTTACCTCTAATATGCCCCCTTTTTCTCCCATCGCATCCGAGGCATTGGTGCAGAGATTCATTATTATCTGGTGGATCCGGGTAGGATCGGCCTCAAGATTCCATAAATCGTCGGGAATATTGGTGCGAATATTGATAGTAGAAGGGATCGTGGCGCGGATAAATCTTAAAGCCTCTTTAACAATTGGTCCCATCGAGATTACTGAGGAGGTAGTCTCCATCTGCCGGCTGATAGTAAGGATTTGGCGGATGAGATCCTTGGCGCGCTCTTCCGCCTGTAAGGCTTCTTCCAGGTAATTGATGATTTCTTCAGCTGACGGCATATCTGATAATGACAACAAAGCCAGCTCCGTATAACCCATAATGGCATTGAGGATATTGTTGAAATCGTGGGCAATCCCTCCGGATAGAGTACCTATGGCTTCCATCTTTTGGGCCTTCCGGATCTGCTCCTGCATGCCGGCTTCTTTTGCTTCGGTTTGCTTTAGCTCCGTAATATCCCGAAAGTATTCAATCACGCCGGTTAGCCGACCCGCATCGTTTCTCAAGGGAAAGGTTACCAATTCCAGCCAGAGCGGAGATTTTCCGCCCTGCTCAGAAGATATGACCTGCCGCAAGACTTTTCCTTCTTGAATTGTTTGGCTAGCAGTACACCAGAGGCAGGGCGATGGGCGGCCTTGCCAAGCAGTAAAACACTTTTTTCCCTCTATGGGGGTAGTATTGCCCCAGATTTTTGCCATCGCCAGGTTATTCCGCAAGATAGTAAAATCAAGGTCGATAATAATGATTCCATCTTGGATGGAATCAAAGATACTGTGCAAAAAATTTTCATTTTGCTTGAGGGCCTCGGAGGTTTTCTGCCGTTCGCTAATTTCCTGTTGTAAGCGCTCATTGGTGTGCACCAGTTCCATGGTTCGTTGGGCAATTTGTTTTTCTATATCTTCATAGGCGCGCAGGAGGTTTTTTTTCATTTTCTGTAAGTGCAGGTAATCTAATTGCAATTCCCTGCCCTTCTGGATGACGGCTTGTTTCTCCTGGTAAACTGCACTAACCTTCTCCAGCAGCAACAGCCTTTTCTGACCCGCAACTACTGCCGTTGCTTCCAGTTCAAAAGTATTTCCTAAGCCATCATATTCTATCCAGGGCCCGGATGGCAGTTGTCCAGAGTCTTGGGAAGACCAAAATTCTGCGGCATCGATTAAAAAGTTTGCCAGGAAGTCGGATTTTTTTTCTGGCCGGAACCCTCTGACCTGCAACACCTCCGGATTAAGAGACGAGAACCAAGCAGGAATTCTCCCGGCAAAGCCGAAGGAACCATCTTCCTTCTGTTCCATGA
>Ga0351892_10177_pt1 | contig 23955 bp, 29 predicted proteins | sample TotcelFGM3001K14_FD_206763 | JGI IMG/M metagenome (GOLD analysis project Ga0351892, IMG submission 206763) | Enriched cells from coal bed in the Powder River Basin, Montana, United States - Total cells FGM rep3 HSBNCT.FGM.300.1.K14 ... | reverse complement strand
TGGTGTATCAGCAGCTCGCCCTGGAGGCCAAAGTCTATCAAGCAATTATTTTTAAACGGGAACGGGCGGCCTGGAAAATTGCCAAAGTTAATTCAGTGGGCAAATACGGCTCTATCAAGGATGATGGCTTGAAGGAATTGCTGCGGGATACGAATTCATATTTTACCAAGTAACACAAAGCCAACTTGAGTGCTATTGACACTACCTTAGTTATGGACTTATAATGTAATTACATTTATTATGAGGATAATCTTATGAAGACCCGGTTGATACGTATTGGAAATTCTCGCGGCATTCGGCTGCCCAAGCCACTCATCGCTCAAGTCGGCTTGACCGACGAAGTGGAACTATCTGTAAAAGATGGTGCCATAGTGATTGAGTGTGCTTCTAAACCTCGGGCGGGCTGGTCGGAAGCTGCCCAGGAGATGCACCAACACAATGAAGATATCTTACTCGATCCACCGATTACTGGTCATTTTGACCAAAAGGAATGGGAATGGTAGGAGCGGAATTGATCCGGCGGGGTGATGTTTTCCTGATCAGTCTGGACCCGACTCAGGGTGATGAGATCCAAAAGACTCGCCCCTGCGTCATTGTTTCACCGGATGAGCTTAATGTCCATTTACGCACCTTCATCGTGGCGCCCCTGACAACTGGAAGCCACCCCTATCCTTTTCGTATACCTTGCCGGTTCCAAGGTCGTAGCGGCCATCTAGTTCTTGATCAGATTCGCACGATAGATCGGGAGCGACTGATCAGTCGCCTCGGGAAGCTCTCTTTAGCCACGCTCGAGCACGCCTTGACGATATTGCAAGAAATGTTTGCCATCTAGCCAGGAGCTAACCACCGCCATCTAGGGGTAAAGGCTGGGGCCGGAAGGCCAGATCCTTTCTAATCCATTAGACCTCTACAGAATCGGCGATTCTCAAAGCAAGCCGCCGTAATCTTGTTGAAATAAATTCAAAAGGCCAGGAGATCCACAAGATCGCTAAGGCGCTGTTTAGTTTAATCCAGGAGTAAAACTCCATAAGTCCCACCTTTCTTAATGATCTTAATTGGCAAGGCATCTGAAAATCAGGGAAACAGTTATCCGGAGGGGGAGTTCACAACCGTGCCCTTTAAATGCTATTTTCTTATTAATCGGCAAACTCCAAAATTAACTTCAATCAGGGCCAAAATTTTCGTGGGCATGAGTTATTGGGCTCTAACAGTAAGTTGTCTATTCTTAAGGTAGCGGCAGAAGCTTAAGGTTGGAAGCACAGATAAGGCATTGGGGACAAACTAGAATATTATTGGAAAAGTTTACAGTGAAGAGGGGGGACAAACATGGGGAGGATAGCCGTCAGGTTACCCTGCCTGGCCACGGCCAGGTAGTTCTTATAGATAGTTGTCAACTCCCTGGCCAAGGGGTGTTGCGGATCAGTAATCTTTTCGGGAGCTGCCCCGGACACGCCGGGACTTACCCAGATCATCAGAGCCAGGAGCACGATGATAAGCTGTTGCATTGTTCCTCCTTAAATAAAGCCTTCTGACAACCCCTGCCGAGGCAACCCATCCAAGACGGCGAAACGGTTGCAATGTCGGAGGGATATCGGCTTTTTTTAGATTATCATTTATTGAACAAAAAAATTAGGTAGGCCAGGGAGATAAAATTATGTAAAATTTTAATGTTCAGGCGATGATTGGAACCCCCGCCTGTCGACATACTGCCAGGAGAATTTCATGAACGATAATCACGACCGAACAATTGAACCGATAGAATTAACCCCGGAAAGCTGTTTCACCTTCCATTGTCATCCCGGCTTATCCTGTTTTACCGAATGCTGCGGCAATACCACCATCATGCTGAGCCCTTATGACATCCTGCGCCTGAAGCGACATTTGGGGCTGAGTTCCTGGGAATTCCTGACCAAATATACCTGCCTGGTAAGGGACGAAGATTCCAATTTACCCCTGATCATCCTCAATATGCAACAAGGGGCCGAGAATCGCTGCCCTTTTCTCCAACCGGAAGGCTGTTCGGTCTATGATCATCGCCCCACTGCTTGCCGCTACTATCCCATCGGCCTGGGTAGCCTGATGACGGAAACAGGTTTGCAGGAATGCCATGCCTATATCCAAGAGGAACACTGTCAGGGGTTTAACAGTGAGACCCAGTGGCAGGTGGATTCCTGGCGGCGCAATCAGGGGTTGGAAGACTATGATGAAATGAACCGGGAATGGAAAGTCATCCTGCTCAGCTTGAGCGCCCGCGCCAACGGCGGACTCGATGCCAATCAACAGGATCAGTTCTTTATGGCGGCCTACGATTTGGACCGGTTCCGCTCCCTGCTCTTGAACAGCCCTCTGGGTAAAAAGTGCGATCTCGACCCGGAAAAGGCGGAGGCGCTTCAGACTAACGACGACGAGCTCCTCAAGATCGCTTATCGTTATCTTAAAACCGTGTTGGGCAGTGAAGCACCAAGTAGTGGTAACTGTACAGTAGAATGTGGCCGATGTTAGGTAACCGGTAGCACCGGCTGCCTGGCCTGTGCACCTTTAACCAGTGATCAGTACAAAAGATCGGAGCATTAACTTAAGGATAACTATGGAAGAACATCATCCTGAATCTTTAACCGCTAATCCCGTGGAAATTGCCCGGATACTAAAAGATTATCGGGTGATCGCCATCGTGGGACTATCCGATAAACCGGACCGGCCCAGCTATCAGGTAGCGAGTTACTTAAAAGAACACGGCTACCGCATCGTCCCGGTCAACCCCGGCCGCCAGGAGATATTAGGAGAAAAATGCTATAAAACCCTCCGGGATATTCCTTTTCCCGTGGAAGTGGTGAATATCTTTCGCCAGGTAGAGGCCATCCCGGCCATCGTCGAAGCAGCCATCTCCCAAGGAGCCAAAGTGATCTGGATGCAATTGGGCCTGGAATCCCCCTCTGCGGCCCGCCGGGCCATAGAATCGGGATTACAGGTGATAATGAACCGCTGCATAAAAATCGAACACGGTAAAACACAGTAAAATAAAGTGATCAGTAATCAGTGATCAGTAAAATGAAGGCATTAAGGTTCATAGCTGATATTACCTGAACGTTAGGCAACTGACAACAGAAGGCAGGCAAACCATGGAAACTAATCTCTTGGCAGAATCCGACCTCAACTGATTACTGATTACTGATTACTGATTACTGATTACTGATTACTGATTACTTTTTTTTACAAAAGGAATCCCCATGGCTAAAGCAAATTCCACTCCCCCCGATGAAGGCAGTTTCACCACCACCACCCTGAATATTGGCGGCATGGGCTGCGAGGCTTGCGTGTCTCGGGTGAAACAGGCCCTGCAGGCCGTGCCCGGTGTAAGGGAGGTCGGGGTCGATCTGGCCGCCAAGCAAGCCCGAGTCACCTACATTCCCGGCCAGGTTATCCCGGAAATGTTGGTTCAGGCCATAACTGCAGCCGGCTATACCTTTGCAGGGGCGGAATGAGGATAAAGGATTTTTGATGTCAAGCCAAGGTTCTCCACCCTTAGGGCCATCGGCCCAAACCGACACCCTGAATATCGGCGGCATGCACTGCGCCGCCTGTGTGGCGCGGGCCGAAAAGGCCTTGCAGGCGGTTCCGGGGGTTCAGGCAGCCGTGGTCAATCTGGCTACCCGGCAGGCCCGGGTGACTTACGCCCCGGATCAGGCCGGTCCGGAGCAGTTGCAACAAGCCATCACTGCGGCCGGTTATATCTTCGAGGGCCTGGTGGAGGAAGCCATCCAACCGGGACTCAGGCCGGGGGAAGCGGCGGAACTGCGCCTCTGGGAACTCCGCTTCTGGCTGGCCCTGGGGCTGAGCCTGCCCATCTTCCTGGGCTCGATGGTGCATGCCCTCCCCCACTGGCTGGGGGTATCCGAACAGGCGGTTTTTATTTTCCTGTTTATCCTGACTACCCCGGTGTTATTTTTCTGCGGCGCGCCCTTTCTGGTGGGAGCCTATAAGGCGGCCCGGCACGGCGCCACCGACATGAATACCCTGATCTCCCTGGGCACCAGCGCCGCCTATATCTATTCCCTGGTCGCCACCTTCAGCCCCGGCCTGCTTTCCAGCCAGGGAGTGACCCCGGCCGTCTACTACGATACCACCGCCATGATCATCACCTTTATTCTCTTGGGCCGGTGGATGGAAGCCCGGGTCCGGGGGCGGGCCTCCGAGGCCATCCAACGCCTCCTGACTCTGGCCCCGCCGGTGGCCCGGGTGCGCCGGGGCGGTCAGGAACAGGATATTCCCTTGAACCAGATCAGGTTAGGTGATCTGGTAATAGTTCGGCCCGGAGAAAAGATCGCCGTCGACGGAGTGGTGGAAGAAGGCGCCAGCAGTGTCGATGAATCCATGCTGACGGGGGAAAGCCTCCCGGTAGCCAAGGCCATAGGCGACGAGGTCTGGGGAGCCACCCTGAATAAAATGGGGGCTCTGGTCTTCCGGGCCACCCGGATCGGGGGGGATACCTTCCTGGCCCAAATCATTCGCCTGGTCCAGGAGGCCCAAACCGCCAAGGCCCCGATCCAGCGCCTGGCCGATAAGGTAGCCTCCGTGTTTGTTCCCATTGTCTTAGCCCTGGCCGCCCTGACTTTTTTGATCTGGTGGGGGTGGGGTCCGCCCCCCGCCTTCTCCCGGGCGGTAATGAGCCTGGTGGCGGTGTTGATTATTGCCTGTCCTTGCGCCCTGGGTTTGGCCACCCCCACCGCGGTCATGGTAGGAACGGGGCGAGGGGCCGAACTGGGCATCTTGATCCGGGGGGGCGAACCCCTGGAACAGGCGCATCGCTTAACTCGGGTGGTTTTCGATAAAACCGGCACCCTGACCCGGGGCAAACCAGTGGTGACGGATATTATTCCTTACAGGGGCCAATCAGCCGAACAGGTGCTGGCTTTGGGCTCGGCCCTGGAAAAGCGCTCGGAACATCCCCTGGCCGAAGCCCTGGTGCAGCGGGCCCAAGAGCTGGATTTGACCTTGCCGGAACTGACGAATTTTCAGGCCCAAGCCGGACTGGGAGTCCGGGCCCAAGTTGCCGGTCAAATTATTCTGGTAGGGAGCAGCCGTTTTTTAAGCCGGGAACATATATCACTAGAGCCGGTCCAGGCCGACCTGGAACGTTTGAGCCGGCAAGGCCGGTCAACCATCCTGATCGCCGCGGATAACCAGTTGCTGGGCCTGATTGCCGTCGCGGATACCATCAAACCCGGAGCCTCCGAGACCGTGGCCGCCCTCCAGCGTCTGGGGCTGGAAGTCCTGATGCTCAGCGGGGATAACCGACAGACCGCCCAGGCCGTAGCCCGGCAGGCCGGTATCTCCGAAGTCCTGGCCGAAGTCCTGCCTGCGGATAAGGCCGCCAAAATCCGGGAACTTCAACAACAAGGGCAGGTGGTGGCCATGGTGGGGGACGGGATTAATGACGCCCCGGCCCTGGCCCAGGCCGATATTGGCATCGCCCTGGGAACGGGCACCGACGTGGCCCTGGAAGCCGCGGACATCACCCTGCTGCGGGATGATCTCACCGCCATCCCGCAGGCCATCGCCCTGTCCCGGCAGATGATGCGAATTATTCGGCAGAATCTCTTCTGGGCCTTTTTCTACAATCTTATCGCCCTGCCGGTAGCCGCCGGGGCCTTATACCCCCTGTGGGGCTGGCAGCTCAACCCCGCCCTGGCTGCCGCCTCCATGGCCATGAGTTCGGTGAGCGTGGTGACAAATTCGCTGCGCCTCAGGCGCTTTGCTGTTAACTGACCAGTAGCACCGGCTTCCTAACCTGTGCACCTTTAAGAATAACATGTTATTAGAAATAAATGGCCTAAGTAAATCCTTCGGCGGCCTCCAGGCCGTGAGTGAAGTCTCCTTTGGGGTGGAACAGGGGATGATCATGGGCCTGATTGGCCCTAACGGCGCCGGTAAGACTACTTGCTTCAATCTGATCAGCGGCATTTTACCAGCCACGCATGGATCAATCCGGTTTGCCGGGCAGCAGCTACTTCGTCTGCCTCCCTACCGCATCGCCCGCCTGGGCATGGCCCGCACTTTTCAGAACATCCAGCTTTTCAGCGGCCTGTCGGTCCTGGAAAATGTGCTGGTGGGGCGGCACCGGCAAGCCCACGGGGGAATGCTGGCCACTTTATTGAATCTGCCCGGCATTCGCCGCCAGGAACAGCAAGACCGTGAACAGGCCCAAAAATGGTTAGACCTGGTGGGCCTGTTGGATAAACAGGATTTGGCCGCGGATAGTCTGGCTTACGGCGAGCAGCGGTTGCTGGAAATCGCTCGAGCCCTGGCCCTGGAGCCGCGCCTGATTTTACTGGACGAGCCCGCCGCCGGGATGAATTCTCGGGAAACCGAAGAATTAATGGCCCTGATCGGACGCATCCGTCAGCTGGATATTACGGTTTTACTCATTGAACATGATATGACCCTGGTAATGAATATCAGCAACCGCATCGCGGTGCTGGACCATGGCCGACTGATCGCCTTGGGCTCGCCTCGGGAGATCCGTCAGGATCCCCAGGTCATCGAGGCTTATCTGGGTAAGGAGGACGACAATGGCAATTTTTGAGGCTCAATTTGAACAGATGCCCCGGATAGAGATTGAGCAGTTGCAACTGGAGCGGCTCCAGTCCACCTTGCAGCGGGTCTATCAGAATGTCCGGTTTTACCGGAAAAAATTTGATGCCATCGGCTTTTTACCGGAGGATTGCGGGTCCCTGGATGACCTGACTAAACTACCCTTTACTACCAAAGAAGACCTGTCCCAGAGCTACCCCTATAATATGTTTGCCGTGCCGTTGCGGGAAGTGGTGCGCATCCATTCTTCTTCCGGCAGCGCCGGCAATCCCCTGGTGGTAGGCTATACCACCCGGGATCTGCGCAACTGGGCCCGCCTGGTCGCCCGTTTGATGGTCGCGGCCGGCGTCACCAAAGATGACGTGGTGCAGATAACCTTCAATTATGGCCTGATGACCGGGGGATTCGGGGTGCATTACGGGGCGGAAACCCTGGGGGCCTCCGTCATCCCCACCGGTACCGGCAATACCTTCCGGCAGCTCCAGATCATGCGAGATTATCGCACCACCACCCTGGTGGCCACCCCTTCCTACGCCCTGATTATCGCCGATAAATTATCGGAGATGGGCTTAGACCCCAAAGACCTGCACCTCAAAATCGGCCTGATGGGCGGGGAACCTTGGGACGAGGCCCGACGCCGGGAGATCGAAAGCGCCCTGCTGATCCAGGCCTTTGATCTCTATGGTCTTTCCGAAGCCATGGGCCCGGGAGTGGCCGGAGAATGTCTCCACCGGCAAGGCATGCATCTCAATGAAGACCATTTCATCCCGGAAATTATCGATCCCCTCACCACCCAACCCTTACCTCCGGGCAAGACCGGAGAACTGGTCATTACCTCCATTGCTAAGGAAGCAGTCCCGTTAATTCGCTTCCGCACCGGCGACCGCACCAAGATAGATTATACCCCCTGCCCTTGCGGCCGCACCTTTGCCCGCCTCAGCCGCATCCAGGGACGGACGGATGAAGTAGTCATCGTCAAGGGAGTGAACATCTTCCCGGTGCGTATCGGCCAGATTCTCGCTGCCCTCCAGGGAGAGGAACCGGTCTATCAGTTAATCGTCGGCAGGGAAGGACACCAGGATTATTTGGAGATCAAGGTGGAAGTTCGGGAAGGCATCTTTTTCGACCGCATGCGCGCCCAGCGCGAATTGATCAGCAATTTCAGTCATAAGCTGGCCCAGGGCATCGGGGTCACCCCCCGCATCAAACTGGTGGAACCGGGCACCATCACCCGGGGAACCGAAACCTCTCCATTAGTGATTGACTTACGTTCCCAATAATCGACGGGAGACCAGGGCATGATTTTGCATCACCTTTCCAAAAGTTTTTCAGAAAAATTTGGCTTTAAGGAAGGCGATTTCAAGGAATACGAGATCAAGGAAGAAAGTATATCCTTTTTTCGAATTATGTTGATTTACCAGTCTGAGTCCGCAGTGTTATTATTCAAATGATATCTGGCATTTTCGATGATTAATGGATAATTACGTCTAGTGGCAAGATATGTGGTAAAATTAAACTTTGCATATTATGCGTGTCCAAATATAGCTTGAACACTTGGATAAAACAAAATAGGAGCAGAGTAAATGAGTAGACTCACGTTTTTAGTTGTTCTGGTAATACTTTTTGCTAATAGCTTTGTGTTTGCCGGGGAAACAATCACGGCGCAGGAAATAGAAGGGTACTTCTACAATGACGGAGAGATGAAACGGTCGAAGGGCCAGTTCGAAATCACTTACTACATCGAGGATAATACAATTACACGTACGAGAGTGTACGATCTTAATAAAAAGCAAGTGATACCAGACGATACCGTCTATCAAATTCAACGCCAGCTCCTCTCTGACCCGTCCCAAAAATTGTCGTTTACTGGAAAGCAGGGAATTCGAGCGATTGGTCAACCTGGTCTCGATGCAGTGGAAATCTTAGTGATTGGTGAAACTTTCATTCAATCCGTAAAATCAACCGCAGACTACTTTGTCATCAGCAGACTAAAAAGGATTAGATAATAGAAGAGGCTTTGAGAAGAAAACATTGATCACGAGATATCTCCTCACAGAACTCCCGGCCCTGGCGCCTGCTCGCCATCGAGCTCATTCACTATAGGACGACAACAAGATGATTACTGCGGGTCCACTTGAGAGCTTTTTCAAGAGTCCATGTCTGCAGCCTTCACACGAAGGCGATTCTATTCTCTTTCACCTTCGCCTGGATCTGGTCAAACTTTTTGGTTCGGAAGGTGAACAAGCGAGAAGCGATTCTTCTCATTGGATGCTTGGTCTGATGGGCGTTCTATCAGGCATAGATTATCTATCGCAGGTATATTCTGCTGAAAAAGATTCCAGACCACGTTTTGTCGAGACGCTACGACAGTTGCAAGGACTTTCGGAAAAAGATTCCCAAGCTATTTATCAACTAAGATGTGCCCTCGTTCATTCAGTAGCACTTTCTACGGTCAGTAAATGCAGTTTCAGAAAAGGGACAAGATTTATCTTTAACATTACCGATGACAATGCCCATCCTCTCATCTCATTAATGTCTGACGATGGCAAGAATGCAACGTACCTAATTTCCTTTTGGAAATTAAGGAGAGTTTTTTTGGAAGTCATAGATGCCCTTGAGTTAATAGCCAGAGACTCAACCCATAAAAAAAACTCTCAGATAATTAAGATGATAGGGCAGATGCACTCCGAGAAAATTCTTAAAAAAGAGTAATGCCCAACAAGCTACTTCGGAGTCACGTCAGCTATCTGCTATATAGCGGAACATATTATTATTCCTATCATATTTCGACATTAATTCTATATATTCAAACTGGAGGACAGCGTATTTACCGACAATATAGTCCTTTGATCACTGGCCTCTACTCTCAGTACCCCACAAAATTGATTTTCAATACTTTGTGGGGTATATTTTTTGAGCGAAAGGGGATGTAAAAATGGTCATCCAGCAAGTCTGGGAAGAAAGCCGGGATTACTATCTGGACTATAAAAAGCGACTCATCGGCGAACTATTAATTACTCCGGTAGGGTCGATGTCGGCAAAGTAGCCGTTCCCTCCCTCCCGGCCTTTATGCTGCACAAGCTCTTACTCGCAACCATACCCGCCGGAAAAAAGAAAAGGGAAAAAGATTACCGGCAGGTAACCGCAGTGGCCAAAAGAATCTATGCTGACGAAAAGCTTCTGGAAGAGACCCAACAAATTCTTTCCCGGATGAAGTTGACTACCCTGCGAAAAGTTAATAGGTCACTTGCAATACTACAGGAATATACCATCCTGGACGCTGCAGTTGTTTTCGTACTCCTGGAGTCTTGGGGGCTGAACAATATGATACAAAGTTTACCGAAAGAGAAAAAGGAATAAGATATTTGGGGATTGCGAGTTGATAATTATGTATATTGTGCATATAATCCAATTATGCATTATCAATGGGACGCAAACAAAGCCAAAGCCAATTTTGAGAAACATGGTGTGATGTTTGCTGATGCTATTGGAGTGTTTGACGATCCGATTGCTTTAAACATGGAAGATCCTGACGCCGAAGATGAACAGAGATTTTTAGCTACCGGCCTAGACCTGATAGGACGAGTATTGATTATAGTCTATACTTATAGGGGCAATCAAGTCAGGCTAATATCTGCCAGGAAAGCAACGAAAAGGGAGATAAAAATATATGCGAGAGGAATACGATTTTAGCAAAGCTAAGCGCGGTCCCATTCTTCCGTCACCACCGGGCAAAACCCGTATTACCATCCGCATTGATACGGATATTATAGATTGGTTTCGCAATAAAGTTAATGAAATCGGTGGCGGCAATTATCAGACTATGATCAATGATGCCTTGCGCGCCCATATTCGGAATGAAGATAAATTGCTGGAAGAGACTTTACGGCGAGTAATCCGGGAGGAATTGCGAGCTGCGGCTGGGTAACGAAGCCCGACGCCGGGAGATCGAAAGCGCCCTGCTGATCCAGGCCTTTGATCTCTATGGACTTTCCGAAGCCATGGGTTCGGGCGTGGCCGGAGAATGTCTCCACCGGCAAGGCATGCATCTCAACGAAGATCATTTCATCCCGGAAATTATCGATCCGATCACCACCCAGCTTTTACCTCCGGGCCAGACCGGAGAACTGGTCATTACCTCCATTGCCAAGGAAGCAGTCCCGTTAATTCGCTTCCGCACCGGCGACCGCACCAAAATAGATTATACCCCCTGCCCTTGCGGCCGCACCTTGGCCCGCCTCGGCCGCATCCAGGGGCGGACCGATGAAGTAGTCATCGTCAAGGGAGTGAACATCTTCCCGGTGCGTATCGGCCAGATTCTCGCGGCTCTCCAGGGAGAGGAACCGGTCTATCAGTTAATCGTCGGCAGGGAAGGACACCAGGATTATTTGGAGATCAAGGTGGAAGTTCGGGAAGGCATCTTTTTCGACCGCATGCGCGCCCAGCGCGAATTGATCAGCAATTTCAGTCATAAGCTGGCCCAGGGCATCGGGGTCACCCCCCGGATCAAACTGGTGGAACCAGGCACCATCACCCGGGCCAACGAGACCTATCCATTGGTGATTGATTTACGTTCCCAATAATCGACGGGAAACCGAAGCATGATTTTGAATCACCTTTCCAAAAGTTTTTCAGAAAAATTTGGCTTTGAGGAAGACGATTTCATGGAAGACGATTTCATGGAAGACGAGATCAAGGAAGAAGGGATATTCTTTTTTCGACTTATGTTGACTCACCAGTCTGAGTCCGCAGTGTCATTATTCAAATAATATCTGGCAGTTTCAATGATTAATGGATAATTACGTATAGTGGCAAGATCTTTAGCAGTCAGTGATTTCTCACTTGGTTGATTGCGAGAGCCTTTTAAAAAAAGACTCATTTTAAAAATATCCATGGAAAAAGCCGTTGTCAATGATCACCCTTTAGCCAAAGAGAGTATCTTTTTTACTTCTTTATTTTTTTAATCTATGGCTGTCTTTTATCAAGTCGAAATGAGAGTGCTTGCCTATGGGGCTACAGTGATCCATCCGATATATAAAAGAAAGAACGACAACTGTCCCCAAGAGCATCCATTGCGGCCCGAAAAGCCAAAGGGCGAAGATTACTGCTAGATAATAAGCTCGCATTCCTAAAGTGTAATGCATCATTGCCAGGTCCAGGGTGTGAGCAGTGTATTCCACGCTAACTACAGGATCGGACTCGTCTAAAGGCACGTTGATCATGAAATTGACATGGTTAAGATAACGGATGGACAGGGTGAAGCTGTAAAAGGCGAAGTAGAAGTCACTTACTAAAACCATCAATTTAACCAGAAAAAAGGTTTTGATTCGAGTGAAGATTAGGGTTAGGTCAAAGGGCATTTCCGCAAAATGTTCCGCCTTAAACCAGAAAGTAAACACTCCCAAACCTATGAAAATTGCGGTGGTGGCCAGGAAGTTGGCTGCCATGGTCCAGTTTCGCAGGGTTTGCACTGCCAAAATATCTCGTTTCTCCTTCATGATGGATGCTACCCACAAATGGCGCAAATATTTTGTCACTCCCTGGTAAGTTTTTAACGGATCCCAACGCAACTGGTAAATCCAGTAGCCATGATAACTCACCAGAAGTAGCAACGAAATTCCAGCCCAAAGAATTTCTGACCAAAGAATTGCATCCATAGATCCCTCCATAACATTAAGAAATTGGCGTAGAAATCGTTTTAATTAAAACTGGATTTGGTATAAAATAAACCAATTCCCCAAATTAACTCATTATAAGGATGACTGTCCTCATCGTTACAGACTATTCTTTCATTTATTGATCAGGAATATGTTGCACAGACTTTACACTACAATAAATCTCCCTCTCAAAAGGGAAGAGGTATTCCCTTTCTTTGCGGAAGCGGCAAATTTGGAGCGCATCACGCCGCCGGAATTAAACTTTCATATCGTTACCCCCCAACCAATAGTGATGCAGGAGGGAACTTTCATCAAGTATAAGATGAGTCTGTTTGGGGTGCGTTTTCACTGGTTAACCAGGATTACCCGCTGGATGCCTCCCTGCGAATTTGTGGATGAGCAGGTGTCTGGACCTTATCAGAAGTGGGTCCATCTACATAAATTTACTGATTTGAATGGGTCAACGCGGATGGAAGATAAGATAAATTATCGATTACCTTTTTTCCCGTTTGGAGAACTTTTCTACCCTATTGTCCATTTTCAGCTTAAACGGATATTTGCCTTCAGAAAACAAGCTATTGGCAACTTATTGATGCGGTTAGCTGATCTCGATTAGTCTGACAATATCATGCAAGCAACAAAATAAACGCCTTTTTTTGCCACAATAATTTTTTATCATCTACAAAAATTTACAAATAATTTTCGAAAAGTGCTAATATTTAAAAATTACCCTCTCTCCAACATTACTTAGCCATTAGGGCCAAATTGCAATTTTACCGATTATCCATAAGGAGATTACCGTATGGAATTACCGGAATATATCACGATAACAGAAGTAAAAAGGGTTTGCCAGGAACTTAAAATTAGAGATTGGACCGCATTAACTGATCCAAAGGTATCTAAACAGGAAGCCCAGGTAATTCTGCAAGAAGTCAATGTCGAGGGCATGGATATTGCCCTGGAAGACTTTTGTGCCGGACTGGAAGTGGAACTGGAGCACGGTACCCAGTTCAAGGATGCCAACGTAACCAACAACCATCCCATCCTTACGGGAAAAATCGTCCTGGCGCACCTTAAGGAGTCCATGGACTACTACAAGCGTTTGGAGGTGGCCGAAATCGAAGGTGATATCCTCAAGGCGTTGATCGCCAAGAACCTGACAAAAGTGGAAGCTCTCCACAAAAAATTGGTCCAGGCGAAATTGTCTCTTTATCAGGAGGAATTAAAGCAATTAAAATAATCTATCCTTGGCTTCCTAAAGAATCTTGAATGAGGAGAACTGTCCATGGGAGGGTTGAGGCTCGGCAAGATAGCCTTTGGTATCATGTCATTTTTCGCCTTGTTTCTGGGGGCGAGGATTGGCATGGCCATAGAAGAAACAAAATATAATGTGCTTGAGAGTAAGGGGGATTTTGAGCTCCGGCAATATCAACCTCATATCGTGGCGGAGACCCTGGTGGAGGGTGACTTCCAAGAAGTGGGGAACGAAGGTTTCCGGCGCTTGTATGACTATATCTCCGGGAAGAACCGCAAGCAACAAACAATCCCCATGACTGCACCAGTCTCCCAAGAGGCAACTTCAGAAAATATCCCCATGACCGCACCCGTTAATCAGGAAAAAGCGGGGGAGAAATGGCGGATCACTTTCCTGATGCCTTCTCAATATACCATGGATACTGTCCCGGAACCTTTGGACCCGCGAGTTAAATTAACCACAGTCCCAGGATTTCTCATGGCTGCCCTCAGTTACTCCGGCACCTGGAGCCGGGGTCTATATGGAAAAAAAGAGAATCGGCTGAAGGAACTCATTCGACAGAGAGGTCTCAAAATTGTGGGTGAACCAGTCTTTGCGAGGTATAATCCACCTTTTATGCCCTGGTTCCTGCGCCGTAACGAGGTGATGATCCCAGTGGCGCGTTAGGACAGAACAGGCCATCTTTAATGGTTCTTCGTAGGAGTACCTGATGCTAATTAAACCAGTGCTGGTTACCAGGTCAACGGGATATGTTGGGGGACGACTGGTGCCCAAACTGCGGCGGGAGTGAACGCAAGGTTTTCGGCAAAATCCGGTAGATGAGCTACAATGGCTGCAAATCAAAGTTTAGGGTGATCAAGGATAGAGAAAATACCTTAAGGCAATATTTATGCTGACGAAAATACGATTGGGCATCAGTGCCTGCCTACTGGGCGAAAAAGTCCGCTTTGATGGCGGGCACAAGTTGGATCGATTTATTACTGAGACCCTGGGGAAATTTGTGGAGTTTGTCCAAGTTTGCCCGGAAGTGGAGTGTGGCCTGGGCATTCCCCGCGAGGCCATGCATTTGGCGGCTGCTCCCGATGGCCCCCGCCTCGTCACCGTTCGCACCCAGGCGGACCACACTGAGCGCATGCTGGCCTACGCCCGGAAACGTGTCGTGGAACTGGAGCAGGAAAATCTGTGCGGCTTTATTTTCAAAAGCGACTCCCCCAGCAGTGGTATGGAAAGGGTGAAAATCTATTCCGGAAAGGGGATGGCGGCTAAGACCGGGGTTGGCCTTTTCGCCCAGGAGTTTATGCAGCATTTTCCCTTGTTGCCGGTAGAAGAGGAAGGGCGCCTGCATGACCCCGGCCTGCGGGAAAATTTCCTGGAACGTCTTTTTTCCTTAAAACGCTGGCGGGACACCCTGGCTCTAGGGCCTAAACCGGGACATTTGGTTGATTTTCACACCCGCCATAAGTTGCTCATTATGTCCCACAGTCCTAAACATTATACTCTATTAGGGAAGTTGGTGGCTCAGATCAAGGGAATTCCCCTGCCGAAGCTCTATGAGCAATACCAAACTCAGTTAATGGAAGCCCTGAAGATCAAAACGACCATAAAGAAAAATGTCAATGTTTTGCTGCATGTGATGGGTTATTTTAAGAAAAACCTGTCGCCGGCTGAAAAAGAAGAATTGTTGGAAGTTATTGATGAGTTCCATAAGGGTTATATTCCCCTCATCGTTCCGGTAACGCTCCTCAACCATTATGTGCGGAAATATGAGCAGTCTTATCTAAAAGACCAGTACTACTTGCACCCCCATCCCATTGAGCTGAAATTACGCAACCACGTCTAAAAAATTTTCCATTCGGGGAATTGGTCACTTAATGGTGCGGGTGGTGGCTTCGGTCCAGTACGGTGACTTTCTGCCCATAAAGCCGTGAAGATCGATTACCGTGACCGCCCCCAAACCAATAACAAATCCTGCCAGGTGGACCGGTTTACGCCGTCTGGGGACAGACCAAGAGATGATTTTATAACTCCTTCTAATTCAGTGACTATTACCGCCTCTCTGGCTGGATCGGAAATGACCTGCAACTGGTCAGTTAAACAGCTTGCAGCATAACGGGTTCGAGTGATTTGCTTATAACCATGCTCCCTCAAGGGTTGACGACGACGACCGGTAGTCCGGCTTGCCGCCAGGCCGCTACTCCGCCTATCAACGCCTTGGCGTTCAAGTATCCCTGCTGGTTGAGCTCTGCTGCCACCCGGGCAGAAGTGTGCTCACTGCTTCAGGCACAGTAAAAAACAATTTCCTGATCCGTGGAAAGGGAAGGAAGCTTTGTTTTGAACTCGGGGAGGGAGATAGCTCCTGCCAATTGCATGCGGCTGAATTGCTCTTCACTGTCATAGGCGCAGACGAGCATTGCGTTGCCCTTCTGCAGCTTCTGATAAGTTTCCTCGACAGTTATGCGGATTGCCTTTGTCATAAATCGCTCCTTATTGGTTACTGTTTCGACGCATCAGGGCAGGACTGGTCCCTCGCCGGCCCCAACCAGCGGAAGAATTTTGTCCACTTGGAAGAAAACCAGAAAACGGGGCCCTTCCTGTTTTCCCTTTTCCGATGGATTGGTCCGGCGGCGCAGCGAGTAAAGCAGCTCTGTGTCCTGTTCCTCTCTCACTTTAGTTAGATAGAGACGCTTCCCCTTATAACCGGGACCACTTTCCATGAAGAGATAGGCGGCATAGAGATTTTCTTGGAGGTTCTTGTGGGTGAGACGGTGCGGCATGATGAAGGCTGCGGTGCTGTCCTCCATGATATGAGGCCTGGAAAAAACGGCCTGATTTACCATCCCCTGGGCGTCGGCGGTGGCCAAGACACCTTGTCCACTGTGGTTCTCAAAATAATCCTTAATATCTTGTATGTCCATATTTATTCTCCATATTTTACAAATTCATCAAAGCGCCTTTAGTCATTATTAACTCACCAATATCAGAACTTTCCGGAAAGCCCTAGCCCCACCAGTGGCGCCACGTTGTGCCTGGTATGGTAAAGATTATCTCCGTTCGGGTTATCGACATAAAGCTTGTTCAGAAAGGACACCCCACTGTAAAGGTCTATTCCTAAAGCAGGGATGGGTTGGTAAGAAAGTCGCACAAAAGCGGGGATGGTTTTGTATTCACCGATGCCATTGGGGATGGGACCGCTATTATCCAAACGGAATCGGTGGGACCGGTAAGACCCGCCGATACCGATGGCCCATTGCTTGGTCATAGCGTAGGATAATTCCAGCCCTGCCGGGCCGGCTGGACTAGTGCGGAACGGATTAGTGAGCCTGAGGCGATCGGTAATTTGCCATTTTACCACGGGAAAAGGGAAAAATTTGGCCTCCTCGAGAGTGGCATAACCGCCCACGCCGAGACCAAAGACGGCATCAGGTCGAACCGCGTAAGTCACCGCTATGGCGCCGCCGTATACCATGGCTTTATCCCATCTGGCCCCGTTTTCCCCGGAGAACTGGGCCGTGGGGATGACCAGGAGCTTCCAATTGTCAGCCAGAGAATAAATGATGGGGAAGCTGAACCCCAGGCGGTGGACCTCTTGCCAGGGGCGCGCTACTGGAAAGTTAGTCAGCCCGGAAAAGTTGTAGTCGGTAAATTCGTAAGAAAAGCCCAGCCCCAGTCTAAGTTTTTGATTTATCTGCTTGGAGATTTCAGCATTGGAAATCAGGGTGGTCGTATCTAGAGTGCCGCCTCCATTGACTTTGGCCGGGAACTTGTAAATTGGTGTTACGCCCAGGCTGACCCCGAGACCTCGTGAGGACTCCAAGGGCCCTTCAGTTGCGCCTGAGAGGACAGGAAAAAGGATAAACAAGACGACTAGGCACAAAGCCAAGACAGCAACGATTGCGGGGTTTGGGTGGGTCTCCCGGACCAACCCGCGGCAGTGGGGTAACCCCTCCGGGAATATTTCCACGAACAGAGGACGGTTGGTATTTTTCGCCTCCTGCAAAGCCTCTTGCCGGTTTGTCCGCCCCGTTACCAGCTCTGACATGCTAATTACCTCCTTGCTTCCTAATCTATTCAGAAATAACGGCTTATCTTATGATTATCGACTTTCTAAATGTTTTCCGGAGACGGCCTCGCCGAGGCCGATATCCCGCTGTCAGCAACCCGGCTCTCCGGGATGGCCGCAACAATTTCGCCAATTCTTCAACTTAAGCCAGTTGTTGCGCAGCAGCAGCCGGATTTTTTTGGGACTGGGCTCCGGGCCCTTCAAATTGCTAAAAAAAGCCCCGGGGCTGGGTCTCTTTTCTTGACTCATGGCCTCTCCTCTTGCCGCCTAGCTCCTAGCTTAAATATTTTTTGTGTAGAGGGCGGCCACGTCCAGTTCCACGCACTTATCATGCTTCTTCTTGGTTCACTCCTCGGCATTCTTCATTGTGTCCAAGGGGCACAGCCATTCATTGCTGGAGCTATCCTTCCCCTTCAAAAATAGTTTGGCGAGTTCCAAAGCTTGGGGTATAGCATCCTTGCCACTAAATTCCCGAGGGGGCGTCAGCAATTTTGTATATTTTTTTCTTGACTTAATATAATATAGTAATCATTATTTAATATTTAACAAGGATTATTTGCAGAAAATAATGTTAGGATTTGGTTGATTGCGGAGTTCGGGATTTAGCACTGCATTGGCCTAATTCCAGATGAGGATTATCTGTATGTGGGTTATGATCATGGGCGCCGGGCCGCTAACGCAGCGTCCAGGAACAACGGAAATGATAGGGAATGCCCTTTTAAGCCCGGGTATTCCCGGAATAACAGCTACAAACCGATTAGCAGCAGGTATGACATTACCGGGGCAGGTGGCCTATGATTGACACTGGGGAGATGCAAGAGATCGTCCGAAATCTTCTGAACAGCCAACGTCTGGCAGTGCTGTCTACCCAAATGTCCGGTCAGCCGTACAGCAACTTGATAGCCTTTGCTGTCACCCCAGATTTGAAAGGGATTCTCTTCGCCACCACCCGGGCCACCCGCAAATATGCCAACCTGACGACAGAGCCCCGGGTGTCCCTGCTCATGGACAACCGCAGCAATCAGGAGACTGATTTTGGCGAAGCCTCGGCCGTGACGATCCTGGGAACCGCGGCAGAAGTCCTCGGCCCTGACCGGGAGAGTTATCTTCCGGTATATCTCCAAAAGCATCCTTATCTTGAGGAGTTCGTTTCTTCGCCCACCTGCGCCCTCATCAGAGTCAAAGTGGAAAAATATATTATGGTAACCCAATTTCAGGAAGTACGGGAGATTTATCCAGCCCCATGAACGACGTTTTGGTCCTAAAAGATATGCGCCCTCAAGACCGCCACGCCGTGGGCGGCAAGGGGTTTGCTTTGGCCGTCATGGCGCAACACGGGATTAGAGTGCCGGCCACCTTGATCGTCACCACCAAGGTCTATGAGCGCTTTATCTCCACCACCGGCCTTAAAGGGCGCATTTCCCTGGAGCTGCAGCGCAAGAAGTTCAAAGACCTCCGTTGGGAGGAGATGTGGGACGCGTCCCTCCGCATCCGCCACCTGTTCCTTAACACCCGGATGCCTGAGGACTTGGCGGCCTCCCTGCAGCGAGCCTTGACGCCTCACTTGCCGGAGCGCTGCGTGGTCAGGTCTTCGGCTCCAGGAGAGGACTCCCGCCAGGCTTCTTTTGCCGGCCTGCACTCTTCTTTTGTCAATATTGTGGGGATGGAGTCCGTTTTGGATAATGTCAAGCTGGTCTGGGCCTCCCTGTGGTCCGACGCCGCCCTCCTCTATCGGCGGGAACTGGGGCTTGATGTCAGGAAAAGCGTCATGGCAGTGCTCATCCAGGACATGGTAGCCGGAGAAAAATCCGGAGTAGTCTTCGGACAAAACCCCCAGGATGCCTCCCAGGGGGTTATCGAAGCCGTTTATGGCCTCAACCAGGGCCTGGTGGACGGCACCGTAGAGCCGGACCAATGGCTCCTGAACCGGGCAACCGGGGAGATCCTAACTTATCGCCCGGCCCCCAAAACAGACATCATGCTGCCGGGGCCGGAAGGAGTGCACCTGGCCGCCCTCCCTCTAGAGCACACCCAAACCCCGCCCCTGACTGAGGCCGAGGTGGCCCAGGTTTACCAGATGGCGCGCCGCAGCGAAGCCCTATTCGGCACTCCCCAAGACATGGAATGGACCTTTGCGGGGAAACAGCTCTTTGCCTTGCAATCAAGGCCCATCACCACCGGCGGCAAGGATAAAAAGGAAGATGAGCGTCCTTGGTACCTCAGCTTACGCCGTAGTTTCGGTAACCTGAAGGCGCTGCGGGAAAAGGTGGAAGGCCGCCTGATCCCGGCCATGGAAGCCGAATCCGCCAGGTTGTCTGCCATTCTCGTAGACAGTATGTCCTCAGCTGATTTAGAGAAAGAAGTCATTCTCAGAGCCAGAGTCTTTCAGCAATGGAAAAAGGTTTATTGGGAAGACTTTATCCCATTGGCCCACGGCATCCGGCTCTTCGGGATAATATACAATGATGCGGTGAAACCCTCTGACCCCTTTGAATTTCTCAACCTCCTGGCGGATTCCGGGATGCTCAGTGTCAAACGCAACCGGCTCCTGACAAGCATGGCTTCCCAGGTAAGGGAGCAGCCGGAATTCTTGGAAGAATTGCGGACCGGGATGATAAAAAATCCGGAGCTTCAGCAAGCCTGGCAATCGTTTCTCCATGAGTTCGGTGATCTCTTTTGCGGGACTTCCGCCTGCGCCCAAGAGCCTGAGGCGCTGGTCAGCCTGATCCGGGAAATGTCAGCCCAACCCCTCCAGGGGGAGCGCTTGGCTACAACAGACATCGAATCCCTCAAGGAGCTTTTCCTCTCCCGTTTTTCCGGACCGAAAAGAGCCGAAATGGTAGAGTATCTGGACTTAGCCCGAGCTAGTTATCGTCTCAGAGACGATGATAACCTGCATTTGGGAAAGATCAAATCACACTTCCTCCAGGCTTTGGAAGAATACCAGCAGAGAAAGGAACGACATCAGAATTATCCACACTTATCAGATGCTTTTCCACCTGATGTAGGGGCGGTAATCCAAGAACTTGAGGGAAAGCCTCAAGAGCCCCCAGCAGGTATAAGCTGGACCGGTTTTTCAGACCTAAAAGCCAGGCAGCTGGTGGGACAGCCGGCTAGCGCCGGGCTGGCCCAGGGTCCCGCTCGGGTGGTGTTGGAACCCTCCGAGCTTTTTCACTTTAAGGCCGGCGATATTCTGGTATGCGATGCCGTGGACCCAAGCATGACCTTCGTCGTGCCACTGGCGGCGGGGATCGTGGAAAGGCGGGGCGGCATGCTCATCCACGGCTCCATCATTGCACGGGAATACGGCATCCCTTGTGTCACCGGCATCCCCCAAGCCACGTCGCTTATTCACACCGGAGACTCGGTTACAGTAGATGGCTACCTGGGAATTGTAATAATTGGCTGAACCGTCCCCTTGGGATTAAATCATAGGAACTATAGCTGCTATATAGTAGAACATATTAATATTCCTATCATATTTAGATATTAGTTCTATATATTCAAAATAGAGGGTAGCGTATTTACCGATAATCTAGTTCTCTGATCGCTGACCACTTCTCCCAGTACCCCACAAAATTAATTTTTAATACTTTGTGGGGTATAGTTTTTTAGCGCGAACGGGGATGGAAAAAATGGTCATTCAGCAGGTCTGGGAAGAAAGCCGGGATTATTATCTGGACTATAAAAAGAGACTCATCGGCGAACTATTAATTACTCCGGTAGGGTCGATGAGACGGAAGAAAGAACGGTTCCTCTATCTCCATAGAAGAATCGGCTCCAAGATTATAGATATTTATCTTGGCCTTGCCGATGACCCTGCCCTTCAGCCCATAATCAAGGCTATGGCCCGACGCCGGAAGCTTATTCAAGAACTGCGCTTAACTAAAAACGCCCTTAAATTGTTGCGGGTAAAAGATCTGTCCGAGCCGATCAAAGATTTCACCATCCCCCTGAAGAAACTCCTGGCTGCCCTGGCCGAAGCCGGCTTATTCGAAGGGGGAGTTGAGCTGGTGGGCAGTTATTGTTTTAAAGTTTATCAGAATCACCTGGGAGTGGAATGGTTCCCGGTGCATACCATAGACGTGGATTTTGCCGTGCCGATACCCTATAAAGGACCCAACCCTGACCTGGAAATCATCCTGCGGGAACTGGGCTTTCATCAGGAGTTCAGAAACGATGGGACTATCTTTTATGAAGGAGGCGGCCTCATTGTCGAATTTCTCCAGCCTCAAAAAGGAGATGGCACCAAGGACCAAGATAGCTCGCCCCCAATGCCGGAATTGAAGCTTGCCCCTATTCCCCTGCCTTATCTAAATCTGTTACTGGATAACAAATCGATAGTTTCTATTCGCGATGTCGGCAAAGTAGCCGTTCCCTCTTGGCCTGCTTTTATGCTGCACAAACTCAGACTCTATAGTGATGATAAACTCCAGAAATAAGCGATTAACCCTAATAATTTTATTCCTTGTGGTCCTATCGGGGTTAGTGGCCGCCAGCAACGCCCTGGCTGCCCCCATTCCACCCGGGGACCGCCTCACTGTCTCCGGAGCCGTCAAAAATCTCATGGGCAAAGGCATCAAAGAGGTAGAAGTGGAAGTGCTGGTAAACGGCCAGCACGTCAAGCCCCAGGACAAAGACGAAGAGATCGCCACCGGCAAGTCCGGAAGTTTCCTGGCCGAGTTCATTCTGCCGGCCGGTACCTTACCCCATGCTAAAGTTGAACTCAAAGGCTTCAAACCCTCCTGGAAACCTTTGGCGGCTGGGGCTCTGCAGGTAATGGCAGCCGGCGCCGATCAAGCCGGTAACCGTCTGTTTCAGGCTACCCAAATTTCTATCTTATATCGCACCATAACTCCGGCTTTCTGGATCGCCACCATTATTCTGGTCTTGGTGTATATCTTTATCGCCGGCGAGTTTATGCACCGCACCTTGGCGGCGTTACTGGGGGCGGCTTTAATCCTGTTTGTTTCCTATACTATCGGCACCTTTGACAAAAATTACCTGATCCTGACCTTCGAAGACGCCATGAGCGCCATCGACATGAACGTCATCTTTCTCCTCATGGCCATGATGATCATCGTCGGGGTGCTGAAAAAGACCGGCATTTTTCAGTGGCTGGCTTACAAATCCTACGCCGCGGCTCGAGGCAACGTCTTTATCCTGGGGGGCATCCTCATGGTGGTCACCGCGGTATGCTCCGTCTTCCTGGATAATGTCACCACCATGCTCCTCATGATTCCGGTGACCATCGAAATCGCCGTCACCCTGAAAATCAATCCCCTGGCCTTTTTGATGCCCGAGGTCTTCGCCTCCAACGTCGGCGGCACCGCCACCCTGATCGGCGATCCACCCAACATCCTCATCGGTTCCTATGCCAAGCTCTCCTTCATGGATTTTGTCGGCAACTTGACGCTTATCTGCCTGATTTGCCTGGTGGTTACCGTTATTTTTTACCTCTATTGGTACAAAAAAGACTATCTGAAAGCTGAAGTAAAAGATGTCAATCGCACCATCGCCTTGTTTATCGTCATTGCCGGGGCCGAGGAGACCGGTCTCATCCAGATCATCGCCGAATGGGTCAAAAACGTTTCCGGGGGAAACCTCACCGCCGCGGTGATCATCGTTCTGTGGGTAAGCGCCATCGCTTCCGCCTGCATCGATAATATTCCCTTCACCGCCACCATGCTACCCATCATCGCCTTCCTCAACCAGACTATTCCGGGGGCGGAAAGCGGGGTGCTCTGGTGGTCGCTGGCCCAGGGGGCCTGTTTGGGGGGCAACGGCACCATGATCGGAGCTTCGGCCAATGTGGTAACCGTGGGATTGGCGGAGAAGGCGGGCTATCATATCTCTTTCCTGTATTACCTGAAGGTCTGCTGGTGGCCCATGATCATTTCCGTCACCTTGAGTATGTTCTATTTACTGCTTGCTTATTAAGGCGAAGATACAAAGAAGCGGCGACCGTAGGGCGGGAAAGCCAAGCGCATCCCGCCTTTCGAGATATTTTTCTTTCTACCTGGAAGACTTCGAGCATGCCTTCACTTTGGGGGTTATAATATTGCATTAACTCATACTGCTAGTGCATAAGATGCAAAAATAGTAAGCGTTCAGCTATCAGCAGTCAGCTTTCAGCAAAAACAAAAGCTTAGCATGCATAAATAAAATTGATCAACTTTTTTCATCTGCAGATCTTTTTGGATTTGTTTACTAAACTGATAGCTGAAAGCTACCTGCTGAACGCTTACCAAAAATAATTTATCTGAGACCTGGATATGTAATTGATTTAGTTTATAAATCTGCTTTATATTTGGCAAGTAATAATGATGGAAGGAAAACTATGAATATCAGGCTTGATATGGTTGGTGCAACAAATTTCTGCGTAGGTCAAA
>Ga0351892_10170_pt1 | contig 24887 bp, 22 predicted proteins | sample TotcelFGM3001K14_FD_206763 | JGI IMG/M metagenome (GOLD analysis project Ga0351892, IMG submission 206763) | Enriched cells from coal bed in the Powder River Basin, Montana, United States - Total cells FGM rep3 HSBNCT.FGM.300.1.K14 ... | reverse complement strand
GCTGCGGCAGTGCCACCCTGGGGATTTTTGCACCCCTGCTGAAAAACGCAGCAGACGAGGTCATTGTTCTGGATGCCCACATCACCGGCCTCATGAGCCGCCATGTTGCCGGACAATTTGTCGGTGTCCGACCGACCGGAATCGCGTTGAAATTCAAACAGAGCACGCCGGGTCGCTATTTTGGAGACCATGGCGAGGGCTGGGGCGGTACCTCGATCATCAACCCGGTGGATGTCATCGACCATATCGATATGTCTGTCGGCTGGCCGGGAATGACCGTGCTGATCACCGAAACAACCGGTCAGAACGGGGCCCTGTTTGAGGTGGATGAGGTTGGCACGCTATGCCAGATCGCCCTGACCGAAACGGCCTGTCTGGCTCTGGAGGCGATTGCCAGCTCCTGCGAGCCGTCCCGGGTGTCGGCCATTTATACCGCCGGAAGCGGTGGCAGCGCCCGGGCCGGAGTAACCCGCTTTCCCATCAAGCTGACCCGGGCCGTGCATGCCGGAAAAGCCCATCTGACCGTCGGCGGTGCCAGCGGCTTCATCCTGCCAGGCGGCGGAATATCCTTCATGGTGGACGTCGAGCGGGTCAGGGCCGGTTCATTCTACTGGACCCCGACTCCGGCCACCATCTGCCCACTGGAATACACCATGCTGGTGGCGGATTATGAGGCCATGGGTGGCCATATGGCGGCCATGAAACCCTTCAGTGCCGTGGCTCCGGCAGCCGTCGGCCAGGAAGAACACGACAAGAAATGAGCGACCGGCTGATCATGCCGCTGCCCGGAGGCCGGGCAGTCCTGGCGGAAAACGGTCCCCTGCACATGGTGATCCAGGCATTTCAGGGACCTGATCCACACCTTGAACGGGCCATGGACGCCGCAGAATATGCATTTGACTGTCTCAAGCGGGTAGCGGATCAGTTGCCGGTTCTGAAGCGGTGGCCCGGCGATATCCACGCGCTGCCGTCAGACTCCATTCCGCGGGCGATGGTTGAAAGTGTCTCCGCCATCGGTGATCCCGACCTGACCCCGATGGCAGCCGTGGCCGGCACCCTGGCCGATGCTGTGGCCGACTGGCTATTCGGGCTGGGCCTTAGCCGGGTGATTGTTGACAATGGTGGCGATATCGCCATTCGACTGGCTCCAGGCGAAACTGCCCGGGTGGGCCTGCGTCCCGAAATTCAGCATCCAGCAATCTCCCATGTCCTGACCCTGGACAGCCGACACGTATCCTGGGGTGTCACCACCAGCGGCCTGGGGGGACGAAGTTTCACCTGCGGGTTTGCTTCGGCGGTCACGGCCATTGCCCGAACATCTTCTCTGGCGGATGCCGCTGCCACTGCAGTGGCCAATGCCTGCTATGTTGCCGGCGCCGACGTGATCCAGGCGCCTGCCGAAAAGCTGGATCCGAATACCGATATTCCGGGGCTTTTGGTGACTGTCACGGTCGGACGTCTCAGCCCGGCACAAACGGCTGAAGCCCTTTCAAATGCCTTGAAAAAGGCTGAGCAGCTCACGCAAAAGGGGGTGATACTGGGGGCACTGGTTGCGGTCGGAAATCAGATGGTCCAGACTGCGGACTTGTTTGACTGTGTTGCGGGACTGGAATCAATTTCCTGATAGCAGTTTTCATGGCCTTTAAATTGTAAGGAAGAAAATAAAGGCCAAACGGATGCCGGACTTTCACGTTGAAAGGGGTGGCACTAATCCGAATGGGATCCTGCCGGGTCCGATTCCCAATTTATCAGCAGGTAGGAGGAATTATGAAGCTCAGAAACAGTTTTATCGCCATTCTGGCCATCGTCATGGCCACCGTTCTATTTATTGGATTGGGCACCACCCAGGATGCACGGGCTGCCGATGAAAAAATGCAGATCCGTTTCAGTACATGGCACGTTCCGGCTGGCGCCGACGTTCAGCAACTCTGGACCCCGATGCTGGAAGAGATGAAAACCCGCAGCAACGGACGCATCACCTACACCATGTTTGCCGGCGGCGCCCTGGGCAAGGGACCCGACCACTTTGACATTGTCAAATCCGGAATGGCCGACATGGGCTATGCGACCCTGAGCTGGACCCCGGGCCGATTCCCGCTGACAGATGTCCTCTCCACCCCGATGGTCTGCCCGGCCAAGTGGAAAGGGGTCGAGATCGGCATGGAGATGTATGATAAAGGCCTGAAGGATGAGTTCAAGGATGTCAAGGTGCTCCACATCAACAACTGCGTCATGGCACATATCTGGACCATCAAAAAGATCGAAAAAATGGAAGACCTGAAGGGGATGAAAATCCGGAGCCCTGGCGGCATCCAGACCATGTGCATTGAAGCCCTGGGCGCCACACCGGTCTTCATGCCCTTGGGAGATGTCTATATGTCCATGGAAACCGGCGTACTTGACGGCGTCGTCACCTGCCCGGCCCTGGTCAAGGCATTCAAAGTTTATGAAGTGGCCAAGTTCGGGGTGCCGGTATCTTTCGGGTGTGTCTCCGAAGGCCTTTTCATGAACCAGAAATCCTGGGACAAAACCCCCGCCGATCTCAAACCGATTATCGAAGAAGTTGCCCGGAACGCTTACAAACTTCATAACATGTTCGACGAGCATTGGTATGATGAATCCATGGCTGCTTTCGGCAAAACTGTTCAGATCACCCAACTGGCGCCCGATGAAAAAGCCCGCTGGGAAAAACAGTTCCAGGGTGTCATGGTCAAATGGGCCGCCGATCTGGAAAAGAAAGGACTGCCTGCCAATAAGACGATCAAAGATTTCAAACAGGTTCTGACCAAACAGGGTGTTCCCACAGATATCCTGCCGGCTGAATAGGGTGGGGGCGACATTGTGCCGATATAAACGCTCATGATCGGCCTGATCACCCCAACAAATGAAAATAAACAACGAACCGCAGAATATCGAACAAGGATCAGCAGAAGGATGAACACGGCTTGTGGCGGTCCGGCAAAGCAGCCGAAAACTTCAAACTTCGACATTCCTTGTTCGATATTCGATATTTGCTTTTTTCTGTCGATGTATTTTCACGGTAACAGTGTCTGAGCGGAAACGCCTGTTCAGACATCAAATGGCCGTGTTCGTAGTGTGCCCATAAAGGAAATTGATAAAAACGCCTTACGGCGTCACTACGGACAACGGACCACGAATCAGGGAAATCGATCCAACATCATGGGGAACATCGTATGATTTCCAAAAACAGCAAGATTCACCGTCTGACACACTGGGCCTTTTCACTCGGCATGGTCTGGATACTGGTGATGATGATCCTTACGGTTGCGGACGTCATCAGCCGATATGTGTTTTCCGTATCCGTACCGGGTGCCCTTGAAGTCAGCGAATTACTGCTGGCCATTTTCGGGATGCTGGGAATGGCCTACACCGAGCACATGGGGGCCAATGTCAAAGTCCGGATTCTTGAGAAATTTCTGCCCCGCCGGGCGGTCCTGGTTCTCGACAGCCTGACCTTTTTGTTGAGTCTCGGCATCATTCTTCTTCTGGTTTATGGAAGCTGGGTCATGGGGATCGATGAATACGGCTACAAAACGGCTACGGACTCACTTGGCGTGCCGCTTTATCCGTTTCACTTCCTGCTGTCGGTGGCCGCCTTTGTACTTGTCATCGAACTGGTGGTGTCGCTGATCAATTCCCTGCACGGGGCAATTTCCAAAAATTCACTGTCATAAAGGAACGTCATGGATCCATTAGTGATTGGTTCTGCCGGAATCGGCGTTTTGTTCCTGCTTCTCCTGATCGGCATGCCCATCGGGTATACGCTGGCAATTGTCGGCTTTGCAGGCATCAGTCTGATTACCGATCCGGCCGTGGCACTTCCCACGCTGGTCAAATCCTTCTATTCCACATTTACCCAATACTCGTTTACGGTCATTCCCCTGTTCATCATCATGGGAGAACTGGCTACCATCTGCGGGCTGAGCCAGGGAATTTTCGAAGTGGCTGACAAATGGATGCGCCGTCTGCCCGGCGGCCTGGCGATTGCCACTATCGGAGCCTGTGCCGGATTTGCCGCCATCTGCGGCTCTTCGGTGGCCACCGCCGCCACCCTGGGACGGGTGGCGCTGCCCGAGATGAAACGCTATGGCTACGATCAACACCTCGCCACGGGCAGCGTGGCGGCAGGCGGCACACTGGGATTTCTGATTCCGCCAAGCATCGGTTTTGTGGTTTACGGGATTCTGACCGAACAATCCATCGGAAAACTCCTGATCTCTGGTTTTCTGCCAGGCATCCTGTTGGCGATTGTCTTTGTACTCATCATCGTTGTGTGGGTCAAGCTGGTCCCCGGGGCCGCGCCGGCCAGTTTTGAAAAAGTCAGTTGGAGAGACAAATTCATCTCGCTCAAGAAGGTATGGGAGCTGATGACGGGCTTCATGATCGTGATGGGCGGTCTTTACCTGGGGTTTTTCACCCCCACCGAAGCTGCCGGTGTCGGGGCCTTCTTTCTGTTCTGCGTGACGCTTTTCAAGCGCCGCCTGAACTGGACCAAGCTCAAACTGGCAATGCAGGAAACCGCCAAGATTTCCATTATGATATTCATGATTCTGGCAGGTGCTTATGTGTTCACCTATTTCATGGCGCTCAGCATGATTCCCATGCGGCTGGCAGACTGGCTGGGCAGCCTGGCGTTTTCCCGATACATCATTCTGGCCATTATCCTGTTGGGCTACATCGTGCTGGGCTGTTTTCTGGACGCCACATCCATGATGGTGCTGACCCTGCCGGTCATTTTTCCCACGGTCCTCAAGCTGGGGTTTGACCCCATCTGGTTCGGGGTGATATCTGTTCTGATGATGGAAGCCGGGCTGATCACACCACCCCTGGGCTTGAACGTCTTTGTCATATCCGGGGTGGCCGATGTGCCCATCGAGCAGGTGTTCCGGGGGGCCATTTACTTCTTGCTGGCCATTTTTGCAGTAGTGGTGCTGATAACCGTATTTCCCCAGATTGCTACCGTGCTGCCGAACATGATGCGGTAAATGGAGATCAGGCGTTCGTCAATACTGTTTTTTACCTTTTTAGCCTGAAAATCCAAAAACAGAATTCAGTAGTCAGGATTCAGAATTCATTGAAAAAAGGAAAGGACCGAATCATGCATTCATTCACAGCGGCGGAAAAAGAAACGATTACAAAAGACGTAATAGATCAGTTCAATCAACTTATCGCTGCATTAAACCAAATGAATGTTGGCGAATGGTCAACGTTTTATAGCGCGGACGAGTTTTCATCAACGATCGTCGGCACAGATTATTATTCTACGCGAAGTGCATGGGTGGATGTAATAACAAATTATTTCTCGATGCGAGAACGTCAGCATGTTGAACCGCTTGACGTGCGAGTGACGGCACTAACGCCAAACATCGCCCTCATGACCAGTGAAGAAAAAGCGGAGATGTGGTTGAAAAGCGGAAATAATATCAAATCCAGGCATGTTTTTACGATGATATGGAAAAAAGGGCAAGACGGCTGGAAGATTCTGCATTCTCATGAATCATGGATGGACGAGCAGATCAATTAATTGTTTTTATAGCGTTTAAGATAAGGATTTTGGGAAGGCAGCAGGTAACTTCTCAATAAGTTCGGGTGATACTTTCTGGATTCCGGGTCAAGCCCGGAATGACGGAATAAACTTCTATTTGAATTTCAACGTCATTCCGGCGAAAGCCGGAATCCAGATGTTTTCGGGATCACACATTTACCCGGGCTTATTGAGAAGTTACGGCAGCAGGGAGGGGTTAGACCATAGGTCATCCCCAACCGATAACGCACCCAAAATCTTTACCTTGAAAGCGAAATGTAAAATTGAGCAACACATCATCGGCTGGTGCGGATGGCCGCTGGTTTGGTCGGCAAATGGGAAGGAGGGATACGGATATGTTCCTGAAAGCGGTTTTTCCCGGAAAATACATCCAGGGCGAGAAGGCTCTGGATCAATTACCCCATTGGGTCAATTTGCTGGGTAAAAACGGGTTGATATTGGCATCCCGTACGGTTGAAGAAAAAATCCTTTCCAAATACAGCAATGATTTGTCCGCGAACCCGATTTACATCGAGCCATTCCAGGGTGAGTGCTGTGAAAACGAATTGAACCGGTTGTCCCACATTATCAGTCGCAATCAGGTGGGCGTACTTGTCGGCATGGGCGGCGGAAAAACGATTGACACGGCAAAAATCGCCGCTGACCGGGCCCGAATCCCGGTCATAATCGTTCCCACCATCGCCTCGACCGATGCACCATGCAGTGGTTGCGCTGTCCTCTACTCGGAGGATGGCGTTTTTGATTCCGTTCATTATCAAAAAATGAACCCGCAAGTGGTGCTGGTAGACACGACCATCATTGCCGAAGCACCGGCACGTTTTCTCATTTCCGGGATGGGTGATGCGCTGGCGACATGGTTCGAAGCCAGATCCTGTGACCGCACCCAATCACTGAACGAATGTGGCGGAAACAGCACAATGGCGGGGTTTAATCTGGCCAGGCTCTGCTATGATACCTTGCTGATGTACGGCGCATCCGCAAAAATCGCCGGTGAGCAGCATATCGTCACACCGGCATTGACCCACATTATCGAGGCGAACATATTGCTGAGCGGAATCGGGTTTGAAAGCTCCGGCCTGGCGGCAGCCCATTCCATTCACAACGGATTTACAGCGCTGGAAGAAACCCATTTGTTCTATCATGGTGAGAAAGTCGCATTCGGCGTTTTGGCAGGTCTTCAGCTCGCGGACGCTTCACCGGTAGAATCGGCAACCGTTTTCTCGTTTTGCGAGGAAATCGGCTTGCCGACCACGCTCGCCGACATCGGATTACGAAACATCGACCGGAGCAGACTGATGATGGTAGCTGAAAAAGCCTGCGCTCCCGCGGAAGGCATCCATCACGAAGCAGGCATGATCACGCCTGAAAAAGTCCTTAACGCCATGGTCGTTGCCGACGCAATGGGTACAGCAAGAAAACGTATCAATAGTTAGGTTGTCGCCAAAAAATACACCCAATGGATTGTCTGTGATTGTACGCCGCTTCTTGCTGTGCCATGAAGCGGACAGTGCGTCCAAACCTTGCAGACATCAAACAAGAGGAAAACAGCATGAACAAAACATGGGTAAGTATTTTCGGCTTTACTGTTCTGATGTTTACAGCGGTTGCAATGACCGCACCGGTTCCGGATACCGGACGGACAAATAATTACGATGTCGCTGGCAATATGATCACTTGCCCGTCGCCAGGTCAGACCCTCATTAGCCAGGATGACACCTACATCATCCGTTCAACATCTTACACAAAGCTGGACGCAAGCGGCAAACCGCTCCCGGATTCCGCCACCTCATGGAGCATGGTCAAGGATAATGTCACCGGCCTGATCTGGGAGATGAAAACCAACAAAAACGGGATCATGAACTACAATGATCATCATGATGCGGACAATACCTACACCTGGTACGATGACGACCCGGCCACCAATGGCGGATATGAGGGAACCCCCAATAAAGGCAAAGACACCAAAGATTTCATCAATGATCTGAACAGCTCCAAATTTGGCGGTTATTCCGATTGGCGACTTCCCACTCTCAAGGAGCTGAGCTCTATTGTCAATTACAATATCTCATCGCCTGGGCCAACCATCAATACGACTTACTTCCCGAACACCCAATCATCCTTTTATTGGACGTCCACCCCCAGCCCCGGTTACGATTACCGTGCGTGGGTCGTGGGTTTCGACGACAACAACAGTCATAACTATGGCAAGTACGGTCAGTATTACGTCCGCGCTGTTCGCGGGAGACTGGAAATCCGACCAGCACAGCCGCGTAATTGGAACAATTCGTCCGCGCCGATCGTGGGGGGCACGGTGGTGGCGCGGCGGGCTGAAATCCAAATGAATACCCAGCAGACAAGCCGTAGTTGTTCATGGTTATGATCAGTAAACGGTTATCACAACGATATTTTCGAGTATGATGATTCCATATTGATTCTGATACGCGTAAGCATATACAAATGTGTCACCGGCTTGAAATCCAAAATCTGCCATGGTTAACGTAGCAATATGAGTAAGATCATCTTTCTCGAAGTAGGAAAAGGTATATTCATAGAGGTTTGGCAGGGCATTGTTCAGTTCAATGACGCCTTTGTCCGAGAAGAGATACGCTGGCGTGGTATAATCAATGACAGCCATGAATAACAACCATTCATACATCGGTGTATCCCCAGGTCTGTTGCTGGAATTAATCATCAGCTCCACCAGCTCGTCTTTTGAGATGGCAATAGTCACAAATCCAGGTTCCACACCCACCAGATTGGCCGAGCCGGCTTGAATCAAGGAGATTATCCCTGGGCTATTGACTGCATCCGGAGCTGTTACCTCGATAGTGCCTGTTCGTGAGGATTGGTTAGGATTGGCGCTAAACGCACTGGTAATGATACCGGCATTGGTTCCGCTGGATCCGGACGTTATCGATAGCCAGTCGTTTCCTGATACCACCTTCGCCGACCAGTTCATGATTCCGGTTCCACTATTGGAAATTGTGATCATCGTCGAACCGGCGGCATTTGCGACTTGTTGATAGGCCGGATTGACTATCAGGATATTGTCATCTACCGATACCGTGACAGTGCCTTTAGAAAAAACGTCACATGCATTTCGAACATTCAATTCAAACTGTAACGTTGCCGGTGTTCCAGGAGCGATAAAAGAAACGGATGGGTTTTCAACGCTTGTTTCATCACAGGCAGGAAGTCCTACAGAGGGACCACCGGTTTGAATCCAGCAATAATGCAGTCCAGCGCCGATGCTGGCGCTGCCGTCAAGTATTACGGTTTGGGAGGATGGAACGGCACGGTCGGGCCCGGCCACTGCAATCGGAGCTGGTGAGCAGGCTGTGGACACTACCGGAATAATCACCTCATGCCCGTAGACCCAGAACCGCAACTCTTCCCCGCCTTCCGGGGATGAGGTAAGGCGTGAAATTCCAAATTTTATGTATCCATCAGCATTTGTCCTTGATTCCAAAGGGCACAGTGCCAAGCATCCTGCCATCACCTGATAACCCACCTGGACCCCGGATAATGGCAGGCGTGTATCACTTTGTAGTATCCGTAAAGTGAGCTCAACATATGCGCCATTTTCCACGACCAATAACGGTCCCTTATTCGGGGAGGCATCAACCAACTGGGGAATGATTTCTAAAGTTGGTGGGGGTGGCATAACAATCGCCAGACCCAATGGGAGGCCGCCCTTAAAATCCGCAAATTTGACGGCTTCACCTGCATCCCGCGCATCTCCATCATCGTTCAGGTCTTCAATTCGTGTTAAAACTGTACCACCGCTTGTTTGCTGGCCCAGGAAGACAATATCATCCGGATCGACAACTATATCAAAACCTTTTATACTCGCACCAACATAATATGGGATCGCTTCGTCAATATCGCTGATATCTCCATCGCCATTGTTGTCAGTCAGTTTCACCACGCGATATTCCTGGTGGGTATGCTCAGAGACATAAAAATTGCCTTGACTGTCCAAATCAACCCCATACGGATCTCGCAGTAGTATCTTTGATGGACCGGGCGTATAAAGAGATTGATATTCCTGATGCAGACGGACGCATCCGGCTGGAACAGGCGGACAAGGTATTTCCTTCAACGGCGGATTGATGGAACAATCGTTATTTAAATTGTCAAGAAGCACCAATGTCCGATTATTGGGATTGCATGCGATCACTTTTCCCAGATGATCTACGATGAGGCGATTGGCCGTAAATGGCGTTTCCGCTGTATTCCGCAATAGTAGGCAAATTTCATCGGATTCTTGGGCATCACTGTCGCCATTGCGATCCGTCAGCCGAATTAAAAGCTGTAACGTTAGATCCATAACGTAAACCACTGTTTGACTCTGTTTTAACTCCGCGCTCCATTCATTGATGACGCCGATGCTGAGAGGCCCCTCCAGAGTCAAGCCGAGTCCGTCCAGGTCGCGAAAAATGGTAACTTCCCCGACATCCAGGGCATCACCATCCATATTTTTGTCCTCAATGCGATAAACAGAATTCTTTTTTTCACCAATGACATATAAAATGCCATCTTTGTCTATGGAAACATCTATTGCCTTGGTCTTTGACAAGCTGGCAAACAGATAGGATTCCGAATTATCCAGGGCATCACCATCCGCATTCCTGTCCTCAACGCGCCAGATTCCCGGATTATCTCCACCATATACAGCCGCGAAAATCACTGTTCTGGCGAGCGCTTCGCTTGATAGGAAAACACCCCCAAGGAGCAGTAAACATAGCATCATGGTCAACACAGAGTATTTTTTCATAATCCACCCCTTTGTTTGGTTTTTAAAAGGTGAAGTTGACTTCTACATTGGGTGTACCCGCTGTTATCGAAACTGGTTTAGACTGCCGAATACCATCTTTTACGGCCACCACCACATAATTTCCATAGGGAAGAGGGCCTGCTTCATACGCGCCCCGATCTGCGACCCTGTTCGTATCAAGATGTAGCTGATAACTGTCGGTATTGTCAGGCCCACCAAGAACGCAGTTGCCAGCCTTTCGTACAGTTATACTGGCATGTAACCCCCTTCCAGTGGAGGCTTCAGTGACATAACCATAAATCGTTGCCGTGCCCGAGGCACTGGCTACCTGAACAGCCGTCACACTGTAATTGGGTGAAAATGGTGTCGGCCCTTCACAAGGGCGATCCAATTGGTAGTTGTCACAGCAGAAGAAACAATGGTCGCCAGTGTCACACAAACGAAGTGTCACATCAAATCCGTTGAAATCACACCCCTCGCTGTCCTCACCTGTCTCGACGGCAAAATATATGCTTACAGTCGTTTCATCAACGATCTCAAATTTCAAATCATCGGAGAATGGATCGCCAGGATTTCGTTGAAAACCCAGGAATTTGGCATATCCCTTTGGCAATAAACCGTCCCGATCAGCCATCGGATCATTTACGAAACCTCTTATTAGCGATAAAGCAAATTTCATTTCTTCATCACAGATCCAGTTGTCGTTATGAATGTTCAAATGAAAAGTGGTTTGTGAAAGTTCGCTGGGTGGTGGGTTTGTGGGGCTATCCATCACGATTCCTCCACTCAATTCCAATCCGCTTTTGCACCACCCCGGCGTAGTGAGGGTCAATATGCCGAAGGTTAACATCAAAAACAAAAATCGCCATCTGCTAAATTCGAGCGTCATGATTGTTCCCCCTCTTTTGGTTTGCTCAATTCAAATTTCCGAGAAGTTAATATAGCTTTGCAGATAAAGATTTTGGGTGGATTATCTGTCGGGGATGGCCAAAAAAGGCCTATCGCCTCCCAACTGCCTTCCCAAAATCATTATCTTAAAAGCTATAGAAAAGAAATACCAACGTGTTGCGGATACTGATGTTTAAGAAATAGTCATACTGGAATTCGTGTATTTGGTATGCAGTTCTTTGAACTGCCTAATGGAGAGGAAATCGAAAATATCTGTGAAATACTATAACGCGATGTTCAAACTTGAACATCGCGTATAACAAATACTGTGATTTCTGTATTAATTCCAGTGGAAAATGTCAACAGAAACCAATTCGAACAGAGTCGAGGCATGGTCAAAAAGAATATTGCAGGAAATTGTTCGAAGATGAGGCAGAATTTTGATACAATATCATAATATCAACCAACAGGGATAATTTGCACCCGATGCCGATTGGTTCCATTTATCATTTTTCAACCGGCAGATCCGGTTTCGCGGCCCATTCGGTCCATCCGGCGTCGTACCAGAAAACGTTTGGATAGCCAAGCAGACGTTTGAGAACGAAAACCGTCTGGCTGGCCTGATGCCCGGTGCGGCAATGGATCACAACCGGGGTGTTCCGATTCAAAATGATGCCGGCATAGATTTGTTTCAGCTCGTCCAGGGGCTTGAACCCGATATGGGTATCATTGTATCGGACCAGATCCGCGCTGAAAACCCGGTTGACGGCTCCCGGGATATGGCCGGCCCGGGCCTCATCCGACTTTTTGCCGGTGAAATAGTCTTCCGGCCGGACATCCAGAATCAGGGCGCTTTTCCGGGTTACATGCTCCAGGACCGTTGCTGCCGATACACTGAAATTGTCGGCTTCGGGCCGAACCGGGTACAGGGTTCGCCGAACCCGGGGCAGGTCGGTTGCAACCGGTCTGGTCTCAGCCAGCCATTTGTCGAATCCACCGTCCAGTATCGCGTACCGGGTGTGACCCAGCCGTTCCAGGGCCATGGCGATCAGGGTCGCATCCCGAATCTTGTCCCCATCGTAGATCAGAACGATCAGATCCGTCTCTTGAATGCCCATAAGGGACAGCTTGGCAGCCAGGATTTCCGCCGGCATCACCATGGACGGCAGTCCATCCACATTGCCCCGAACATGCTCCGGAGAAAGGGACAGTGCGCCCGGAATATGCCGGGTGTTGTAGTCCGGCTGGCTGCGGCAATCGATGATTTTGACTTCGGGACGGTTCAGATGACCGGCCAGCCAGTCGGAATCGATCATGCCCGGGAGGTTCAGCCCCTGAAAAAGGGCTTTTGTATCGGAAGAAGCCGCGGAATCGGTTTCGTGAAAAAATGCCCGCCAGGCATTGATCCGCTGAACAGCCTCGGCAGTCAGCGGTTCGGTGCGAAGGGATACGGGTTTCAGGCAGCGTTCGATAAATCCGTTCAGGCCGTCGGTCAGAATGAACACATTCCGGAAACCGGACCGGTACAGATGATCCCTGGCCTGGGCCGGATGAACCATGCCGTTGGAGTACAGCACGATGTGTGTCTTGTCCCTGTGGATGGATACGAATGCGGGCAGGTCCGGCATGTCCACCTGAACCGAACCGCGAATATGAAAGGCATTATATTCCGCGACCGGCCGGATATCCACGGCCAGGACTGCGGGATTCCGGTTGAAAAGCGCCGATGCCAGTTCTTCGGGTTCCACATGATCCGCCGCCGATGCCACATCGGAGAGAAGGGCCGGATCCGGCACGGATTTCGGGTCGGGCTGCGCCGTGGACAGGTGCGGTTCCGGCACCAGAAACACGATACCGGCAGCCAGAATCAGCACCAGGCTGAACCGGACCAGAAACGGACTGTTGAACCAGGACTTCAGGCCTTTCCGGGCTTCGATGTATTCCGCTCCCCAGAAACAGGCAACGGCAATCAGGGTGATTCCCAGAATCACAACCTGCCGGGACACGCCCAGGGAGTCATACAGGAAAGCCAGGCCCGGCTGACCATACGCCTGCAGGCTGCTTTGTCCCCAGGTGTAAAGCGGCTTGATCACCGGAAACAGTTCGTTGAACAGAATGCTGCCGATGATGGCGCCACCCAGAAACACCATCGCATCGATTTTTCCGGAAGCCATGCCCACGGCAGCGGTTCCCGGACACCACCCGCTCATGACAAATCCGGCACCGAAAATGAGACCGGCCACGATATAGGTGCCGTAATAGGTTGGCATGAAATAAATTTGGGTTGTGGGATCCACAAGCCCGGTCCGAAAGGCGATAAACAGACCGATCATGGCAACGACCAGGGCCGTGAACATGACCTTGAGAACGGCCATGTCCTGAAAATAGAATATGCCGGACAGGCGCCTGGAACTGCCGAAGCCGGCCTGCTCCAGAGATATGCCGAAGAGAATGCCGATGATCAGGGCGGAGATCAACGCGGCCGTGGTATCCAGGGAATTGGCGCCAAAAAAGGTATTAATCATGCCATTGCCTCCTGACCAGTCTGGCAGTTGCATAGCCGCCGACAAATATGCAGATCAGAAACACGATGCTGCCGGAAAGCAGCATGGCGCTGCCGGTAAGGGCCTGTCCGGATGTACATCCTCCGGCGAGCCGACTGGCAAATCCGGAAAGAATGCCGCCGAGTGCCGCAAAAACAAGTCGCAGACGCACAGGAGCGGCCTTTCCGCGTTCCACCCCCACCTGTATTCGGCGGGACAACACCGCAGAAGCCAGGCCCCCGACAAAGATGCCGATCAGCATGAAGACCAGATAATAGGCCAGCGGATTTTTCCCCCACGCACCGAAATATTCGCTGGCCTGTGTGTGGGCCGGAAAGACCAGGCCTTCCAGAAAGGCGGCGATTCGGGCAAGGCCTCCGGATGCGCCCAGGCCGGCACCCAGAATCAGAAAAGAGGCCAGCAATGTCAACCCCAGAAAAATTCCGGCGATATAGGGATTGGTCGGGGGCAGGGTTTCTTTGGACAGCAGTTTCATCGGGTGATCTCCTAACATCCGGCGCTTTTGCGTTTGGCCGGAACAGGCGGCGCTGCCGGCGCCGGAACGGTTTCAGTTTGCGGAACCGGCTGTTGCATCGCTGGGCCGGACGGTTGCGGAATCATTTTTTTCTCCATTTTCAGGGTGGTCGCCGACCAGAAGGCTTCCAGACCTCCGGAAAGCACCTGAATGGGGCGTGCGGTTTTCTGGGACAGGATGCCGGCCACGGCCATGGCCAGGTAGCCGTCCCGATCGATGAGGACCAGAGGAGCCTGTCCGGCCAGGAAGGCGGGATCGGAAAAAACCGTCGAAACCGCCACGTTCCGGGAGCCTGGAACATGGTAATCCGAAAACTGGTCCGGCGGGCGGATATCCACCGAATCGCGTGCGCCAGGATTGTCGGCCATCGCAGTTAAAAAAGTCTGAACGGAAACCAGTTCCGGAAGCCGGACCGGCATTCCGGAAGAAGCGGGCATGTCCGGTTTGGCAGGCTCGATGACCGGTAGGCCGGCCTGAATCCAGGCTTCGCTGCCACCTTCCAGGCTTCTGGCTTTTTTGAAACCGTTTCGTTCCAGAATTCCGACGGCCAGACTGGACCGAAACGCCGAGTTGCAGACCGCCACAACCGGTTCCGCCGGATCCAGCCGGGCCGAAAGCGTGGCAAGCTGGTTGAGGGGCAAATTCAGGACGGTTCCGATTTTCAGCCCCATCCATTCGGCCGGCAACCGGACATCCACAATGACCGGGGCCAGGCCCTTCTGCATGAGATCGTAGAGTTCCCGAGCCGGAATGGCCGGGGTGACATTCATGGAAAGACCGGCCTTTTTCCAGGCATCCGGACTGATGACATCTGCATGGTAGCCGATCCGGTGCAGGCGAAAAACAGATTCCTTCAGTTCCTGAGGATTTCCGCACAGAACCAGTTTTACACCCCAGGGAATCAGGGTGCCGGTCCAGGTCTCAAACCGTCCCCGTATCGCAATGTTGACGGCATTGGGAATATGTCCGGCTGAATAATCTGAAGCGCTTCGCACATCCACAATCCAGGTCTTTTCCGGATCACTCAGGGATGCGGTTGGCGAAATTTCCGCGGGAAGCGGGGCGTTCCAGTCGACAAGTGGCGGGCCTTCCCGGTTGATCCGCGCGTTGTGCCGGAAATACGGAGGCGCATCCGGCAGACCCTCCAGAAGTGCGGCAATGAATTCACCACGGCGGGTGTATCTGAAATACGGGTTGCTCGCTTTTTCCTTCCCGATGGTGGAAAACGGTTCGTCGCTCAGGTGCGCGCCGCACAGTGACCCGGCGCCGTGGGCCGGGAAAAATGTCACGGTGTCACCCAGTTTCGATATCTTGTTGAACCAGGAATCATAGGCCGCCGAGGCCAGCCACGCGGCGGATGTGTTTCCTTCCAGAAGATCGGGACGTCCCATGCTGCCCACAAACAGCACATCCCCCGTAAACATGGCCTCGGGTGCATCGGAGCTGTTTTTACCGGATATCAGGGCGCACATGCCGTCGGGCGTGTGGCCAGGGGTGTCGATGAATGTCACGGACGCACCGCCCACCGCGATCCGGTCCCCTTCGGACAGGGAATGAATGCGGTATGCCGCACCGCTTTTTTGGCTCTGATAGACCGGGCAATTGAGTATCTTGACCATTTCCAGGTGACCCGCAATGAAATCGGCATGGGAATGGGTGAGATAAACGCCTTTTATGACGGCATTTTCCTTTTTGGCAGTTTCCAGAATGACGGAAATGTCCCGTCCCGGATCCACGGCCAGTGCCTCGCCGTCACTGATCAGCAGGTAGGAATAGGTGGAAAGAACGGGAAGCGTCAACTGGACGATTCGGAAATTTGAAAAGGAGTAGGTGTCGACAATATTAACGGATGCTGCCTCCGTGTCATGGGACGCCGATTCCTGGTCCGTGATAACCGCGGCATACACCGGCAGAATCGGTGACTGCATCCAGATCGTCATGATCAGAACGATCACCCGAAAACAATTCATGAATGGTTTTCTCCTTTGTGGGTGGTTGCGCGGAATCCGATGGGGCACTGAGCCGAAACGTGTTTCCCAAAACCCGGGAAGAAAGATCACCGGGAGTAATCGTTCAGATGGGGTTTGATCGCCCGGCCCAGCCAGTCGATGCTTTTTTCCAGATGGCGCATGTTGGCCAGGCCTTCCGCATCTTCTCGCACCTCGCCTTTTTTCATGCCGAATCGGTGTCGGGGTCGGTATCGGAATCATGATCGAAAATAATTAAAGATCGTTACCGATACGAACCCCGAACAACCTGTTTTATTTGATTTTTATGCCGCATCAGAAACAGAAGACCAGTCCGGCCCGAACTGTATGGGCGGTCAGATCGATTTCCGACCGATAGGGTACCGGTCCGGGGATCGTGTAATCCTCCTTGCCATAGTCATCGTACAGATATTCCACCCGGATGTGAAAGTTCCGGGTGATCACCTGCTCGATTCCGCCGCCGACCGCCCATCCCACATGCGTGGCGTCGTTTTCACCCCATTCCGGATCCCGGTCATCCAGGGTCACACCGGCAGCCGCCATGCCGCCCACCGCATACAGGAGTGTCGTGTGCAAAGGCACACCGATTCGGGCCAGCAAATGCATGTTCCAGTTGATATCGAAGGCCGAATAGGTGTTGTTGGCACCGGGATTGGGATCTTCGTTGAGATCACCACCTCCCGCGTCGATTTCAAAACCCAGAACGATGCCGCCGGTCTGGAAGTTGAAGCCGGCAAAACCGCCGCCCATGAATCCGTCCAGTTCCGGTTCCAGCTCATATCCCGGAAAATCCGGTTCCGCGTATTTCAGATCAGCCCAGGAATAGCCTGCAAATACACCCACGTAAGGGCCCGTCCACACAACAGGCGGCATGGATCCCGCATAACCGGGCGCACCTGCTGCCTGGCCCGAGAACAAAATGATGGTCAACAAACAAAAGATCGCTGCATTTCGAATCTTGGTCATCTTTTCTTCCCTCCTTGTTGTTGTGAAATAGAGATATGAGTTGTTCGTTTTATGAACCAGCCAGGCTGGTTGAACAACAGGTTCTTGGGTTCCTCTGTGTCTCCGGTGAGGCCGACCCAAACGAAACAGCAGGAAACCTTTCATTATGCTTCGATCTTCGAACCCAGTACCTTCAGGAATTTTGCCAGCCAGTCCGGATGTGCGGGCCAGGCCGGAGCCGAGACCAGATTGCCGTCCACGTGAGCCAGGTTCACCGGAATATCCACATACCGGCCTCCGGCTCGGGTGACATCCGGCCCCACTGCCGGATAGGCGGAACATGCCCGGCCGTCTAGCACACCGGCTGCGGCCAGCACCTGCGCACCATGACAAATGGCTGCCATGGGTTTGCCGGCCTGCGAAAAATGTTGCACCATTTTCAGAACAGTCTCGTTCAGGCGGATGTATTCCGGTGCGCGTCCGCCGGGGATTACCAGTGCGTCATAGTCTTCGGCATGGATGTCCGCAAAGGAGGCATTCAGCGTGAAGTTGTGGCCGGGTTTTTCGCTGTAAGTCTGGTCGCCTTCAAAATCGTGAATGGCGGTTCGCACCGTGTCACCGGCTTTCTTGCCCGGACAGACCGCATGGACCGTGTGCCCCACCATCAACAGGGCCTGAAACGGCACCATCACCTCGTAATCCTCCACATAGTCACCAACGAGCATCAGGATTTTTTTTGCACTCATCGTCAACTCCTTTCTGTTATGGTGTGTCGTATGAATACGCCATGAGACTGAAACCGACAAACGGGATATGGTCAGCTTCCGGTCATTCTGTTTGAATCCAGCACCTGACGAATGGCGTCCGGTAGCTTTTTTGAAAGATGTCAAGGGCGTTTTCCGGAAAATGATATAGACTTTCAGAAAAATAATTTCGCTTCGTTATCGGTCGGGGATGGCCGCAAGTTTTTCAAGGCGTCAGCCGCCAAAAGGCCTATCCCCTCCCTGCTGCCTTGCGAAATGAATTTTCTGAAAGTCTATAGTTGATTTGATGATATGTGGTCTGACCGACAACGATACAGGCATGAAGGGGCAGCGACACAACATTGCCGGATCAGTCGGAAAATGTGACACGATAAACCATGTTGTCATTTTTGTATTCATTGCAATGGCGCATGTCAATATAAAATCGACTCAGCAGGGAGGATATGATACAATAACACCGGAATGTTTCGAAAGGAACACCCAGTTTCAGACAATGGGACATCGTCATTCGTCGGGCCGGAAGTCCGATTGATTTTTGGGCGCTGTCCATGTAGAAGTCTGATAAAGACTTTCAGAATGCGTTAAACCGATAACGGAGAACACCATGAGCAACTTCACGGACCTCAAACCCAAATACACCGCGGACCCGCCGGAAACCATCACCCGCGACATGCTGGCGGCCATCCCCTATGGCTTCCGGTCGGAACGGGATATTTTGATCACCATCCGTCAGCCCGAATACACATCGGTCTGTCCGATGACCGGCCTGCCGGATGTCGGATGTATCGTTATTGCCTACAGGCCTGACGAAACCATCATCGAACTCAAATCCCTGAAATACTATCTCTTGCAGTTCCGGAATGTCGGCATTTTTTATGAGCATGTGGTCAATCACATCCTGGACGACCTGGTAGCGGTTCTGCAGCCCAAATGGATGGAAGTGACTGGCGAATTCACACCCAGGGGCGGCATCACCTCCACGGTAACGGTGCAGTACGAAAGGACAGTATGACAAATTTCACATTCAGCCATCTATTCAATCGGATTGGTGTGGTTATCCTGGCAGCGGTTTTTCTGGGCGGATGCGGCCTGTACTCGGGACTGTCCAGAACCACGGAAAAAATCGGTCAAAGCATATCCGGCAGTGACGGATCATTTCGAAAAAAGGTAGGTATCGTATCACTGAACAATCTGGCTGCAAACGCTAAAGGTCCTCTGGCAGAACAGATTCAGGCCGATTTTCAGAAAAAGCTGAAGGATTCATGCGCGAATGTCCTCTGGATCGGCCCTGGAGATCCGAATTATCCGGATTTTATCCGGAATCCCGCGCTGTCCCCCAGTAAGGATTTTGACAATCTGGCGCTTGCCAATGCCGCCCGTAAAACCGGATATCAGGCGATCCTTCAGCTTTCGCTGTTGAATATCGATGTGCATCAATATGACAAGGGCGTGCTGTGGTTTAAAAAAACACAGCAGAACGGGCGACTGTTGTGGAGTGTTGTCATTTATGACTCAGAAACCAGTGCCAAGTTGTTAAATTTCAGTCATCCATTCGATTTCAAAATCGATTCAAATGATATTGAAGCCATCCGGCAGGCCAAGCTGAACGAGGTATCCGGCCTGCCGGACGCCATTGACCGGTCGCTTGCCGAAGTCAGTAAAGAGATATGCAAATCCCTGGGGCAGACCGCCTGGAAAGGATTTATCACGCAGGTGTCCGACAGCGTCATCACCCTGTCATCCGGAGCCGACGCAGGACTTAAAGTGGGTCAGGAGCTGACGGCCTATGCTCCAGGAGAAACCATCTCCGGTGTTGCCGGTCGCTCATATCTGCTTCAGGGGAAAAAAGTGGGTAAGATCCGAATTACCCGTGTATCCGGGAATCAGGCCGAGGCCGAACCCATCGGGAATGCGGCTGTCGAATCCGGCGGTATGGTTCAGGTGCGCTGATGGACGGAATCACATCCAATGTTTCCATGACGATTCTTGACAAGCTGAAGTATGGTGCCAGCTCCGGAGCTGCCAAAGGCTGGAGCGGGTATGTCTGGCTGTTGAAAATTCTGGTTCCCATATCGCTTCTGACAACACTTCTGGAAACCAGTGGATGGCTGCTTAAGTTGGATGGCCTCATTGCCCCAACCATGCATCTGCTTCATCTTCCGTCTTCTGCAGCGTTGCCGATTGTGGTTGGTCTGCTGACCGGTGTGTATGGCGCCATCGCATCCATGATGATGCTGCCGTTTTCGATCGATCAGATGACCTTGATTGCCATTTTTATCCTGATTTCCCATAATCTGATTCAGGAATCCATGATTCAGGGCCAGTCGGGTCTGTCTCCGGTCAAGGCGGTTCTGTTTCGCCTGACGGCGTCTCTGATCACCATAATCATCGTCGCATGGTTTCTGGATGCGGCATCTTCCGATCAGATCGGCGTATCTGTTCCGGTCACACCCAGTCTGCCCCTGTTGACCGTGATAACCCAGTGGGCCATATCCATGACCTATCTCAGTATCAAGATTTTTTTTATCGTCATGATCCTGATGATTGTAATGGGTATTCTGAAATCCTTTGACTGGATTCCGGTTCTGGTCAAAATTCTGAGCCCGCTGCTCAGGCTGATGGGACTGAATGAACGCGTGGGGATGCTCTGGTTGACGGCTGTGGTTTTCGGGTTGTCCTATGGGGCTGCGGTGATTGTGGAAGAGGCCAAGGAAGGAGATCTGGATGCCCGCGAGCTGGAACGGCTGCATGTCTCCATCGGCATCAATCACTCCATGGTCGAGGACCCTATCCTGTTTGCGGCGTTGGGGCTTCCGGTTTTCTGGTTGTGGATTCCCCGAATGGTCATCGCCATCATCGCGGTTCATCTGTATGATGGATGGGAGAGACTCAGCCGTTTACGGAAGACAGGGGTCTGAGGTCAGAAGTCGGGGGCCGGAGACCAGGGGCCAGGGGTCAGAGATTGGAGATTGGAATCACTGGCGTATCGAACAAGGATGCTTGACGGTTTCGAGCGGTTCCTTGTTCGATATTCTGCGGTTCGTATCGTGTCAGGAGTTACCTGTCACCCGGAATGAATCATATCTGATGACCGTTTATTTAAAATCAACCCGAAGCTGTTTCTTGTTGATCTTGCCAACACTGGTTTTTGAAATGGCGTCCACCATCATAATTTTGCTGGGAATGCCGTATTTGGGAATCAATCCCTGATCAACGAATTTTTGAAAAAACGCCTTCAGTTCATCCTCAGTCACCTTGCCTTTGTATTCTTCCCGGAGCACCACCAGGGCCATGGGCCGTTCACCCCATTTTTCATCCGGGATTCCGATCACGGCAGCCTCGCTGATCGCCAGATGCTGGCTGATGATGTCTTCCAGTTGAAGTGAGGAAATCCATTCCCCGCCGGTCTTGATGACATCCTTGACCCGGTCCGTGATCTGCAGATAGCCTTCGGTATCGATAAAGCCGATATCTCCGGTATGCAGCCAGCCGTTTTCCCACAGGACCTCGCTCTTTTCAGGGTCTTTCAGATACCCCTGGGTCAGCCAGGGTGCCCTGGCCACCACTTCTCCGGTTGCCTTGCCGTCATGCGGCACGGGTTTGCCTTCGGCATCCACAATTTCCAGATTGACCATGGGCACCGGCAGGCCGGTTCTGCAGCGCATGAGAACCTTCGTTTCCTCGTCCCAGTCAAACATGTGGGGTTTGAGATTGGATGCAGTCAGAAGGGGGCCGGTTTCCGACATGCCGTAGGCGGAGGTCAGATTGATTCCCAGATCCAGGGCCGCCTTGCAGAGTCCTTTGGGAAGAGCCGATCCGCCAATAATGACTTTCCACTTGCTGAGGTCGAAATTTTTGACCGCCGGGCTGCTGACCAGCATATGGATGATGGTCGGCACACAATGGGAGAACGTCACTTTTTCGCTGATAATCAGCTTGAGCAGCATGGCCGGTTCATATTTTCCGGGATAGACCTGTTTGGTTCCCAGCATGGTGCACAGGTAGGGAATTCCCCAGGCATGAACATGAAACATGGGGGTCAACGGCATATACACATCTCCGGAATCCAAGTGGATCTGGGAGTGATAGGCACACAGCCCGGACATCAGGCCATAGGTATGCAGAACCAGTTGACGGTGGCTGAAATACACCCCTTTCGGGTTTCCCGTGGTTCCGGTTGTATAAAATGTAGTGGCCATGGTATTTTCATCGAAATCCGGAAAAGCATAGTCACTATTGCTGTTTTTCAGAAGCGTCTCATATTCGCCGGCAACGGCAAGCGTGGTGGCAGGCATCTGTTCCAGATCTGTCATTACGACAAACTGTTTGACGCGGCTGATTTGATCCTGAATGGGTTCCAGCAAGGGCAGAAAATCCGAATTGACCAGAATGATGTCATCTTCGGCATGGTTGATGGTGTACACCAACTGATCCTGGGGCAACCGGATATTGATCGTGTGCATGACCGCGCCCATCATGGGAATGGCAAAAAAACATTCCAGATAGCGGTGGCTGTCCCAGTCCATGACGGCAACAGTTGTTCCAGGTCCAACTTTTAACGACTTCAGCGCATTGGCCAACTGACCAATCCGTTGATTCAGTGTCAGGTAATCATAGCGCTTGATATCCCGATAAATAATTTCCTGTTTTGGCGCATAGATCAGCGGCATTTGAAGAATATTTTTGATTAGAAGCGGATAGGAATAGGCTGACGGGGTCTTGGGAATCTGACGATAGGTCATGGTTTCTCCTTTTTTTGCTGCAGAGCATGATCTGCAGATGAAAAATGATAATATGGACTGGCGAGTAGCAAAAAAATGGCAGACTGTTTAACCATTATATTTTATCCTTATTCATTTTCGCGTCAGATATCATATTTTGTCGATGCGTCACAATAAAAATCAATCCTGTTTCGGTTTTCATCCGGGATAAAAACACGATGTATGTCATTTACAAAAAATCCCCTATTGATTTACCACGAGAATCCGTTTAGAAACATCAGATATAAAAGTCTGAACATCCGGTAGCACATCAGGAGTCAGAATTTCAAGCATACTGCATAACAGGGAGGATGACATGGAAGTTACACAAACCGGCAATAAAAACAATGCACTCATGATTCCGGTCAAAAGAACAGTCGATTCAACTGGATCTGCCGGAAGCCGCGTTGCCATTGGTCAACGCGGACCCGATGGCGCTGGAAAGCATTTTTGGAAACCTGATCACCAATGCCATCAATTACACCCCCAATTTCGGGCATATCTGCGTAAGCGCCCATCCGGTACCAAACGGCATTCAGGTGGATGTGACCGACACCGGTTTTGGAATCGAGGCCAGGCATCTGGATCAGATATTCAAACGGTTTTTCCGCGTCAAAAATGAAAAAACACGGTTCATCACCGGCACCGGTCTGGAATATATCAGCAGCGCGGGGCTTCGAAGCATCCTGGTTGTTGCCAAAAAGCTGAAGATCAAAAATGGAAAAATCATTCTGGCCGGAATGGAAGAGTCGGTTCATGAGGTTTTTGAGATATCGGGATTCAACGCAATCATCCCGATTGTGGATACGGTGGATGCAGCGGTTAACCAAATCTGATCAAAACCCACATTATTCGCGGTATGAATCATGACCGGGCTTTTTCGTGTTTATCAATTTTACGCATTCAGACTTCGGGGCTTTTATCATGTCCACGCTTGAATTACCCGCCAAGATTGAAAACATGGAAACACTGATGACATTCGTTTCCGACAGGGCAAGAGCCCTTGGATTCTCCGCCAAGCGAATCAAAGAGATCGAACTGGCAACCGAAGAAGCCCTGGTGAATATCATCAACTACGCTTACAAGGATTGCGACGGAACCATTCGCATCTCATGTTCCGATGAAATGCCGTCCCATCTGATCATTCGAATAGAAGATTATGGCGCGGCCTTTGATGTCCTTTCTCTCAGTGATCCGGATATCACATGCTCGCTTACCGATCGGGCAGTTGGCGGCCTGGGGGTGTTTCTGATTCGAAAACTCATGGATGACGTCACATATTCCCGCCAGGATGAGCGAAATATTCTGACGTTATTTGTCAGACTTCCGGAGGCTTGATTACTGACCATTGTTTTCTGATTTTCGCGATAAATGGTCATGACCAAGGGCTCGATCACCCCCATGAATGAAAAGAGGTAATGGTTGTCATTCCGGGCTTTTCCCGGGCACGAAAAAGGAGAAATTTGTTGCGGATTGTCACCAGGCCTGATTTTGACGGCGTTGTCTGCGCTGTCTTGTTATATGATGTACTGAATATTGAAGAACCGGTATTGTGGGTCGAGCCCAGCGAGGTTCAAAAAGGACAGGTCGCGATTCGACCGGATGATGTTCTGGCGAATCTGCCCTATTCACCGGTTTGCGCCATGTGGTTTGACCATCACTTTTCCAATGAAATATCCGTTCCGTTCAATGGCGCTTTCAAAATTGCCCCTTCTGCCGCGGGCGTCATATTTGATGTGTATCGCGCCAAATTCAGGCGGGATTACAGCGAGCTGGTTGCCGCGGCTGACAAGATCGATTCCGCAAACCTGACTCTTGCGGAAGTGCGTTATCCGGAAACCGACCCCTATCTTCTGATCTCCATGACCCTGCCTGACCAGGACAAAAATGACCGCCCCTATTGGGATCATCTGGTTAAGCAGTTCCGGTTTCAGACGATTCAGGACATCATGCAGGATTTACAGGTAAGGGATCGGTGTGATCGGGTGATTGCCGAGAATAAGGCATATGAAGTGCATCTGATGAACCACACCCGGTGTGTGAACCAGGTTGCGATCACGGATTTTCGGGAATTGAATCCACCGCCGGTTGGAAATCGGTTTCTGGTTTATTCTCTGTTTC
>Ga0351892_10157_pt1 | contig 25413 bp, 21 predicted proteins | sample TotcelFGM3001K14_FD_206763 | JGI IMG/M metagenome (GOLD analysis project Ga0351892, IMG submission 206763) | Enriched cells from coal bed in the Powder River Basin, Montana, United States - Total cells FGM rep3 HSBNCT.FGM.300.1.K14 ... | reverse complement strand
CTGTTCGTGCCCGGCGGGGCCTGCAAGGAAGGCCCTTTCCCGGAGCACTACGAGGCCCTGGAGTGCCCCTATGTGAACCCCATGAGCCCCCAACAGTCCAACCCGGTGATGAAGGTGTGGAAATCGGAGCTGGATCGGGTGGCCCAGCTCTGCGATCCCAAGTATCCCATCATCGCCACCACCTTCCGGGTGACGGAACACTGGCAGGCCGGGGCCATGACCCGGAACCTCACCTGGCAGGCGGAGTTGGTGCCCGAGATGTTCGTGGAGATCAGCCCTTCTTTGGCCAAGGCCAAAGGCATCAAGGCGGGGGATTGGGTCAAGGTGTCCAGCATCCGGGGCGAGGTAAAGGCCCGGGCCGATGTCACCCGCCGGGTGGCGTCGTTTTGCTGTGGCAAGCCGGGTTTTTCGAGCACCGTGGAACTGGTGGCCCTGCCCTGGCACTTCGGGTTCGCCGGACTCACCACCGGGGGTCCCAACCCCCAGGATAACTACGCCGCCAACCAACTGTCCCCCATGGTGGGAGACGCCAACACCATGATCCCGGAATACAAGGTGTTCCTGGTGGATGTGCAGAAGGTCTGATGGAGGCCACGAGGAGACAACCATGAGCAAAGCCATGTTGATCGATACGACTCGCTGTATCGGTTGCCGGGCCTGTCAGGTGGCCTGCAAAAGCTGGCACGACCTGCCGGGTGAACGCAGCACGTTCAGCGAGACCTTGAGCAACCCCAAATATATGGACAGTAACAACTACACCCGGATCATCTTCCGGGAGATAGCCGGATCTGAAGGCAAGTTCAACTGGTACTTTGTCAAGCGCCAGTGCATGCACTGTCAGGACCCGGCCTGCGAGAGCGTCTGCCCGGTGGGGGCTCTGATCAAACTGAAAAGCGGTCCGGTGGTCTATGACGACGAAAAGTGCATCGGCTGCCGCTACTGCATGATGGCCTGCCCCTTCCAGGTGCCCAAGTTCGAATGGGGCAAAGCGGTGCCGCTGATCCGGAAATGCGACTTCTGCGCCGACCGGATCGAGATCGGCCTGGCGCCGAGCTGCGCCACCACCTGCCCCAGCCAGGCCCTGCTCTTCGGGGAGCGCCAAACCCTCCTCAAGGAAGCCCACCGCCGCATCGGGGCCCACCCGGGAAAGTATTACCCCGAGGTGTACGGCGAAAAGATCGTGGGCGGCACCGCCAAGATCTACCTCACCCCGGTGTCTTTTGAGGCCCTGGGGCTTAACCACCGGGGCTTCCGCACCGACCTGGGGAACGTGCCCTACGGCATCTACGGCCGGGAGTGGATGTCCAAGGTGCCCTACATCGCCCTGAGCGTGGGCGGCCTGGCCGTGGGCCTCCACTACCTCAATCAGCGCCGCGCCGAAGTGCAGGCCCAGAAATCTCAGGAAGGCAAGGAGGATTGAACATGGCCGAAAAAGTAGAAAAATGGTATCCGGGAGAAGGGAAATTGACCACCGGGCGCGCCATCCTCTATGTCATCCTGGTGTTGGGCCTGATCTCCGCCGTGGTCCGGCTCTTCTTTGGGCTGGGCGCCACCACCAACTTGAACGACGCCTACCCCTGGGGCCTGTGGATCAGCTTCGACATCCTGTCGGGCGTGGCCCTGGCCGGGGGCGGCTTCACCATGGCCGCGACCATCTATATCTTCAACCTGAAAAAGTTCGAGCCGCTGCTGAGGCCCGCCAAGCTCTCGGCCTTCATCGGCTATTTGGTGTTCGTAGTGGGGCTGTTCTTCGACCTGGGCCAGCCCTGGCGCATGTGGCACCCCATGGTGATGTGGAATCCCCACTCGGTGCTCTTCGAGGTGTCCTGGTGCGTCATGCTCTACACCACGGTCCTGGGCATAGATATCTTTATTATGGCCCTGGAGCGCTGGCAGAAGTACGAGTGGGTGGCCTTTTTGCGCAACATCTACCTGGTCCTGGTGGTGGCCGGCGTCATGCTTTCCACCCTGCACCAGTCTTCCCTGGGGGCGCTGTACCTGTTGATGCCCGAGAAGATGAGCGACCTCTGGGCCAGCCGGGCCATAGGACCGCTCTTTTTCTGCAGTGCGGTGATCGGCGGCATGAGCGTGGTGACCCTGGAGAGCCTCATCAGTTCCTGGGCCTACAACCGTAAGCCCGAACTCAAGCTCCTGTCGTCCTTTAGCAAGGGGCTGGGCATTGTCCTGCTGGTTTACTTCGCCATGAAGGTCACCGACCTCTATGCCCGGGGCGCCACGGTCTGGGTGTTGGACAAGGCCCACTTCTTCTTCTTCCTGGAACTGTTCGGCACCGTGGCCCTGCCGGCCATCCTGCTCTCCTTTGCGGAGGTGCGCAATTCGATCAAGGGCCTCTACTGGGCCGCGGGCCTGGCGGCCTTCGGGGTGGTCCTGAACCGCTTCAACGTCAGCCTCACCAGCTATGGCGGCTACCGGGACTTCAGCTACTTCCCGTCGGCCATCGAGATCATCATTACCCTGGCCCTGATCGCCGGGGGCATCCTGATCTTCGATTTGGGCACCCGGTACCTGCCGTTGTATCCGTCGGAGTTGACGGGAAAAACGAGTTAGGAGAAAAGCAGTAGCCAGTAGTCAGTAGTCAGTTGCCAGTAAAAAAAGCCTGGTATTTGACTACCGGTTGCCGGGCGCCAACTTCTCCGGTTCTTTCCTCATACCCCGCCCTCACCCAAGTAGCGGGACATCTGGTGGCACAGGCTTCCAGCCGGTGCGGGACCTCAAGTAACCGTAGGGGCGGACCCATGTGTCCGCCCTGACTTGAGGGTGCACGTCCCCGCCTGATTACCCGCCGCCTTTTTCCCTTTCGAAACGGACGTATAGACTAGGACACCACCAAAAGTTTATAATGGCATATCGACTCCTCAAAGGAGGGCGGTCATGCTGATTAGGCATGTCTTCAAAAAAGAGCAATTGCCACCATCCCCAACCCGCCGGGCGGCCGCCGGGCGGCGACCATGAGCTGGCGCTGCGGCATCATCGGCCTGCCCAATGCCGGGAAGACCACCATCTTCAATGCCCTGACCGCCGGCGCCGCGGAAGTGGCCCCCTACCCTTTCTGCACCATCAGCCCCAACACCGGGGTGGTGCCCGTCCCGGACCCCCGTCTGGCCCGCCTGGGCCAACTGCTGCAACCCCAAAAACTCACTCCCGCGACCATCGAATTTGTCGACGTCGCCGGCCTCATCGAGGGCGCCTCCAAGGGCGAGGGCCTGGGGAACCAGTTTCTGGGGCACATCCGGGAGGTGGACCTCCTGGTCCACGTGGTGCGCGGCTTCGGTGACGAGAGCTGTCCCCATCCCCTGGCCACCCTTGACCCGGTGCGGGACGTGGAGGTGGTGGAAACCGAGTTGCTATTGGCCGACCTGGAGATCCTGGGCCGGCAGCGCCTCAGGGTGGAGAAACGGGCCCAAGCCGGTGATAAGACTGCGGCGCCAATCCTCCCCACCCTGTTGCGGGTCGAGGCCGGCCTCAACACCGGGACTTGGGCCCGGGACCTCAACCTGACCCCGGCGCAGCTGAAGCACCTGGAAGGCACGCCGCTCTTAACCATGAAGCCCTGCCTGTTTGTGGCCAACCTGAGCGAGGCGGAGCTTAACGGCGGCAGCCACTACGCGGCCTTGAAGGCATTGGCCGCGGCCCGCCGGCGGCCGGTGGTGCCCATTCTGGGGGACCTGGAAGCCGAGCTCCAGGCCTTCTCCCCCGAGGAGCGCCAGGAATTTCTGGCCGGCTTGGGTCTTACCGAAACCGGCATGGTTCGCCTGGTCCGGGAGTCCTTCCAGCTGCTGGGTTTGGTGACCTTTTATACCGTCGTGGGCCCCGAAGTGCGGGCCTGGCAGGTGCCCTCCGGCACCCCGGCCCCCAGGGCCGCGGGCTGTGTCCATTCCGACATGGAGAAAGGTTTCATCCGGGCCGAGGTGATGCCTTTCGCCGCCCTGGACGAGTTGGGCTCCCCCGCCCGGGTCAAGGAGGCCGGCCTGATGAAGGTGGAAGGCCGGGATTATCTCGTGGCCGATGGGGACATCCTCCTGTTTCGCTTTCAGCGCTGAATTCCCTTTACACGGAACATTGCTTTTTATGCAACTTTGTGATAAAAAGGATGTGCGAGGAGGTGGAAAGCATGTTCCAAGTAGGCCAGTTGGCCGTGTATCCGGCCCACGGGGTTGGAGTGATCGAATCGGTCAAAGAACGCGACGTGTCGGGAAACCAGCAAAAATTTTATATTATGCGCCTTTTGGACAGTGACATGATCATCATGATTCCCACCGGTAATGCCCGGAACATCGGACTCCGGGACATTATCGATCTCCAGGCGGTTACCGAAGTCTATGACATCCTGCGCCACCGTCCCCTCCGCGTGAATAACCAGACCTGGAATCGCCGGTACCGGGATTACATGGATAAAATCAAGACCGGTTCCCCTTTCCGGGTGGCGGAAGTCCTGCGGGATCTCACGCTCCTCAAAACGGAAAAGGATCTCTCCTTCGGGGAGCGGAAGATGTTGGATACCGCCAAGAACCTCCTGGTCAAAGAACTTTCCCTGGTAAACAATATTGATGCCGACGAGATTGAGGCTCAACTGCTGGCGTTGTTGGAAGCCACCGAAGTCACCGAAGCCACCGTTGATCCGCCTGCTTCGACATTGTAACCACCAGGATTTGAACCATCACACCCATACCGATTCCCTTGTGACTGCGGCAAGGAGTGCCGGCATCATGCCTTCTGACTGCGTCAACTGTGAACCCCCAGCGTTGTAACGTCGGGGGTTTTTCGTATTGTCTTGATTTTTATCTAAGAAAGGAGGTGAGAACTCCGTGTTACAAAAGATGGTCACCGGGGCTATCCTGGGGACTATTTGCGCAGTCAGCGGGTATCTGATCGCCGATCAAATCCCTAAGTTCGATCACCTGTGGTGGGCCGGTTATGCCGGCGGGGTGGCGGGCCTGGCGGTGGCTTTCCTTACCCTGGGACTGGAGCAGGTCATCAAGCGGATACCCTTGAAGACCATTATCGGCAGCACCCTGGGCCTGTTCGTCGGCCTGGGGATCGGCAAGCTGGCCAGCTACCCCTTTGACAAATACCTCGAACTCCCCAACCTGCAAATTCCTTTATATATTTTTCTTTCAGCAATTTTCGGTTATATCGGCTTGGTGCTGGGGGGTAAGAAGATGTCCGAGGTCAGCACCCCATACTTTCTGGACCCCGGGGGCAAGCCCCCGCGTCATGCCCTGAAAATTCTGGATACCAGCGTCATCATCGACGGCCGTATTGCGGATATCTCCGAAACCGGCTTCGTAGAAGGCACCCTCATCGTCCCGAAATTTGTCTTGGAAGAGTTGCAGTATGTGGCCGATTCCTCTGATGACCTCAGGCGTACCCGGGGCCGCCGGGGCCTGGACATCCTGAAACGGCTCCAGCAGAAGAATCCCCTGCGGGTGGAATTCATCGATGACGATTTTCCGGGGGCCGCCGGGGTGGACTCCAAGCTGGTGGCCCTGGCCCTGAAATTGCGCGCCAAGATCATGACCAATGATTTTAATCTGCACAAGGTGGCGGAACTACAAGGGATCGAGGTGTTGAACATCAACCAGCTCGCCAACGCCATGAAGCCGGCGGTCCTGCCCGGCGAGTGCCTGCAGGTCCAAATCCTCCGGGAGGGTAAATCCCAGGGGCAGGGGATCGCCTATCTCGACGACGGCACCATGGTGGTGATCGAAAACGCCCGGCGCTTTATCGGCCGGGAAGTGGAGGTCGCGGTCACCAGCGTCTTGCAAACCACCGCCGGGCGCATGATCTTCAGCGAAATCAAGAACGGCGGCGCCCCGAGAAAAGTGTGACTAAGTCGCAGGGCGGACAACTGAGTCCGCCCCTACAGGAAAAACTGGCTTTTGTTGGCAAACTGATACCAGGTGCGCCGTCGAACCTGGCAGTTACCCATGGGCCGTAAGCGCCGCCATAATGATAAAAAGTTCGTGGGGCGGGCGTCTCGCCCGCCGTTATCGTTTGCACAGGCGAGACGCCTGTGCCACCAGATTCTTGTCAACTTTTCGAATCAGGATTTAAAGTTGTGAGACCCAGGCGCGTACAGTCACTTCATGGAAGCCCCTGAAACCCTGGCCTTGACTGTGTCCCCGCCGGATGCCGGCGCCCGTTTGGATCAATGTCTGGCCCAGTCCCTGGGGTGGTCCCGGGCCCGGTTGCAAAAGCTGTTGAAATCCGGGCTGGTCCTGGTCAACGGTGAGGTGCGGCCGGCTTCCTACCGGGTGCGGGAGGGCGATGCCCTCGCGGTGCGGGTGCCTCCACCGGCGCCCAGCCACCTGGCCCCCGAAGCCCTGCCCCTTTCCATCCTCTTTGAAGACCGGGATCTGCTGGTGGTGAACAAGCCGCCGGGCCTGGTGGTTCATCCCGGCGCCGGGCACCGCGGCGGCACCCTGCTCAATGCATTGGTGCATCACTGCCCGGACCTCAAGGACATCGGGGAGGTGAGCCGCCCCGGTCTGGTGCACCGCCTGGACAAAGACACCAGCGGCCTCATCGTGGTGGCCAAAACCTCTCTGGCGCACGCCTCCCTGGTGGCCCAGTTCCAGGCCCATGCCATCACCAAGCGGTACCAGGCACTGGTCTGGGGGCGCCTGCCGGAGGCCGAGGGCGAAATCGATAAAGAGGTGGGCCGCCACCCCACGGCGCGCCAGAAGATGAGCGTCCATGCAAGGCGGGGGAAGCGCGCCCTGACCTTCTGGCGGGTCCTCCGGGAATTTCCCGGTCCCCTGACCCTGGTGGAACTTACGCCCCAGACGGGGCGCACCCATCAACTCAGGGTGCACCTGGCATCGATGGGCCACCCGGTCCTGGGGGACCCGGCCTACGGCGGCGGGGTCAGCCGCCTGGCGGGGCGCCCGGGGCTTTTCGGCCTCAAACCCCTGGTGCAGCGCCAGCTTCTCCACGCCTGGCGCCTGGGGATAACCCATCCCCGCACCGGCGAGCCCCTCACCTGGGAAACGCCGCTCCCGGAGGATTTTCAGGCGGTGGTGGACTTTTTAGAGGAGTTAAGCTTATTATAGGGGTATGGCCTCTGCGGCTCTGAAAAGTCTTTCGTAGGGTGCGTCCTACGCACCAATTAATCCACGGTATCGGCGGGCGGGACGCCCGCCCCACGCACTTTTCATAATATGACGGTGGGCCCAAGGCCCGTTCAAGTTCACAGTAGGGTGCGCACTGCGCACCAAAATATATCACGGCCTCACTGAATGGTGCGCAGTGCGCACCCTCCATAACGTTATCTCTGAGAAAATTAGGGGGCGGCTTTCAGCATGAATATCGTCTTAGCGACTTCTCCTTCGGAGGAAGATAAACACGGGGTCCGGTCCATGGCTCCCCTGAGCCTGGGCTACCTGGCCGCGTGCGTGAAAAAGTATCCGGAGGTGAATGTCCGGATTGTCGACGCCTATGGAGAAGGCCTCACGGTCAACCAGGCCTTTGACCGGGTCATGGCCCTGTCTCCCGACCTGCTGGGGGTATCCTCTACCAGTTTCTGCTTTCCCAGCGGCATACGGCTCATAGCCCGCGTCAAGTCGGCCAGAAGTGACGTGGTCACGGTCATGGGCGGCTACCACCCCACCATGTTCGATAACCTGCTCCTCAGAGATATCCCGGAACTGGATCTGGTGCTCCGGGGCGAAGCGGACGAGAGTTTTCCGGAACTCTGCCGGCGGCTGCTCCGGTCCGAATCCCTGGAAGGTTTGCCCGGTTTGTCCTATCGGGCCAACGGTGAGGTGGTGAGGGGAATTCCGCAGCAGATCGAGGACCTGGACGCCATCCCCTTTCCCGACCGGTCCTTATTTACCTATGACGGCTACTGCCACCAATTCGGGGGCTTCCCCATTCCCGAAGTCCCCCCTACCGCCAATGTGGCCTCCTCCAGAGGCTGTCCCTACCATTGCACTTTTTGTCCGAAACTCTTTCCCCAGTGGCGGTACCGGATGCGAAGTGCGGAAAACGTCTTTGCCGAAATCCTGGAGCTGTACCGCGCCGGTTACAAAATAGCCTTCTTCCAGGACGAGAATTTCTCCTATGACATCCCGAGGGTCGAGAAAATTTGTCACCTGATCCTGGAGCATAACCTCAAGATGCGGTTCGCCTTTCAGGGAACGATTCACCATCTGCCGGAATCCGTGTTTCAGTTGATGCACCGGGCGGGCTTTGACGCCCTGTTCGTGGGGGTGGAGAGCGGCAGCGACGCCCAACTCCGGCGGTACGGGAAGCCGGGGACCACCAAGACCCTGGCGGAAGGCATCCGCCGGGCCAAACGGGCTCACATGCTGGTTGTGGGTTTCTTCGTTTACGGCGGGCCGGGGGAAACGAACCAGGACTTCGAGGCCACCCAAAAGTTTATCCAGGAAGTCAGGCCGCATATCTGCGGCGGCAGCGCCCTGTCCATCCAGCCGCACGCTATTCTTTGGGATAAACTCATCGGCGACGCCGAACCTTTGAGTCTGGATGATTCCCACCCGCGCCAGATGTATACCGTTCCCGGGCAACATGATAATGAGGTGATTCGCCGGTGGCGGCGGGGCTTACGGCAGGCCTTCTTCAAGTCGTGGCGGCACTGGCGGCGCCTCATCGACATCCTCGATCTCCTCAAGTTCAACCGTTCCGCCCAGCAGGTTGTGAAAACGGCCTTAAAGGATCTCAAATTACCCCTGGGCAAAAGGAAGTCAAAGCCTTGCGGGTGAGGGGCGGATAAACCGCCGGTAAGCATCAGCGAGCGTAGGGCGGCATTGCCCCTTGGAAAATTTTCAAGGGGTGATTAGCCGTCTCCTACCAAGTTGCCGTCAAACAAATAATAATCCTCATTGTAGTAGGGGCGGTTCGCGAACCGCCCCTACGGCGGGTGTGACTTTAAAGCCAGAAATGCCTCTATGACCGCAACTTGGTATCAAAACACTTGCAGTTATCATTACAATATTTAAGGTCGTTATGCGTATTTATTATAAGTTATTATTAATTATATTATTTTTATGTGGCATTTTGTTTTTGGCCTTGTCCTTTATATCTTTTAATGCTGTAAGGTCATTAGTAGATTCGCTCGTCAAAGATGTTAGAGTTGACTTTATTAACTACGGCTTTTATTCAAAACTAATATTTAGATTGCGATTGTTGTCGCTATTAACAATTATTATTGCATCATTGATGGCATTTTATCGCATTCAGATAGATAATTATTTATCAATAAAATTATCTAAGCTAATAATATCATACCAAGATCTTAAGAAATCTATTATCAATTATACTAAATTACTATTTAAAGACCATAAAATAGAGCTATTGTCGCTTGGCTTAATAATTAGTGTAGGAATTTTTCTCAGGATATTCTACTTGTTTGCGGCGATTCGCATCGACGAGGCTGGCGTTTTCATCTTTTTAAGTTCTAAACCCTTGATTGTCTCTTTATTCAGTTACCCGTTTCCTGGGCACCATGTTTTTTATACGATTATGGTGAATATTCTCCATAACCTGCTCGGTGACCAGGTATGGGTTATGCGCCTCCCGGCCTTGATTGCCGGGATTTTATTGATTCCGGCTACGTATCTCCTTTTTAGAGTAATATCAAATAATCTTGCGGCACTTCTCTCATCTGCACTGGTTGCTGTATCATCTCCGTTAATCGAATTTTCTACTAACGCTCGCGGATATACTACCATAACTTTATTGTTTATTATATTGCTTCTGTTGATATATTATTTATCTGAAAATAGAAATATATTCGGATGGGCGATATTTATATTACTATCAGCAATCGGTTTTTATACTATCACGATCTTTCTTATACCATTTGGCATATTAATATCATGGTATATATGGATAGTTATGTATAGCAGTAATAAATTTGAATATCTAAAGGATGTTGGATTAGCTGTAATAATAACCGGCTTATTGACATTTATACTTTATTTGCCGATCATTGTCGTGAATGGCAGTGGCGTAATATTAAGTAACGAATATGTCACAGCAATGCCATTATTACTTTTTATAAAAGGATTAGGCCCCATGGTTAGCTCAACATGGGCTTCATGGAATCAAGACATCCCGTCAGTGATAACTTATTTAATAGCTTTTGGTTTTATAATATTTGTGTCAACGATAAAATATGCCCATAAGGAGTTGCGGGCGTTGCTAATATCAACGCTCTTATTTATTAGTATTTTGCTTTTTATCAAGAGAGTGAACCCTTGGCCGCGGATATGGCTCTTCTTAATTCCAATCTATTTTGGTTTAGCTTGTACCGGCTTGAGTTATATTATAGATAAATTTAATTGGCATAGGTTATCTGTATCAATTGTTATCAGTATGGTCTTTCTCTTTGGGATAAGCAGAAATATAATATTAAATGATACCATTTTTAACTCCGATAATGGAGGTCAATTACTGGTGGATGGAGAACAGATCACTAAATATATTAAAGATCATGTTAAATTGAAAGATGATAAAGTTTTTGTAGTAAATCTGACGTATAGATCGCCGATGATGTACTATTTCAGAATGTACAACCTGCCTATGAATCATTTATTGCGATACAATTCTATGGAAAATGAACAATTTAAAAGTGATATGAAAAATCTCATAGTAATCGAAGTTGACAATGTGCTTAAGGAAAAAAAAGAAACTGTGCTGGAGGATGCGAAAGTTAATATAAATGATTTTCAGTCATCAGTGCTTTTAACGAAGTTTAAGGTTTCATCATTGTATCTATATAAAAGACAATAGATTTATGCTCAAAATCGCCATCACCGGAGGGGCCGGGACGGGGAAGAGCACCGTGGCCCGGATGTTTGCCGAACTGGGGGCCGAGGTGTTGAACGCCGACCAGATCGCCCGGGACGTGGTGGCGGTGGGCGCCCCGGCCTGGGAGGAGCTGCGCCGCCTCTATGGCCCGGAATATTTTAATGAAAATGGGGAGTTGAACCGATCTAGGCTGGCACAACTGGTGTTCGCCGACCCGGAGGAACGCAGCCGCCTGGACAGGCTCATTCACCCCCGGGTGGAGGCGGAGCTTAAGGCCCGGGTGGCAGAGTTAAGACGCCGGGGCAAGGCGTTGGTGCTGGTGGAGGTGCCGCTCCTGTTCGAAACCGGCCGGGAGGCGGCCTATGACCGGGTCATCGTGGTGACGGCCCCGGAAGCGGTGCAAATCCGGCGTCTCCAGGGGCGGGACCGTCGCGGCCCGGATGAGATTCGGGGTATGCTCAAGGCCCAGTGGCCCCTGACCGGCAAGGTGGCCCGGGCCGATTACGTGGTGGACAATGGGGGAGAGCGTCGCGTGACGGCGAGACAGGTGAAAAACATCTGGGCTGAGTTGAAAAATCAGCTTGACAGCAGCGGCTAAAAAGGTTAGCGTCCTCCATATCCTGCCTTAAAGCAATCTACTGGCCCGATACAAGCAAGTGATTAAGGAAAAAGCCTGTAAATCCCCTTAACTTGAATTAGAACTTGTCCGCACCCATATTCTGCATTTCGGCTCCGGGGCCCTGGCGGCCGCCGGGCAGCATGGATCATACAACATCATAGTTGGTAATCTATCCGTCTATCGACAACTAATTATCTCCCACTATTAGGAATTATAGGTATGCATGAGCAAGAGGTAACCATGAATTTATCGGAATTGAAACACAAGAAGATCAACGATCTGACTTCCCTGGCCCGGGACCTGAGCGTGGAAGGTGCCGGCGGGATGCGCAAGCAGGACCTGATCTTCGCTATCCTGCAGGCCCAGGTGGAAAAAAACGGGGTCATCTTTGGCGGGGGGGTGTTGGAAATCCTGCCGGATGGCTTCGGGTTCCTGCGGGCCCAGGACTACAATTATCTGCCCGGGCCCGACGATATCTATGTTTCGCCTTCCCAGATCCGCCGCTTCAATCTGCGCACCGGGGACACCGTTGCCGGGCAGATTCGCCCCCCCAAAGAGGGAGAGCGTTACTTCGCCCTTCTCAAGGTGGAGACGGTCAACTTCGAGGACCCCGCGGTCGCCCGGGACAAGATTCTCTTCGACAACTTAACGCCCCTGTATCCCGACCAGCGTCTTAAGCTGGAGACGGCCCCGAACAACTTCTCCGCCCGGATCATGGACCTGATGACCCCGGTGGGCATGGGCCAGCGGGGTCTCATCGTCGCCGCCCCCCGCACCGGCAAGACCATGCTCCTCCAGAACCTGGCCAACAGTATCGCCACCAACCACCCGGAGGTCGTGCTCATCGTGCTGCTCATTGACGAGCGGCCCGAAGAAGTGACGGACATGCAGCGCAGCGTCAAGGCCGAAGTGGTCAGTTCCACCTTTGACGAACCGGCCCAGCGCCACATCCAGGTGGCCGAAATGGTCCTGGAAAAGGCCAAACGCCTGGTGGAGCACAAGCGGGATGTGGTCATCCTGCTGGATTCCATCACCCGCCTGGCCCGGGCCTACAACACCGTGGTGCCGGCCAGCGGCAAGATCCTCTCCGGCGGGCTGGACGCCAACGCCCTGCAGCGCCCCAAACGGTTTTTCGGCGCCGCCCGGAACATCGAGGAAGGGGGCAGCCTCACCATCATCGCCTCCGCCCTGATTGAGACCGGCAGCCGTATGGATGAGGTCATCTTCGAGGAATTCAAAGGCACCGGCAACATGGAAATTCACCTGGAACGGAAGCTGGTGGAGAAGCGCATCTTCCCGTCCATCGATATCAACCGCTCCGGCACCCGGAAGGAAGAGCTGCTGCTGGCGCCGGAGGACCTCAACCGCATCTGGATCCTGCGCAAGCTCCTGTCGCCTTTGAGCCCGGTGGACAGCATGGAATTCCTGCTGGAAAAACTGCGGGGGACCAAGAACAACGCCGAGTTCATGGCGGCCATGAACCGCTGATTACCGGCATTGGTTTGGCAGACAATAAAAAAGGCGCACCGCGGTGCGCCTTTTGTTATGGCAAGGCCTTATGAAACGAAATTACAAATAACGGCAATTAGTTAAGACGACAGCACTATCGTGCGCCGCTTAACGCTACACCCAGGTATTAGGCTTCTTGTTCCAGTTTTTCCTGATTTCTTCTTTGTCTTTTTTGGTGGCGCCAAAGGCCCCCTCGCAGGCGGCCTCATACTTGTGGATGTCGGACCGGAAATCCTTCTTATAAGAACTGGTGGCCGAATCCTTGCAAAAAATGGTGGGCATGCCGATGAGGCGCTCCACCTCGGCGCCGCAGATTTCGCAGGTGGTGAGGGGCGGGTCACTCATCTTCTGCTCAACTTCAAATATATGGCCGTGGTCCTTGCACTTATACTCATAGGTGGGCATGCCACACTCCTTTCAGGGCGTACCTAATTGCTTGACAGACACTCCCAGGGGCGCTAATTTTAGGGAAACTCTATTTATTATTAACAGATTTTTCCCCAAAGGCCAAGCGCGGATTGCCCGCCCACAGGCTGGCCGGGACGTTCCGCCAGCCGCGACCACCCCATGGCCCTGCCGTTTCGGGTCCTGGCCGTCGGCGCCGGAGTGGAGTCCGGGCGGCCGGGTCACTCAATTCTCTTGATCGCCACAGGAGGTTCCTATGAAAATCCCTGCCCTGCAGTCGGTTACCGTTGAAATCCTGGTGGACAACTTCTTCGACGTCTTCGAGCCGTCCCGTCCCGGCATCGTGGAACGGGTGGTCCCCGGCCGCCTCAAGAAACCGCTGTTGGCGGCTCACGGACTGGCTTACCTCGTTACCCTGAATCACCAGGGCAAGCTCAGCCGCATCCTGATGGACGCCGCCAACTCCCCTCTGCCCCTGTTCAACAATCTGGAGGCGCTGGAACACGACATCAACGAGATTGACGCGGTGGCCCTCAGCCACGGCCACCCGGACCACTACGGCGGGCTGTTCGAATTCCTGGCCAAACGCACCGGCGGCCCCATCCCCGTCTATCTCCATCGGGACGTGTTTCTCCCCAAGATCCTCATTACGCCCCGGGGACGCATCGGCCCCTGGGTCCTGGAGTTGGACGAGTTGGTGGCCGCGAACGTGGAACTTTATGAGAACCAGGGCCCCCAGCCGGTCCTGGACCAGGCCCTGCTCACCGGTACGGTGGAGGCCACCACCGACTACGAAAAACCGCTGCCCGGGTTCCGGCGCAAGGTGGCCGGCCAGGAGGAACAAGACCTGTTCCCCGACGAGCAGGCCCTGGTGGCCGTGGTGGAAGGCCGGGGCCTGGTGGTGATCGGCGGCTGCTGCCACCCCGGCATCGTAAACATGGTGAAATACGCCCAGAAACTCACCGGGGTGCAAAAAGTCTCCCTGATCCTGGGGGGCTTCCATCTCACTCCCCATGGCGATGAGACGACCCAACAAACCATCGCCGGGCTGAAGGAACTGGACCCGGAACTGATCATCGCCGGCCACTGCACCGGTTTTCAGGCCCTGACCAAACTGGCCGCGGCCTTCCCCGACAACTTCATGGTCAGCTGCGTGGGCACCAAGGTGATGGTGGTGGGAGGATAAAAGCGGGTTCCAGGTTTCAGGTTTTAGGTTTCAGTTGAGGTGGAACCGCGGTCTTTGGTTGTGCCTGAGTGATCTTTTTTACCAAAAAACCAAAAACTAAAGACGATTCTATGAATTCTCTAACTCCCGGCGAAGAGACCATGATCGGCGCCTTGGCCCGCCAGGTGCGGGATGGCGACTGGGCCGCCTGCGGCACGCTGTCGCCCATGCCGGCCGCGGCCTTGTGGCTGGCGCAGCTCACCCACGCGCCCCGGGCCCAGGTCTTTGTGGCCGGAAGTCCCGATTGGCCCTTTGAGGGGGAGTGGCAGGGGTTTTTCGACCTGGCCCAGGCCGGCCGGCTGAACGTCTTTTTCCTGAGTGGGGCCCAGATCGACGGCCAGGGGAACATCAATCTCATGACCATCGGCCCTTATGAAAAGCCCAAGGTGCGCCTTCCCGGGGGGGCTGGCTCCGCCATCCTGGCTTACGTGGTGGAGCGGGTGGTGTTGTTCAAGACCGACCATGCGGCCAGGGGGCTGGTGGCGGCGGTGGACACGGTCACGGCGCCGGGCTATACCCCGGAGCTGAGCACCTGGCAGCGCCCCGGCCGGATCACGGCCCTGGTGACCCCCAAGTGCGTCTTTACCCTGTCGCCGCCGACGCGGCCGCAGTTGGCCAGCCTCCACCCCGGCGTGAGCCTGGAGGAGGTACGGGCGGCCACGGGCTTTGCCTTCGAAGCCCCCGCCGGTCTGCCGGAGACCCCGGCCCTTTCTGCACCGGCGCGGCGCCTCCTTTACGGCCCGGTCAGAGAGAAACTGGCCCAAGCCTACCCCCTCTTTGCGGCGCGGCTGTCCTGAAAAGTTCTTCCGGTGGCACAGGCTTTCCAGCCTGTGCAGACCGGTTGGCGGGCGGGGACGCCCGCCCCACCGACCTTTTCATGCTTTGCGGGTGAGCCGAAGGCCCATGAGGAACTGTTCCGAAAAGTTAATTAAGAATCTGGTGGCACAGGCGTCTCGCCTGTGCGGACTATAATAGCGGGAGCGACGCCCGCCCCGCGAACTTTTCATCATTTATGGGTGAACTTAAGGCTCATGGGTAACTGCCAAGGATAGTATGCTAAATATTCTTAAAACCCATTTTGGCTTTGATCAATTCCGCCCTTTGCAGGAGGAGATTATCGGCTGCGTGATGGCGCCAAGGGATGCCTTTGTGCTGATGCCTACCGGGGCCGGCAAGTCGCTGTGCTTTCAATTGCCGGCGCTCAAGCTGCCGGGAGTGACCCTGGTGATTTCGCCGCTCATCGCCCTGATGAAAGACCAGGTGGACGCGCTCAAGGCCGATGGGATTCCGGCTGAATTCATTAACAGCACCTTAACCCGGGCTGAAATTGACCGGATTCAGACGGCGGCGCTCAGGGGAACCATAAAAATCCTCTATGCGGCGCCGGAACGTCTGACTATGTCCGAGTTTCAGCACTTCTTGGAGAAGATTAACGTCAGTCTGATCGCCATTGACGAGTCTCACTGTATCAGCGAATGGGGGCATGATTTTCGTCCGGATTACCGGAATCTTAAACTGCTGCGCACTCTGTTTCCCGCGGTGCCGGTGATGGCTCTCACCGCCACCGCTACCCGGAAGGTGCGGGAAGATATCATCTGCCAGTTGTCCCTTCAAAAGGCAAAAATATTTACCTCCAGCTTCAACCGCCCCAATCTTGCCTATGCGGTGCTTCCCAAAAAAAATTCATATGACCACCTGATTGATATATTCCGGAGCCACCGGAATGAGGCCGCGATCGTTTATTGTTTTTCCCGGAAAAACACGGAGCATCTGGCGGCGGATTTGCGCCAGGAGGGGTTTAAGGCCCTGCCTTATCACGCCGGGCTGGAAAGCGAGGCGCGGCGGACCAATCAGGAGAAATTCATCCGGGACGAGGCGCAAATTATCGTCGCCACGATCGCTTTCGGGATGGGCATCGACAAGCCGGATGTCCGCCTGGTGATTCACTATCATCTGCCAAAATCTATTGAAGGCTACTACCAGGAAACGGGGCGGGCCGGACGCGACGGACTTCCCAGCCGGTGCCTGCTTTTTTATTCCCCTGCGGACGCCATCAAACAACAGTATTTTATCCGGCAGATCGAAGATGAGGCTGAGCGGAAAAATGCCTACCGGAAGCTCGACCAGATGGTGGAATATTGCGAACTGGCAACCTGCCGCCGTTCGCATTTACTGGCATATTTTGGCGAAAATTATCCCCAGGAAAAATGCAACGGCTGCGATATCTGTTTTTCGCCTCAAGAAGACTTTGATGCCACCATAATCAGCCAAAAAATTATGTCGGCGATTATCAGAACCGGGCAAAGTTTTGGGATGAATTATATTATCGACGTACTGGTCGGGGCCAGGAATAAGAAAATCCTGGAGCGTAATCATCAGGAATTATCGGTATTCGGTATTGTGAATGATTTTTCCAAAGAAGATTTAAGGAGTATTGTCAATCAATTGGTTTTTAAACAATTGATTGTCAAAAGCGGCGATGAATACCCGACCCTGGCATTAAGCCCGGGTGGACAGGAATTTTTGAAGCAACGGACAGAAATACGTTTACCCAAACCTAAAGCTCTCCCCAAACCGCCTCAGCCGGGTGAGGCGCTTGAATCCGGCTACGATAGTGAGCTATTTGAGCAACTGCGCCGCTTGCGCAAAGAATTGGCGGATGAGCAAGGGGTTCCGCCTTATATCATATTTAACGATTTGACTCTGCGTCAGATGGCTTTTTATCTGCCGCAAAGCGAGGAGAACTTTTCCAGAATCAGCGGCGTAGGGCAGGAAAAACTTAAACGATTCGCTAGGTTATTTACCGAGCTTATTAAAACTTACACCCAGGAAAATAATCTCAGTGAGAAAGAGATTCCCGTGAAAAGACCGGCACGGTCACCCCGGTCAACTCCTCTGGGATCGACCTACCGGGAAACCAAAGAATTGGTTCTGAAAAAAATGTCCATTGAGGAAATGGCGGGTATAAGGGGGCTGGCGGCCGGGACTATTGCGGCGCATATTGAAAAGTTGGTCAGCGCCGGAGAAAATATCGATATCGATTATTTAAGGCCGGCGCCGGAGAGACTTGTAACTATAAAAAACGCCTTCCAACAATACGGCGGCCTGTCCTTGACGCCGGTTCGTGAAATACTGGGCGAACACTTTTCGTATGAAGAAATAAGAATAGCCCGGCTATTCATAAAATCGTAGCAGCTTAACCTCTGCGGAGGAGTTACGCCATGTGTGAACTTTTTGCCATGTCGGCGGGCCAACACTATACGGCCCAGGATTACCTGCCGCGGTTTGCCGACAAGGCCCGGGACAACATGAGCGGCTGGGGCATCGGATTTTTTCGGGAAGGACAGGTGCACATCGAAAAATCCTGCGAAGGCATCTATGAGGGGGACCTGGTGCACGACAGCTTTCGGCGCCTGGCCCGGGTGATCGGCAGCCGTATCATCATCTCCCACATCCGCTGCCCCAAGGCCGGGCATCGGCAAGAATCCATGGCCCAGCCCCTCACCGACCATTTCCTGGACCACCACTGGCTTTTCAGCTTTACCGGGGAGTCGCAGACCGGCCACGGCTATGACAGCCCCCGGCCCCTGATGCGGGAGCGGCTTCTGGCCGCCCGGGTCTTCGAGTTCGTCCGGGACGGGTTGGAGGCGCACCTGGCGGCCTCGCCGGAACATGGTATCTACGAGGGCCTGGCGGCGGCCTGTAAGCAGCTTATCACCCAGTATCCCGGAGAATATACGTTTTTCCTGGCTAACGAGACGGTGCTCTTCGTCTTTCTCAACCACGGGGAGATTCGCACCTACCACCCGCCGGAGGCCCGGGGCGAATCCCTGGTACTCACCACGGTGGCGGGGGGATTGACCCGAGACCCGGAACTCTGGTTCTCCTACCCCAATGAGGACCTGAACCGCGGGCAGATCCTGATCGTATCCGGGGCCGACCTCCTTCACCAGGGCCGGCTCTGATGTGTGATCTTTTCGCCCTGTCAGCGCGGCAGCACCACACTGCCGCCACCTCGCTGCCGCTGTTCGCGGTCCGGGGCCGGCAAAACGTGCACGGCTGGGGCATCGGGTTTTTCCGGCAACGCCTCCCGGTGGTGGAAAAATCCGGCGAACAGGTGTTCGCCGACGGCCGGCTCCACGTCTCCTTCCAGCGCCTGGCCCGGGTGGTTAACAGTCCCATCATCCTGGCGCACATCCGTTACAAAACCAGCGGTCAGGTGGACGAGTGCCACGCGCACCCCTTCATCCTCAATTTCTGGGGCCAATCCTGGATATTCGCCCACAACGGCAAGGCCCCCGCCATCGAGTCTTACGCCAGCCCTCACACCCCGGGGTTGGAGGCGGCCAGCGACTCGGCCCGGACCTTCGAGTTCCTGCGGGATTATTTCACCGACGCCGAACCACGGCGCCCCCACACCCCGTTTGCGGTTATCCTCCGGGAAGCCCTGGATCAGCTGCTCCGGCGTTACCCCGGCGGCTACAATTTTCTCCTCACCAACGGCCAGGTTATCTGGGCCTTCACCACCCACCGGCAATTCATGCTGCTCAAGGGCAGCGAGAAGCTGGAAGACGCCTTGCTGCTTACCACCATCGAAGAGGGCCTCAGCTCTGAAAACTGGCAGAGGCTGGCGGCCCCGGAGGGTGGTCTCGGCAAACTGCTGCTTATTGCGGGGGGCGATTTGGTCCTGTCGGCCGACCTTCTCCCCTGAAGAAGCGGGGCCGCGGTTTTCCTGGCCGAGACAATAATTTGCAAAAAATTTTTAATACTTTGAAAGGGACGCAGGTCTAATATATTGTAAAACGCGGTTCCCCCTGGGATGATGCCACTGACCTCACTTTCCAGAGCCCGGAGGGGGCAGGAGTCAGGCGGAGGCTCCCGGGTAGTCTGATCTTAGCTACGCATGAAGGAGTACGTCAATGAAAGCAAGGCAACGGCCTATGGGGTTCATGGCCGTCTTGGCCCTGGCGGTGGCCCTGGTTCTGGGTCCTGGATTCACCGGGGCCGCCGGGGCCGCGTCCGAAGATGTGGCCATGTTTTACGACGACCTGTCCCAGCACGGGCAATGGGTAGAATATGAACAGTATGGGCCGGTCTGGCGCCCCAGCCAGGTGCCGGAGGACTGGCGGCCTTATACCAACGGCCGCTGGGTGCCCACCGACGACGGCAATATCTTCGAGTCCGAGGAACCTTGGAGCTGGGCCACCTACCACTACGGCAACTGGATGCCCACGGAGGGTTACGGCTGGGTCTGGGTCCCGGGGCGCACCTGGTATCCCTCCACGGTGGAGTGGCGCACGAGTCCGGAAAGCGAGCCGGTAGAAAACTCTTATGTCGGCTGGGCTCCGACGCCGCCGCCGAACTATGAGCCGCCGCCGTCCTACGCCCCGGCGTCCTATTACCAGGGCAGCCCGGTGACGGATTCCCTGATTGCGCCTCTGTGGATTTTCGTCAAAGCGGCCAGTTTCCTGTTGGGTTTCGGGCAGCCGTATACGCCGGCCTATTCTTATATGAACTCCGGGTATCTGATGCCCCCGACTTATGTGCCGGTGTTTTATCCCCAGACCGTATATTATCCGGCTTACGCCACCCCGGCCTATTACCCGCCGGCTTTTTTCAAAGGCCGGCGATTCGGCCCCGGCTACTATAACATGGGCCCCACGGGGCCGTACCTCCGCCGGATCAGCCGCCTCGACCAGGGGGAGTTTAACCGGATTATCACCCGCAATTCCACCAACATCACCCGGATTCACCATGTTGTGCCGCCCCGTGGGGTGATCGACCGCCATGGCTATATCCGGCAGATTATGCCGCCGGCCCTGACCCAGGGCCACCGCCTGCCGCCACCCCGGCCGGCGCCAGACGCCAAAATGGCCCGGGTTAACCTGAACCGGCCTAATTTCGTGCCGCCGCCCAAAAATGTGCCCCGGCTCACCGCCACTATTCCCCGGGTCCAGCCCGCGGCGCTCGAACCGGGACGGGGCCTGCCGGGCACGGCGTTGCCCTCCCGGGCTACCATGCCCCTGACCCCGCAGATGACCCGGCAGATTCAGCAACTGCCGCCCAAGCAACAGTTTGTGCCCGGTAAAGCCCGGCCGTTTACTCCGGAGACCGCCACCCAGCCGGGGGCTCATACCCGAACCGGACCGGTGCAGCCGGACCCAACGGGACCACCGCGGACGGCCCAGCCCGGCGCCCAGCCCCAACCGGGGCGGTTCCAACCAGGCGTTCCGGGCCAACCGGCCCGGGTGCAACCCGGGGTCCCGGGCAAACCGGGGCAGATCCAGCCAGGCTCCCCGATCAAACCGGGCCAGGTGCAACCTGGCGCCTCGCCAGCCGGGCGGCCTAAACCGGGAGAATTCCACCCGGGAGTCCGGCCTGGGACACCAGCCACCCCGGTTACGCCGAGGGCCGCATCGCCCGGCACGGGGCCTCAAGCCCCCGGCGCCGGAGGCTTGACCCCGGAGACGCGGCGGCAGCAGGGAAAGACCCCCCAACCACTGCAAACCGGCGGCGGCCCCTCCGGCCCGGCCCAATCGCAGCCTCAGGGGCCCTCTAGGGTCCAACCCCAGGAAAAACCCCAGACACAGCCTCAGGTAAAACCCCAAGTGCGCCCGCAGCCCCAGGTGCAGCCCCGGCCTCAGCCGCAGCCGCGCCCTCAGCCGCAAGTGCAGCCGCGGCCTCAACCCCAGATCCAACCACGGCCTCAACCGCAAGTAAGGCCTCAGGCACAACCCCAGGTCCAACCACGGCCACAGGTGCAGTCACGGCCGCAACCACAACCCCAGGTCCAACCAAAACCGCAGCCGCAGCCGCAGCCGCAGCCGCGGCCACAGGTAGCGCCGCGGCCCCAACCGGCGCCGCAGCAACAGCAGCAGCAAAAAAAGGAAGAACCAAGGAAGAAGCCGCCGCAACAACCATAATCACCGCGACGCCAGCTGACGTCGGATAACCCCAGGTCCGGCCCCGTAACGGGCGGGGCCTGACTTTTTTTGTACCCTGAAGATCTTCCATAAAAAATGAAGAGGTTGGGAGAAAATGCGTTGAAAGGCAAGGGAGAAAAGATGTAAAAAAAGAGTGTCCCCTGGAGTTTGGCTCACACTGGGGAATCACCCGTTCGGGGCCGTGGGGGAAAATAAGGGATACTTTAATAATCTTGAAAGTAATTTGGGACTTTTTCAAGCCATATTTATCTAGTTAACATAATGAGGGGCGGCCGCAGCCGCAGCCCCGCAGTGAAAAGGAGGCAATATGCCCCACATCGAAGCCATCCGCGCCCAAGAAATTCTGGATTCCCGGGGTCAGCCCACCGTGCTGGCCGAAGTTTTGCTGGACAACGGCACCCGCACCCAGGCTATGGTGCCCTCGGGGGCGTCCACCGGCGAGAACGAGGCCCTGGAACTCAGGGACGGCGGCGCCCGTTATCTGGGAAAAGGGGTGCTGAAGGCCGTCAAGCACATCCAGGAAATCATCCAGCCGGCCCTGAAAGGCGTCAACCCCCTGGAGCAGGGACAGATCGATCAGACCATGTGCCGCCTGGACGGCACCCCCAACAAGAGCAAGCTGGGGGCCAACGCCATCCTGGCGGTTTCCATGGCCGCGGCCCGGGCCGGGGCCGCGGTCTCAGGCCTGCCCCTGTACCGTTATCTGGGGGGCGCCGGGGCCGCCTCTCTCCCCATGCCCATGCTGAACATCATCAACGGCGGGGCCCATGCCGGGAACAATTTGGATATTCAGGAGTTTATGATCATGCCGGTGGGCGGCGCCTCCTTTGCCGAGGCGCTACGGATGGCGGCGGAGGTGTTCCAGACCCTGAAGAAGGTGCTGTCCTCCCGGAAGCTGGCCACGGGGGTGGGCGACGAAGGCGGCTTCTCCCCGGATTTGCCTTCCCATGAGGCCGCCCTGGACCTGATCGTGGCGGCCGTGGAACAGGCGGGGTATCGTCCCGGGGCCGACGTGGTCCTGGCCCTGGATCCGGCGGCCTCGGAATTTTTCGATAAGGCCACCGGGGAATACGTCTTCAAAAAAGGCGATGGTTCCCGGCGCAATGCGGCGGCTATGACCGAGTACTACCGAAACCTGGCCGATCGCTACCCCATCGTCTCCATCGAGGACGGCCTGGCCGAAGCCGACTGGGACGGCTGGGTGCACCTCAACAAGGAATTGGGCGGCCGGCTGCAACTGGTGGGGGATGATCTCTTCGTCACCAATGTCCAGTATTTGACCCGGGGTATCGAGGTGGGCGCGGCCAACGCCATCCTCATTAAACTCAACCAGATCGGCACCGTTACCGAAACCCTGGACGCCATCGGCCTGGCCCGCCGAAATGGCTATCGCGCCGTCATTTCCCACCGCTCCGGGGAGACCGAGGACACCTTTATCGCCGACCTGGCGGTGGCCACCGGCGTCGGGCAGATCAAAACCGGGTCGGTGTCCCGGTCCGAACGCATCGCCAAGTACAACCGGCTCCTGGTCATCGAGGCCGAATTGGGGACCGCGGCCCGGTTCCGGGAAGACCCGTTCTGGCTAAAACGGAGCTGACCATGGGGGTCTGGGGGGGCAGGCGACCCGGCCGCTCCTCCAGGCCGGCAGCAGCGCGACCGCAAAGCTAACCAGGAGCGGCAAAGGCGCCGATTCACCTCCGGTCGCTAATAAAGTATTCGGGGCCGGAGTCGATATTTCTTATTCACCAAATAACAGACGTGTAACGGCACAATTACGGTTAACAAATAAAGTAATTTCTATTGAGCGCAAGTTTTTGTTTTGTGGTCCTGCGGGTATTTTTTGTTTTTGACATTTTTGGGGGGTAATGTTATCGTCCTTTAACTTTGAGGATAATCCAAGCCGGCATCAAAAGGGGGGGCAAATGGTGCGGCGTATGTGGGGCAACGGCCTGATGGTCATGGTGTTGGCGGCGTGCGTGTTGCTGCCGGCCAGAGTGCAGGGGGCGGAGTTCGACGTCACCAAGTTCAACCAGGAAGTGGGACTGCGCTTCGCATACGGCAGAAATACTCACGGCGCCACAGTCAATCTCTACAGCTTGCTGCCCCGTTGGGGTATCTTTCTCATGGCGCCGGGCAAAAGCTGGGGCCCCTTTGGAGCCTCGTTGGTGATAGAAGGCATCGCCAGCATCGCCGGGGCCGAAGAGGTCGGTTTTGAAATGGGCTTTACCCCGATGGTGAAGTTCAGCTGCCTCCTCTTCCCCTCGGTCCTGGCCTTTATCGAAGGGGGCGCCGGGATTATCAGCGAGAGTATTAACAGCCCGGCCATAGCCCATTCCTTTAACTTCACCCCCCAGGTGGGGGCCGGCCTCGACATCGCCCTGACCCCCCAGATGGCTCTGTCGGTGGCCTACCGGTTCCGCCATTCCTCCAACGCCGGCATTTATAAGGAAAACCCCGCCTTTAACGTCAACTTTGTTCAGGCCGGCCTGAATTATTATTATTAGGATTAAATCCGTGTGGTGCGTCCTGCGCGCCATTCTTGGTGCGTCAGACGCATCCGGCGAAGGGAAATTATTTCTTTGAACGCCGATTGAGACCTCTGCGAAAGTCTCATGTAGGATAGCCGCCCTCGGCCGTCCATACTGTATTTAGTCGCAGGCGAGGGCGCCTACGCCACATTTTGATTTGGAAGGAGTAGAGTTAGAGACCTTCGCAGAGGTCTCAGATTGGTATAAGCTCACTTTTTCCGGGTTCGAGGCGCCCTGACTCGGGGTCCCTCGACGCCCCCCGCCGGCATAAATCCACCTGCCGCTTGCCATGACTTGGGACCTCAAATCCAACCCATCCGAGACAGTTGCAAAAATCTAACCGGAAACTGTTGGATGCCGGGGCGTTTTAGCTTGACATAGTCAGTAATAATTCTTATTTAATAATTAGCCATGGAAAATCTTATCCAGCGATTACGAGACCGGCGGATTGCGGTGACCCCGCAGCGCCTGGCGGTGATGGCGGTCCTGCAAAGCCGCCGGGACCATCCCACTGCGGATCACATCTACCAGGAGGTGCGGCGGGGGCTCCCGGCCATCTCCTTTAACACCGTGTACAAGACCCTGGAGATCCTGTGTCAGCAAGGCATGGTTATCAAGGTTAACCCGCTCCACGCCGTGGCGCGGTACGACGGCGAGACGGCGCAACATGCCCATATCATTTGCCGGCAGTGCCACCGGATTATCGACCTGGATTGGGAGGGGTCAGGAGTCCCTGTCTTACCAGCGGCGGCGCTGCAGGGCTTCCGGATCGAACATTCATCTCTGACGTTCTGGGGCCTCTGTCCCCGGTGTCAAACCTCAGAACCCCACGAGGAGGACGAGCATGGCGACGGCAGTAGGACAGGAATACCGCTGTAAGATTTGCGGCAACAAGGTGAAGGTCGTGGAAGCCGGCGGGGGCACGTTGGTCTGCTGCGGCGTTCCCATGAAGCTCGAAAGCGACAAATAGTATCGCCCCGCATTGATGAGCACACAGGGGGATCTTGGGGGATTTAAGAACCTCCACGTGCAACTTCGTCTCAATCCTCCACAGCCTTAACCGGGGGGGCGCCGTTCGGATCAGTTCCAGTTCCCTTGGCGGCCAAGAGCTCCAGGGCCCGGCGGGCCGCCTGCTGCTCGGCCTCTTTTTTGGTGCGGCCTTCCCCCTGAGCCAGCGGCAGGTCCTGGAGGCGCACCTCCACCTGGAAATGGCGGGCGTGGCCGGGCCCGCTTTCGGCCATCAGGTGATAGGAAGGTGGGGCCTTGTAGCGGGCATGGGTGAACTCCTGGAGGGAGGTTTTGAAGTCCTGTCCGGGAAGAGCGGTGGCAATCAACGGGCTGAACCAGCGTACCGTCAGGTGCGCCGCCGCCTCCAGGCCGCGGTCCAGA